>WNGP01004333.1_pt1 | contig 19311 bp, 20 predicted proteins | sample 5407671 | NCBI WGS metagenome assembly WNGP01 (sample SAMN13153381, study PRJNA577476) | soil metagenome | isolation source: 40 cm soil or saprolite under Garry oak tree replicate 2 | place: USA:California | collected 2016-06-15 | reverse complement strand
GCTCCCGTTCCCGAAGCTCGCGACCTACAACGCGCTCTTTCGTGGGGTGATCAGCGTCCAGGCGCAGGGGAAGACGGTGCGCGTTCTCACCGATCTCGTTCTCGTCGGGCGAAGCCGCACCGAGCTCACGCTCACCGTCATCGGGCCGGCGTCCGCGAAGATCGCGATCTCGGCAGCCGAACGTCGCCTCGCCCGGGTTCTGATTACACGCGCGCACGCGTGACGACCGTGCCGCGGGCGCGCCAGCGCTAACCCCGTGGGAAGTCTGGCGACCCCTCTGCTCATTGTCGTGTTCGCGGCCGCGGCCGGGGTGACGTGGATTGCAGGCGTGGCGCTGTCGAAGACGACCGACGCGCTCGACGTGCGCCTCGGCTTCGGCGAAGAGCTCGGCGGGATCATTCTGCTCGCCGTTGCGGGGAGCCTGCCCGAGCTCGCGATCACGATTTCCGCGGCCTCGAGCGGCCACCTCGGTCTCGCAGCCGGAAACCTGATCGGCGGGATCGCGGTGCAGACGATGGTGCTCGTCGTCTGTGACGCGGTCGCCGGCCCGAGGAACTCGCTCACCTTTTTGGCGGGCGCGCTGACGCCGGTGCTCGAGGCGCTGCTGGTCGTGCTCGTGGTCTCCGGGGTGCTGATGGGCGCGCTGCTCCGTCCGTCGATCGCGATCGGAGGTGTCGTCAGCCCCGCCTCGCTCGCGATCGTCGCCCTCTGGGTGACCGGGGTCTACGTGATCGACCGGGCGAGGAAGGAGAAGCGCTGGACGGTGACGATGCCGGGAAGCCGCCGAGGCCGCCTCAGCCACCGCGAGCCGATGCCGGCGAAGCCGCATCCCTATGCTGGCTCCTCGACGGTCCGGGTCGCCGCGATCTTCGGTGCCGCCTGCGCGATCACGCTGGCCGCCGGCGTGGCGCTGGAGGTGACGGGCAACACGCTCGCCGACCGCGCCGGGATCAACGGCGTCATCTTCGGCGCGACGGTGCTGGCAGCGGCCACGGCTCTGCCCGAGATCAGCTCCGGCGTCGCGGCCGTTCGCCTCGGCGACAACGCGCTCGCGCTCGGGGACATCTTCGGTGGCAACGCGTTTCAGGTCTGCCTCTTCCTGGTCGCCGATCTGATCGCCGGGTCGCCGGTGCTGCCGAGCGCCGGCGGCCTGAACAGCTGGGTCGCCTCGCTCGGGGTTGCGCTGACGGCGATCTACGCGATGGGGATCATCGTCCGTCGTCAGCGCTGTTTCCTGCGACTCGGTGCGGATTCCTGGGTAGCGATCGTTGTTTTCGGCCTCGGGATCGCCGGGCTTATTGCCCTCGCGTATTAGCGAGCCGGCGCGGAAACCCAACGCGTCCGCTATTCGTTTCACCCTCATGGCTCGACTCCGTGTCGCGGTTGTCGCCTGCGCCTGCCTGCTGCTCGCGGCTTGCGGCGGGACGACGACGAAGCAGGCCTCGATCCGGCGTTCGACCGCGATCCAACTCGCCGGCCAGAGTGAAGCGGTGGCAGCGGCGCTGCAGCGTGGAGATTCCTGCGCGGCCGCGAGCAAAGCCAAGGCTCTTCGCCTGCGAGTCGCGAGTGCGATTGTGTCCGGCTCGATCCCGCAGTCGCTTGCTGCGTCCGCGCGGAGCGCAGCTTCGCGGCTTGCCGACCGGATCGCCTGCATCCCTCCGCCCGCCCCGCCGCCGACGCCGGCGGCCGAGACTTGCGCCGGGATGGAACAGGACAACGACAGGCCCGCCAAACACGGGAAAGGTCCGGCCAAGCGGAAGGGTTGCGAGTGAGCGCTCCGCAGACCTCGACGAAGCGCTACCGCCGAGTGCGGCTACTCGGCCACGGGGGCATGGCGACGGTCGAGCTCGCGCACGACACCGAGCTCGACCGGCCAGTCGCGATCAAGCGGCTCGCCGAGAATCTCGCCGCAAACGAGGAGTACAAGCAGCGTTTTCTGCGGGAGGCGAGGCTCGCGGCGCGGCTCTCGCACCCCAACATCGTCGCCGTCTACGACGCAGGCGCGGAGAACGGCGTTCCGTACATCGTCATGGAGTACGTCGAAGGCGAGACCCTCAGCGACCTGGTGCGACGCCGGCGGCGACTCGAGCCGGCGGAAGCGGTTGCGCTGGCGCTGCAGGCCTGCTGGGGTCTCGAGACCGCGCATGATGCCGGCCTCGTTCACCGCGACATCAAGCCGCAGAACCTGCTGATCACGCCGGACGGGACGCTCAAAATCGCCGACTTTGGGATCGCCCGCTCGCTCGACGGAACGCAGCTGACGCAGGCCGGGACCGTGCTCGGCACAGCCGCCTACCTGGCGCCCGAGCAGGCTGCGGGCGACCAGGTGACTGCGGCCGCCGACATCTACGCCCTCGGCGCCGTGCTCTACGAGCTGCTGACGGGGCGGCCTCCGTACGAGGCGGAGAGCCTGGCCGAGCTCTTCGCCAAGCAGACCGAGGGCTCGATCACGCCTCTCCGGGAGCTTGCACCGACGGCGCCGGCCCGGCTCGAGGATGCCGTGATGCATGCACTCGCCCGTGTTCCCAAGTACCGGCCCGAGTCGGCTGCGGCGTTCGCCGCCGAGCTCGCAGCGACTCCGACGGCCGTCACAACCGTGGACCGGTCGCTGGCGCCGACCAGGCCGATGCGCCGCGTGCGTTCGAGTTGGGGGCGCGCCGCGCCGCGTCGCCGGCGCGGGCTTTTGTCCGCTGCGGCGATCTTTGCCGCGGCGCTAGTTGCGCTCGTCCTCGCGCTGTCGCTCGGAGGTGGCTCGAAGTCGCCGAAGCCGGCCGCACCGCCTTCGACGAGTGGGTCGACGGCGCAGCAGGCGCGGGCGTTCTCAGCCTGGCTGCGTGGTCACGCGGCCGGCGGCTGAGGAGGCAAAGGCATAAGCTCGAAAACCAAACCGAGGAGGCAAGAGATGGCAAATCGCCGTGAGCTCGTCGTCGAGCAGCTGCACGCGCTCGCCGATGACCTCGAGGAACTCTGGAAGGCCGCGACGCGCGATCCGGCTGCGGAGCGGCGCAAGCAACGAGGGTGGGCTCTCCTGACCGGTGCGCTCGGCGCGGCCGCGACGATCGCGAGTCGGAGGGCACTCGCGAAGCTGTGGCCAATCCTGACCGGGGAGCCGGCGCCTGGGATGAAGGCGCCGGGCGCCCCACGCGAGCGCGACCGCGAGCGCGTCTCCTAGTCGGAGCGCGCGAGCTTTCGCCGGTTCTTCGAGCGGTACATCGCTTCGTCCGCGGCACGGAGCAGCCCCTCGGGCGTGTCGTCCGCTGCGCCGGTTGCGGCGACTCCGAAGCTCGCCTCCGCACGCAGGACGGAGGAGCGCCCGCTTCGCTCGAGCCACTCGACAAGCCGCTCCGTCACCTCCTCGGCGCCCGGCCCGCTCGTTTCCGGGAGCAAGATGGCGAATTCGTCGCCGCCGATTCGGAACGCCTTGTCGCCCGGCCGGAGCTCAGTACGAAGAAGCCGGCCAACTCGGACGAGGCAATCGTCTCCCGCGGCGTGACCGTGCCGGTCGTTCAGCTGCTTGAGTCCGTCGAGGTCGAGCACGATCAGCGCGAGAGGAACGTCGGCGGCGAAGGCCTCAGCCACGCCGCGATCGAGCTCACGCATGAACGCGCGCCGGTTCGGCAGCTGCGTCAGCGGATCGTGGTCGGCGAGATAGCGCATCTGCTCGAACTGCGTCGCAAGCGTCAGTGCGCTCGCCGTCTGGTTGGCGAAGATCCGCAGCGCTTGCAGCCTTTCCTCGCTCGGTAGCAGCCGGTCCTCGGGCTCGTCGACCCAGATCACGCCGATGACCTCCTCCTGCGGTCCGTGCAGCGGGATCACCAGCCAGTGGTGGTTCCATGCGTGCGGACCGCGCCCGTTCAGCTCGGACTCGTAGATGACCTGGCTCGTCGCCACGCGGTTCCGGGCGATCTCGTCCGGGACGAGGAAGCAGCCGGCAACCTCGAACTCGGAGTCGAACAGCGACGCGATCTCGGTGAGGGAGAGGTTCTCGGTCAGCAGGGGGTCGGTGCCCGCCCACCCGGCTGCGGCCCGTGTCACGAGCGTCGACCCGTCCTCGGCGAGGAGGTCGACGCACACCTTCTCGAAGCCGAGTGCGTTCGCGATCCCGTTACACACGGATTGCAGGATTGAGTCCGTTGAGAGCGTCTGCGTCAATCCCGAGGAGACGTGCATCAGCTCTTCCAGCGCGGCACGATGCCGCGCGCGCACGATCGCCGCTTGCGCGGCCGCGAGGGCCTGCGCGGCGTAGTGGGCGAGACCGACGAGCAGCCCGAACTCTTCGTCGCTCGGCCGCAGGCCCGAGGCCGGGTCGCCGAGCGAGAGGATTCCGAGCAGCTCCTCGCCGGGTCCATACAGCGGTACGAAGACTTCGTCATCCGGGTTCCACGCCTCCGGGTGCTCGCTGACCTCGCGGACGGGGACGTAGCGCTTGCCGGTGTCGTTTTGCCAGTCGAACTCGCCGTGCTTGATGAAGAACGCGCCGTCGCGGAGGAAGCGGTCGTCGAGCAGCTGCGTCCAGCTCTCCCGGCTGTAGGTGCTGCCGAGCAAGGCGCGCTGCACTTCCTTGTCGCCGTGAACGGTCGCGACGCAGAAGTCGTCCCACTCACGGCGGTAGAGATTGAGAACGACGGTGCCGAAGCCGACGACTTCCGCGACCGTCCGCGCGATCAGCGAGAGGACGGTCGGAAGGTCGCTCTCCGCACGCACGAGCTCGGTGACGCCGACGAGCGCTCCGACTCCCACAAGGTCGCGGGGCCGGCGCCTCGCCCGCGCGAACAGGCGCGTCAATCGCGCGTGTCGCCGCCCATGAGCCTTTCGGGTCATCCTCTCGCCGCCGATCGAACTGCCCTCCTCTGAACCCTGCCTATCGCCGCACTCCCAGCATCAGCCATCCCAACGGAGTTCGAATCGCCCTGGTGGGGGATCTCGTCTCCCAGGCTGGTCAGGCGGTTCGAGTCACGACGCGAAGCGGTTGCGTCGTGCGCACGGGGTCGCGGTCGGTCGCTCCAGGTCGCTCGAAGACGCGAAAGAACGCGTCCACGACCACCGGTGCGAACTGGGTGCCGCGGTGCCTCCGAAGCTCCGCTTCGGCCTCGCCCGGATCCAGGGCGCGATGATATGGGCGGTCGGTCGTCATCGCGTCCCAGGCATCCGCGAGCCCGACGATCGCCGCGCCGAGCGGAATCGAATCGGCTGCGAGCCCGTGCGGATACCCCTGCCCGTCCCAGCGCTCGTGGTGGTGGTGGATCAGAGGGACCGCATCGCGCAGTCGCCCGAACTTCGCAACGATCTTGGCGCCGTCGGCGGGGTGTTGCTTCATCAGCTCGTACTCCTGCTCGGTCAGCTTCGCCGGCTTCGTCAGGATCGCGTCCGGCACGCCGAGCTTGCCGATGTCGTGGAAGAGTCCAGCGTGGCCGATCGCATCGAGCTCGCGCCCTTCGATTCCGAGCTCCCGCGCAACGGAGAGGGCGATCTCCTGGACGCGCTGCGAATGGCCGGCTGTGTACGGATCACGTGCGTCGACCGTCGCATTCAGAGTCGCGACCGCCTCGAGCGCGTCTTGCTCGAGCACCGCGTAGGCCTCGCTTAGCTCAGCCGACCGAGCCGCCAGCGAGGCCGCCTGGCGGCGGAGCGTCCGCGACGCGGTCCGCACGAGCAGAGCGAGCGCCAGATAGAGGAGGAGGAAGACCAGCGTCACCGCCGCCCAGATCGCGTGCTTGTTCGCCGTGATCAGGTGCTCGCTTCGCTTCGGGTCGGCGTAGATCTCGTAGGCGCCGATCGCGCGGTGATTGCTCGCGTCCTCGATCGGAGCGTAGACCTCGAGCAGCCGCCCGAAACCGAGGCTCCGTTCGACGGCGTTCTCTTCCCGGTCTGGTACCTCGATCTGCGCAACGGACTCGTTCTTGCGTAGCGCTGCCCCCAGGCTGCCGTCGATCTCGAAGCGCTGGCCGATCCGGCGCCGGGCGCGATTGGTCCACGCGAGAACGCCGTTCGAGCGCCAGACCTTCACAGTGACGATCTCCGGTCGGCGGCGAAGCTCGTCGACGAGTTGCCGCGAGAGCTGCGGGTGGACGGCGACTGCGTCGTGCTGCACGAGCTGGGGGTGGAGGACGCCGTCGACGTACTGAGCCAGGCTGGAGCGTGCATCGTCGATCACCTGTCCCTTCAGGCGTGAGCTCAGAACGCTCGAGAGGATGACCGCACCGGCGAGCAGGATCGCGGCACTGGCGACGAGGAACACGCGCAGCAATGTCAGCGAGCGTTGTACCGCCCAGGTGCGCGGGGTGATCGACGCCGCAGCCACGCCGAAGAGAGGATCGGCCGCTACCCGCGCTTTCTTCACCTGGGGCGTGGCTCGAACGAGTGATCGGGCCGTTTGTAGTCTTCCGGCGATGTCGGCACGGGATGCGCTTCGGCAGGCAGGGCTCTACGGGCGGACAGTCGCCCGCGTCGCCCAGCGGGGTTTTCGGGAGCCGGGCGGCGATCCCGAGCTCGCGACCGAGCGGATCGTCTTCGTCGTCGGCTCGCCTCGTTCGGGAACGACGTTCCTCGCCGGCGCCGTGGGCTCGCAGCCGGGATTCGTCGACCTCGGCGAGGTTCGGCCGGTGAAGTCGAGCATCAAGCGTTGGGCCACGCTTCCGGAGGACAAGGCCGCGACGGAGCTGCGCTCGACGCTCGAGCGCGTTCGCCGGCTCGGCTTCGTGCGCGACCTGAGGCCGGTCGAGCAGACGCCGGAGCTCAGCTTCGTCGTCGGCGCCGCGGTGCGCGCCTATCCGCAGGCGACCGTGCTGCACATGATCCGGGACGGGCGCGACGTCGTCTGCTCGCTGCTCGAGAGGGGCTGGCTTCGCGAGCGGGAGGGTCACGACGATGCCGGTCAGCCGTACGGTTCGCACCCCCGCTCCTGGGTGGAGCCCGAGCGCCGTGACGAGTTCACACGCGCGCGCGAGGCGACGCGGGCGGCATGGGCCTGGCGGCGGTACCTGACCGCGGCTCGCGCAGCGCCCGAGCACACGCTCGAGATCCGCTACGAGGAGATTGCAGCCGATCCGGCGACCGCCGCCGAGCTGATCGCAAGCCGGCTCGAGACGGATCCGGCGCCCCTCGCCGAGGCGCTCCGCCAGGTCCACAGCCGCTCGATCGGCCGCTGGCGCCGCGATCTGGCGCCCGAGCAGGTCGAGGACGTCGAGCGCGAGGCAGGCCCGCTCTTGCGCCAACTGGGTTACGACTGAGCGCTCGAAGGCTCCCCGCAGAGCTGATTCCCCGCATCCCGCGTCCCGTGCGGGCGGTGCTGCGCAATGCCGTCTGGACCTACGGCCGCGCCACCTCGTTCGCGCGGCCGCTGCCGGGCTTCCTGATCCTCGGCGCTCAGAAGGCCGGCACGACGGCGCTCTACGCGTACCTGCGCTGGCACCCCGGCGTCACGGGCCCGGCCTGGAAGGAGGTCAGCTACTTCGACCGGCACTACAGTCGCGGGGTCCACTGGTATCGAGGCCATTTTCCGCTGCGGCCTGGCGACCGGCTCGTCGGAGAGGCGAGTCCCGGCTACCTCTTTCATCCACTCGCTCCGGAGCGAGTGCGGGCGACGGTTTCGGACGCCAAGCTGATCGCGCTGCTGCGCGACCCGGTCGACCGGGCGTTGTCCCACTATCACCACGAGGTTGCGCTCGGCCGCGAGCCGCTGACGTTCGAGGAGGCGATCGAGGCCGAGCCCGAGCGGACGCGTGGGGAGGAGGAGCGGCTCGCGCGGGAACCCGGCTATTTCAGCCACGCCTGGTGGGACTACACGTATCTCGCCCGCGGCCGCTACGCGGAGCAGCTCGAGCGCTGGCTGGCGGTCTTCCCGCGGGAGCAGCTGCTCGTCGTCGCGAGCGACGAGCTGGCCGCGGAGCCCGGGGAGACGTACGCTCGCGTGCTCGAGTTCCTCGGCGCGCCGGCGCACGCGCTCGGGTCGTACCCGCGCGTCTACGAGCAACGCTACGCCGAGATGCGGCCTGATACTCGGCGCCGGCTCGCGGAGCATTTCGCCGAGCCGAACCGGCGCCTCTGCGAGTTGCTCGGCCGCGACCTCGGCTGGCAAGTGATGTAGGTGTACACCTACATCACTTCAGTTTCTGAAGCGTGAGTCAGTAGTCCCGAATCGTCGCGGCCGTGCCGATCACGATTTGCGGCGACGCGGCCGGATCGAGCCAGCGCAGGACTGTGACGAGCTGCGCCCTCGTCAGGCTGGCGCAGCCGAGCGTCGGACCGCCGCTTGCGCTGACGTGCAGGAAGATCCCGGAGCCTCGCCCTGGGGCGATTGGGTGCGTGTTGTAGTCGATCACCGCGAGATACCGGTACGAGATGGGCGACCGCGACATGTCCTCGCTCGTGATTCGGAAGGGCGGTTTCGTCCCGCAGCGGACGTGGTGGAAGCGGTTATAGAACGGCGAGCGAATGTCCTCGACCCACCAGTCGCCGCAAACGATGCGGTGATATCGGTAGCGCACACCCGGATTGGGCCCGACGCCGTACATCACCGGCTGGATCCCGAAGGCTCCGGCCGGCGTCGTCTTGTCTCCCTCGCGTTTGGTCTCAGAGACGCCGTTTCGCCCCAGATGTGCCGTCCATGGGCCGTCGACCCCGACCCAGCACTCACCGGACTTCCGCCAGAGGCGCAGCGAGCCGGTGGTCGAGCGCGTCCGCGCCGAGACGACGGTGATCAGTTGGGTCGCCGAGCCTGTGTCGGCGAGCTGATTCGCGAGGTTCGCGGGGCACGTGGACGCGCGTGCGTCGCTGCTGCCGCTCGCCGCCGCAGAACAGAACAAGACCAGGGCGGAGAGTGCGATTCCCCAGCGCATCCCGCCTGCAGAGTACGCTCGGGGGCGGGATGACGACGCTGATGCTCGCGATCTTCGCGGCCGTGTCGCTGCAAGCGCCGCCCTTCAGCCACAGTGTCTCGCGCGTGACCGCCGCGCAGTTGCCGTACTCGTGGCACCGGGGTTGTCCCGTGTCGCCCGCCCGGCTACGCCGTGTGCGGCTGACCTACTGGGGCTTCGACGGGCGTGCGCACAGCGGTGCGCTGGTCGCCAATGAAGACGCTGTTTCGGACCTCGTCCATGTGTTCTCGCGGCTCTACGCGGTGCGGTTTCCGATCAGACGGCTGCGGCCGATCGACGCTTACGGCGGCAAGGACGAGCGTTCGCTCGAGGCCGACAACACGGCTGCCTTCAACTGCCGGTACGTCATCGGCCCCGGGCCGCGGCGCTGGTCGGCGCACGCCTACGGCTCCGCGATCGATGTCAACCCGGTCGAGAATCCCTACCTCGAAAGCGGCCGCGTCCACCCGCGCGCCGGGCGAGCCTACCTCCACCGCGGCAGAGTCCGGCCGGGGATGGCGGTCCGCGGCGGGCTGCTCGTGCGTACCTTCGCAGCGGTCGGCTGGCAATGGGGAGGGCGTTGGACCGGCTCGCCGGATTACCAGCACTTTTCGGCTACGGGCGGTTGACTCTGAGGCGCTCGCTCGCGACGCCGACCTGGAGCGCGTCCGGGCTTGGCCCGGCGCCCGTCCAATCCCCGGTGGCAAGAGCGTTGCGGCCTAATCCCGGTGGCAAGAGCAGTTGCGGCTGAGACCTTTCCGAGGTTGACTCTTAACCTGATTTCACAAAAATTGGCGAGGGTGAACGTACACTCGACGGAAGTGTGAAGGGACTTCTCTCCATCGTCGTTTGCACGGCCGCGCTCTCGGCAGGCTCTGCGGGCGCGGCGCCGGCGCAGGCGTACTTCGGGCTCCAGCAGGGACTCAAAGCCGGGGCGGGCACCGAGGCGAGCACGAACTGGGCCGGCTATGCGGTCACGGCCCGGAAGTCCTTCACGAGCGTCACCGGCAAGTGGGTGCAGCCGGCCGCGACGTGCGCCGACCGGTCGCCGACCTACTCCGCGTTCTGGGTCGGTCTCGGCGGCTTCTCGAACAATTCCTTCGCGGTCGAGCAGACCGGCACGCTCGCGAACTGCTCGTCCGGCACGCCGTCCTACACGGCCTGGTATGAGCTCTATCCGAAGGCGCCGGTGATGCTGAAGATGTCGGTCCGGCCCGGCGACACGTTCTCGGCCACGGTCTCGGTGGCCAAGACAACCGTCCTCATTCGGATCAAGAACGTCACCACCAATAGGCTCTTCACGAGGAAGCTCCATATGGCTCGGCCCGACCTGGGCTCAGCCGAATGGGTCGCGGAAGCGCCGAGCGGCTGCGACTCCGTCGGTAACTGCACGACCCTGCCGCTGACGAACTTCGGCACGGTGGCTTTCTCGCGTAGCACGGCGAGCGTCAAGGGCCACAGGGGTCGTATCACCGACCCGGTCTGGTCGGAGACGGCGATCGAGCTCCACGGCGACCTTCCAAGCAGCGATTCTCAGGCCGGTGCGAACGCGATTCCCGGAGCCGTTGGCCCTGACGGAGGCTCGTTCGCAGTCACCTGGCAAGACCTGACTCCGCCTACCGGCTGAGTCCCATGTGCTTCGATCTCGACTCGCTGCCGCCGGTCCCCCGAATCGCGGGCGCTGCGGTTTCGCACAATGACATCGAGCTCGAGGCGGCCGACGGCAACCGCTTCGCAGCCTTCGAGGCGACCCCCGAGGAGCCGAACGGGATCGGCATCGTCATCCTCCCGGATGTTCGGGGGCTCTATCGCTTTTACGAGGAGCTTGCCCTCCGCTTCGCCGAGCGCGGCTTCGACGCGGTCGCGATCGACTATTTCGGTCGGACGGCGGGCGCGGCGAAGCGGGGCGACGACTTCGAGTACGCGCCGCACGTCGCGCAGACGACCCGGGAGGGAATCCAGGCCGATGTCCGCGCCGCCGTCGAACGCCTCCGGCCTGGTACCCGCGCGATCTTCACCGTCGGCTTCTGCTTCGGCGGCCGTAACTCCTGGCTGGCCGCCGCCTCGGGACACGGCCTTGCCGGTGCGGTCGGCTTCTACGGGAATCCGGGCGAACGCGACGGCGCCCCGGGGCCGACCCAGCGCGCGGCCGAGCTGGAAGCGCCGATCCTCGCGCTCCAGGCGGGCGCCGACCAGAACATCACCGCGGAGATGAACGAGGCGTTCGAGCGGGGCCTGACCGATGCCGGCGTCGAGCACGAGCTCGTCACCTACGAGGGCGCGCCGCATAGCTTCTTCGACCGCCGCTACGAGGAGTTCGCCGAAGCATCCGAGGACGCCTGGCGGCGGGTGCTCGAGTTCCTAGAAACCAATTCCGCCTAGACGGGCGGCTGCGCGACGTTTCCGTCCGACTCGCGGTAGCGGTAGACGATCCGCCCGCGGGTCAGGTCGTACGGCGACAGCTCGAGCTTGATCCGGTCGCCGATCAGGATCTTGATCCGGTACCGGCGCATTTTCCCGGCCGTGTAGCCGAGGGCCTCATGGCCGTTATCGAGCGCGATGCGGTACATGCCGCTCTTGTAGGACTCGAGAACCTCGCCGTCCACTTCGATCTTCTGCTCCTTTTCGGAGATGGCGCACCTCCCTTCGTGAGATGAGTGCGCGCGGGTGATTGCTCACCCGCGCGCGAGAATTCGGGACTAACCGACGATGCTGACGTTGCGGGCCTGGGGGCCTTTGGGGCCCTCTTCGACCTCGTACTCGACCTTCGCGCCTTCGGTGAGGCTCTTGAAGCCCTCGCCGGCGATCGCGCTGAAGTGAACGAAGACGATGAAGCCGTAGCCCTTCGAGTCGTTGAACCACTTCACGGTTCCGGTTGCCATGTATTCCACCTCCCTGCTCCTTCACGAACGTGCAGCGGAGGCGTGATCGCACTACCGGTACTCGCTCTTGATGATCTGTGGCGCGAGAAAGGTAGCGCATTCGGAGCAGTGGCTGCCTTGGGGGAGATCGTCGCATCCTCAATTTGGCCGGGTTTAACCGGCCGCGGCGGCGAAGCCGCCACGGCCTCTTGTGCGGCATCGCAAGCGATGCCTTAGTCACCATCTAGGGGTTGGCCGAGACTGCCTGCGGCGCGGTTGCGCGCGCCTGCTCGGCCGCGGCTTTCACACCCTCGCCGAAGGTCGGGAACGTGTGGTGCGCGCTGGCGAGTTGGTCGACGGTGACGCCGAGACGCACCGCGATCGAGAGTCCCTGGACGATGTCGCTCGCGCCTGGCGCGACTACGTGCAGCCCGAGCACGCGCCGGCTGGGGCGGTCGAAGACGATCTTGTAGAGCCCGTGCTTCGCGTCGATGTAGGACGCCCTGCGGAGGTGCTTCAGCGGGTGAACGACGGTCTCGGCCTCGAAGCCTTGCTCCTCGGCTGCCGACTGAGTCAGCCCGACGCCGGCGAGTTCTGGGTCGGTGAAGATCGCCGTCGGCAGGACCGAATAGTCCGCCGCGGGGCCTTCGCCCGGGTGGAACATGTCCTCGACGGCGATCCGTGCCTGGTATTGGGCTACCGGCGTGAACAGCGCCTGGCCGTTGACGTCGCCGGCGGCCCAGATACCGGGGACGTTGGTGCGTAGGCGCTCGTCGACGACGATGCCGAGCTTGTAGGTCTCGACGCCCACGGCTTCGAGGTTCAACTCCTCGATGTTCGGACGGCGTCCCGAGGCGAGCAAGAAGCAGTCGAACTCGACCTCCTGCTCCATGCCGCCCTCGCGCGGTGTGATCGTCGCGACATTGCCTCCGTCCCGAGCGGCGACCTTCGTGACGAAGCTGCCGAGGATGATCGGAATTCCCTCGTCCGTGAGGGCCTCGCGAAGCTCCATCGCGGCGTGGTGGTCGGTGTGCGGCGCGATCTCGTCGACGGCGTCGACGATCGTCACCTTTGTGCCGAAACGGGAGAACGCTTGGCCGAACTCGAGCCCGACGGCGCCGGCGCCGCAGACCAGCAGTCTCTCGGGCAGTTCTTCGATCTCGAGCGCGCTGACGTGATCCACCCAGTCGATCTCCTCGATCCCCTCGATCGGAGGCACCGCGGTGCGCGAGCCGGTGGCGATTAGGATCTTGTCGGCCTTGAGTTCGACGTCGCCCAGCCGGACCGTGTGCGGGTCGACGAAGGTCGCCGTGCCTTCGTAGGTGTCGAAGCCCGCCGCGTGGAGACCCTCGACCCACTTCTGCTGCGGCTTCTTCAGCGTGTCCTTCCAGGCCTTCACTTTCGCCAGGTTGGTTGTCGCCGGGCCGACTTCGATGCCGCGCTCTTTCGCCAGCGTGTTGATCGAGTGCGCCAGATCGGCCGCGACGAGATAGGCCTTCGTCGGCACGCAGGCGACGTTGGGGCAGCTGCCACCCCAGCGCTCGCCCTCGATCAGCGCGACCTTCGCTCCATAGTCCTTCGCTGCCTTGTTGGCGCCGTCCCGAGCCGCGGAGCCGGCGCCGATCGCAATCAGGTCGTAGTGCTCGCTCTTCATCGAATCCTCCTTGCTTTTCTCGTGGCACAGTCGCACGCCGGCGCGCGCTGTTACAAGCGTTGTAGCCACCGTTGTCCGGTCCGGCCATTGTCCGGGGTCTGACCCCGGACAATGGCTCAAAGCGCCAGACCGTCGACCCCGACGCGCAGGGCACCCGCGTTACAGTCGGCGCGTGGACGACGCTGCCGTGATCGCAGCCCTCCGCGCGCGAGACGAGAGGGTCTTCGCGGAGCTGATGCGGATGTACAACGCTTCCCTTCTGCGGGTCGCGCTGATCTACGTCGCCACTCGGGCGGTCGCCGAGGACGTCGTCCAGGAGACGTGGATCGGCGTTCTCAACGGGATCGATCGCTTCGAGGGCCGCTCGTCGCTGAAGACCTGGATCTTCCGGATCCTGACGAACATCGCCAAGACGCGAGGGCAGCGCGAGCGACGGACGGTGCCGTTCTCCGCGCTCGAGCGGCCCGACGCCGTCCCGGAGGCGGCGGTCGACGCCGACAGGTTCCTGCCGCCCGATCACGAGCGCTGGCCGGGTCACTGGGCGTCGAGGCCTGAGCCCTGGCCGGAGGAGCGCTTGCTTGCCGCCGAGACGCGCGCGGTCGTCGAGCGCGCGATCGACGAGCTGCCGCCGGCACAGCGAGCGGTGATCAGCCTCCGGGACATCGAGGGCTGGAGCTCGGACGAGGCGCGTAACGCTCTGGGGATCAGCGAGACAAATCAACGAGTACTTCTCCACCGCGCGCGCTCGAAGGTCCGGCAGGCGCTGGAGGACTACCTCACGGAGGCCATGTGAGCGCAAGCATCGAACAGCTGAGTTGCCAGGAGCTCGTCGAGCTGGTGACGGACTACCTCGAAGGCGCGCTGCCGGAGCGCGAGCGCGACAGCTTCGAGCACCACATCGAGGGGTGCAAGGGCTGCCACGAGTATGTCCGGCAGATGCGGGAGACGATCGAGCTCACCGGCACTCTGGCGCCGGCCGACATCAGCCCCGAAGCCGAGGCGGCTCTGCTCTCGGCCTTCCGGGACTGGACGTCTCGCTAGCCGATCCCGGCGCGCTACGATTCCGCGGCCGTGTGGCTCTACTTCATTCCGCTCTACATCGCCGGCGCGATCATCTTCATGCTCGCGTTGTTCACCCTGTTGGCGCGGGTCAGGGGGGGCAAGTACGCGCGGCCGATCATGCAAGGGATTGCGAAGATCCCCGGCGTTCGAGGTCTGATGATGAAGGCCTCGCGCGCGGCGCTGGCGAAGCAGAACCCCGAGGCCGCGAGCGCGCTCGAGAAGCTCGAGCGGGCCGGGGTCGCGAACGATCCGCAGCGGGCGCAGGCCGCCCTCTCGCGGCTCAGCGCCTCGGAGCGGCGCGCCTATCTCGAGGCGGCCGGCCAGGAAGGCGCGCTACCTGAGCCGCAGAACCGCCAGCAGCGGCGCGCGATGGAGAAGCTCCAAAAACAGCGCCGCGGGCGCTAGAGCTTCACTAGGCGTAGGGCCGAACCGCGCCGACGTAGCGGCGCGCGTACTGATTGAGGCTCGAGATCTTGACGACGTCGCCGGTATGCGGCGCGTGGATGAAGAGGCCGCCGCCGATGTACATGCCTTCGTGGCCGGGGATCCCGAAGGCGCCGGGGTCGAAGAAGACGAGGTCGCCGGGCTGCAGCGCCTCCGGCGGCACGGGCTTACCCTCGTGGAGCTGGGCACCGGTGTAATGGGTCAGCGGAACCCCGAGCTGTCCGTAGACGTACATCGTCAGCCCGGAGCAGTCGAACCCGGTCAGTGGGCTCTCGCCGCCCCAGCGGTAGGGAACGCCGAGGTACTGCGCGGCAATTGCGACCGCACGGCCGCCGATCCCGTTGGCGGCCGGCAGCGCGCCGGCGAGCAGCGGCTCGGTGACGACGGGCAGTCCCGCGATGGTCGGCGCCGCGCCAAAGCCGAGTGACGCCCACGGCCCGGCCGCGGTGACGACGCGGCTCGCGAGCTGGTTGGTGCTGACATTGCCCCGTTCCCGCAGGCCGACGAGTACCTGGGCGCCGCTGGGGACGCCCGGATAGCCCGTCTCGACGCTCAGACGCAGGCCCACATAACCCGTCTTCTTGCCGATCACGGCCTTCTGGCTGACGACCAGGTAACTGCCGGTGTCGAGCTGGAAGAGCGCATTCGAGCTCGCATCCCGCAGCAGGCCTTGGACGACGAGCCCGGAGATCGCCGCGCGGCGTCCGTGCCTGATCGTCACGCGGTCGGCGTGGACGCGTCCGCCGAGCATGGAGACGTCGTCGAGCTCGACGCGCGTCTCAGTCGCGAGAACCTTGCCGATCGAGAGCACCGAGCCGTCCCGCGGATAGGTGAAGGAGCCGTTACCGGCAGCCGCGAGCAGCTTCCCGTCCCCCGTGCGTACCTGTGCCGTGCCGAGAATGTCCGCCGCCGCCGCAGGCGCCCCGACGAGCGCGATCGCGACCATGAATGCGAGGGCGCGCATCCACCGGCACGATAGAGACATGCGTGCCATGGTGCTAGACCGGCCGGGCTCTCCACTACGGGAAGCGGAGCTGCCGGAACCCACGCCGGGGCCGGGGCAGCTGCTCGTCAGGGTGCAGACCTGCGGCGTCTGCCGGACCGACCTCCACATCTTCGACGGCGAGCTGACACACCCGAAGCTGCCGCTCGTGCTCGGCCACCAGATCGTCGGAACTGTCGTCGGCGAGAATCGTCGCGTCGGGATTCCCTGGCTCGGCTGGACGGACGGTGAGTGCCGGTTCTGCCGTACCGGCCGCGAGAACCTCTGTGACAACGCGCGGTTCACCGGCTACGACCTGGACGGCGGCTACGCCGAGTACACCGTCGTCGATGAACGTTTTTGCTTCCCACTTCCCGAGCGCTATTCCGGTCTCGAGGCAGCTCCCCTCCTGTGCGCCGGCCTGATCGGCTATCGCTCGCTCCGGCTCACGGGCGACGGCGAGCGGCTCGGGCTCTACGGCTTCGGCGCCTCCGCGCACATCATCGCGCAGGTCGCGAGACACGAGGGACGCCGCGTTTTCGCCTTCACGCGTCCGGGCGACGAAGAGGGGCAGGCGTTCGCGCGAGAGCTGGGCGCAGTCTGGGCCGGCGGCTCGGACGAGCGACCGCCGGAGGAGCTCGACGCCGCCATCATCTTCGCTCCCGTTGGTGCGCTCGTTCCGCTGGCGCTGCGCGCGCTCGCGAAGGGCGGCAGCGTCGTCTGCGCCGGCATCCACATGACGGACATTCCGGCCTTCCCATACGAGCTGCTCTGGGAGGAGCGCGTGCTGCGCTCGGTCGCCAATCTGACGCGTCGCGACGGCGAGGAGTTTCTGGCGCTGGCGCCGCAAGTGCCCGTGCGAACGGTGGTCGAAGCGTTCGCGCTCGAGCAGGCGAACGACGCGCTCGAGAGCATGCGGAGCGGCCGACTCCGGGGCTCCGCGGTGCTCGACGTGGCCGGCGAGTGACAACCGAGATCGTCTTCGAGACGCACGCGATCAGTACCGACAACGAGGCCGGGATCGCGACCGGGTGGCTCGAGGGTCAGCTCTCGGAGGAAGGGCGGCGGCTTGCGCGGCGCCTCGGCGAGCGCCGGCGGGGCGAGCGGATTGACGCCGTTTACACCTCCGATCTCGGCCGCGCGGTCGAGACGGCCGAGCTCGCCTTCGGCGACAGCGGCATTTCGATCCGCCAGGACGCCCGCCTGCGCGAGTGCAATTACGGGTCGTTGAACGGTTGCCCGGTCTTCGAGGTCGAGCGAGAGCGAACCAGGCGGATCGACGAGCCGTTTCCCGGCGGTGAGAGCTACCGGCAGGCGGTCGAGCGGATGCGCTCCTTTCTCGGCGACGTCGCCGTCGAGCAGGGGTCAGGCCGCATCGTGGTGATCGGCCACTCGGCGACGCGTTGGGCGCTCGACCACTTATTGAACGGCGTGCCGCTCGAGGTGCTCGTTGGAGCGCCCTTCGAATGGCAGGAGGGATGGCTCTACGAGCTGACCGGTGACGCCGAGTCAACGGCCTCGCGCAGCGAGGAGACGTAATCGCGGAGCGCCGCCGGCCCGTCGGTTGCAACCTCGACGGCGCGCGAGCCGACGACGATCCCGTCGGCGACCTCCGCCGCGACGGCTGCATCCTCGGGCGTCGAGATGCCGAAACCGGCGTGAAGCGGCAGGTCGGTCAGGCGGCGGGCCCGTTCGACCAGCCCCCGGAGAGCGGGGGAGACCCCCTCGCGGCCGCCGGTCGTGCCGGTGACGGTGACCAGGTAGAGCCAGTCGTCCGTCCGCTCGGCTGCGAGGGCGATCCGCTCGTCGGTCGAGGTCGGCGCGACCAGCTGGACGCGGCGAAGCGCCGGCTCTGCGTCGACGGGCAGGTCGGCGACGATCAGGCTGGTCGCGCCCGCATCCCTCGCCGCGGCTGCGAAGCGCTCGTACCCGTAGGCCTCGAGCAGCGAGGCGTAGGTCATGGGGATCAGCGGCACGTCGACGCGCCGCCGGGTCGTAGCCAGGCATTCGAGGCAGGCGGCAGTCCGCATTCCCTGGGCGAGCGCCCGTTCACCCGCCCGCCGAATCACGGGGCCGTCCGCGAGCGGGTCCGAGAACGGGAAGCCAAGCTCGACGATGTCGGCGCCGCCTTCGATCGCAGCCTCGGCGAGCTCGGGCGTCTCCGGGGCGCACATCAGATAGATCGCGAGGGTCTTCACGCCTCAACCGGCGCACTATCGGCGCCTTCGCGCGTGAGACACGGCGCAGATTCTTCGATAGCGTCATCCGCCGAGGGCGGAGGGAGCGGCCCCACCCAGATGAGGGTGGGGGTGCGGGCTGCGCCCGGCGCCGCGCTCACCGGGAGAGGACCTCGGCCAGGTCCTTGTCGCCGCGGCCGGAGAGGCAGACGAGGATCAGCTCTTGATCCAACTCGAGCGCTTTCGCGAGCGCGTGCGCCGGCTCGAGCGCGGGAATGATCCCCTCGGTCTGGGCCAAGCGGCGGAACGCCGCGAGCGCCTCCTCGTCGCCGGCGGCCACGTACTCGGCGCGGCCCGTGTCGCGGAGGAAGGCGTGCTCGGGGCCGACGCCCGGATAGTCCAGGCCGGCGGAGATTGAATGGGCGTCCAGCACCTGGCCGTCCTCGTCGGCGAGCAGCGAGGAACGCGAGCCGTGGAGTACACCCGTGCGGCCCGCGCCGAGGCTCGCCGCGCCGGCGGCCTCGACGCCGATCAGACAGACACCGGGATCGTCCAGGAAACCTGCAAAGAGGCCGATCGCGTTCGAGCCCCCGCCGACGCACGCGACCGCGACCTCGGGCAAACGGCCCTCGGCGGCGAGGATCTGCTCCCGCGCCTCGCGCCCGATCACGGCCTGCAACTCGGCCACGATCTCGGGGTACGGGACCGGACCGACGCATGACCCGATCAGGTAGTGAGTCGTCTCGACGTTCGTGATCCAGTCGCGGATCGCCTCGCTCGTCGCCTCCTTGAGCGTCTTCGTCCCGAACTCGACCGGCCGCACCTGGGCGCCGAGCAGGCCCATCCGCTCGACGTTCGGCGCCTGCCTGCGCATGTCTTCGGCGCCCATGTAGACGACGCAGTCGAACCCGAACCGCGCGCAGACGGTCGCGGTCGCGACGCCGTGCTGTCCGGCGCCCGTCTCGGCGACGATCCGGCGCTTCCCGAGCCGCCGCGCGAGCACGGCCTGGCCGAGCGCGTTGTTGAGCTTGTGTGCGCCCGTGTGGAGCAGGTCCTCCCGCTTCAGGTAGAGGCGCTTGCCAGGCGCGAACCGCTCGGCCAGCGTGAGCGGCGTCGGGCGACCGCCGTAGGAGCGGCCGAGCTCGTCGAGCTCCGGTCGGAACCGGGAGTCCGCGACTGCCTCGGACCAGCCACGCTGAAGCTCGTCGAGCGCCGGGATCAGCGTCTCGGGCACATAGCGGCCGCCGTACTCGCCGTAGGTCAGGCTCGTGCTCAT
>WNGP01001490.1_pt1 | contig 19317 bp, 16 predicted proteins | sample 5407671 | NCBI WGS metagenome assembly WNGP01 (sample SAMN13153381, study PRJNA577476) | soil metagenome | isolation source: 40 cm soil or saprolite under Garry oak tree replicate 2 | place: USA:California | collected 2016-06-15 | reverse complement strand
TTCTGTAAATCCCCAAATGAAACTGGTGGAGGAGTACAATTATTCTGGTGGCTTTTGGCTTTCTGTGTTTTCTGCTCTTCTCGCTTGAGAGGCGCGCACGAGCTCCCTTCTTGCCTCAAACAGCGTCTCTCCATTGGCCAGGATAATTCTACTGCTCCCACCAGTTTCATTTGGGGATTTACACCTAATAGACCTGGTTGAGACGACAAGTGCATGCCGCTTCTTCTACCAGAAACTTCCTCCTCGACCAGGCTTTTGGCTTGTGAAGCCGGTCGAGGAGGAAGCTACTCTGCTTCAAACGTGAGGAGGTGACATGCCTCATCTCTTTGTGTCGCAGAAAACCAAGGTTTTTGAGACCGTCTGTCAATTTTGTTTGAAGCACCTGCTCTGTGAATTTATAACATCTATACCTAAAACCCTGTCGGGTTTTCGAGAAGGTTCTAAAAATCCCACTCAAGCTCGCATCCCAACGCGGCAGCGATGCGCTCCATGTGGGTCATCACATCATCGAGGTACAGGTTTTTGTTCACCAGGTCAACCGAACCGTCGGGATTAAAATAAGTTGGCGGAAAAGCAGGATCGTGGGGAATGAGGCGCAGGCCGCGTGGCCCCAAATCTAGCCACTTGCCCAGATTCAGGGGTTCTAATGTGCTGCGCAGCAGTCGTTTATCCCTGCCTATTTCAAGAGGCAATAATACGCAGGATACTGTAGTGAACCCGTAATCCATGCTTGTTCAGGACGTAGACCGCTATGAGGAGACAGCTACGCCGCACCTCCCTCCATCTAGAATCGGCATCGTGAAAATACAGGGAACTATGGAAAATGGTCAGGGAATAGACCCACACGTATTGTATCATCCTCACTGCTGAGCGTCTATAGCGCGTCAGTTGACTCCGGGGCTATGTAAAAGGCGATGGAGCGAGTGTGATGATATTGTGATCTTACCGTTGCTAAAATATCTAACTATCCCAAGCAAGGTTAAGCTATCCACACAATCGTAAGAAGATATGCTTCTGGTGAGACGATTGAAGGAAAGCCGAACCAAGCCAGCCAGGATAGTAACAAATCTTTCCCCGAATGTTTCGGGCAGGGTGGTTCCCCGTCGGTGGCAACAGCAACACCGCGCCTGTCCCCGTGTAAGAGACAGGCTTGACCCGTGGGTCAAAAATTGAGCAGGCGCGCGCCTTGCCCGTTTGTTTCATTTGGATGAGATATGCGACGCCTAAACGAGCAATATTCACTGAAGCGCAATAGTCCCGATCGCCATGATACTGGCAGCCATCACAGTACATCCACCTTCCCCATTTCACGGCTTCGTTGCGGTCAGATGGCGAGCGATAGGTTTTGGCGGGTGCCCCGCAGCGTGGGCAGGCGTGGGAAGTGCCGCGTGGCTGTTCGGTGTGGAACCGTAAGCCAATCAAATGGCATTTGTACCGCAGCAGACGCCAGATCTCCCCACGTATCTGCGAGTTGTTGCGATAGTTGCGCCAGCGCCCACGAACGCCTTTGCCCCGTCCAGTGGATTTGAGTGTTTTCAAGGACTCCATCGACAGGAGCGAGCAGCCATGCACGCGGGCTAAGAGCACCAACACATTGCTGGCTAAATGAGCCATGGCGCGGTTGCGCTGTGCATACTTGCGCCAACACCGCTCAATTTCGCGCGTGAGCAGCGTCAGCTTCTGGTTGAACCAGAGGCGTTTGGAGTGTTCAGGAGGCAAGGCATCCCGCTGCGCTTCAAAGCGCGCCACCTTCTTCTTGAGTTCGTCGATTTGCCGTCGGGTACGTGCTTGCCGGCCATCAAAACCGCCCGTATTCAGGAAGAATGGCCTGCCAACTTGCTCATGGTGTTCATCGACGGCGGTTGCCGTCAGTAACGTATGCACGCCCCAGTCTGCACCTAACACCCGCTCGACCCTCTCCCAGGCGGGCAGCTCCTCTTTTTCGACCTCGATGATGAAATCGAGCACCGCGAATCGCTCCCCATCCGCTCGATATTCTTCACGCAGGGTGGGAGCCATCAACTCACCATGAGAGAGGCGTTCTTTGAGACAGTCAGGCAAAGGAATGATCGTGTCTCCTTTGCGCCAGCGCCAGACTCCCGCCTCGTCGGGATAGCGGAACCGAAAGCGTGCCACCCCTCCATCCAGATCCAGAGCCAGACGATATGCCTGGCCTTTTTCGCGTCCGTCGTCGCCAGCATAGGTCAGCAGGCCCACTTTGAGCAGCGGGACAGGTTGGAGTTCCTCGTACGAAGAGGGAAAGCGGTCATGCTGGAAAAAGAAGTTGCACGCTTGCTCGACCACATTTTGCAGGGCGACAAAGCTGATCTCATCCTCTTCCAGGCTCTTTTGCAAGGCAGCAATGGCTTCCTTGATGGCAGGACGGTTTTTGCCTGCCGGTCGCTTCTCCGTCTTTGGACGAATGAAGCCGTCCGAGAGAATAGGTGCAACCAGCTCAAACGCTTTTTTTCGTTCTGCTTGTTGGCGTAAGAGCCGGCCCACCACTTCGCTCTCGCATCTCCATTGACGATCACCGTGGTACTGAGGGGAACCCATATACTTGCCGACCTGCTTCCAGGCAGGAAAGTCGCGCTCGCTCCCAAATTCATCCAGAGAGGGCCAGAGCAGAGTCAGTGCCTGATTGATGACCGCGCGACTTACATCGAGCAGGCGGAGCGCATCAGCCTGCGCTTCATTAGGTAAGCGCACCTCGTAGGTTAAGGGCTGGTGAGTACGGCTTGTGCGCATTGCAACAACTCCTTTTGCTTGTGAGATCGCAGGCCATAGAGTCGCCCAGAAAACGAGGCGATGAGCGCGAGCAGGTCCGCGGTCAATTCCTGTTCAGGCGTTTTCTCCTCCCCTGGCTCCAATACGGTCAGCGTCACATCAAAGCACGCAAACAAGGTTTCCAAATACTCTTGGCCGAAGCGGGTTAAGCGATCCTCGTAGGTAATGGCGACCTCTCCCACTTTATCTTCACACACCCACTTGAGCAGGCGCTGCAAGTGGCGCCGCCCGGCTTTCAAGCCAGAGCCAATATCAGCGAGGACCAGTGTTTCTTGTCCTTTGCGTTCCGTTCTGGCCCAGGCTTGCAGCCGTTCGAACTGCGTGTCCAGATCCGCCTTTTGCCCATGCCCGCTGACTCGCCCATACAGCACCAGCAGCAGCCCATCGAGTTTGCCCACCATCCGTTCAATCTCGGTGCGAGGGATGCGCACCTCGCGGCCCATTGGCACGGCCTGGATGCGGCCCGCCTTAATCCAGCGGCGGACGGTGATCGGATGCAAGCCCAATTCATGAGCGGCGGCACTAATACGCAAGAGCTTCGGTTCTCGTTTTGCCACCAGTGCTGATTCACCTTTCTGCTCTTGGTGGCCCGAAGACCACTTGCCAGGGATGCACCTCGATCTTCGCCACCCCTTGCGTCACAAACGGATTATCCTGAAGAGACCCAAAGGCTTCCGTCTCGCTCGCAGCTTGGAGCACCACCACGGACAGCAGATCGCTCTTGTCCTCACACGGGCCTCCCATAAACACCTTCTGCTCTTGGTATAACTTCTGGAGAGGAACTGCATGTTCGACGGTAAATGGCTGCTCCTCTAATGGCGCACCCGCCCGCCAAGCCGGACCAGGCCGGAAAAGAACAAGAAAGTACATCGTGTTTCCTCCTTGCGCCCGCGTCCAGCTTAGCCCGCAGAATTGCGCAGATACACCTCAGGTGGTTTGACTTCCCACTCCCCAGAAGGCGCCTCTTGCACCAACATGGGCCAGGCAGCTTTCCAGGCATCCTCAGATTCCCAGAAGGTGAAACCCGTGAGCGTGCCTTTTTCGGGATCTGGAAAAATGTCCGAGACGAAAATGACACCTGGCTGCTTTTTGATCAGTTCGTCAAATTGGCGCATCTTTTGCACCCACAGCTCTTCCTTTCCAGGCTGTGGAGAATGAACAGAGTAGAAGATAAACATGGTTTGAGCTTCCTCCCTCGCGCTTCGATCGAACCTTCTCTCAGACGAAGGTCTGTCATTGTGACACTTCTCATCTCTTATCGCGTATTTTCTGACCTATGCGAGCAAAGCTTAGCGGGACACCAAAAGATTGAAAAAGATAGTAATAGTATACAATAGATGCATAAATTTGGCAACTGTTATATACCCTTTTACAGAATTTAACTCGACTTTTACACTGCCCTGAGTGTACTCAGCAATGTGGTATACTTTTTTTCAGATTCGGCAATCGCCAAGAGAGTCAATCGTCCTGTTCTTGATGACGTACTGTTTGTTGTCCCCCGCTATTTTCCAAGAAGGATGCACTATGATATTCGACGAAGCTTCCAGCGTTGCAACTTCACTTGAAAAGACCGAACGCACGGTAGATGTGCGCGGCATCGCGACTCACATGTTTGAGGCCGGGTCGCCTGGCGCGTCTCCCTTACTCTACCTGCATGACACCAATCTCGGTAACCTGTGGCTGGCATTTCACACGAAGTTAGCGCAGCAATTTCACGTCTTCGCGCCAGATACGCCGGGCTTCGGGCTAACCGAGCGGCCCAACTGGATGCGTGACATGAGCGATTATATCCTGTATCTCCGCGATCTGCTGGATACCCTGGGCCTTGATAAGCCATTCATTGTAGGACATTCGCTCGGAGGTTGGATGGCGGCTGAACTCGCCGTCTGGTATCCAGAACGCACCGGCAAACTGGTCCTTTCTAATTCAGTCGGTATTCGCGTGAAGGGACAACCCATCGCCAATCTCTTCGCCATGAATGCACAAGAGATTTTAATGGCGTGTTTTGATGATTTCTCGGCGGCTGCTCCCTTAATACCCGGCGAATTCAACACGGATTACCTGATCTCGCAATATCGCCAACTGACCACCCTGGCATCGCTCGCCTGGAACCCCGCGTATGATCCCAAATTGGAGCGTCGTCTGGAGCGCATTACCAGTCCCACACTGATTGTCTGGGGCAAAAATGATCGGCTTGTTCCCTCTGCCTATGGCGATGCCTTCCACCGGCTCATCCCCGGTTCCGAGCTAGTGATGTTGGAGGGCACAGGTCACATGCCCATGTTCGAGAAATCAGAAGAGTGGAGCAATGCGATCCGCGAATTTTTGCAGAAATAACGACGTGCGTCTATGTCTGCTAGCCGACAGACCACCGATTACGTAGATCAGGAGAGAATCCATGAACAAGCTGACATTTCACTACTTCCACCTGATGCCCTGGCCCCACCTGCCGCCTGACTATGACGAAAACTATGACTCCGCGTGGGTGACGCTGCCCAACAGGTTCTACGATCCCATCAAAGGTCACGCGCTCTACAACCGCTACTTCGATGAGATCGAACGCGCCGACAAGCTCGGGTGGGACAGCGTGATCGTGAACGAGCATCATCAGAACGCCTATGGCACGATGCCCTCGCCCAATATCATGGCGGCGGTGCTGACCCAGCGTGTGAAACGCGCAAAGATCGGCATCGTGGGCAACGCGCTGCCACTGCACGATGACCCTCTGCGTGTGGCGGAGGAGATCGCCATGCTCGATGTTATTAGCGGCGGCCGCATCATCTCGGGCTTTGTACGCGGCACCGGCATGGAATACTTCAGCTACAACGTCAATCCAACCCTCAGCCGCGAGCGCATGGACGAGGCGCACGACCTGATTATCCAGGCCTGGACCCGCCCCGGCCCATTCGCCTTTGAGGGGGAGCATTACAATTATCGCTATGTGAACATCTGGCCGCGTCCCATCCAGCAGCCGCACCCACCCATCTGGTTGCCAGGCACCGCCAGTATGGAGACCATCGATTTTGCCGCGAAGCACAAATACCCCTACATGACCGTCTTCATGCCGATGGAGCAACGCCAGCGCGCCTATGATATGTATCGCCGCGTGGCCGAGGAGAAATACGGCTACGAGGCGCAGCCCGATCAACTGGCCTTCTGCGTCCCCATCATGGTCGCGGAAAATGACGACATCGCTATGAAAGATGGCGAGAAATACATCATGTGGCTCTTCGATAAAGCGCTGAAGGTGCGCCCTGAATTCTTCGTTCCCCCTGGCTACATGAGCGAGCGCAGCCTCAAAGCCGCGCTCCAGGGCGGCGGGTTCGGCCAGAAGCGCACGTTCAAAGAGCTGGTGGATACCGGCGTGGTCATCGCAGGAAGCGTCGACACCGTGATCGAGAAGCTCTCATACTATACCGATGTCCTCCATGCCAGTATGCTGGTCACAGGCGGGCAGGTTGGCGAAATTCCCGATTACCTGGTTCTGAGAAACCAGGAACTCATGGCGAAGGAAGTGATGCCGCATTTCCGCGATGCTGTCGCGAACACCGTAATTTCAGCTGTAGAGGCGGTACACTGATCAGCCGGAAATCGTAATCTCCGATGCCGGGCATTTTCTCCAGGAAGATAAGGGAGAAGAGATCGCGCGGCACATTGTGGATTTTATGGTGCGCACGCCTCTAGATGGGAAATAAGATGGTTGCGGGAAATAACGGGCGTATCTCTTCTAGGTGGCAATTCGTAATGTATATAGACAAACATGCCTGGCTTAGATAACTTTCATGACGCGCGATAGAGGAGAGAACAATGGCAACCACCTCAGTAATGCAAGAACTCGTGAATGAGAAACTGGCGGCTTTTGAACGCCTACAACCGGAATTTGAAGCGTGTTTTCATTTTGTGCAGCTTGTGCATGGGCAACAGCGTTTCAACAAATTTCCACTGATCAATGCGGTGCGCTATCTTCATTCCCTGTGGGTGTGTGAATGCAAAGATCGCCTGCTCAGTATCTACAGAAACATCGAGCGGTATGAAGGTCGATATTGCCTGGAACTCCTGCTGCGCTGGCAGGAGGGAGAGACCGCTGACGTCGTCGATTTCCTGAATCGCAAACTGGATATGCTGCCATTTGCAGATCTCACCCGCCAGATTTCCGAGGCCATGAAGAGTCACAAAGATGATGGCCTTGCCCGGCGTCTCATTGATGGGCGAGGCGTCTTGCTCAATCGGGGCATGAATCTTATGCAGGCGTTAGACGGCATTTTCTCTTTGTCAGAAGAACAGCTCATCAGCGAGGTACAGCTTGCTTGCGCGCAATACGGACATCATCCCAGCCAGATTGAGCGGCAACTGAAAGAGATAGACTCGCAGTTATACGCCTACCTGCCATCCCGGATATTGGCGCAGCGCAACATTGAAGTAATGAATAAAATGGGCGTGCGGATCATGAGCAAACCTTCAGACCAACCGGGAGAACGTTCGTGGCGTGTGCTTGAGCCGACTGTCCCTCCCGGCCCTTTTGCAGAGTACGTGGTAGAAGGCTATGTCGAACTGACCTCGCCCAACCACAACAATATTACAGGCCTGCGCTTCGTTGATTTTCCAGAGCGAAGTGATACGGGAACCATGTAGCTATAGTCGAAAATATCGCTGCAAATGGTGCAATGGAAAGTTATTCGATGCTCTGTTGGTCTCCCAGTGACAGGCTCTCTGCACGTGTCCTCTCCAATTCGCAAGTCAGTCCTGCACTTTCGAACTGGGCTGCAGCGACCTCAATGTGCGCCAACGCAGCCACGGGGTCTTTACGGTCGCTGCAGAGCAGACCCCAGGCTAGCTGTGTCCGCGCCACCTCTGGCATGGCTTCACAGGCTTGCAGAGCCTGCAGGCTGGCGGCAAGATGTTCCTCGGCCTCATCCCACGCGGTGGGTGAAGGGCAGTCAGTGCCTGGCTCCACATGCGGTGTGCCAGCCCTTGGGCAAAGAGGCCGCCGATCGCCTGGGCGATGTTCACGGCTTGCTCTGCCAGGACAAGAGCCTCTTCGACACGGCCAGTTCGCGGACCCTGGAGCTTACCGCCTTCGGCGAGGGCCTGGCGCAGCAGGGCCAGCGTACGACGAAGCGTCATGCGTCCATGTTCCTCGTCGCTCTGGGGCCAGAGCAGCGCGGTGAGTTTCTCGCGGGAGTGCAGGTTTTCTTTCGTCACCAGGTACATGAGCAGCGCCAGCGCCTTACGGGTGGGAAAGGTCAGGACCCGCTGGCAGTGACGGACCTGTGGTGTGCCGAGGAGCGCCAGTTGAAGCCGACCTATGGCATTTCACGCTTTCTTTCACGCTCTTTTCTTGGTGCTGCACTACACTACTAGCAGATCGTGTAGAGACATTGCAGCTCATCCCAGAGCGAAAAGCAAGAGAGACGAGACAGGAAAGAGAGCAAGCCTATGCCGTCCTACGCCTTCGCATCACTCATCTAAACAACACGTCTTTTGTGAAAGAAAGCAGGAAAGCGATGGTCTTGAGCAGTGAAAACGTCATACCGCTTACGATATGCCCAGAGCCTGGTAGCAACGAGCTGCAGCGGTTTCGGTGGAAAGCACCTTTCGATGAGCGAGCGGGTGTAGAGATATTCCGCCGCGCCCTCATCGAACAGACGAATGAGGCCTGGTCAGCGTTGCAGCACAGCTTCAGTGAGACCATTCGAATCTGGATACGCAGCCATCCCAACAGCGATGTGGCGCTGCTACGTGACTCCGAAGAGAACTACATTGCCCAGACCTTCTCGCGCTTCTGGTATGCCGTGCACGATCAACACGTCGAGTTCAGCACGTTGCCTGCCGCCTTGAGTTACTTGCACGCGACCTTGAATGGTCTGATTACCGATACCCTGCGTTTCCACTTGCGCTTGCGTTCTCGAGAAGTACCGTTTCCAGAGTCTGGGCTCTTCGACGAACCTTGTGCAGAGGAACCGCTTGATAGCGAGAGTCTCGAGAGCATTCAGATGCTGCTCTTGAACCAACGTGAAAGACGCATCTTCTATCTGCTCTATTCCTGTGGTCTCAAGCCCAGAGAAGTGGTCAATCGTTGTCCACAGGAATTTGACGATGTGAAAGAAATCTATCGCCTGAACACGAACATCATCGGGCGACTGCGGCGCAACAGGAATCGATTGCGCTATCTCCTTGGCGGGGATGAATGAGCAGCATTGCTGGAACAACAGCGCACCCTGCAGACTGCTTTTCATTCGAATGCATTGATTAGTGATTATAGGTTACCGATCACTGAACTGAGTAGCTAGAGAGAAGCCGGGACATCCATAGTATGCCCCGGCTTCTGTAAGATGTTAGCTAACAGCCCTCCTGGGAGGAGCCATCTCGTCGCCTACAGGTTCTTGCTCTTCCGCCTTGATAAACTCGATGCCTCTGGCCTCCCGACCAAGTGCTGTAAAGAGGATTACAGCGATGAAAGCGCCGATCGAGAAGATTGCCAGGGCCGCTGCATAATTTGGCGTTTTGACGGTTCCAAGACTCTGCGCCAGAAGCGCTTCAAGGAACACAATGAACGCCGCAAAGAGGTTGCCAAGCTGATAAGCAAAACCTGGGAATGTTCCGCGTACATCGGTGGGGGAGAGTTCGTTCAGGTGTACCGGAATAATGCCCCACGCTCCCTGTACCATAAATTGCAGCAAAAAGGCGCCAACAGCTATCGAGGCGAGCAAACTCAAGCCAGGAATTCTAATGAAACCTACCCACAGGGGAATCATGATGATACCCAGAACACATGCAACGATGATAGCACGCCGCCGACCCCAGTTCTGTGAGTAGTAGCCGAACAGTGTGCCTCCAATAATCGCGCCGATATTGGCAACGATGGTAATGATGGACGTTGCAGAGACTCCGAGCTTCAACTGCGCCTGCAGGAATGTGGGCAGGTTATCCTGTGTCCCATGAGACAGGCTATTGAAAGCCGTCATAAGGATTATCAAATAGACAAAGAGCAGCCAGTGTCTTTTGATAGCATTCCCCATACCCTGCCATACATTGGTTCCTCTCTCCCTATGTAATACCTGCTGGTGCTCCCATACGGGTGACTCATGCACTCCGAAGCGGATATACACGACGAGCAACGCCGGCAGCACACCTATGACAAATAGGGCACGCCACCCGAAGTAGGGGAAGAAGGTAAAGACGATGAAGTATGCAATTGCAGCAAGTAGATAGCCGCAAGCGTAGCCCTGCTGGAGAATGCCAGAGAAGAGCCCTCTCGACTGAGTCGGTAATGATTCCATCGCCAGCGATGAGCCAAGGCCCCATTCGCCACCCATGGCGACACCGAAAAGCCCACGCAGCAGCAGAAAGATGGTATAGTTCGGTGAGAAAGCGGTGAGCAGCTCTATTACCGAATAGCAGATGATGTCGATCATGAGCGGAGTACGCCGCCCGAAGCGGTCCGCCAGTATACCGAACAAAAGCGCCCCAACAGGTCGCAACATCAACGTGAGTGTGATGGCGAATGCGATTGCCGGTAGAGCTACACTGAAATCCTTGGCTATACGAAGCGTGACGAAGGTTACGAGGAAGAAGTCGAAGGCGTCCAGCGTCCAACCCAGGAAGCTGGCCATAAAGGTGTTGCGTTGTTCGCGGTTAAGCGACCCGATCAAACCAATCGCGCTCATAAATGGTGTTTCCTCCCTTTGCTAGAACACTTCCCTGTGCTACCCTACGCGTTACAAGAGGGATGTACAAGAGACGTTGTGGATGAGCTTTGCGCGTACTAATCTCTACGACACGACACGCACTTACTAATAACACGCACAAAAAATGAGGATGGTTTAAGCATATCGGCATGTGCTACCGATCTATTGAATACGAATGCACTGAACAAATTTGACACTGCTCCCCGGCTCGATTAGCATGTATACTATACCTCGTCAGTCCGCAAAGAAAGGATATGCTCTTGAAGAAGCCGCATTTTGATGTCCTGGTGATAGGCTCTCCTTGTGTCGATATGGTTTTTAGCGGGATGCCCCACTGGCCGATATCAGGTCAGGAAATGTACGTGGATAGTTTTGCCATTAGCGTTGGAGCGGTATTTAACACGGCTGCCACGCTTACCCGGTTGGGGATGCGTGTGGGTCTGCTATGTGAACTGGGAAATGACTTCTTCAGCCACTATATCCTGGAAGAAATCGACAAGGCGGGAATTTGCCGTGACCTCGTATTAGTGCGCGACTATCCAGTGCGCGCCGTCAGTGTTTGCATTGCGCATGATGGAGAACGCGGCTTCGTATCCTATGCCGATACACACGCAGGGATGGTCAAGCATATGCTTGAAATACTCAATTCAGCCAATCATCCAGATGGAGTGCGGGATGCTCAATTGCTCGCGCAATCGCTGCGGCAATCGCTTGATGCCTATGAATTTGATGCGGCCTTCTTATATGCCTATCCTCAGATGTTGCCCATACTGGAAATGCTTGCCTACCGCAAGGAACTGCCCATCTTTCTGGATATTGGCTGGTTTCCCGACACCTTGAATCGATCTCGCATGGCATCAATTATGCGGTATGGAAGCTACTTCATGCCAAATGAACTGGAAGCTACCAGGATAACCGGCGCGCCAACTGTCGAGGAAGCAGCCCGTCAACTGGCCGAACTGGTACCAACTGCTATCGTCAAAGCGGGGGCGCGTGGTGTCGTAGCGTGTTCCGAGGGGCAACTGATCTCCTGCCCAGCCCTGCCAATCGAACGTGTGGTAGATACTACCGGGGCCGGTGACGCCTTTAACGGCGGATTCATCTACGGCATATTACGAGGCTATTCGATGGCTGATGCGTTGCGCTGTGGCACTATTTGCGGCAGCCTCTCAACCACCGCTCTTAGCGGGACGGCAGCAGTACCAACCTCCGGAGAATTAGAGCGCATACGCCTGGGCCTATTCTGATAGTACTTTTTGCTGATCCCGCATGCTCATTCTCCGCTCAATCCGCTATGTCTCCGAAAATTCGCGCATATCACGTTTAGTTCGTTGGATTGGAAACTAATCACGACCTTTTGTGGGGTGTCGCATGTCTGATCTTCTTGAAGGCGTACAGCTGAGTGATTTCCTCCTCATCAAGTGTATTAATAGAGGAGGCGTGGCCGATGTATATCGTGGTCGCCAGGTTGGTGAAGGTAACTACGAGGTAGCAGTGAAAGTGTTTCGCCCAGGCTACGCTCAACGCGAGTCCTTCCGTGAATACTTTATGTCCGAGGCAGAAAAAATCGGCCAGTTTGAGCATCCGAACATTCTGCCATTTCTGGAATTTGGTGAGGGCGAAGGATTGCTCTACGCGGTCACGCCGTTTATCCAGGGCGGGACGCTCGCAGATTTATTAAAACAAGTGGGTGGAAAGTTTTCCGCGATGCAGGCTTTGCCCATCATGCAGCAGCTGTGCAGCGCCGTGCAGTATGCGCATGATCGCGATGTCATTCATGGCAATATCAAACCATCCAATGTCTTTGTAGCGGCGGATGGCCGCATGCTGCTCTCCGATTTTGGCATCGTGCGCGGTTATGACGATAGCCAGCAATCGCTGACGCGCGTGGGCTGGGGTTCGGCGGAATACGCAGCCCCGGAGCAATCCCTGGGCGTTTTGAGACGGGCAAGTGATATCTATGCCCTGGGAGTACTTTTGTTCCGCATCCTCACAGGCCAGCCTCCCTTTACCGGGCAAACCCCTGTGGAAGTGCTGCTCAAACATGTGCGCCAGCAAGCCCCCTCTGCGCGTTCGATTGATCCCAGCATTTCGGATGCCGTTGATGGTGTGTTACAGATGGCGATGCAGAAACGCTCGGATGATCGCTTCGCCTCGGCAGAAGAATTCAGCAACGCACTGCTGGCCGCGGTAACGGTCTCGCCCGTCGCGTCTCCTGTCGCCAGGTCCGTTCCCACCCGCCAATTAACGCACAGCCAGATTTACTCGACCGGCGAAGCGCATACCCCCACGCCTCCATCAAATGTGGCTGTGACGCCTCCTCCAGTCGTCACCCCTGGTCCATCGGAACAGTTTGATGCGCCCTCATTTATTGAGATGCCGCTACAGCAAATGTCGCCCGCGGCAAACACGGGCAATGCTGGCTCCTCTCCGCTCGAATCGGGCGGGAAACATTTCTTGCAAGATGAAGATGATGCCGGGACGCATCTGTTCTGGTCGACAGAACCCGTTGAATGGTCTCCTATAGGGAACGCACAGCCTATCCCATTGACAGCCGCGGACTTGCTGCGCAGCAAACCGGTAGAACCGGATGTGCCACCCATCCCACCGAAGCCTGCTCCATTACCTGCACCTGAACCGCCCAAAAAGAGGGATTCTGGCAAGGCGTGGCAAAAGAAACTGCTGCCTGTGCTCGTTGTTATCCTGCTTTTATTGGGACTCGCGGGCGCGCTCTTCTCCTCGTTCCTTTTCCCTGGTCCATCGACCGGCCCTGCTTCAAGCCAGACTGCCACTACGCCTACATCAGGCATGGGTGTTACAGCGACAGCAGCTACCACTCCGGGCAGTAACAGTAAAGGAACAGCGACACCGGCATCTGCGACACCTACTGTTATTGCTACTACGGCAGTGCAGCCAACACCGAGTCCGACGCCGGTACCTATTCCAACCAATCCAGTCGTGCCCTCGTTCAGTTGCAGATCGGGATCGATTACGCTGGATGGCTCGGCAAATTTCCTGCCTGCCATTCAACAACTGACCACTGATTATACCAACCAATGTGGTTCTAGCGGAACCTTCAGCTATAACGCGGATGATAGCCAGACAGGTCTCAATGCGGTGGCGAATGGAAGTGCAGACCTGGCGTATTCCGACCTGCCCTCGAGGGGGCGTTCCGGGCTGGTGGACTACCAGGTAGCCGCCCTGATGTACGCGGTTGCCGTCAACTCCGATACCCAGGTGACCAGGCTGACAACGGCGCAGTTGCAGGCCATCTATACCGGGAAGATTACCAACTGGTCGCAAGTCGGCGGCTCAAACGAATCGATAGTCATCCTTACGCAGCCAGCCAATTCGACCATCCGCACTGTTTTCGAGACGTATGTACTGAACGGTGTGTCACAATCGGTCAGTGGGACAAGTGCGGGACTGAGTGTGCAGAACATCACCGGGGCTATTACCTATATGCCGCTCGTGGACGTACCTGGCGGCGGCGCTCAAAGCATCGCCATCAATGGAGTGAGTCCGACCGCATCAAGTGTCGCCAGCGGCGCATATCCATTCTGGAGCATCGAACACCTGTATAGCAATCATGCCGCGCAGGGCCTGGCGCTATCGTTTATTAGTTTCTGTATGACCGCCACCGGTGCAAATGATCTAACCAGCACGGGAGCCGTACCTTATAAGAATATGTCCGATGCAGCGCTCAGAAGTCATTTACCAGGGCCTACCATATAGGCCCTGGGCGTTTTTCTTACAGAGAGGAAAGACATGGCAGAACTCGCCGGGGTGATGGTGGGCAACTATTTCTTGCTGGAATGTTTGGGACGTGAGGGTATGGTGGAGACATATCGCGCCCGTCCCACAACGCGCGGTGGGTACGATGTGGTATTGCGCATCTTCCGGCCCGCATTCCCTGATCCAACCGACTTCCAGGCACATTTTGCCGCCGAGGTGGAAAAAGTCTGGCGATGCCACCATGAGCACATTCAGCCATTAATCGAGTTTGGCGCGGGTGACGACCTGCTCTACAGTGCGACGCAGCTCACTGACGCTGAGACGCTGGGACAGTTTCTGAGCCGTTGGGAGAGAGAGCATGACGAGGCTTCTCTGCCACTTCCCCTGGTTGTGCGCTTTATGCTACAGATATGCGCGGCTTTACAGGTTGCGCATGAACACCAGATTGTGCATGGCAATATCCAACCCTCCAGCATCCTGGTGCCGGACATAGAACACCTGCAACTCACGAACTTCAGTATGAAGCGTATACACGAGGAGAGCGATCCCGTCATCGCACAGGTGGAGGAAGGCAATACCGCCTATGTTGCGCCAGAACAGGCCATTGGAATGCTTTCTCCTGCCAGCGATATCTACACCGTAGGCGTGCTGCTCTTCCTACTGCTGGCAGGCCGTCCTCCCTACGAAGGTGAGAGTGCGGGGGAGATCGCCTTAAAGCATGCCAATGAGCCCATTCCCTCGCTGCACGCAGAGCGACCCGACGTGCCTGAGGCGGTGGAACTGGTGATGCGGGTGGCGCTCGCGAAAAGCCCGGCCGGACGATTCCCCACCATCACTGCTCTGGCTGATGCCTTGATGATGGCGATTCAGGGCGATCAGCCGCCGGTCGTCCCAGCCACGCCTCCGACGCCCCCAACATCGTCATCCCCTCGCCGCATTCGAGTGCACGCGCGGCGCACCGCCTTTACCTGGTCACGAGCTTTTACATTGATCTCCATCCTGGTTGTGCTAACCGGGTTGGTTGGCATTCTCCTTTTTTTTGCAGCTATCCCATTTCATCTTGAAGAACTCCCCATACTGCCGTTTCAAAACCTGGGCCAATCAGGAGGGATACGCGTGAACCCCGGCGGTGGGCTGACTCCTACTCCTACCTCCGGCACCGTCAAACCCTCAGCACCCTCGACTGTTGGCTATACGGGCAACCCGTCGAGTCCCTCCGGTCATAACACGCCAACAACGGGGATTACGCCATTGCCAACCACCAATGTCACCGTTACGCCGAATTCCACCAGTACCCCGACACCCGTCGTATGCATCACAGGTTCGCTGCTCATCGACGGTTCGCCTTACCTGGAGCCGGCGTTACAGCAAATCACCCATGATTACGGGAACCTCTGTTCGGGCCTCAACCTGCTGCTGCGAGGAGATGGGACGCGCGCACTCAACTTTGTGCAAAAGGGACGTGTTGATATCGCGGCCTCGGACGTGACCGCCCTGACAACACGCAATCTGACCGATCATCCTCTCGCTGCGCTGCTCTACGCGGTAATCGCCAGCCCTGATGTCTCCATCAGCGGGCTGACAAGCGCTGAGATACAGGGTATTTTCACGGGACATATCACGAACTGGTCGCAGGTTGGCGGACCCGATGAGACAATCAACGTTATACTCCCTCCCCCGACAGCCGCGATTAACGCTATTTTGCACACTTATGTGCTGAATGGTATGCCTGAACAGGCGAGGGGATTTGTCATGAAGAGAGATCGGCCCGATATACTGGCGCAGTATGTCTCTCAGACGCCTGGTGCAATTAGCTATGTGCCGCTGGCAGTAGCAAACACAGCCTCTGTGCAGACGCTGTCCATCGACGGAGTAGCCCCCAGCACGCAGGCGTTACTCGCGGGTACCTACCAGTTTTGGAGTGTTGAACACCTCTATACACAGGGAAACGGAACGTCTCAGGCGCAGGCCTTCCTCCAATTCGCCGACAGTAGTCAAGAAATGAGCGTATTGTCCCAATTTGGAGCCGTGCCGATTGGCATGGTGAATGCGGAAATACTCTCCTCACACCTTCCAGGGCCACAATTTTAACACGATATTAATATTAATTACCCCATTTATCCTAGTTACTTTGACAGTCATCGATTCTTAAGGCAATCTTACATGGGAGCATATCACGTAAAGCCTTTGATATCTACGCTCAGGGCGAGAGGGAATACTATGCGTTGTCCACGATGTTATTTTGATGGGCACTCAACTAACGGTGCCTGTCCTCGATGCGGATACTATCCGATGAGCGCATCGGGTGATTTGCCCGGGATGGAGGAACGAACCTCGATCTCCTCCAGGCCTTTGACAACCGGTAGACCAGCAACTTTATACAGCCTACCTCCAGTGAAGACCCTCAAACGCGGTGATGTATTGCGCCAGGGTCGTTATCGTTTGTTGGAACAACTGGTGCTGCCAGAGAATCAACAAAGCCAGGGAACGGCGTGGTTGGCGACCGATACACAATCCCCCCAGAACAGGGTGGTCATCCGTGAGGTTGCCTTGCTTGAGGAGCTTCCCGCCAACAGGAGCCAGGAGGCCCGTTCAATTGCCTTGCGCCTGACAGAGTTATCGCAGCACCCCGGCTTTCCGAAGGTCATCGATGTCTTCAGCGAACAGGATAATTACTATATCGTCATGCGGCACATGGATGGCGATAGCCTGGCAACCTTGCTCAGGCGGCAGGGCGGCGCCTTGCCCGAACGCATGGTCGCGGAGTTTGGACGCCAACTTTGTGAAATATTGTCGATCCTTGCCCGGCAGCAGCCGCCCATTGTACATGGCGGCATCAGTCCTGAGACCATCATTGTAAACCAGGAGAGAACCCGTGTATCGCTGATTCATATTCCGCTTTTCCCTCCTAAAGAAGTCACCAACAATAAAGCGCCCTCTGGATATCGCGCTCCAGAACAGGTGCGTGGCAGCGCTGAGCCTGCATCAGACCTCTATGCAGTCGCCGCAACGTTACACTATGCCGTTACCGGCTATAATCCTGATGAGCGCATGGCTTTCTTCCATCCACCGGCGCGCCGCCTTAACCCCGCAGTTTCAGCGCGTATGGAGTCCATTCTGTCACAGGCGCTGCGTCTCTCCATCCCGCAGCGTTATGCGCGTCCCTCTGACATGCAGAAGGATTTCGCGGCCCTGCTGACCTCCTATCCGCCTGAAAGTGATCGGCTCCCGACTCCTGCTACCACTCCATTGGCACTTGATTCGCTACAGATGCGCCAGCGCAGTCGTAATCGCAGCTTGCTGGATGTGGGTATTTTCGCCGGCATTGGCATCATCGTCCTCTTCGGGTTTCTCCTCTTTTACCTGCGCCCATTTACCGGTCCCGGTGCAAATCCAGTGAGCGCGAGTCCAACCCCCAATCTCACCGCCACTACGCTAGCGTTACAGCAAGCACTCAACAGGGAATTGACTTTAGAGGCGGAAACCTACCAGAAAAGCGGCATTGGCATCAGTGATGGACGGTTTGTGTTTGATATGTATCGCGGGCGCAACGACCTGAACGACAAAAAGCAAGCCGGGCTAGCGATTCAACAGGGGAATTTGAGTAGCGCTGTCGAGTTCCTGAGGAGGGCGACTGCCGAAGACCCGAATGACGGAGAAGTGCAAATTTATAATGAAGATATGCATCTCCTGCAAAGCGGCGCGTCCTACGTGACAGTCGTATTGGGTCTGCCGATTGATGGCAACGATGCCGATATCAACAGGGTCCGCACCAATATGGAGGCGGCCTTCCTTATGCAGCATAAAGTGAATAGCGCTAATCTCCTGCCTCACGGCCTCAAATTGCGCATACTGATCGACAGTTCGGGGGCCAACACCAGTGACGTAGCTACCGTGGCACAGTTCATTGCAAACCGTGTATCGATGGCCGGAAACATCGATCATATCATCGCCGTCGTTGGGTGGCCGTATAGTAGAGAGACCATCAACGCGCGCGATATCATTGCTTCCGTCCATCTCCCGCTGATCTCGCAGACGGCATCGAGTGTCAAACTGACCGGCACCAGCCCCTACTTTTTCCGCGTCAATCCTGCTGACGACCAGCAAGGGAAAACATTGGGCGCGCTCGCAGTCAATCAACTGCATGCCAAAACTATCCTGGTGTTGCGCGATCAAACCGACTCCTATAGTGACTCGCTGGCGGACGCCTTTATCGGTGACGCGAAAGCGCTGAACGCAACGATCATTAATAATCCCAGCGATTACTTCTCCGAATCGAACACCACGGTGGCGCAGTATGGGAAAGTGGTGGCTGATGCCATCGCTAACAAGGTTGATCTCATCTTTATAGCGGGATTTGATGTCGATGCTGTCCGCCTGGCAGTGGCAGTGGGGAATGAGTATAGGGCGAATCCGACGAGCGACTATCTACGAACTCTCAAGATTCTAGGTGGAGACGGCCTGGATACCGGCTTAGTCTTAGGCCAGGGCAACGGCCCTGATGCGGCATTGGCTGTGCAATTTCCGCAGGATATGCAGCGATTGATCTTTTCCGCTTTCGGTGATCCAGGCGAATGGGCATTCCTTAAACTTCCTAAGAATTCGTGGCCCACTTTTTTCGCAGATTGGATGAATACGTATCAGAGTTCTACGGTAACTGCACCTGCGCCTCCTCCCGGCAATGATGCCATCCTGACCTACGATGCCGTAGGGGTGATCATTAACGCGGCCTCGCTCGTACATGGCACGCTGACGGGTCAGACGATCAGGGATGCCCTGGCTTCACTAGGGTCAGGTAAAATACTCGCTTTCCAGGGGGTCAGTGGACAAATCCATTTTGGCACTGACAGCAACCCGGTTGATAAGGCCGTTGTCGTGCTGGAAGTAGCGGATGTTAACGGCTCCAACCATATCGTTCTGCTGGCGGTCGGCGGAAAGTTCGAATGACACGATCAGCGTATCAGGCGAGGGAGAGGCAACTCGTTGAGCTTCATAGCTCGATCCGACGACCAGGGTGCCTCTGGAGCCATGGTCAACCCTGCCAGAGCGCGCAGGGGTATATCGTAGTTCACACGCCATCCCACGTAATCCCGCCAGGCCTGGTCAC
>WNGP01002144.1_pt1 | contig 19325 bp, 12 predicted proteins | sample 5407671 | NCBI WGS metagenome assembly WNGP01 (sample SAMN13153381, study PRJNA577476) | soil metagenome | isolation source: 40 cm soil or saprolite under Garry oak tree replicate 2 | place: USA:California | collected 2016-06-15 | reverse complement strand
TCCTCCGGAACAAGTACATGCCACTGTTTCAAACTCATCATGTTCGAGTTTTGTTTTCGGGGCACGAGCACTTGTTTGAGCACTGGATTGAGCACTACACGGATGCGAGTGGAACGCATCGCATGGATTTGGTGGTCTCCGGAGGAGGTGGAGCGCCGCTTTACTTCTATACGGGCGAGCCAAATTTGGACGACTACCTGAAGGCGGACGAGGCGAGCAAAGTAAAGCTCGATCACCTGGTGAAGCCGGGTGTGGATAGGGGCTCGAATCCCTTTCACTACTTGATCGTGCGGGTGGATGGCGAGAAGCTCGACCTGCAAGTGGTGGCTGTTGATTGGGGGACGGGATTTCAGCCCTATCGAAGCAATAGTGTCGAATTGACGGATCCCTGACGTCAGAGAACTTAAATAAGGGGAAGCTCCAGTGTGGAATCCGATCGGCGGCAAGACCAGCGATCGTAAGAGTTCGCGTGGGTTTAGCTGATTCGTAGCCGCTTCCGGGTGCGTGCGGCGCTGGTCTCTTGCAAAAACACTTTGGCTAGTGGTATGCATGCAACGTGCGAAGGCGCGAGTTCCTCACCATCTCTGCCGCAAGCCTCGGCGGCCTTCTGAGCTATTCACTCGACGGCAAGATCTGCCGTTTCGCTGCGGAGCACAAGCCCATCCGCATTCCCCTCAGATTTTTCTCAAAGACGGAGGCCCTCATCGTCTCTGCCGCAGTCTCCCGCATTTTTCCAAGCGACGATTCCGGTCCCGGCGCACGCGAAGCAGGTGTCGCCATCTACATCGACCGCCAACTCGCCGGCCCTTATGGCCGCGACCGTTACCGTTACACGCAGCCGCCTTTCGAAAACGCTCCTCCTGAATTCGGCTATCAAGGCCAAGCCACGCCTCGCGAAATCTATCGAGACGGGCTAAAAAATCTGACCGGATTTCATCTTTTATCACCGGAGCGGCAGGACACCGCTCTTCATCAAATCGCATCCACGCGCTTCTTCGCGCTTCTCCGTCGCCACACCATCGAAGGCATGTTCTCAGATCCAATCCACGGCGGAAACGCCGGCATGATTGGCTGGCAACTTATTGGTTTCCCTGGCCCCCGAATGAATAATTCAGACGACATCGATAAACATTACGGCGAAGGATTTCGCCCCAAGCCCGCCGGCCTTGCCGAAGTCACTGGCAGCACAATCCGCCCGAGTGAAGACGAGTGATGAAGGCTCTCCCGCACGTAGACGTCGTCATCGTCGGCGCCGGCTGGACCGGCCTACTCATGGCCAAAGAGCTCGGCTCGCGAACCTCGCTCGCCATCGTCGTCCTCGAGCGCGGCGCGGCGCACTCCCCCACCGAATATGCAAACGGCATGGACGAACTCGAGCACTCTATCCATTTTCGCATGATGCAGGACCTATCGCTCGAAACCGTCACCATCCGCCATAGCACCAACGATCGTGCCTATCCTGTCCGCCAGCATGGTTCCTTTCTTCCCGGCACGGGAGTCGGCGGTGCTGGCGAACACTGGAGTGCTGTCTTCCCGCGTTTCCTTCCCGACGCATTCGAACTCTATTCCCGAACCGTCGAAAAATATGGCGCAGCCCGCCTTCCTGAAGATCACGCACTCCGGGACTGGGGAGTCACATACGACGCGCTCGAGCCCTACTACATGCGTGCAGAAAATCTTCTCGGTATCTCCGGCAAGGCGGGGAACATTCGCGGCGAGAAAATCGAGGGTGGCAACATCTTCGAAGGTTGGCGTAGCGCCGAATATCCCACTCCGCCCACCAAAGTCCCGTACTTTTCCGAACTATTCCGCCAAGCCGTAAACTCTCTCGGCCACCATCCTTATCCCGTCCCAGCCGCCACCACCAGCACCCTCTACACCAACCCCGACGGCATCACCCGCCCCGGCTGCACTTATTGCGGCTTTTGCGAAACCTTCGGCTGCATGATCGGCGCAAAATCTCAACCCACCAACACCCTTCTCCCCATCATCAACAAACGCAAAAACGTTTCGATTCGAACCGGTGCCACGGTCCTCCGCATCGTTCACGACTCGTCGCTAAACCGCGGAAAATCACGCGGCGTCACCTATGTTGATTCGAACGGCCAGGAATTCTTCCAGCCCGCTGAGCTAATCTTTCTTGCCTCCTGGACACTCAACAACACGCGCCTTCTGCTCCTCTCCAAAATCGGCGAGGCTTACGATCCCATCACCGGCCGCGGCACCGTCGGCCGCAATCTCACTCACCAAGTCATGCTAACCGCCGCTACCGCCTTCTTCGAAAAACCTCTCAACCGTTTCATGGGTTCCGGCGCCACCGGCATCATGTTTAATGACTTCGATGGCGACGTTTTCGATCACACCAATCTCCCTTTTCTCCGCGGCGGCGCCTTTCGTGGCGTCAGCGCGCGCTCCTTGCCCATCGGCGAATGTGATGTGCTTCCGAAATCAGTGAAAGCTATGTGGGGTTCCGAATGGAAAAAAGCAGTGTTGCACTACTACGATCGCACTGGCCGCATCACCTTCATCGGCGACCACCTTGCGTACAAGAGCAACTACTTGGATCTCGACCCAACTTACAAGGATCATTGGGGCGATCCGCTCCTTCGCCTGACAATCGACTGGCGCGACAACGAACGCAAAATGGCCGAGTTCGCCACGCAAAAGGCGGTAGAGATCGCCCACGCCATGGGCGCAAAAGAAATCAACCCCGGCGTTCCGTTAACCCACTATGATGCCTCGCGCTATCAATCGAGCCATGTCCAAGGTGGCGCCATCATGGGCACCTCGCCCGACCATTCCGTGGTGAACCCTTATCTCCAGCATTGGCAAACCCCGAATCTCTTCATTCTCGGCGCTTCATCCTTCCCCCAAAATGCCGCCGCCAATCCCACACCCACCATCCTCGCCCAAGCTCTCCGCACCGCCGACGCCATCGTGGATCGGTACCTGAAGAACCCCACAGCATTGGTGTGAAACACAAATTTGGCTTCTGAGAAAATGAGTTTCCCAACTTCGAGGGGCCTCATCGTTTCGGACTAAGGCTCAAGCAGACGCTGGCGGATCCTAGCGAGGTCGGAATCGGGAAGTTTCACGGCGTCTCGCAGGTAATTGGCGAAAGATCCATAGGTCTCGTCAATCTTATCGAGAGCCCCTTCCAGGGTCTCGGGCCTTGCGGTCATGATGGTTTTCACAGTGGAGAGATCCGGGAGCTCGGGAAGGCCAAAAGCGAGTTGCAGATCGGCAGCGGTACTTTGGATGGCGTCTGGGGCAAGCAAAAATTGGTTGGACAGTACGTAGTCTTGGACCACCGCTCTGCGGGGAACTCCGAGCGCGGTGAGAAGAATGGCGCTGAAGACGCCAGTGCGGTCTTTACCGGCCGTGCAGTGCTCGACGACAGGAAGATCGCCCGCAGAGATGCGCTGAAGGATTTTGCCGTACTGTCCTGCATACTGCACGGCATACGCGTAGGCACGAACGGAGTCTTTAGTGTGGGCGTTTAAAGCAGCGACCCTGCGTTTCAGGTCGTCGGCGGTCGGGCTAGTGATTAGATTCGAGCCGATGGGAACAGAAACGAATTCCGGCGCATTTCCCGACCAGTGATCGGGTGCCCGTGCGCGCTCGGCTTCCGAGCGGACATCACAGACCAGACGAATCCCTAAGTTCCTAAGATAGTCAGAGTCGCGAGCGGTCAGGTTTACCAAGTGATTTGAGCGGTACACCAAACCCCAGCGGACATAACGCCCATCAGAAGTCCGGTATCCGCCCAAGTCCCGAAAGTTTTTCGCGCCTTCAAGAGGGAGCCTGCGGACAGACACAATCCGCGTGGCTCCGGCGGCGGGCTTCAAATGAAAATAGATGCGGCCGGAGCGCTCGGGGACGAAGACATCGGCGGGCGCTCTAGAAATAGTGAGAACGGCTTTGACGGAATCGATGCGATCGGGCTGCGAGCTGGCAAAAACTTCGACAGGTGCGGCACCCGGAGAAGCCTGAAAATCGATCCGGTAGGCGCCGGGCCCGAGCGGTTCGCAAGTCGGGTCCTCGATGCCTGTGTCAGCCACCGAACTGAATGCAAGCAAAGCGAGAACGAAACCAGCGCAGAGCAGAGGCCGCGCGACAAACAGACGTGCCCGCCGCTTTTTGGAAATTCCTGGTGAAATGCCGCCCCAGCTTCTATTCATTTTGATTGCCGCCGTTCGCCGCGCCGAAGTGGTCGACGGTCGGTACCTGCTCAACGTCATCGATCCGCAGTTGTTGTGGTCGCGAAGACGCGATTAAGCGATGCAAGCTAATTAACCAGATGCCGCTGCCCGTGTCGCTTATGCACAAGCGCACGGCGCAATGATCCATGGCCGAAAATCCCGAAACAACCCGCGAAAAACCGGCTCGTCTCGCCGGTCCTTTCGAGATACTGACGCTTAAGGAATCCGATAATGACCTGCGCTGTCCTGAGTCTCGGAATCATGAGAGCGGTCGATCCGTATGCATCCTGCATGTGGATTCGTTATACCACAACCATGTAACCTGTCATCAGACTGCTTCTCCTAAGCGGTTAAAAAGATCTGGCGTACGCTTTGCGAAAACACTTGACAATCCGCCGGTGATATTCCTAACGTTTAGCACGAGCGTTCAAGGCGAGCATGGGTTGAACATGTTCCGCGTGATCTCGGCGCTTTCTTCGGCGGATTATTATTCACTAGCAGGCAGCCAAGCGAATTTTGTCATGAAAACGGAAACAAACAACTTTCACGACAGCGCGTTTGGGTCCCTCCCGAGACTCATTGATTTGAGGCTCGAGCTTTTGTGGATCCTCCCCAGATCACACGCTTCCGTTATGGTCGATACGAGATGACATTTAAGGGATCTATCGAAAAATCAGAGGAGTAACCATGCGAACTTTTCTGGCTTCCCTGTTCGTCTTTGTTTGCTCTTTGTTGCTGTCCACAAATACCGAAGCGCAAATCAACCGGGCCAACCTTAATGGAACCGTGACGGATCCGAGTGGGGGGAGTGTTCCCAACGCGAAAGTCGTGGTCGTCGCAGCCGACACTGGTTTCACAAGGCAGGTCATCACCGGCGAGAGTGGAGTTTACTCCATCACTAGCCTGCCAACAGGGCAGTACGATCTCACGGTCTCTCACGAAGGATTCAAGACCTTCGAGGAGAAGGGCATAAGGCTTTCCGTTGGGGAGACACGCACCGTAAACGCGCAGCTCCAGGTAGGCACAAGCACAACGCTTGTCAAAGTGGACGCTTCAGCTCAGACGCTCGAGACGAACAATGCCGAGATCGCAACAGTGATCCGATCAGAACAAGTGAGCGATATCCCCATTAACGGGCGCGACTGGGCCACCCTGATGACGCTCGCCCCGGGCGCCGTCAACATCGGTGGGGGCGGCCAGCGGGACCTGCGATTCGTCGGGCGAGGCATAGACGACAGCAACTACACCTTCGATGGAATCGATGCCACCGGTGTCCAGGAGCAAAGCCAGAAGGCGGGTGCGCGCTTGGCCATTTCGCTGGAATCGATCGCGGAGTTCCGCGTGAGTTCCTCGGTCTACACCGCGGATCAGGGCGGTTCGGCGGGGGCTCAAATCAGCGTCGTATCGAAGACGGGGACGGACGTGTTTCACGGCTCGGGCTTCGAGTTCTTGCGCAACAACGTATTCGACGCACGCTCGCCCTTCGATGTAAGCGTGCCGCCGTTCCGACTGAACCAATTCGGCGGCAACGTGGGCGGGCCAATTAAGAAGGGCCGTACTTTCTTCTACGCCGATTACGAAGGCCTCCGGCAGAGCCTGAACACAACCGTGATCGGGTTTGTGCCGAACGCCGCGTATCGGGCCAGCGTGGCGGCGACTTCGCCCGTTCTCCAAAAATTCCTCGCTTCCTGGCCCGTTGGCCAGACGCCCGTCGATTCCATAACCGATCAATGGACTTCGACGGGGGTGAACTCTCAGCGCGAGGATAGCGGGATGTTCCGATTGGATCACAGGTTCAACGACAGAACTTCGCTGTTCGGCCGCTACAGCATCGACGACGCCAACATCAACCAACCGTTGGACACGCTCGGTGGCCGGGATAACCCTCGCATCCGCCCCAGCAATATCGCTATCCAGTTAAACCACGTCTTCTCGCCGACGCTGGTCAACGAGTTCAGAGTAGGAATGAACCGCTCCGCCTTGCATCATTACCAGTTTGGAACTTCTCCCCTCTCGACGGACAACGGTGAGCCAGGCACTGTGGCGGTGAACGTGTCCGTCTTCGATAGCCCTAGTACAGATTCCCTCGACACGGAGGTCGGCACCACGATTGACGAATATGACGACCTCACCATTGTTAGGGGACGCCACACCATTAAGATGGGGATAGGCGTCGAGCGTCATCGACTTAACAACTCGAGTGGGGGAATTGCTTCCGGGACACTCACATACAGTAGCCCGCAGGATTTCGTCAACAATGTTCTTGATGACTATTTTTTCGTCGGGCAGTTGACGCTCGGTGGCAACCGGCGCACCTATATCATGCCTTACGTGCAGGATACTTATAAGGTGCGCTCCAACCTCACCCTGACCTACGGATTGCGATGGGAGCATTACACCGTCCTTAAAGAGGTGCTTGGCCGGCAGGCCGTCGTGAAGGTTTCATGCGGAGGCTTTTGCCCGCAGGGCACGCCGCTCTATTCGCCGTACTACAAGGATTTCGCCCCGCGCTTGGGCTTGTCCTGGCTGCCCGGGGGACCCGCAGGGAAAACAGTTATCCGCACGGGGTTCGGGATGTACTTTGAGCCGGACCAGATGGACGACTTCAGCGACGGGCACGAGAGTACGGCTGAACGATTTGACGTTTCATCATCGAGCGTGCCAAACCTCTCGTGGCCGGTTTTTCAGTCCCAGCTCCCCGCCCCATCATTCTCGCCAAAAGCTTGGGACTCGAATCGCAAGGACGGATACTTCGAAAACTGGGACTTGGCGGTCCAGCGGATGCTCCCGCATGCCTTTTTGGCCCAGGTTGCTTACGACGGCAGCGAGGGACATAGGCTGTTCTCCGCCACGCGGACCAATCTCATAGATCCATTGACGGGAACTCGTTCGTTGCCTGAGTTCGGTCCGTACAACCTGAAAGCTAACCTCGGTAACAGCAACTTCCACTCGCTTCTGCTATCCGTGAAGCGTCCCCTCACCAGTGGATGGTTGTGGGAGACGCATTACATGTGGTCGCACGCCTTGTCTGACAACGGGTTCGGAGCCGGCGAGTATCCGCACATTCAAAACATGTCCTGCATCAAATGTGACTATAGCGACTCGGCGATTGACGTTCGCCACACGCTCTCAATCAATTCGATCTACGAGCTTCCACTTGGCCCGGGCAGGCGTTTCTTGAATGCTGGCGGGATCGCGGGAAGGCTGCTGGGCGGCTGGAATCTCAGTGGGATTGCGGCGGCCACGAGCGGTCGCGCGATTGACATCCTAATAAGCCGGTCCGCGAGTAACCTGCCCGACGGCAACAGTAGAAATCAGCGGCCGGACCTCGTCCCCGGCATGTCCATTTACCCCGCGCAACAGACGATCAATAACTGGTTCAATCCAGCGGCGTTCGCGGTGCCCGCTGTTGGCAAGTGGGGGAACCTGGGCAGGTACGTTGGACGTGGACCTGGATATTATGAAATCGACATGGCCCTCGAGAAGGAGACGCGCATTACCGAACGGCTGGCCGTGAAGTTCGGAGCCGAGGCGTTTAACCTGCTCAACCATCCGATCTACGGGAATCCGGCGTCCAATGTCTCGTCGGCTAGCTTCGGGGTAATCACCACCCAGCTGAACGATGGCGCTACCGGGACCGGCACTTCCCGGCGCATTCAACTTATGATGCGTCTGCTGTTCTGAGCGGCGTACAACCGCGCGTGTGCCTAGCTCATGGCCTAAACTTCATCCGGTGCGGCTTGAGCCTGAACAACGAAGCGTTCGGCTCCTATAACGCAAGTCCTCAGTGTATGGTCCCAGCGCGAACATCATCGGCTTAGGATCGCGGCCAGATTCCGCCGGTCAGCGGTACGCGAGAAATAAGAAATAACGATGCCCCAGAAAGTGGAATAATTACGAGCGGGAATGGCAGTTGGGCTTTAGCATGGACAAAAGACAGTTCCTCAAGCTGTTCTCCACGATGGCCGCAGGACCCTTAGTCTCGCCGCTCTTTGCCCGGCTTCCAGACACAAAATGAAAAACTGGGCCGGCAATTTCGAAAACAGCACCGAAAATTTGTACGCCGCGGACTCTGTTGAAGAGGTGAAGGATTTTGTCAAAAGGCAAGCCAAATTTAAGGTACTTGGCACCCGCCATTGCTTCAACAAAATAGCCGACAGCACAAACCAATTTCTATCCTTGAAGTCTATCGACGAGATGGTTGCGTTGAACGCTGAAGAGCACACAGTGAGCGGCTGCCGCATTTCCGCATGGGCTTTACCCCAAGCGCGGGGAAGGAGCTGCGCCCCCGGCTCCGGCTTACCCATATGGGCATTCTCGGAATGCTGTGAGAATCCACTTTTTGTATATAAAAAACAACTTGACCAGCACCATCAAAAGCGCCTATAAGCTGATCGCGATTAATGAATGTTTAATTTGCAATACTCTTGTGGAAATTTTCTGAACGTCCGTAGGCATAACATGAGCGATTTCGGGCTGGAAGACGTAAGTATCAGAATCATTGGTGACGGTAGCGCGCTCCGCACCGGTGTCCGAGTTTCGGAGGACTCTCCGAATCTTAATAACCATTGCCCGCTTCTGCGGTAACAGAGCGTGCGCTTTTGTACTCCGGTTCGGCCACGTGGAGATTATATGAAGAGACTTCCTGCTCTTCTTTTCTTGCTTTGCTTCCCAGCCGCAACGATACTTGGGCAAAGATACGAGCCGAATTGGGATTCAATTGACCAACGTGCAACCCCTGAGTGGTTTAGCGAAGCGCGTTTTGGCATCTTTATTCATTGGGGCACCTATTCTGTACCAGCTTATGCTCCTGTCATTCCCGGCAAGCTCGCCTACGCCGAGTGGTACTGGCACGCGATGACTAATGGCAGATACGATCCAAAAGCGAATGATCTCGAGAGGGGTACCTGGGCGTTCCATCAAAAATTGTATGGTACCGATTTCGTTTACCAGAACTTTGCGTTGCAATTCAAAGCTGAGCTCTTTGATCCCGATCACTGGGCCGACGTTCTTGCCGGTTCTGGAGCGAAATACGTTGTCCTAACCTCCAAACATCACGAGGGATTTGCCCTGTGGCCAAGCAATGAAGCTTCCGCCACCTGGGGACGCCCCTGGAATGCGGTCGAGATCGGTCCGAAGCGGGATTTGTTAGGTGACCTTACCGACGCCGTTCGCCGCAAAGGCTTGCGCATGGGCTATTACTATTCATTGTACGAGTGGTACAACCCCCTCTGGCTTTACAACAAGCCGCGGTACGTGACCGAGCACATGTTCCCACAATTCAAGGATATGGTCACGCGCTACAAACCTTCGGTCATCTTCAGCGACGGCGAGTGGGAGATGTCCTCTGCCGACTGGCATTCTCCTGAACTGCTCGCATGGCTTTTCAATGACTCGCCCGCCAAAGATGAAGTAGTGATTAACGATCGGTGGGGCAGCGATACCCGGCACAAGCACGGCGGCTACTGGACGACCGAATATACCGCGGGCATGAGCGGGATCGACCATCCCTGGGAAGAGAACCGTGGCATGGGCGTGAGCTACGGCTACAACCGCGCCGAGGACGTCAGCGTCTATCACACCGGCCGTGAATTGGTTTTTATCCTGGTCGACACCGTGAGCCGCGGCGGTAACCTGCTGCTCGACATTGGCCCCAACACGGATGGAACTATCCCAGTCATTATGGAGCAGCGGCTCAAAGAAATCGGCGACTGGATGAAGATCAACGGCGAAGCCATCTATGGCGCCAAACCGTGGAAAAATACGCGGCAATGGACGGCTGGCGAAGTGCCCAAGATCGAATACAACAAGGAATTCTCATCCGCGTACGATGTCACTAAGTTGATCGAGAAGCCTTCGGGCGGCAAAGCGTCTATCGAGGCGTTCTTTACCGCGAAAGGTAACGATATTTACGCAATCCTGCCGCACTGGCTAGGCCATAGCCTCGTCATTAAAGACCTGAACGCTGCCAAATCAGTCGCCCTGCTGGGCTCGCCGACGCTAGTGAAGTTCAAGGCGATGAAATCAGGCCTCGCCATCGAGCTGCCAGATCTTCCTGACGATCTGAGAGCCGAGCCTGCTTGGGCGTTGAAGATCACGCTGAAGTAATCTTCGGGTGATAGAGGGAATTAGTCGCCGAACTCCCCCCAGGTCTTGCCTAATCCGAAATGCTAGATCGGGTCAAGAGGCATTGGCGGGGAGCGGAGAGCCTTCGTGCCACCTATGGAAGTGCAAACTCCTGGATGGAGCGCCTCCCCCCGCGGTCCCTGAGATTGAACCCAAGGCGTTGAGTTTTTTTTCCATTTTGAAGGCCTCTTCGTGCATAGCGATGTCACTGGCTCGCTTGCCACGAGGCAATTCCAGAGGTTACGCTCTTTGTTCGGAACCGCGAATCTTCCGCCACAAAGCACTGGAACAAAAGAAGATGCGGCGACATGGCGCCTCCTGCGCGTTCTCCTGACCCATGACTGCACGGACAACTGAATTGTCACCCATCGTCACCTTAAGGGACCTCTTCGATAACCAATCGGACCGGGCCGAGCAAACCAGAAGGCAAGGGCTGCAAGTTCTCCATGTCTTGAGGCGCGAAGCGTTCCCCATACCTGTTGTTCAGTAACCTATAGTTTCGCAGGGAACGTCCCGCCAGCCAATTTATGGCCAGATTTTCGACGGTAATCTTCAAATGATTATCTCCAGGACGCAGCGCGCCTGAAATCTCCAGCTCGTAGGGAGGCTTCCAAATCGAACCTCGAGGCTGGCCATTCACGACTACTTGCGCGGCCTCACGAACGGGGCTTTCCAACCAGGCTCGCATTCGCGGATGACCATTCTGAGGCCGCTCGACAACGGTTCCCGGCCCGAAGTCGAGGTACACGCGAACCCTCGAATTCAAGATCTTTGGGGAAACGTCAAAGTTTTTTTCGTAGACCGCATCTCCAGAATAGAACCGCGTCTCTTCCTCGTCCGCCCATGGGTGCACTCTATCCATATGAACTGTTCGACGGAGATTGGGAAACGTCACTGTCCAATCTCGTTCCAGATCGAGTATTTCCCGAGCCGGTCCCGAGACCGATCTCCTTGTCTTGGATTGATCTGTGGCCGAGGAATTGCCGGTTCGAAACACTATGACCCGTGACTCGTAAGGCTGCAAATTCAGTTCGACCGAAGAGTTTGCGCTAATCTGTGAGGCATTTCCTGAAGAAGGGTCCCACCATTCTGCATGCGGTTGCGACGCGCGAAATGTAGCGTTCGTGGAAATGGGATGGTTGCTCGTATTTGCGAGAAAATAGAGGTCCCCAAAGGGCAATTTGCGATGAACGAAGCCAATTTCCGGTGCGTGAGGAGAAGTAGTGAAGTCCGGTTTGAGGGAATGTGCCAAGGTATTCCTAAGCTGCTTTTCGTCCGAAACAAAAAGGCCTTTTCCGGGTGTTGCGTGGAACAATTCCTCTGAGATTTCTCGCTCCTGAGGAGTGTCTGTTTCCGCCTCCTCGAAGCCCGGCGCGCGCGAGGGAAGATTTCTTGTGGCGATCACAATGCCGCCATTACGCGCGTAGGTCTCGATTTGACGATAGGTCGCTAGGGGCAATCGCTCAACACCGGGCAAGATCAGCACCGGATAGGGAATTCCTGATTTGGCGATCGTCTCGCAATCGATAAAATCGAAGTTGAATCCCGCGTCAAGGATTTGCGGAATTACCTCCGGCCCCAGCAACCGCTCCATCGATTCGCTCACGGAAACTTTCCCCGGCGTGAATTGCGCCCAGGCATCATCCGTGGGCAAAAGAAGCGCGACATCATTCGCCGGCCCGCCCTGGCGGAGCACATAGCTAACCCTTTGCAGATACTGCGTGACCTGCGGCATGACCGGCCACCACGGATTGTGGTCATTGAGAGCCGCGGCTGCGTAAAAAGCCCATCCCGGCTCGCCAGCCTCTTTTGGCGAATATGGCCAACCGTGCCCAATCAACTGATTGACTCCTTGCAGAAAAAACAAGTCGGCTTCCACTTTCATGTCCAGCGGTGTTGCCCGAAAAGCGGGGGAATGCAACCATGTCCAGGTCTCCGCCGAGGTGACGCTCCTTCCCTGAAGGTGGCTCGCGGATGAGGCCCAGCGAGTCGTTGAGAAACTCCGCCATTCTGTGCCTTCGCCTTCCGGTAGATCAACCAAGGAATTACTAGAAAGCGTGACGGCGGGGATACCGTATGTCTGAGAGCGGAAAAGCGTCTTGTGTTGCGCCGCCCATTCTCGAACTGAAGTGAGATAGCGCTCATTCATCAGTTCGGTGAGTGTTCTTCCCCAATCGTGGCGGATGTCCGCTGTCTTCGGACCAATGTCCTGAACAAGAGCGGGCAAATACGGCGTCAAATCGTAACCACGGCGCCGGCGAAATTGTTGCAGGAGGTCACCAGTCCAGTCCGAACCATACACTTCCAGGCTGTCGCTGAAGACGGAATAAGGAGGAGCGTCGCCAAAGGCTTCCATCAAGCGGTCTCCTACGGCGTGAAGATGATTCTCGATTGCCCCGCGGTCAAAGTGATCGAGGACGAACCCTTCGGCGCCAATGGCGGGCCGCTTGACCATCATCCCCGTCCGGCTCGAGATGAAGAACAGGAGGACGTGCGGGCCGATAAGCTTCCCTGGGACGCGAAGCCGGACATTTTGAATCTCAAAGACCTGCCGCGCTTCGGATGCGGAAAAGTTCTTCGGTTCGCCGGGCGCCAGGAACGCAGCGATCAACTCCTCTCCAGCACCGATGCTGGGGACGGCTATCGAATGTGCTCCCCGCGGCACAGTCGTCATTACAATTCGCAGTGCACCTGCCGCCTGCGTTATGGGGATGTGCGGCCCGCCAAAAGGCCAGCCGCTTCCGAGTGTCACGTCCATGCGCAGGCCGAGTCTGCGTGTCTCGTCCGCCGCAAAGCGCAGATCATCGATAAATTCATCGGAGAGATAGGGGAAGTTGTGGAAGCCGCGGACAGGATCGTCGAGTTCAAGCGGGTAGACGGGCTGAACTTCAACTCCCCCGATTCCCCCTTCCTTCATCTTGCCAAGTTCCCGCGCGAGTTCCGGCTTTGTCACCGCAGGCCCGAACCACCACCAGCGCATCAGGATGCGGCTGTCGTCAGGAGGGTTCGCGAAGTTTTGACGCAACGTCTCCCATTCGGCTGCAGGCCCGGTTTGCCTGGCCGCATGCACAAAGAGAACTCCAACAATTGGTAGCAGGGCCGGCAATCTGCGCAGTGTTTTCAATCGGCTGCTCTACCAATGCATTTTAAACCCAAGTTGTAGAATTCTCGGGTCGAATGCGCTGGGAACGAAGCCGGGCGTGGTCGCGCCAATCTGTCGACCAAAGTTGGACGAGTTGATGCCCGCCGTTGTGCCAGGGCCTCCAATGCTCGGATTGAAGTGATTGATAGCGTTAAAAGCTTCGAATCGAAATTCAATCTGCTTCTGGTCGTGGATCGGGAAGACCCGGGTAATGGCCATATCCACGCTGAACGTCCCTGGTGAACGTAAGAAGTCGCGGCCAACGTTTCCGAAACCGAAAGTGCTGCTGGGAATGGTCGCGAAAGCGGCCTTGTTGAACACCACATAGCACTGTGTGGTCCCCGTTGTATTGCAGGGCTGCCACTGGTTGATGTAAATCGGTTGCCCGGGAACTATGTTGGGCCGGTCGTTGCCTTCACCGGTGGCGGAAGTGTCCGTCCCTGTTCGAACGTCAATGGGCCAGCCGCTCTGCGCGCGAATTGCCGGTGCGAATTGCCATCCGCCCAAGAGCCAACGAACTGCTCCCTTTCCGTGGAATGGGCTGGCTGCAACCACCGTCGCATTAAAGATGTGCGTGATATCGAAGTTGCAGACGGCATAGTCAGCCCGCGGGTTGTTTTGTATCTGGAAGTACGTGCCCCGCAGGTCTCCGTTGAAATCCCCAATGCTCATGCATTTCGAATAGGTGTAGTTGGTATGGAGTGAAAAGCCTTTGCGGAAGCGATGCTTCAAGCTGGCAAGCAAACCGTGGTAAGTCGAAAAGCCGCTGTCGAATGCCAGGTCGAGTATCCCAATGAGCCCAGGATTCTGTGGCGCGCTCGCTCCGCCGGCCGTGAGTGTTAAGAAGCGGCGAGGCGTCTCATTAGCGGCGCTACCTTTGCAAGTGCCTCCCGGCGCAGCCGAGCAGGCAGCCGGCGTAGCCTGCGGCGAGTTGAAGTCGTAAGACAAGGGAACGTGGACGCTTCGATTGCCCAAGTAAGAAAAGGAAACCGCCCAATCACCAAAGAACTGTCGCTCCCAGCTCAGATTCCATTGCTGCATGTACATGGGCTTCATATCTGGCGGGAAGGAAACCCAGAACGAGCCCCCCGGGAAGATGGCTCCACTGCCAGGGAATGGGTTCTGATTTGCGTTTGAAGACCCGCAACCCGTTGCCCTCGAATAGTTCAGCCACGGGTTTGAGAACGTGCCACACCCGCTGGAATTGTCAATCTGGTTGACGACCGGAGGATTGGACGTCAGGCGTTGCGAGTACCATGCCATCGCGGAATCGTAGAAGATTCCGTACCCGGCGCGTATGCTCTGCTTGCCGTTTCCCGTCGGGTCCCACGCAATGCCAAAGCGCGGCGCAAAATTCGGCAAGTGGTTGTTGGTGAATGCCGCTGGAACGCCCGGGTCTCCAAAAAACAGCATGCCGGCAGGAGCATTGGGATACACCGCACTGTGAACATTTTGCTGAAATGCGTTCATATTGAAAATGCTTCCGCGGCGAAATACGTCCGAGGGCCACAGCGTCGGTTCCCACCTCAAGCCGGCCGTTAATGTAATCCTGCTGCTGAGGCGAAACGTATCCTGTCCGTAAAAGCTCGGAATGGTTGAGCGATAGGCCACCTGCTGCGCGCGACTCTGCGTAAAACCGCTGTACCTGCCGATTAGAAAGTCCGCGAGGCCGTCACCGGTGAACGTTCCATTCCATGTAAACGTTCCGTTTTCATCGTAGCCCGTGAGCGTATTGTTTTGTGTCCGGATCACAAGGGCGCCGAAGGCAGAGTGGTGGCGTCCGCGAATCCAATCAAGGTCATCCGCTTCCGTCCAAGTATTCACATTGAAATGGCCCGGGGCGCACGTACCGCACCCGAGACCAAAGTAGCCGCTGATCGAAGTCAGCAGAAAATTGGAGATTTCCACGTACATGTTGCTTCCAAGGGTTGTGGCGTTGATGTCGCCTGGATTCACGCCGCGATTGTCACGGCGGCGCGATGCGGTCACGTGAAACGAGTTGACCAGGTTTCGCGAGATGGAATAGTTGTCGCCGATCGTAAGGCTTTGCGCCCGTTCCCCGTTGCCGGGTGTCTGCGTCAAGATGAGATTGTGGATATCGAACGGCGGCGGAGCCTGGAAGTCGTCAATGAAATAACGTCCGTAGAGATTGTGCTTGTTGCTGAACACGTAGTCTACACGTCCGATTTCCTGGTTTTCGTTGTCAATGGCGGGCAAAGCATAGTTCAGCAACCCGCAAGGGTCTGTCGAGAGGGGCACGTATCCTGCACTGAACACTTTAACGGAAGCCGGGTCAAAAGAGGTTGGGTTGGCCTGATTTCCTGAGAATGGGGCCTTCAGCGTTCTGCCCGAAGTTGTCCCGGTACAGCCAGGCGAACTGAGAGCGGTAAAATCGCCCGCAAGCGCTGCCGCAGTCGCCGTGTGGGTCGTTGCTGTCGCCACGGAGTGTTGACGAGTGCCTTGATAACCTGCAAAGAAAAACAACTTATCCCGGATGATCTTCCCGCCGAGCACTCCGCCAAACTGATTGCGTAGCAGATTGTCGCGCTTGGCGCCGCTCGCAGTGAGGAAGGAATGCGGCGCTGCGTTAAACGCACCACCCCGGTAGAACTCGAATGCCGCGCCGTGAAAACTGTTCGTTCCGGACTTCGTGACTAGGTTCACGACACCGCCCGGGTGCAGTCCGTTTCGCGCGGGCAACGAGCTTGTTTCCACGCTGAATTCCTGAAGCGCATCGGGAAACGGGAAGGGCAAATTGACATTCGAAAAGGTGTCGTTGTTGTCCCCGTTGCTGCCGACTTCGTCGCCCCCCGGTGCGCTCATCGACGCGCCCGAAATCAGAACGAGTTGCGTCACATAGCGGCCGTTCAAGGGCAGTTCGGAGATGCGCTGCGATTCCACGACATTGGAGACCGAAGCATTCTCAGTTTGGATCATGCTGGCGGCTGCCGTCACCTCCACCGTTTCCGAGACCGCACCGACCGAGAGAACCGCGTTGAGCGTTACGTGGTCGTTCACCTGCAGCACAATTCCCGTTTGGCTGTAGCTCTTGAACCCCTCTTTCTTGACCTCCAGCTGGTAGGGCCCAACGGGTAGGCCAGGCAGAACGTACAGTCCTTGTTCGTCGGTGGTCGCAGTGTGGGCAATGTTTCGCTGCGTCTCGAGCAGTTTGACCGCCACGCCCGCCACTGCGGCTCCCGAGCGGTCGGTTACTTGCCCGGACACCTGAGCGACGTTTAGCTGCTGCGCTCGGGCATTCGGGGACCACAGGACAAGCAAGGCAGCGTATCCAGCCACACAAATGGTTCCATAGAGAGTCGTACGGCACATTATTGATCTCCTTTTGGCGAACACACTCGCTTGCCGCTCCCCTTTGGGAGGCAGAACAACCCCAAGCGCGGGATTTGATGTCATTTCGCCTCTAAGCGCAACTACAAATGAAATACTTCTTCCAACGGGTCCATGGCCCGATCTGGCAAGGCGCCGTCAGGCTGCTCGAAAAAATCCGCCATCTCCCGTTGCCAGCGTTCATTCACTTCTCGTTTGGCCATCTCGGAGCGAGCACGGTCGAAATCCGCGGTTTCCAAATACCCCACGAGTAGGCCGTCGGGCCGGAGGAACAGCGAGTAGTTGCTCCAACCGGTTTCGCGTAAGGCCGCTCGCATTTCCGGCCACACGACACGATGCCGCTGTTTGTACTCCTCGAGACGTTCTGGCTTCACTCGCAGCACAAAACAAACGCGTTTCATGAAATCCTCATCTATCGCAGGAATGCTTCGGTCAACTCGCCGTCCACGGGAATACAGCAACCATTGGGTCCAAGCCGAATCGCCAGTTCCCGAATCAGATGATGCAGTAGAGCGCATAACCTTCCAAGGCGCGGAGCCTACATTTCGGTCGCCCTGCAAGTCACGTTATTTTTCTGGACAGGCCGGCGTTTCGCAGTGCACAACGGCCAAACCTCACGTCCCGCTTCTTAACAGCCGCAAGAGCAAAAAGTTTAGGCCCAGTACTGGAGGCCGCCTCGATTTGGCGTGGCCTGTGGGTCTGTCTAGATTTCGCTTGGCAGAACGCCATCTTCGGTTTATGGTGCTGCTCGTATGAGCCGCGATGTCCGGTCCAGGGACGCTTATTTAGTCAAATCTGTTGTTCACTCCTCGCGATTGCTTACTGCCTTCCGTTCTCCAGGAGAAGCTTTGCCGCTCAAAGAAATCTCCTTGCGGAGCGGCTTGCCGAAAACCATGGCGTTTCGGCTCCTGTACACTTTGGAGAAATGCTGCATGGTGGAAAAGGTGGGAGAGAACCTGTACCAGTCATGCCTCCGGCCCTGGAAACAAAAGCTTTATCGCTTTGGATACGCCGCGCAAGGGACGGACTATCAATTCTCCAGGGAAGTGTCCGCCAGCTTGCAACGCGCAGCAACGGTGGAAGGAATTGAGCTGATTTCGCTGGACAATCGCTACAACGCGAAGATCGCGCAGCACAACGCCGATTTGTTGGTGCGCGAAAAAGTGGACTTGGTCATCGAGTTCCAAACCGATCAGGAGGTTGCTCCGATTGTCGCGGCAAAGTATCGCGAAGCCGGCATTCCCTTGATCGCCATCGATATTCCGCATCCTGGCGCTACCTATTACGGCGCCAATAATTACGAAGCGGGTTTGATCGCCGGCCGTTATCTTGGCCGTTGGGTCAAGGAAAATTGGCACTCGGAATTGGACGAGATCATGCTCCTTGAGCTTGCGCGTGCCGGGAGCTTGCCGCGCATGCGGCTCACCGGGATTCTTGTGGGCCTTGGCTCTTTCCTACCCGATATGAAAAACTGCCGGATCGTGCGTCTCGACGGTGACGGCGAATTAGGGCCAAGTTTCGAAGCCGTACGCAAGCACTTGCGCTCCTCGCGTGCCCGTCGCCAGTTGGTTGGCGCTATCAACGATCCGAGCGCGCTCGGCGCTCTACGCGCATTTCAAGAGGCAGGACGCTCCGAGTGCTGCGCTGTCATGGGGCACAATGCTTCGCCGGAAGGACGCGCGGAATTGCGTCAGCCGGGCACACGTCTCCTTGGCTCGGTCGCTTTCTTCCCCGAGCGATACGGCGGGGATTTGATCCGAGTGAGCCTCGACATTCTGAACCGTCACCCTGTTCCTCCAGCAGTATTTGTCGAGCACAAGTTGATTACGCCGGGCACGGTCGATCACTTTTACCCAAACGACAGTTTGACCCAAAGCGATACCCTCGTCCCGCTCTCACAAACTCGTCAAATACACTGAGCAGCTTGCCCCCTCGCTACAACTCCATCAGCACACATGTCGCAATGCAAAACGTGGATTCATAGCATCTTTTTGCCAAATACCTCCGCATCTCGACCTATGGGTCCGTAACCCGCTGAAAAAACGAAGCGTGCAGCCCATCCCCTCTTTCATAGTTGTTTCATTCTGCGAAAAACGTCTTTGTCACTACGAAACCTTTGACCGCTCTCCCTGCTCGGCGGTAGAAACAACGCAGTTTTGTGGCGAGCTATTCCCCGCAACCCGAAGTGGAATCTGTGGCGGGTTCGCCAAGCGGACGCGGAAGAGAGAAAAGACATGAGAGCGTCTCTGGCTTGTGTCGCGGCCCTTATTTTTTCTGTAAGCGCAGCTTCTCAGACCAATCGCGGCGGCATCAGCGGTACGGTCATGGACAAGAGTGGCGCGCTGGTGCCCGACGCCATCGTCACGGTAACGAATCTCGGGACCAACGAGACCTATCATGTGACCACCTCGAAGCAGGGTTCCTACAGTGTCCAGAACCTTGATCCAGTGTTTTATAGGGTAGAGTTGGATTTCCCCGGCTTCAAAAAAGTGATCGTCGAAAAAGTT
>WNGP01002978.1_pt1 | contig 19353 bp, 12 predicted proteins | sample 5407671 | NCBI WGS metagenome assembly WNGP01 (sample SAMN13153381, study PRJNA577476) | soil metagenome | isolation source: 40 cm soil or saprolite under Garry oak tree replicate 2 | place: USA:California | collected 2016-06-15 | reverse complement strand
TGTGGCCGAGCACGAGATCGGAGGCCGGGCACTCGACGCGCGCGTCGCCCTCCATCGCCGTCACGAGCTCCGCGAGCGCCGCGAGCCCGGCTTCGACTTCGTCCGTCACGTCCTGTGAATTGAAGAAGCGCAGGCGCTCTCGCGCGACGTCGCCCGCGAGGGCGAGCAGGCAGTCCATCTGGTTGCTCTCGCAGCCGAGCCCGAGCACGAGCACGCCACCGGCGTTGGGATGGCGCATCAGGCCGGCGAGCACGCGTTGCGTGTTCTGGAGGTCGTCGCCGAGCTGGCTACAGCCGTATGGGTGGGAGAAGCTGTACACGCCGTCGATCGCGCCCGCGAACCGGTCCGCTCCTTCCTGCGCGATGCGTTCGGCCGTGCGGTTCACGCAGCCGACGGTGTTCAGGATCCAGACTTCGTTGCGCGTGCCGACGCGGCCGTTCGGGCGGCGGTAGCCTTGGAAGAACGCGGAACGTGGAACGCCGAACTCGGAACGGTTCCGCGTTCCGCGTTCCGCGTTCCGCGTTGGGGCGTAGCGGTATTCGAGGACGCCTGCGAGGGAGGTCTTCAGGTTGTGCGTGTGGACCCAAGCGCCGCGGGCGATCGAGGCGGTCGCGGTTCCGATCGGAAAGCCGTACTTCACCACCGGCTCGCCCGGTGCCAGCGGGCGCAGGGCGATCTTATGGCCTGCCGGGATGTCGTCGGCGAGCACGACCCGCTCGCCTTCTACCACGATCGCATCGCCCGCGGCGAGCGCCCGAACCGCCACCAGGACGTCGTCCGCCGGGTGGATTCTGACTGCCTGGGGTGCTGCCGTCACCGGGCGAAATCCCGATAGTAGGCCTCCACCTGCTCCGGCGTGGCGGCACCGGAAAGGATCAGCACGCGATGACGGAACGTGGTGGACACTCCCGGCGCGAGCTTGAAGTTCAGCGCTTCCTTCCCTTTGCTGAACTCCTTCCAGCCGAGCGGATTGGCGGCGAACAGGCCGTAGCCGCGCGCGTGCCAGTACGTCGGGAAGCCGACGTTGTTGGGGTGGTCGAGGATCGCGAGGGTGACCGGCTCACCCTGCACCACGCCCGACAACATGGTCCAGCGTCCGCGCGTGCCCCACACCGAGTCTCCCTCGAGGCCCTCGGAGCTGCGGTAGTGGCCCGTGACGTCGTCGTTGTCGAGCTTGGGCACGGTCGTCGAGTGTCCCCCCGCGTCGGTGAAGACCTCGGGCGTCGTGGACGGCTGCTCGAGCGCGCGCGCGACGCGCATGCCGATCAGCCCTTCCTTATTATCGGTGAAGCTCACGGGCCGGTCGAGCGCCGTGAGCGTCGTAATCCGGTCCACCGCACGCAGCCCGTCGGCGGCGCGGAACACGAACCGCGTATCCTCGCGCATGAGCGGCGTTCCATCGTGGTCCACCCACTCCGCCGCCACCTCCAGCACCCCCTCACCCTGCCCGCTCTCCGCCCGGCGTACCGCGCGCTGCAGGATCGTGCCCATCTTGGGGGCGCGCGCTGCGGGGATCGCGTCCGAGTTGTTCCAGAAATCGAGCCCATTCACGTCGCCGTAGTCGAACCACAGACCGACCTGGTGCGGGTGATCGACGCGCTCGCCCGGTCGCGGCTCGAGCGGCCAGCCGCGCGTGACCACGGCGCCCGACGCCGCGCGCAGCGGGTACAGCGTCGGCTTCTTGAGGGTCGTCGGGTAGATGTACGACGTGAACGGTTTCCCATCGACCAGCACGTCAACTCGCCGCTCGGCCGGCCGGGGCACGACTTCGACGTGCGGCTTGGCCTGGGCCTGCCCGAGGGCGGGCAGGCACAGGCCGAGCAGCCACCATGACCTGGCCATCGGTCAGCTCATGACGACGTCTTGCCGGTGGTCGTCGAACATGACCTTCCGGCCGCTGTGGATCGCCGCGACGGTCATGCACAGCGCCACGGCGTGGTTGTAGCCGGCCTCGATGTCGGCGTTCGGCTTCTTACGCGTGCGCACGCAGTCCATCCAGTTGCGCACGTTGGCGGTGGTGGACGAGTCGGCGCCCGTGTCGGCCGCGGTCTCGGCCGGCGCCAGGTCCGACAGTTTCATCGGCGTCAGCTGGTTGGCTTTCATCCCCATCTCCGCCGCGAAGCGCTCGTTGAGCCCACCGGTGGGCGTGATCTCGTTGGTGTCGAGGTTGAGCATCCCGGCGTTCGAGTAGTACAGCTCCTTGGTGCCGCCTGCCGAGTTCGTCATGCGGGAGGAGTACACGACCTGGAAGCCCTTGGTGGGATCGTTCAGGGGCCCGTAGTCGAACACGATGGTGGCCGTGTCCCAGTTCTTGCGTCCGTCCTTCCACAGGTACACGCCGCCGTTCGCGACGACCGAGCGCGGACGCGGCAAGTCGGTGAACCAATGCACGGTGTCGATCTGGTGCACCATCCACTGGTCCGGGATGCCCGACGAGTACGGCCAGAACAGGCGATACTCGAGATACTTGCGCGGGTCCCAGGGCTCATAGGGGAGGTTCTGCAGAAACCGCTTCCAGTCGGTGTCCTGCTCCTTGATGTCGGCGACCAGCTGCGGGCGGCGCCAGCGGCCCGGCTGGTTCACGTTCCAGGTCATCTCGGCCATGACGATGTCGCCGAACTTCCCCGACCGGATGAACTCGTTCGCGGTCTGGTAGTTCGTCGCGCTGCGGCGCTGCGTGCCGACCTGCACGATCTTGCCGGCCTTCTTCACGGCGTCGCGGATCGCGACGGCGTTCTCCATCGTGTGCGCGAGCGGCTTCTCGATGTACGCGTCCTGCCCCGCCTGCATCGCCTCGACGCCGCAGGGGGCGTGCGCGAAGTCGGGGGTCGAGATCATCACCGCGTCCGTCGCCTTCGCGGCGTACATCTCCTCGTTGTTGCGGAACGCGCGGGGCTTCGCGCCCGTCACCTTCTCGATCCCGGCCACGCCCTCGTCGCGGCGCCGGTTCCAGAGGTCCGAAACGGCGACGATCTCGAAGTTGAACTCCTGGTGAACCTTGCCGAACGCGGGGAGCAGGGCCTGCCGGAAGCGGTCCGAGAACCCGACGATGCCGACGCGCACGCGGTCGTTGGCGCCGAGGATCCTGGCGTACCGGGCCGCCGGCAGGGCGGCGGTGGCGGCGGCGAGCTTCACGAAGTCGCGGCGGCGCATGTGCTTTCTCTGCTTGGCCATCTCCCCTCCTCGGGTCAAGAGTGTGAGCCGCGGCGGCCGGTGGCTCCGAGGCCGGCGAGCACGCCACCCATGTAGGCGAACGATTGCTTCATCCCGGGCATCGGGTCGTCGACGTCGATCTCGTATTCGAGGTTGACGTAGCCCGGGTACTGCATCGCCTGCAGCTGCTGGAACAGCTCGGCGATGGGGATCGCGCCCTCGCCGACGATGCACTGGCTTCCCTTGGCGCTCAGGTCGCGCAGGTCCTTCACGTGCATGTCGAGCAGGCGCGGCCCCGCATCCGCGGCCGCCCGGACGACGTCCGTGCCGGTGCGCACCGTGTGCCCGACGTCGATGCACAACCCCATGCGCGGATCCAGGTCGCGCACGTGCTGGAGCACGTCGTAGGGCGACGGGAAGTGCTTGTCTTCCGGCCCGTGGTTGTGGATCGCGACCTTGATGTCGTAGCGCTTGGCGAAGCGCTCGATGCGCGGCAGCACAGCGGGGTCAGCGGTGGCAGTGATGAGCGGCATGCCGGCGGCGCGCGCGTAGGCGAAGTACTTCTCCACCCCGGCATCGCTGTCCTGGTCGAACGTGATGACGCCGCCGCCCACGATCTGGAGCCCGGCCCCCTCGATCTCGCGGCGCGCCGCGCCGAGGTCCGCCGCGGAGAGCTCGTACGGCAGGTGCACCGACTTGAAGTTCACGTGTCGCGCGCCGAGCGACTGGATCATCGCGATCGCCCGGTCGCGCGGGAACTTGCGCAGCGAGTAGCTGGCGACGCCGAGGGTCACCCCCACGTTCCCCCTCTCCCGCAGGGAGAGGGGGCCAGGGGGTGAGGACTCCGTTCCGGAGAGGGGGAACGCAAAGGCCGCCAAGCCGGCGACGCTCGCTCCGAGGAACGCCCGGCGCGGCACGGCTACGTCTGACATGGTCAGTATCCCGGGTTTTGCGGGAACGGCGTCGAAGTGCGGTCGATCTGCGTCTGGGGAATCGGCCGCAGCGCGTGGTAGGGCTGGATGTTGTTTCTGGCCTCGGCGTTGTAGAGCTTGACCCGCTCGACCAGCTTGTGGGTCCGCACCAGGTCGAACCAGCGCATCGACTCGCCCGCCAGCTCCCGTGCCCGCTCGTTCAATATCTCGTCCAGCGTGAGCTGGCCCGCCGTGAGCTGCATCTCGGCCTCGTGCCCCAGGATCGCGGCGCGAGTCCGCACTGCGTTGATATAGGGGAGCCCGTCCGCCGCGCGCCCGTCGCGCATCAGGGCCTCGGCGGCAATCAAGTACGTCTCCGCCAGCCGAAACAGCAGGAAGTCCCGCGAGCCGCGCGTTTCGTTGACGCTGAGGCGGTACGGATCGTCGAACTTGTTCAGCGATGGGAAAATCCGGTCGCTGTAGGTCTTCGGCGTGTAGACGCGGTACGGCCTGGTCTGCACCAGCACGGTGTCCGAGTCGGCCGTCGACACAAAGACCGCCGTGTCCCCCAGCTGGAACTTGGGCGCGCCGCTCGCGTCCCGCGGGATCGACGCCGCGTTGTTCGCGTACCACACGCGCTTGAACTGCGCGTCGTAGCGTCCGTCCTTGGTGCGGTCGTAGAGACCGAGGAAGAACTTGGTCGGCTGGAAGCGCTTGAACGGCCGGCCGTTGGCGATGTCGCGCAGCATGCCGGGCAGCACGTCGTACTCCATCAGGAAGTAGAGGTGCCCGCTGTTGCCGGGACCCGTGGTCAGGGGATCGGCGGTGAACTGCACCGACCAAACGACCTCGGCGTTGCGCTCGTTGTGGAGGTCGAACACGTCGGCGAAACGCGGCAACAGGGTGTACAGGCCCGAGCTGATGACGCGTTGTGCGTAGTCGGCGGCGTTGGCGAAATCCCCCGCTTGCTGCTTGGCGACCTCGTCGGCGGCTGCATCGTCCGGGACACGCAGGCGCGTCAAGTACACCTTGGCCAGCAGGTGCTGGACGGCGCCTTTCGTGGCGCGCCCGTAGTCCTGCTGCACGCTGGGGAGGTGCGCCTCGGCGTACTGCAGGTCCGGGATGATCACACCATCGTACACACTGTCCACGGGATAACGGTGCGCCTCGGTGGTGGGCGCCGTGATCTCGTGCAACGTGATGTGCAGCGGCCCGAACATCTGCACCAGGTAGAAGTAGTAGAGCGCCCGCAGGAACCGCACCTCGGCCATGCGCTCCACCTTGGCGCTCGAGTCCATCTTGACGACCGGCGCCTGGTCGAGCGCCGCGTTGATGGTGTTGATCGCCCGGTAGAAATTGTTCCAGGTGTTCGTGATGTAATCGACCGTGGGATTCAGCTGCGTCGTGTAGTCGTTGACGAACTTGTAGCTCCCGTCGGCGCCTTTGGTGTAGATGTCCGTGCCGAACTCGGTCAGCGTGAACCCCTGCTCCTGGGCCCAGAAGCTCCGCAGCGGCTCGTACGAGGCGTTCACCATCGCTTGAAACACCGCCTCGCTGCCGTACGCTCCCGGGGTCAACCCGGTGACGACGTCTTCATTCAGGTCCATACACGCGGGCAGGGAGGCGAGCAGTACGGCGGCCAGCGTGACGACAGTTCGCTTGTGCATCGCTCCTCCCATGGTCAGAGGCCCACGGTGACGCCCATCATCAGCGTCGCATAGCTGGGCGTGCCGGCGTTGGTGGCGGACTCCGGGTCCAGCCCCTGGAACGTCGTGAACAGGAACGGGTCCTGCGCCGTGGCGTAGATGCGCAGCGAGTTCGCGTGGAACAACGAGCCGACGTGCGCGCCCGGCACGGTGTAACTCAGGCTGATGCTACGGATCCGGATGAAGGACCCGTCCTCGAAGCCCATCGCGTTGTTGTTGGGCGGGCGCTCCTGACCGAGGGCGGGACGGGGATCGGTGTTGCTGGGGTTCGTCGGCGTCCAATAGTTGACCGCGACATTGTTGTAGCGGCCGGCCAGCACGTTGTCGTCCCTGCGGAACACATCGTCCATCGTCTGGCCCCAGCGCGCGACCGCCATGGCGGAGAGATCGAAACCCTTCCAACTGAAGTGGGTGGTCAGGCTCCCGGTCCACTTGGGGAACGGGCTCCCCAGCACGATACGGTCTGCGGCGTCGATCTTGCCGTCATTGTTCTGATCCACGATACGGATGTCCCCGGGCTTCGCCTTGTACCGCTTCATCTCCACGGAGTCGGCGATCTGCCAGATGCCGCCGAACTTGTAGTCGTAGTAGACCGAAATGGGGTCGCCGATGAACCATTTGTTCCCGACATCGTCCTTGTTGGCGCCGTACAAACTGACGATGCGGTTGCGGTTCAAGGCCCAGTTGACCTGCGTGCTCCAGCCGATGCCGTGCCAGTCGCGGAGGATCTGCGTATTGAGGGCCACCTCGACGCCGCTATTCAGAGTCGCGCCGACGTTCTGCAAAATGCTCGAGCGGCCGTTGATGCCGGACAGCTGCCGGTTCATCAGGAGGTCGCTCGTCGCGGCTCGGTACACGTCCACGGAGCCCGAGATGCGGCCCCCCTGCCCCGTGAACTCGAGCCCGCCATCCGCCTGGCTGGTCCGCTCCCACGAGAGATTGTTGTTCGGCAGGCCCCCCGGCCGGTAGCCGACTGCCGGCTGGTCGCCGAAGGAGTAGATCGTTCTCGTGAGCGATCCCTCCGTCTGATACGGATTGATCGCCGTGTTTCCCGTTTGTCCGTAGCTGACGCGGAGCTTCAGGTCGGAGAAGAGACCGCTGTGTTGGATGAAGCCTTCCTCGGAGAGGCGCCAGGCGAGCGCGGCCGAGGGAAACACCTGGCACTTGTGCCCCGGCGCCAGGCGCGACGAACAGTCTTCGCGGCTGGTGAGCGTGAGGAGGTAGCGGTCCTTGAGCGCGTAGTTCAGCCGGGCCATGTAGGATTCCAGGGCCCACCGCGACAAGTAGCTGGACGGCGCGTCCACTCGCGCCGCCGACCCCAGGTCGAAGTACCCGTCCTGCTCGTATGGCAACGCGAGCACTGGTGTGACCTGGTCTTCAGTCCGCTGCGTCTGGATGCTGTACACGAGCGTGGCGTCGATGCGGTGCGCAAGGCCCAAGCTGCGCTTGAACGTCACGATGTTATCGAGCGTGTACGCCAGCGTGCGCTGCTGCTCGAGGGTCGCGTTGGCGGGGCTCCCTTGCAGCGCCTGCGTCTGGGAACCCCAGAACTGCCCGCGGCGATAGAACGTCAAGTCCGCCCCGAAGTTCACCCGCCAGTTGAGCGCGGAGGTCAGGTTGTAGTCGGCGAACAGGGTGCCGAACGCGCGCGCGCGGCCGCGGTCATCCTTCTGGTTCTGGACGTCTGAGAGGGGATTGACGCGCTGGCCGTCGGGCGTGGGCTTGAAGATGATGTTGCCCGCGCTGTCGAAGGCCGGTGCCAGCGGGTCATTGAGCAACGCTTCGCTATACACGCCGTCGCCCCGACCCAGGTGTTGGTCGCTCTGGATCACCGAGGTGGAGGTGCCGATGCGCAGGCGGGAATTGGGACGATGATCGAAGTTGAACCGGCCCGACCGCCGCACGAAGTCCATCCCTTTGACGATGCCGACCTGATTGAGCTGGCCGCCGCTGAGGGCGAAGCGGGTCTTCTCGTCGCCTCCCGCGATCCGCACCTCGTTGCTCACCTGGGTGCCCTGGCGCAGCACCAGATCCTGCCAGTCCGTCTCTTGCCCGTCATTGATCGCCGTGACGTCCACGGGCCAAAACAGAATCGAGTCGCCGTGGGCACACGCGGCGACGTTCGCGGGGCACTGGTACCCCGTCTGGCTGTTCCTCGCAGCGTCCCGCTTGAACTGGGCCCACTGCGGGCCGTTCATCATCGGCATGCGGCGCAGCGCATGTTGGGCGCCAGCGTACGTGTCGTACGTGATGGTCGTCTTGCCGCTCTTGCCCTGTTTCGTGGTGATGAGCACCACGCCGCTCGCGCCGCGCGCGCCGTAGATGGCGGTCGCCGACGCGTCCTTCAAAATCTCGATCGACTCGATGTCGTTCGGGTTCAGGTCGCCGATGCCGCCCGCCATCGGGATGCCGTCCAGCACGTACAGCGGATCGTTGGACGCCGTCAGCGACCGGGTGCCCCGCACCCGGATGCTGATGCCATCCCCGGGGTTGTTGCCGCTGGTGACGATATCCACGCCGGGCACACGCCCCTTGATGGCCTCGATCGCGTTCGTCTTCGGCACGGCCGCGACCTCCGCGCCTGACACCGACGCCACAGATCCCGTCACGTCGCGGCGAGCCTGCGTGCCGTAGCCCACGACCACGACTTCCTGGAGGGTGACGGGGAGGGGCTTCAACCGGAAGTCGGCGGTGGTGGTTTGTCCCGCAATGACGACTACGTCCGCGAGCTCGCCCAGCTCGTAGCCGATCAGCCGCGCGCGCACGCGGTACGTGCCAGGCGGGACAGCCGCGATGGCGTAGTGGCCGTCGGTGCCGACGTCGGCGCGGAGGGCCGTCCCCATGACGGTGACCTGGGTTCCTGCGAGCGCAGCCCCGGTCGTGTCGGCCGTCACGGCTCCGGCGATCGTGCCCGTTTCCTGGGCGCGAGCGACCTGGGTGGAGAAGAGCGCAAGGAACGGCAGCAGGAAACTGAGGCGAACGGGAGGACTACCTCTCGGGGGGGAGGCGATCAGCGGATTTCGATGGCACACGCGTGCACACCACCAGACGACTTGGCAGTGAGGCTTCCGCATTGGTCCCCTCCGTTGTAGCGGAGCTCGCGCGTACGCAACAGCAAGGCTCGTGCCCTACACTGACCCAAGTCACGTGGGCAATCGCCGTTGGGCCGACGTGGAAAAAGTTCCCTGCGCTGATTCGTTCGGGGTGTTGCGGAAGCGCGACGGGTGCGGCGAGCACTCAGCACCCCGGTGCTACGGGCATGTTCTCGGGCACTCCTGTGCGGCCCGAGCGATACAGCGCCTCTACCATAGCGACGCTGCGACGCCCCTCCCGCCCGTCGCACACTGGCGCCGTTCCCCTCTGCATCGTCGCCACGAAGGCCTTGAGCACGCGGGCGTGCCCGCGCACGTCCGACACCACGGGAGACGTGGCGCTGGCGTTGCCACTGCCCTCGTCCTGCGGCGGCGGCTCGTGCGGCGTGCGCAGTTGTACGGCGACGACGCGGTCGTGCTCGACAATGACGCTGCCCTCGGAGCCCGTGAGCTCGACGCGCCGGGGAAACCCCGGAAACGCCGACGTCGCCGCCTCGAGCATGCCGACGGCACCCGAAGTGAACTCGAGACAGGCGACCGCCGTGTCCTCCACCTCGATCGGGTGGAGCGCGGTGCGCGTCGCAGCGTACACGCGCCCCACGTCCCCGAGTAGCCAGAGGAGTAGGTCGATGGTGTGAATCGCCTGGTTCATGAGCGCGCCGCCGCCGTCCAGCGCCCACGTGCCGCGCCAGCGCGAGCCGGCGTAGTACTCCGGTCCCCGGTGCCATTTCACCTGCGCCGACACCAGGATCGCCCTGCCGAGCGCGCCTTGTGCGAGGAGGTTCTTGAGCCACACGAGGTGAGGCGCGGTGCGGTCCTGGAAGATCACGCCCAGGGTGACATGGGCGCGTTCACACTCGGCGATCAGCGCGTCGATGCGCCCCGTCGTGACGTCGAGGGGCTTCTCCACCAGCACGTGCAGGCCATGGCGCGCGGCGGCGCCGGCGTGTTCGGCGTGCAGGCCCGAGGGGCTTCCCACCACCACGGCGTCCATCGGCCGGTGGCCCAGAAAGGCATCGAGCTCCCCATGCGCAGTCCCGCCGTAGCGGCCGGCCAGGGCGGAGGTCCGAGCAGAATCCCGCCCCCAATAGGCGACGACCTCGACGCCCGGCGTCTCGCGGGCTGCCCGGGCGTGCGTCTCGCTGATGTTGCCGCCACCGAGAATGCCGATGCGAACCGTCATGCGTCCCTCGCGTGGCCCCCGTGTGGCGCATGTCTTGCAAGGCGGGGGCCGCCGGGGGGCCCCCACCATGACCTCGAACGACGCAATCGACCGGCGCGAGGCGTTGCGGCGCGCCGCGCTGCTGCTCGGTGGCGCCCTTGCGGCTCCCACCGTGGCCGGCGTGCTCGCCGGCTGCAAGGCACGCGAGGTTCCCGAGGGCGCGTGGACACCCAGCGCCCTCAGCGCCGAGCAAGCGGACCTGGTCGCGACCATCGCCGAGCACATCCTTCCCGAGACCGACACACCAGGCGCCCGCGCCGTGGGCGTGCATCGGTTCATCGATGCAATGCTGGCGGAGTCCTACCCGGCCGCGGAGCGGAAACGCTTCGTCGCCGGGCTGGAGGACATCTCGCGCGGCGCCTTCATGCAGGCCGCGCCCGACGAGCAGCGTCGCCGGCTCGGCCAGCTGGACCGCGACGCGTCGCCTTTCTTCCGGGAGATCAAGGAGCTGACCCTGGTCGGCTATTACACCTCCGAAATCGGCGCCACGCGCGAGCTGCATCACGTCCCCGTGCCGGGCCGCTTCGAGGGGTGTGTCCCGCTCGCGCAGATCGGCCGGGCGTGGGCGGTGTGAGTCAGCAGCGCGACGAACCCTACGACGCGATCGTCGTCGGCTCGGGGATCACGGGCGGCTGGGCCGCGAAGGAGCTGTGCGAGAAGGGCCTGCGCACGCTGGTCGTAGAGCGCGGCCGGCACGTAGAGCACGGCAAGGACTACGTCACCGAGTGGCTCCAGCCGTGGCAATTCGCTCACCGGGGCCGCGGCGAGCAGGACCTGTACGAGCGCGACTACCCGATCCAGAGCAAGAACTACGCGTTCGGCGAGGCGACGCGGCACTTCTTCGTGAACGATCGGGAGCACCCCTACACCACGCCGGACGACCAGCCGTTCCGCTGGATCCGCGGCTACCAGCTCGGCGGGCGCAGCCTCATCTGGGGCCGGCTCAGCTGGCGCTGGAGCGACCTCGATTTCGAGGCCAACCTGCGCGACGGCCACGGCGTGGACTGGCCGATCCGGTATCGCGACCTGGAGCCCTGGTACGCCTACGTCGAGCGCTTCATCGGCGTGAGCGGGGAGCGGCTCGGGCTCGCGCACCTGCCGGACGGCGAGTTTCTCCCGCCCTGGGAGATGACCTGCGCCGAGCGCTACGTGCGCCAGGGGATCGAGCGCGCGTTTCCGGGGCGCCACCTGACGGTGACCCGCGTCGCGAATCTGACGCAGGCGCACAACGGCCGCGGCCCCTGCCAGGCCCGCAACCAGTGCGCGCGCGGTTGCAGCTATGGGGGCTACTTCTCGAGCTTGAGCGCGACGCTGCCCGCGGCGCGGGCCACGGGAAAACTGACGGTGGTCACCGACGCGATCGTCCACAGCGTGATGTACGACGAACGCACGGACCGGGCGACGGGGGTGCGCGTGATCGATACGCACACGAAACAGTCGCGCGAGTACACCGGCCGGCTCGTCTTTCTCTGCGCGTCGACCATCGGCACCGCGCAGATCCTGCTCAACTCCAGGAGCCGGCGCTTCCCGACGGGGCTCGCCAACTCGAGCGGCGAAGTGGGCCATAACCTCATGGACCACATCTCCAAGGCGGGCGCGAGCGGCATCGTGCCCGGCCTCGAGGACAAATACACCTACGGCCGGCGGCCGACGGGCACCTACATCCCGCGCTTCCGCAACCTCGGCACGAAGAGCGACGGCAAGGTCGGGTTCGTGCGCGGCTACGGCGTGCAGGCGGGCTCGGGCCGGGAAGGATGGATCCGCGGCGCATCGGCGCCGGGCCTCGGGGCGGAGCTGAAGCAGCAGCTGCGCGAGCCCGGGCCGTGGCGGATGACGATGCAGGGCTACGGCGAGTGCCTGCCGCGTCACGAGAACTACGTAGACCTGCACCCGGAGCGCACGGACCAGTGGGGCATTCCGCTGCTGCGGATCCACTGCGCGTGGAGCGCGAACGAGCGGGCCATCCGCGAGGACGTGAAGGCACAGACAGCGGAGATGCTCGCGGCGGCCGGATGCAAGGACGTCCAGCCGTACGACGACGACGGGCCGCCGGGGTTCAGCGTGCACGAGATGGGGACGGCGCGCATGGGCCGCGATCCCAAGACATCGGTGCTGAACGCCTACAACCAGACGCACGACGTGCCGAACCTGTTCGTCACGGACGGTGCCTGCATGGCAAGCTCGGCGTGGATGAATCCCTCGCTCACGTACATGGCCCTCACCGCGCGCGCGGCGGACCACGCCGTAGGCGAGCTGACGCGCGGCGCGCTGTGAGCACGCCGGCCACGCGCGCCGCGCAGGCGCAGGTCGCCGCGACGTCGTTCCTGGCGTTGTTCGCGATCGTGGGGATCGCGCTGTACGGCCTGCCGTTCTTCTACGATTTCATGGTGCGCGACTTCGGGTGGTCGCGCGCCCAGGTCACCTCCGGCAACGCCATCTCGAAGCTGCTGGTCGGCCCGCTGTTCGGGTTTCTCGCCGGCTGGCTGGTGGACCGGTTCGGCCCGCGCCGCCTGATGGTCGCAGGGATTCTCATGGCCGGGTTCGCGCTCATCGGACTGGGCGCGATTCACACGCTCGCGGGCTTCTACTTCTTTTATGTGTTCAACGCGCTGGGCTACGTGTGCGGCGGCCCGCTCCCGAACCAGGTGCTGCTGTCGCGCTGGTTCACGGCGGCGCGCGGCCGCGCGATGGGCTTCGCCTACCTGGGGATCGGCCTCGGAGGCACACTCGTGCCGTTCCTGGCCGTGTGGCTGACGCGGGTGGTGGGATGGCAGGGGGCGCTGCAGGGTCTCGGCGTGTTGATCGTCATCGTTGCCTTGCCGCTGGCTTTCGTCGTCAAGGAATCCCCGGACGCCGGAGCCAGAGCACCGGTCGCCGAGGCCTCCACAACCTCCACTTTCTTCCGCCGTCCTGCCTTCTACCTGCTTCTGCTCGGCAGCATGTGCTCGATCGCCGCGGTCGGCGGCACGAACCAGCACCTCAAGCTGTTTCTGAGTCTCGACCAGGGGTACTCCCAGACTGGGGCGGCGGCGATCGCCTCGCTGGTGCTGGGCTCGAGCCTGGTGGGCCGCCTCGGGATGGGGTGGCTCGCCGACCGGCTGCCGAAGAAGTACGTGATGCTGCTGATCTACGGGCTGGTCGCTTCGGCCATCCCCCTGCTCTTCTTCACCGGCACGCGCGGCGCGATCTACTTGTTCGCGGTCGTCTTCGGCATCGGCCTGGGCGGTGAGTACATGGTCATCCCGCTCATGGCCGCGGAGCTGTTCGGGGTGCGGGTGTTGGGACGCGCCATGGGCGTCGTGCTGACCGCCGACGGCGTGGCCGAAGCCCTCGCGCCTGTCCTGGTGGGACGGCTGCACGACGTGACCGGAAGCTACGCTGCCGGGTTCGCCGCCGTGATCGGGTTCGCGCTCGCGGGGGCGGTCGCGGTGCTGTTCCTGCCGCGGGTGGACCGAGGCCTGCGGGCGCCGGTGTCGCCGGCGATGGAGGCCGCGTGACCGGAACCCTGCGACGCATCGGCGTCATCATGAACGGCGTCACCGGACGCATGGGTCTGAACCAGCACCTCGTCCGCTCGATCATGGCCATCCGCGCCCAGGGCGGTGTGACCTTGCCCGGCGGCGAGCGGCTGTTCCCCGAGCCCGTCCTCGTCGGACGGGATGAATCGAAGCTCCAGGACCTCGCCCGGGCGCACGGCATCGCTCGCGTCTCGACAGACCTCGAGGCTTGCCTCGACGATCCCGTGGACGCGATGTATTTCGACGCCACGACGACGGCGCTGCGCGCCGACCACGTCGGCCGTGCCATCGCGCGTGTCGTGGACAGCGGCTTCTTCGGCCGCATCGTGAGCGTGCGCGGCGAGTTCGGGTACTGGGTGTTCGAGGGCGACTGGGGACCTCCCGCCCAACGGCCGTCGTGGAATTACCGCAAGGAAGACGGGGGCGGGATCATCGTCGACATGTTCGCCCACTGGCGCTACCTGCTCGACCACACGTTCGGTGCGGTGAAGGCGGTGCAGTGCACCGGCGCGACGCACGTCCCGGAGCGGGTGGACGAGCGGGGGCGGCGCTACAGGGCGACGGCCGACGACGCGGCCTACGCCACCTTCCTACTGGACGCCGGCGGGAACGAGGTGATCGCGCAGTTTAACTCCTCGTGGGCGACGCGGGTGTACCGCGACGACCTGCTGCACATCCAGGTGGACGGCACCCTCGGCAGCGCCGTAGCGGGCCTGCGCGACTGCAAGACGCAGCGGCGCGCCGACACGCCGCGGCCGGTGTGGGACCCCGACGCGCCGAACCCATTCGATTTCCCCTCGCAGTGGCAGGAGGTCGCCGACCCGGGTGAGTGCGAGAACGCTTTCAAGACGCAGTGGGAGTTGTTCCTGCGCCACGTGGCGGCCGGCACGCCGTTCCCGCACGACTTCCAGGACGGCGCGAAGGGCGTGCAGCTCGCGGAGCTGGCGCACCAGTCGTGGGCGGAACGGCGTTGGGTGGAGGTGCCACCGCTCGACGCTCCCCCTTCCCTTCCCGCCCGGACACAGGATGCCGGCCACCATTCGGCTCCCGCGCGCTGACGGCACGCTCGCGCCCTACACGCTGCGCGACCCGGTGGCGTGGCCCGTTCCCACCGCACCAATCCGCAGCCGCGTGGCGTACGCCGCCGCGCACGTGGTGCGCGACCCGCTCGCCGAGGGCGATCCGCTCTCCGAGGCGGCGCTCGACTGGGACGCGACGCTCGCCTATCGCCGCTACCTGTGGTCCTTTGGGCTCGGCGTCGCCGAGGCGATGGACACGGCGCAGCGCGGCATGGGCCTCGGCTGGCCGGCGGCGCGCGAGCTGATCCGCCGCTCGCTCGCGGAGGCGCGGGCGACGGGGGGGGGCGGGCTGATCGCGTGCGGCGCCGGCACCGACCAGCTGGCCGGCGATCGAGTGACGCTCGAGGACGTGCAGCACGCCTACGAGGAGCAGGTGGATTGGGTCGAGCGCCACGGCGGGCGGGTCATCCTCATGGCGAGCCGGGCCCTGGCGCGCCTGGCGCGAGGACCGGACGACTACTCCAAAATCTACGGCGCCGTGCTCGAGCAGCTGCGCCAGCCAGCGATCCTGCACTGGCTGGGCGAGATGTTCGACCCCGAGCTTGCGGGCTATTGGGGTAGCCGCGACGTGGGCCAAGCCATGCAGGTGTGCCTCGGCATCATCGCGGAGCACCGGGCCAAGGTCGAGGGCATCAAGATCTCGCTGCTCGACCCCGAGCGCGAAGTCGCGATGCGCGCGCAGCTGCCCGCGGGCGTGCGCATGTACACGGGCGACGACCTCAACTTCGACCGGTTGATACTGGGCGACGGGCGCGCGCACAGCGACGCGCTACTCGGCATCTTCGACGCAATCGCCCCCGCGGCGTCGGCGGCGCTCCAGGCGCTCGATCGCGGCGACACACCCGGCTACCGTGCGGCGCTGGCCCCGACCATGGCACTCGCCCGTCACATCTTCCAGCGCCCCACGCACGCGTACAAGACCGGCATCGTATTCCTCGCCTACCTGAACGGTCATCAGACGCATTTCCGGATGCTGGGAGGTGCGGAGAGCTGGCGATCCGTGCCCCACGTGGTGGAGCTGTTCCGCCTGGCGGACTGCGCCGGGCTGCTCGCCGATCCCGAGCGGGCGGCGGAGCGGATGGAGCGGGTGCTTCAGCTCGCCGGAGTGGAGTGACGAAGGATGGAAACGCTAGAACGGCTCAGCCTGAACCAGATCACCGTCGAGCGGGCGAGCCTAGAGCAGGTGGTGGACGCGTGCGCGCGGCAGGAGGTCCCCTACATCGCGGTGTGGCGTCACAAGCTCGCGGAAACAGGATTGGCGTGGGCGGGAAGGCTGATTCGCGACGCCGGCATCCGCGTGTCGAGCGTGTGCCGCGGCGGGATGTTCCCGGCGGCGACGCGCGCGGAGCGCGAGGCGCGGCTCGACGACAACCGGCGCGCGGTGGACGAGGCCGCGGCACTCGAGGCGGAGGTGCTCGTGCTCGTGTGCGGGCCCGCTCCGGACCGGGACATTGCCGCCGCGCGCCGCATGGTAGCGGACGGGATTGCTGCGATTGCCCCCTACGCGAGGGAGCGCGGCGTACGCCTCGCGATCGAGCCGCTGCACCCGGCGTTCGCCGCGGAGCGCTCCTGCATCACGACGCTGCGGGAAGCGCGTTGCCTCGCCGACCGGCTCGACCCCGCCACCGTGGGCATCATCGCCGACGTCTATCACATCTGGTGGGATCCCGACGTGCACGACGAGATCGGGCGCGCGGGTGAGCGGCTCGTGGGATTCCACGTCTCCGACTGGCTCGTGCCCGTGCGCGATGTCCTGATGAACCGCGGCATGATGGGGGACGGCGTAATCGAGCTGCGGCGCCTGCGCGAGGCGGTGGAGCACGCCGGCTACGCGGGGCCGATCGAGGTCGAGATCATGAATGAAACGATCTGGAGCACCCCGCTCGATACTCTGCTCCCGCTGATCAAGGAGAGATACCTGGCGTGCGTGTAGCCCTCACTCCCTGGCGCCCCCTCTCCGTTCGGGTGGTCCTCGGGGGACGGGAGGCGGACAAGGGTGAGGACGCGAATGAGACTACAGTGACGTCAAAGAGGCGAACATGGGGACAAGGAGATGCTGCTGCGTCGGCGTGTCGCTGCTCGCCTTGCTGCGTCCGACGTCAGGCGGGGCTCAGGACAGCATCATTCACGTGGGCGCCGATCGGGGGGTCGCACGTTTCTGCCGGAAGTGAAGGTGTCCACGGCCGAGAATTGCCCCGACACACCCGCAAATGGAGAGGCCGGAAGGCGCTGGGTCGTCGGAGGAGACTATCACGGCTTGGCTGCCGCGGCCGACGGACGCTTTCACCTCGTCTGGGCGGACAGTCGGGAAGGTATCTACCAGCTGCGGACCGCGGTCGTCCGTGTGGGTGCGAAGGCAACTCTTGCGAGGTGAGCGAACCGCCATGTCCCTAGTGTTCCTGCTCGTGTTGCTCCTCGCCGCGCGCCCGCTCGTGGCCCAGCGTACCACGCTGGCCCTTGATCGCGGATGGCGCTTCCACCTCGGGGACGTGCCCGGGGCGCAGGAAGCCGCGTTCGATGACTCCGGCTGGCGCACCCTGGACCTGCCGCACGATTGGAGCATCGAGGGTGAGTTCAGCGATACGAACCCCGCCGGAGCCCACGGTGGGGCGCTCCCCGGCGGCATCGGGTGGTATCGAAAGGCCTTCTCCGTGCCGCGACAGGATGCCGGCAAGTTGGTGTTCGTCGAGTTCGACGGCGTGTACCGGAACAGTGAGGTCTGGATCAACGGGCACTACCTGGGAAAGCGGCCGTACGGCTACAGCTCGTTCCGCTACGAATTGACTCCACAGCTCCGCTACGGGCGCGCCCGGAACGTGATCGCGGTGCGGGTGGACAACTCCCAGCAACCCAACTCTCGCTGGTACTCGGGATCGGGGATCTACCGTCACGTCCGCCTGGTCACGACGGACCCGGTGCACGTCGATCAGTGGGGCACCTACATCATCACACGGGACGTGAGCGCCGACTCGGCCCGGGTGACGATTCGGACGACGCTACGCAACGCCTCCCGGGCCGACCAACCGATCACGCTGCGGACGCTTCTCTACGACGCCGCCGGTACAGAGCTGGCGACGGCTGCGTCCGACAGCCGCATCCCGCGAGACTCGGTCACCGAGATCTCGCAAGACCTGATCGTCCGGAACCCGACGTTCTGGTCCGTGGACCGGCCGTACCTGTATCGGGCCGTCTCGCGCGTGACCTGCGGGGTCAAGCCGTGCGACGAGTACGCGACGCCGTTCGGCGTGCGGACGTTCTCGTTCGATGCCGATCGCGGGTTCACCCTCAATGGCCAGCGGCTCAAGATCCGGGGCGTGTGCCTGCACCACGATCTCGGGGCCTTGGGCGCGGCAGTGAACACCAGGGCGCTCGAGCGCCAGCTCGAGATCATGAAGGAGATGGGCGTCAACGCGATCCGCACCTCGCACAACCCACCCGCCCCCGAGCTGCTCGATCTCACCGACCGCATGGGCTTCATGGTCCTAGACGAGGCGTTCGACATGTGGAAGAAGGGGAAAACCAAGTACGACTACCACCTCGACTGGGACGTGTGGCACGAGCGCGACCTGTCGGATCTGGTGAGACGCGACCGCAACCACCCCAGCGTCCTGATCTGGAGCATCGGCAACGAGGTGCCCGAGCAGTGGAACAACGACACGACCGGCATCACGATCGCGCGCGAGCTCGCCGGAATCGTGCGCGCGCTCGATCCCACCCGGCCGATCACGGCGGCGGACAACAACACCGATCCGTCGAACCCGCTGTTCCGCTCGGGCGCCCTCGACTTGATCGGCCTCAACTACCGCCACGCCAGCTGGGCCGACTTTCCCAGGAACTTCCCGGGACAGAAGTTCCTCGCTACCGAGACGACTTCCGCGCTCAACACCCGCGGCTATTACGACCAGCCCTCCGACAGCGTGGCCGCCTACGGCGGCCGGCGGGCGAGCAATGGCCCCACGCCCAACGCGAACTACCGGATTTCGGCCTACGACGATCGCAGGACCAGTTGGGGCTCACTGCACGAGGACGCCTGGCGCGAGATCAAGCAGCACGACTACCTGTCCGGGATGTTCGTCTGGACCGGGTTCGACTACCTCGGTGAGCCCACACCGTACGGCTGGCCCGCGCGCAGCTCGTACTTCGGCATCGTGGACCTGGCGGGCTTTCCCAAAGATCCCTTCTACATGTACCAGAGCGAGTGGACGGAGCGCCCCATGGTGCATGTGTTCCCGCACTGGAACTGGACGCCGGGGGACACGATCGACGTGTGGGCCTACACCAACGGGGACGAGGTGGAGCTGTTCGTGAACGGCACCTCACTCGGCGTCAAGCGGAAGGAGGGCGACGTCCTGCACCTCATGTGGCGCGTTGCGTACGCGCCGGGAACGCTCCGGGCGGTAGCGCGCAAGGGCGGGCAGGTGATCGCGACGGACGAGGCCAAGACCGCGGGGGCGCCCGCCCGCGTCGCGCTCGTCCCTGATCGCGCGAGCCTCCGCGCCGACGGGAATGACCTGTCGTTCGTCACCGTGACGGTGCTCGACCGAGCGGGCGTGGCCGTGCCGACGGCGGACCAGCTGATCCACTTCGGGCTCGAAGGAGACGCCCGGACTGCGGGCGTGGACAACGGTGACCAGATCAGCCATGCGCCGTTCACGGCGGACGCCGTGCGGCT
>WNGP01001483.1_pt1 | contig 19360 bp, 18 predicted proteins | sample 5407671 | NCBI WGS metagenome assembly WNGP01 (sample SAMN13153381, study PRJNA577476) | soil metagenome | isolation source: 40 cm soil or saprolite under Garry oak tree replicate 2 | place: USA:California | collected 2016-06-15 | reverse complement strand
GTCCGCCTGTAGCTCTGACCCATACCCGCACCCCCCAGTACCCCGACCCCGGGCATCACCCCTGGCGCACCCTTGACAACGACGAACCCATGAATGTGACAACGTAATGACTCTTAGGACGCGCGGCAAAATAACCCGCCGGTTCCTGGATTACGGCATATTACTGTGGTATGGGCGCTCGAGAGGTTACCCGGGAGATGCTGGCGGCGAAGTTCCAGGCTATCTTCCCGCATCTGGATGAGCGGCAGCGGCGGCTGCTGATGGGGGCCGAGGCCCGCGCGCTGGGCCATGGCGGGATCCGGCTGGTCGCCCTGGCGGCGCAGGCGCGCGAGGGCACGGTGTCGCTGGGCGTCTCGGAGCTGGAGTCCGGGGCGGAGCCGCTGGGCCGGACCCGGCGGGCGGGCGGAGGCCGCAAGCGGGTCGCTGACCTGGATCGAGAGCTGGTCCCGGCGCTGCTGGCCCTGGTCTGGCCGCAGGAGCGGGGCGATCCGATGTCGCCGCTGCGGTGGACGGTCAAGTCGACCCGCACGCTGGCGGCCGGGCTGACCCGCCAGGGCCATCAGGTGAGCGCGGACACGGTCCGGGACCTGCTGCGCGAGCAGGGGTTCAGCTTGCAGGGCAACGCCAAGACCATCGAGGGGAAGCAGCACCCGGACCGGGACGCCCAGTTCCGGTACATCAACGAGCAGGCCACAGCGCACCAGGCTGCCGGCGACCCGGTGATCAGCGTGGACACCAAGAAGAAGGAGCAGGTCGGGGAGTATGAGAACGGCGGGCGGCAGTGGCGGCCCAAGGGCGTCCCGGCCCAGGTCCGCGACCACGACTTCCCCGGTCCGGAGACGGGGAAGGCGATCCCGTACGGGATCTACGACCTGGCCGCGAACGCCGGCTGGGTGAACGTGGGCACCGACCATGACACCGCCGCGTTTGCCGTCGAATCGATCCGCCGCTGGTGGAGCGCCCGGGGCAGCGCCGATTACCCCGGTGCGCGGCGACTGCTGATCACCGCGGATGCGGGCGGCTCTAATGGCTACCGCACCCGGGCCTGGAAGGCCGGGCTGGCCGCGCTGGCCGCGGAGACCGGGCTGGAGATCACCTGCTGCCATTTCCCGCCCGGCACCTCCAAATGGAACAAAATCGAGCACCGGCTGTTCTCCCACATCACCATGAACTGGCGGGGCCGGCCGCTGACCAGCCACGAAGTCGTCGTCAGCAGCATCGCCGCCACCACCACCCGCACCGGGCTGACCGTCCGCGCCGAGCTGGACCCCGGGCAGTACCCGGCCGGGATCAAGGTCAGCGACGAGCACATGGCCCGCCTGCCGCTGACCCGCCACGACTGGCACGGCGACTGGAACTACACCCTGCGCCCCCAGCCATACGACGCCCAGCCCGCCACCGCCCCGGCCCCGCCCGGCCAGCCCCGGCCAGACCTGGCATGGCTATGTCACCCGGCCATCACCGGCCTGCCCGCCCGCAGCCTGGACGCCCTGACCGCCGCCCTGACCGGGCCGGCCGCCCAGCTCCGCGAAGCCAGCCTGAACCGCCGCCGCGGCTACCGCCCCCGCCAGATCGCCCCCGGCACCGGCCGCCGCCCCCTGCTCACCCTCACAGACAAGCTCATCGCCGCCATCCTGCACGAACGCCACGGCCTGTCCCAAAGAGCCATCGCCGCCCTGTACCAGCTCCGGCCCGAAGACATCTGCCGCCACATCGGCGACATCCGCTCGCTCCTGCGCCAGACCGGGCACACCATCCAGCCCAGCACAACCAAGCTCGCCACCCTTGACGATCTCTACAGCCACGCCACCGCACACGGCATCCCCAAGCCAGCACAGATCAAGACAGCGTGTTAATAACCTGCGCGCCCTAGCCACGTCGATGTCACATCGGCGTGGCCTTTTTCCGGAGTGAGCGTCATGCAGCGAGCCCGAGGCTGTCCTGGCAGCGGCTGAGGTGGCCGCGGTGGTGTTCCCGGCTGATGCGGATCCGGCTCAGACCACGCGGCAGGCTGCATTCACATGACATACCCGATTCCGCGGCCGGAACGAGGAAGAGAACGACCGCGGACCAGATCATGGCCTACATCGCAGACCTCGCACAGCGGAACCGAGCACGCTGGCCGACGCGCCCCGAATTAACCGCCAGGATCTATCTGGCCCGAACTGGCCACGATCATGAAATCCGCCTCCGCAGCCCGGCGGCGCCTACACCTGGACGAATTCGACGCCGGTGAGCTGGCAGAACGCCTTCCAGTCGGCGGCGTGGTGGCCGAGGTTCATCACCTCATGGTGCGGTCCGCCGTGGGACAGCCAGCCGTTCAGGCACTTGCGCAGCCCGGACGCGGGCCGGAACTGCCCGTACGGCATCTCCAGGGCCGGCAGTTCCTGGCTGTCCAGGTTCTCGCCCTCGGCGACCACCAGCCGGAAGCGGTCTCCCTCCAGCGAGACCAGCGTGGCCAGGGTGGCGGGACCGGGCTGGAGTTGGAACAAGAACGTGGGCGGGTCGGCCAGCCGGCCGATGCCGAGCGGCCGCTTGATCAGCTTCACCGGGCGGTCGGACCGGGCGATCTTCCAGTTGCCCTCACCCATGTGGCTCTGCAGGATCGAGTCCGAGGGGAAGTCCATCGCGTACATCTCGGTGAAGTGCGCGTTGCCGATCAGCACGTGCCCCGCGTAGACCAGGCAGGCGGTGAGCACATCGCCCTCGGCGGCGTACCCGTAGCCCTTGGCCATCAGCGACGATGCCGCGGCCAGCGGCAGCCGGCTGAACCGGCCGTCCTCGCCGATCGCGTCGAAGTGCGCCGTATAGGCGCCGAACCCGCGCATCCGCAGGATCTGCTCGATCGCCACCTGCATCCGCGCGTGGTCGGTCCGCTCCTCCGCGGTAAGCCTCGGATCAATCGAGAAGTTCGCGTCCTCGAAGGAGATGACCTCGGCGACTGCCTGGGAATCAGCTTCCTGCATGCCCCGCCACAGGTCGCCCTGCGCGACCGAGATGATGGCCGGGCCGAGCGTTCGGACCAGCGCGCTCTCGTCGACCCGGATGTCGCCCATCTCGTTCATCGCGTAGCCGAAGATCGCCACCTTGAGCCGCTTCCACGCGGTGGCGGCCGCCGCCGCGCGAGCCCAGCGCCCCACGTCTGCGCGGAACGACGCGCTCTTCCAGTCGTCGGTGAGCACCGCGAACCGCTTCCCGGCCCGCACCATGGCGTTGGCCGTGTCCTGCGCTCCGTGCACGCCCTGGTTGTAGGTCATGTCGGCCATGTCCCAGGCGGGCGTCACGCTGGGTTCCGGCTGGATGTTGGCCAGGCAGACCGGCAGCCGGGATTCGGAGAGCAGCCGGGCCACCCGCATGGCCGGGCCGTAGGTGAGCATGACGACGAGCACGCCGTCCAGGTCCGCGTTCTCGAACTCGCGCATGGCGCGCTCGGCGTCCTCGCGGTACTTGATGGCCTTGCTCGGCGTGAACTCGGCCACGTCGGACAGGTGTGCGGCGAGTTCCGCGGCGTACCCCTCCTGCCGCTGCGTGATCCCGGGGATCATGTCGTCGTACAGGTCCTGCATGATCCCGAGGATGCCGATGCGCGGCTTGCGCCCAACCGAAGCAGACATGAGTTTCAGCTCTCCTTACTAGCAGTCAACGCTGGCCGTAGTAGTTCTGGTAGCGGGTGTGCAGCGCGTCCACCTGGTCGGCGGGCAGCGGCGCGAGCTCGCCGAAGGCGCGGGCCAGATGGACGGTACGCGCCACGTCTTCGCACATCACGGCGGCCTTCACCGCGTCGCGGCCGGTACCGCCGACGGTGAACACGCCGTGACTGCGCATCAGCACGGCGGGGGAGCGGTGCCCGGTCAGGGTCGCGACCACGCCCCGGCCGATCTCGTCGCCGCCGATCAGCGCGAACGGCCCGACCGGGACCTCGCCGCCGAACTCGTCGGCCATCGCGGTGATCACGCAGGGGATGGGCTCGCCGCGCGCCGCCCACGCGGTCGCGTAGGTGGAGTGGGTGTGCACCACGCCGCCGACCTCGGGCATGTGCCGGTAGATGTAGGCGTGCGTGGCGGTGTCGCTGGACGGGCTGAGACCCTCGGAGACAGGCTTGCCGTCCAGGTCGCACACGACCATGGACGATGGCGTCAGGTCGTCGTAGGACACGCCGCTTGGCTTGATCACCATCAGTGCGGACCCGGGGACCCGGACGGACACGTTGCCCGAGGTCCAGGCGACCAGGTTGTTACGCACGAGTTCGGCGTGCAGCGCGCACACCGTCTCGCGCAGCGCGCTGACCTCAGGGCTCTCCGCCGTGCTCATCAGCAGGCTCCTCGCATCACGAACCACCGCCGGTCCGGCTGCGGTGGGCGCGGTCGCGGATCGCGCGCAGCCGGTGCATGACCTCGTTAGTCCCGCGCCCGAAGTAGTCGTGCAGCCGCACGTACTCCGCGTACAGCTCGTCGTACACGTCCGCGCGGGCCGGGTCCGGGCGGTAGACGTCCCGGTCGATCCGGCCCATGGCGGCCGCCGCGGCCGGCACGTCCGGGTAGGCGCCCGCGGCGACCGCCGCGTGGATGGCCGAACCCAGGGCCGGCCCCTGCTCGGACCCGATCACGCTGAGCGGGCGCCGGGTGACGTCCGCGTAGATCTGCAAGAGCGGAGCGCTCTTGATCAGCCCGCCCGCGACCACGAGCTCGGTTACAGGCACGCCGGAGGCGCTGAACGTTTCGATGATCACCCTGGTGCCGAACGCGGTCGACTCGAGCAGCGCCCGGTAGATCTCCGGCGCGGTGCTGGCCAGCGTCAGGCCCACGATGGCACCGGACAGGCGACCGTCCACCAGCACCGAACGATTGCCGCCCGCCCAGTCCAGCGCGATTAGCCCGTGCGCGCCGGCCGGCTCCGCCGTCGCCTTCTCGTCGAGCAGCTGCTGTAGCGACACGCCGCGCCGCCGGGCCTCCTCGGCGAACTCGCCCGGGACCCCGTTGGACGTGAACCAGGCGAAGATGTCGCCGACCCCGCTCTGCCCCGCCTCGTAGCCCCACAGCCCGGCCACGATGCCGCCGTCGACCACCCCGCACATGCCCGGAACCTCGGCCAGCTCGGTGCCGTTCATCACGTGACACGTCGAGGTGCCCATGATCGCCACCATCTTGCCCGGCGCGACCGGGCCGGCCGCGGGCACGGTGACGTGCGCGTCCACGTTCCCGATCGCCACCGCGATACCGGACGGCAGCCCGGTCAGCGCGGCCGCGGCCGGGGTCAGGCCGCCCGCCCGGGCGCCGAGCGGGGAGATCGGATGGGCGAGCTTGTCGTCGGCGAAGCCGGCGAAGCGCGGGTCCAGCGCGGCCAGGTACTCCCGGGACGGATAGCTGCCGTCCTGGTAGATGCCCTTGTACCCGGCCGTGCACGCGTTCCTGGTCTCGGTCCCGCAAAGCTGCCAGATGATCCAGTCGGCGGCCTCGATCCACCGGTCGGCCCGCTGGTACAGCTCGGGATCCTCGTCGAGCAGCTGCAGCGCCTTGGCGAACTGCCACTCCGAGGAGATCTTGCCGCCGTAGCGGTTGATCCACTTTTCGCCCCGTTCGTGCGCGACGGTGTTGATCCGGTCCGCGTGCGGCTGGGCGGCGTGGTGCTTCCACAGCTTGGGGTAGGCGTGCGGGCGCGCGGCCAGGCCGGGCAGCTGGCACAGCGGCGTGCCGTCGGCGATCACCGGCATGCAGGTGGATGCGGTGAAGTCGGTGGCGATGCCGATCACCTGGCCCGGGTCGATCCCCGCGTCCCTGACCGCGGCCGGGACGGCGGCGGCCAGCGCGCCGGTGTAGTCGGCCGGGTCCTGCAGGGCCCAGTCCGGGGGCAGCTCGCCGTGCCCGGCGAGGATGCGGTCGATCGCGCCGTGCGGATACTCGCTGACGGCGGTGCCCGCCTCGGCGCCGTCGCTCACCCGCACCACGAGAGCCCGCGCCGACAGCGTGCCGAAGTCCACGCCGACGACATAGGCGCCGCTTATGTTAGCGCTAACATCCATCTGTCCGCCTTATCGTACGTTCCTTCCAGTGCATTCTTGCCGTCTGCGGCCAGACTCAACCAGCCGCCCCGGCAGACTCAGCCCGCCAACCCGGCCAGGCTCAGCCCGCCAACCCGGCCAGGCTCAGCCCGCCAGCCATGTCGGCCCAGCTAGGCTGGCCCGGCCCGCCCCGGCCTGATCATGGCGGCCCGGCGGCGCTCGCCCGGACGATCATCTCGGGCGCCACCCGGACCCTGCGTCCGACCGGGATCGCGCCGGACATCCGGTCGACAAGCGTACCCAGCGCCCGCCGGCCGACCTCGCCGAAGTCCTGCCGCACGGTAGTGAGCGGCGGCAGGTAGTATCCCGCCTCCGGCACGTCGTCGAAGCCGACGATGCTGACGTCCTCGGGCACCCTCAGCCCGCGTTCGGCTAGCGCCCCGATGGCGCCGAGCGCCATGGCGTCGTTGCCGCAGAAGATGGCGGTCAGCCCGGGCTCCACGGCCAGCTGCGCGCCCAGCGCGTAGCCGGAGCTGGCGGACCAGTCACCGGCCAGCACGGCCGGCTCCGGCACGCCGGCCTCGCGCATGGCCTCCCGCCAGCCGTCGAGGCGCTCCTTGGCGTCCAGGCAGGACGCTGGCCCGGCGAGGTGGTAGACGGTCTGGTGCCCCAGGCCGAGCAGGTACCGGGTCGCCGCGGCGGCGCCCACCCTGTTGTCGATGGCCACCGAAGTCACTGGCGCACGGGTGCCGCAGCCCACCGCTACCAGCGGTACCTCGGGGGGCACGTGCGCTAGCGCGGCCACGGCGGTGTCCTGTGTCGCGATGACGATGATGCCCTCGATGCCCTGGCCGAGGAACCGCTCCACCGCGTCCAGCATCGACCGGCGGTCCAGCGCCGGGAGACTGGCTACGGACACGAAGTAGGCGTCGTGCGCCGCCCGCTCGAACCCGTAGAGCATGGAGGCCGGGCCGTAGAGCATGGTGTCGGCGGTGATCACGCCGAGCGTGTGGGTGCGCCGGGTGACCAGCGTCCGGGCCGCGGCGTTCGGCCGGTAGGCGAGCTCGCGGATGGCCGCGAGCACCCTGTCCCGGGTCAGTGGGCGAACGTTCGGGTGGTCGTTCAGGACGCGCGATACCGTCTGGTGCGATACCCCGGCCAGCCGGGCCACGTCGGCCATGACCGGCGGCCTGGACAGGTTGCCGCCCGCGACGGACGGTCTCACCCGGCTGTCCGCCTTCTCACCCCGTGACGACGCCACGTCGTGCCTCCCTCTGCCGCGCGCGCCGCGGGGCTCAGCGGTCAGCCGGGGCCGACGTTAGCGTTAACATCCGTGCAGGTCAGTGGTGGTGCTATCGCCTCGAAGCGCCCAACAGCGACATGCACCTCGTCCTCCGCCGCCCTGGATTCCTTGTACCTCAGAGTAGCCGCAGTGATTCCTTGTACCTCAGAGTAGCCGCCGTGCGGCCATGGCGGTAGCCCGGGCCTCGCCGCAACCGCAGGCGCCAGCCACTGGTGCCAACCGCACGCGCCAACCGCAGGCGCCAACCGCAGGCGCCAACCGCAGGCTCCCGGGCGGTCAGGGCTTGTCGCGGCTCGCCGTGCTGTCCCGCATGTCGCGCAGCGCGGCCTTGGCCTTGCGGCCGGCGTCACTGTCCCGAAGGTCGCGCAGCGCGTCCCGGGCGGCGTCTCGCGCCTTGCCGACCGTCTCGCTGTCCCGCAGGTCGCGGATGGCCTCCTTGGCCTTGCGGCCCGCGTCGCCCTCGCGCAGGTCGCGGATGGCCTCCTTGGCCTTGCGGCCCGCGTCACCCTCGCGCATGTCGCGAAGGGCGGCCTCGGCCTTGCGGCCCGCGTCGCTGGTGCGCACGTCCTGCAGCGCGGTCTTGGCCCGGCGGGCGGCGTCACCGTCCTGGGCGCCGCGCAGCCACGTGAGCAACCTGGCCCACCAGCCCCGGACCTGACGTTCGATCTCGCTCATCCCGGATTCTCCTTAAGCTCAGGTAATAAACAAGATATAACGCAAAACCTGATTGCGCCAAGTGACCCTACCCAGGCCCCCGCCGGCCAACCACGGGCCGCAGCCGCCAACCGCGGGCGGAAGCCGGCCAACCGCGGGCGGAAACCGGTGGGACCGCGGGCGGAAACCGGTGAGACAATGCCGGGCATGCAGCGTCAGCGCATCAGCGGGCACTCCCCGTACGAGCCGGTGTTCGGGTACTCCCGCGCGCTCGTCGCCGGGGACCGGGTCCTGGTGGCCGGCACCGCGCCGGTTCCGCCCGGCGCAGGCCCGCCCCCGTCCGGCCCGTACGCCCAGGCCAGGCTCTGCCTGGACCTGATCGGCGCGGCCCTGGCCGAGGCCGGAACCAGCCTGGAGCACGTGATCCGCACCCGCATGTACCTGACCGGTGCCGAGCACTGGCGGGAGGTCGCCCGCGCACACGGCGAGGTCTTCGCCGCGGTCCGGCCCGTCGCGACCGCCGTGATCGTGGCCGGCCTGCTCGACCCCGCCTGGCTGGTGGAGATCGAGGCGGAAGCCCTACTCCCGGAAACACTGCTCCCCGGCGCCGGGGCGCGCGCCTAGCCTGACCGCTGGACGCCGGCCAGGATCACGTCGACCACATCGGCGATGAAGTCGCCGGTCATCGGCAGGTGGCCGAGCAGCAGCCGGTGCTCGGCGGCGCCGAAGAACAGGTCGAGGACCACGTCCCGGTCGACGCCGGGCGGGATCTCGCCGCGGGCGATCGCCCGGTCCAGCATGATCCGGTGCTGGGTGCGCAGCGGCTCGAGCACGCGGTCGCGCCAGGCCCCGCGCAGTTCCGGGTCGTGCTGCGCCTCGGCGATCAGCCCGGTCAGCATCGGCCCCATCGGCGTCTGGGTGACCGCCCGCACCCACGCGTGCAGCGCCGCGAGCAGGTCGCCGCGCAGCGTGCCGGTGTCCGGCAGCGGCTGCTCCTCGCGGAACGAGGTGACGAACGCGTCCAGCGCGAGCAGGCCCTTGGACGGCCAGCGCCGGTAGATCGTCGTCTTGCCGACCCCGGCCCGAGCGGCCACCTCCTCGATCGACATCGCGGCCAGTCCCCGTTCGGCCAGCAGGTCCACGGCCGCGGTGAGGATGGCGCGGTCCGCCTCCTGGCTCCGCGGCCGCCCCCGCGGCGCTCCACCGCCCCCAGGGCCGCCCCCCGGAATATCACCGTTCATCGGCCGGTTCTATCATGGAGCAATCCGAAACGATCCGTAACGTATCTGATTGGTACCATGCCTGTCACCGTGCCGCCCTCCGGCCGCCGCGAATCCGTGCCCGCCACCACAACACCCATCACAACACCCGCCGCAACGCCACCCGTCCCTCCCCGCCGCCAGCCGCTGCAGCTAGCCCTGATCCTCGTCGCTGCGTTCATGGTCGTCCTCGATTTCAGCATCGTGAACGTCGCGCTGCCCTCGATCGAGCGGGAACTGCGGATGCCCGCCGATGCAGTCCAGTGGATCGTGACGGGATACGCCATCTCGTTCGGCGGCCTTCTCATTCTCGGCGGCCGGGCCGCGGACCTGTTCGGCCGGCGGCGCATGTTCGTCGCGGGCCTGGTCGCGTTCTCCCTGGCCAGCCTGGCTGGCGGGCTGGCCAAGGACACGGCGCTGCTGATCGCGGCGCGGGTCGTGCAGGGCGCGGGCGCCGCGGTCGTCGCTCCGGCCGCGTTGTCCCTCATCACCACCGGCTTCCCCGAAGGCCCCGAACGTACTCGCGCCATCGGCCTGTACGGCGCGGTCTCCTCCGTCGGGTTCGTCGCCGGCCAGGTCCTGGGCGGGGTGCTGGTGCAGCTCACCAGCTGGCGCGCGGTGTTCCTGGTCAACGTCCCGGTCGGCCTGATCGCCGCCGCATTGTCCCCGGCCGTCCTGGGCGCGGCCAAGGCCAGCGCGGCCAAGGCCAGCGCGGCCAAGGCCAGCGCGGCCAAGGCTAGTGTGGCCACGGCCAGCGCGGCCGGGGCGCGCGCGGCCGGGGTCGCGCGGCGGCTCGACGTCCGCGGCGCGCTCCTGATCACCAGCGCGGTCACCCTGCTGGTGTTGGCCGTGTCCCAGGGCGTGGTGCTCGGCTGGACCTCTCCGCTGGTCATCGCCGCCGCCGTGGTGGCCGCCGTGGCCACGGCCGCCTTCGTACGGGCCGAGGCCCGGCACCCAGAACCGCTGATCCGGCCCGCCCTGCTGCACCGCCGGGGGCTGCGGGACGGGACCACGCTGGCCTTCCTGCTCGGCCTGTGGAACGGCGGCGAGATGCTCGTGCTCTCGCTGTACCTGCAGCAGGTCCTGCACGAATCGCCGCTGTTCACCGGCCTGGTCATCGCCCCGCAGGGCGTGGTCGGGTTCGTCGCGGGCGTGTTCGGGCCCAGGCTGGCGGGCCGGATAGGCGTCAGGCGGCTGCTCGTGCTGACCGCCGCCGCGGCCGCCGCCGGCTTCCTCGTCCTGACCCAGCTGCCCGCGGCGGGCTACAGCCCGGTCCTGTTCGTGGTCACGCTGATCGGTTTCGGCACCGCGGGCACGGCGCTTGGTTCGACCGTGCTGGCCAGCCGCGGCATGGCGGACTCCGACCAGGGCCTGGTCGGCGGCATGATCAACACCAGCCGCCAGATCGGCGCCGCGGTGGGCGCCGCCCTGCTGCCGGCCGTGGCCGAGGCCGTCAGCCGCGGCGGCGGGGTCTCCGGCGACCGCGCCGCGATGTTCACCGCGGCGCTGGCCGCGCTGGCCGCCACCGCCGTGGCCTGGCGCGCCGCACGGCCGGTCCCGGTCCGCGCCGCCGGATTATCCCGAACGGCCCGGGTTATCCGCCCCGCCCTCAGTTCGCGCACCCCTTACTCCACCGTGGACGGACGCGTAGGCTGCGGGAAAGGAGGGTCCATGGGTTTCGAGCACATCCTGGTCGAGCGCTCCGGCGACTTCGCCACGATCACGATGAACCGGCCGCAGCGCCGCAACGCCCTGTCCCTGGCGCACATGCGCGAGCTGATCACCGCGTTCGGTGATGTCGGGAACAGCGATGCCCTCGGCATCGTGCTGGCCGGCGCCGGCCCGGTGTTCAGCTCCGGGCACGACCTCTCCGAGGTCACCGCCGGCGATCTGCCGCAGATCCGCTCGCTGCTGACAACGTGCACGGAGCTGATGACGCTGATGCAGGCGGTGCCCCAGCCGGTGGTGGCGCGGGTGCACGGGCTGGCCACCGCCGCGGGCTGCCAGCTGGTGGCCACCGCCGACCTGGCCGTGGCCAGTGAGGACGCCGGCTTCGCCGCGCCCGGCGGCAAGGGCGGGTGGTTCTGCCACACGCCGATGGTGGCCATCGCCAGGAACGTGGGCCGCAAGCGGGCCGCCGAGCTGGCCATGTCCGGTGACGTCATCGACGCGCACACTGCGCTGGACTGGGGCCTGGTCAACCGGGTGGTGCCCGCGGCCCAGCTCGACTCCGCGGTGCAGGACCTGCTGGACCGGGTCACGAAGGGATCGGCGGAAAGCAAGGGCATCGGCAAGCAGGCGCTGTACGCGCAGATCGACCTGGACCAGCCCAAGGCCTACGCCTACGCCGTCGAGGTCATGGCCGCGACCAGCCAGCTCCCCGAGGCGCGGGAATGGATGCAAGCCTTCCTGGAAAAGCGCAAGCCGAACTGGGACCGCGGGCGGCCCTAAGCCTTCTCCCAGACCGAGACGTGCTCGCGGCTCTCGCTGGTGAACGGCTGCCGGTTCCAGCCCTCCCAGCGGTCGCGCAGCCGCATCCCGGCCAGCTGCGCCATCAGGTCAAGCTCGGCCGGCCACACGTACCGGAACGGGATCGAGCGGTACTCGCCGCGGCCGCCCCTGAGGGTGATGTAGTTCGAGCTCATCGCCTGGGTGGCGGTGTCGTAGATGTCGAACGCCCAGCATGTCGGGCTCACCTGCCACGGCACCACGCTCTGCCCCGGCGGGAGCCTGCGCAGCTCGGGGACCCCGACCTCGATGACGAAGCAGCCGCCGGGTTCCAGGTGGGCGGCGGCGTTGCGGAAGCAGGCGACCTGGGCGTCCTGCGTGGTCAGGTTGTTGATGGTGTTGAAGACCAGGTAGGCCAGGGAGAAGGTGCCGTCGGCCCTGGTGGTGGCGAAGTCGCCGATGGTGACGCCGATGGCGTCGCCGCCGGGTTTGGCGCGCAGCCGGGCGACCATGGCCCGGGACAGGTCGATGCCGTGTACTTCCACGCCGCGGCGGGCCAGCGGCAGCGCGATCCGGCCGGTGCCGATGCCCAGCTCCAGCGCCCGGCCGCCGCCGGCCAGCCCGGCCAGCAGGCCGGCCACCGCGTCCGTGAACGCCGGATCGAACATGCCCTCCGACGAGTCGTCGTAGGTGGCCGCGACGCGTTCTCCGAAGTAACCGTCCTGGTCTTCCATTCGCTGGACGGTACCCCAGCAGACCACGGCCGGGCACGCGAATTTTCCCGTGGCGCCGTGCCCGTCGCGGCACCTGGCTGGTAGCGTCGGGCCTAGGGATTTCATTCGAACAAAGGTACAGGAGAAGACCATGACCTCTCGGCTCAACCCATATCTCAACTTCAACGGCAACGCCCGGCAGGCGCTGGAGTTCTACACCAGCGTGTTCGGCGGCAACCTCACGCTGAGCACGTTCGCCGAGTTCGGCGGCCAGGGGGCGCCCGACGCCGACCGGATCATGCACGGGCAGCTGGAGACCGACGCCGGCTACACGATCATGGCCGCCGACGCCACCAGCGACATGGATTACCACGCCCCGGCCGGGTTCGCGGTGAGCCTCAGCGGCGACGACGGCGACGCCCTGCACGGCTACTGGGAGAAGCTGTCCGCCAGCGGGACCACCACCATGCCACTGGCCAAGCAGGCCTGGGGCGACGAGTTCGGCATGTGCGTCGACCAGTTCAGCGTCCCCTGGCTGGTCAACATCTCCCAGCCGCAGGCCTAGCCGCCGCATCGCCCACCGCAGGCCTAGCCGCTGCCAGGTGCATGATGGGCGGATGCCATTGTTCGCCTTTGAGGGCCGCGAGCCGGACGTCAGCCCAACGGCGTGGATCGCGCCCACGGCCACCCTGGTCGGGGACGTCCGGGTCGAGGCCGAAGCCTCCATCTGGTACGGGGCCGTGCTCCGCGCCGATTTCGGCCCGATCCTGGTCCGCCGCGGCGCGAACATCCAGGACAGTTCGGTGCTACACGGCGGCGCCGACCCGGTGACCGAGGTCGGCGAGGGCGCCACCGTCGGTCACCTGTGCGTGATCCACGGGGCCGTCATCGGCGCGGAAGCGCTGGTGGGCAACGGCGCTACGGTGCTCGACGGCGCTCGCGTAGGCCGCCGCGCCCTGGTCGCGGCGGGCGCGACGGTGCCGCCGGGGATGGTCGTCCCCGACGGCATGCTCGCCGTGGGGATCCCGGCCCGGGTCGCCGGGGAGGTCACCGGGCAGGCCAGGCAGTGGGTGGAGACCAACCCCGCCGTCTACCGCGAGCTGGCCCGGCGGCACGCGGCTGGGTCCCGCCCTGTCCCCGGTAGGTAGGGTCGGGTATATGGAATATCGCGCACTAGGCACCTCGGGTTTGCGGATCTCGGTGCTCACGATGGGCACGATGACGTTCGGCGGCCGCGGCGCGTTCGCCAGCGTCGGGTCGACCGACGTGGCCCAGGCCAGTCGGCAGGTGGACATGTGCCTGGACACCGGGGTCAACCTCATCGACACCGCCGACGTCTACTCGGACGGCCAGGCCGAGGAGATCCTCGGGCAGGTCCTGAAGGGGCGCCGGGACCAGGTGCTGGTGGCCACCAAGGTGCGGATGCCGATGGGCCAGGGGCCGAACGACGCCGGGCTATCCCGCCATCACGTCATCTCCGGCTGCGAGGCCAGCCTGCGTCGCCTCGGCACCGACCACGTTGACCTGTACCAGGTGCACGAGTGGGATGGCCAGACCCCGCTCGAGGAGACCCTGCGCGCGCTGGACCTGCTCGTCCAGTCGGGCAAGGTCCGCTACGTCGGCGCGTCCAACTACGCCTCGTGGCAGCTGATGAAGGCGCTGGGCACGGCCGGGCGCCTGGGCCTGCCGCAGTTCGTCAGCGAGCAGATCTACTACTCCCTGCAGGCCCGCGAGGCCGAGTACGAGCTGATCCCGCTGGCGGTCGACCAGGGCCTGGGCGTGCTGGTCTGGAGTCCGCTGGCGGGCGGCCTGCTGTCCGGCAAGTACCGCAGGGGTCACGAGGCCCCCGCGGGATCGCGGCAGCTCACCGACTGGGGCGAGCCTCCGGTCTACGATCAGGAGGGGCTGTACGACACCGTCGAGGTCCTGGTCAAGATCGCCGAGCAGCACGGCGTGTCGGCCGCCCAGGTGGCCCTGGCCTACACCCTGGGCAAGCCGGCCGTGACCTCGGTAGTGATCGGCGCGCGCACCGACGAGCAGCTGGCCGACAACCTGGCGGCGGCGTCCCTCACGCTCAGCGCCGACGAGCGCGCCCAACTGGACAAGGCCAGTGCCCCGCCGCTGATCTACCCCTATTGGCACCAGGCCAAGACCGCCCGTGACCGCCTATCGCCCGCGGACCTGACGCTCCTGGCCCCGCACCTGCAGTAGCTCCGGCCCTCGCCCGCCCGGCCCTCGCCCGCCCCGGCCCGGCCGCCGCCCGCGGGCAGGTGGCCGTTCCGCCACCCGCCCGCCGGGCCGCAAGCTCTTCGGTCCCGTGCTCCGGTCCCGCCGCCCCGGTCTAGCGAGCCCCCGCCCAGCCGGTTCCGGTCTCGGTCGCGCGCCGCCTGGTCGGCCCGCACCAAACTTGCCCTCATAAACCACCACAAATACCCCATTTTGCCCTCCGCGCCGCACCCCTCGCGCCTGCGCTCCGCCGGGCGCTGCGGCCGCGCCAGCACCCGCGGCCGCGGCCGGGTCAGCACCCACGCCCGCACCCACGCCCGCGCCAGCACCCACGCCAGCACCCACGCCAGCACTCACGCCCGCACCCACGCCAGCACCTACGGTCGCGGCCGGCGCCGCCACGCGCCGGGACGCGCGGCGGCCCGCGACCAGCGGCAGGCTGCTCAGCCCGATGCCCGCCAGGATGGCCGCGCCGCCGGCCACCTGGGCGAGGCCGACCGGGTCCCCGAACGCCACCGCGCCCGCGATGGCACCGACCAGCGGCTCGAGGTTGAGGAACGCCCCGGCGACCTCGGCGGACACCCGGCTCTGGCCGAACGCGAACAGGGTGAACGGCAGCAGCGTTCCGGCCGCCGCCAGCGCGGCGAGCGCCAGCACCGGCCCCGGGCCGCCCGGCGCGGCGGGCGTACCTGAGGTGCAAAGAGCGACCGGCAGCGCGCCCAGCGCCGCGCCCAGGAACTGCACGGCGGTGACCGCGACCGGGTCGCGGCCGGCCAGCAGCCGGCTCTGGGCCACCGTGACCGTAGCCGACAGGAGCAGCGACGCCAGCACCAGGCCGTCGCCGGCCAGCGTCGCGCCGCCGCCCCCGCCGCCCACCGTGATCAGGCCGACGCCGCCGAGCGATACCGCGAAGCCGAACCAGGCCACCGGCCGGGCCACGGTCCGGTACCACACTGCGGCGATGACCGCGACCAGCACCGGCACGGCCCCGATGAGCAGGGCCGCGTGGGTGACGCTCGTCCGGAGGATGCCGGCGTTCTGCACCATGACCGAACCCCCGTACCCGAGCGCGCCCGAGACCAGCACCGCGGGCGTGAACGCGGCGCGCAGCCTCGCCTGCCCGGTGGTCCGCCCGGTGGTAAGCAGAGCCGCGGCCAGCAGGACCGCGGCGGCCAGGCCGAAGCGCGCGGCGGTGAGCCAGCCCGGCGACAGCCACTCCAGGGCCAGCTTGGACAGCGGCACGGTGGTGCCCCACAGCAGCCCGGCCGCGATGAGGGCTGTGACGGCGTGACGGCGGTTGGTGTTCATGCATCCATACTCGCCGGTAGGCATACAGCATTCGCCACCTGAACTGTTCTACGACATATAATTTTGTATTATGGCCGCCGAACTTGATGAAATTGACGTACTGCTGCTCACTGCCCTGCAGGAGGACGCGGACCGCACCAACGTCGAACTCGCCCGGCTGGCCGGGCTGTCGCCGGCCGCGACCCTGCACCGGGTCCGGCGGCTGAAGGAGTCGGGCGTCATCCGGGTCATCAGCGCCCGGCTCGACCCGGCCGCGGCGGGCTTCCCGCTGCAGCTGTACGTCACGGCCACGCTGGCCCGTCACGACCCGCGGTCCAGCCGCGTGTTCGACGACATGATCCGGGCCCTGCCGCAGATCATCGCGGCGGACAATGTGGCCGGCGAGACCGACTATCTCCTCACCGTCGTCGCCAGGGACGTCGCCGAGCTCCAGACGGTGCTGGCCAGCCTGGCCACCCGCGGCGGCCAGCGGCTGGTGACGTACCTGCGGCTGGCCGAGGTCAAGCCCCCGTCCCGGCTGCCGCTGGCGCCCACGACGGCCGCTCCAGACCGCCCCGTCCGCCGCGGCCGGAACCGTGAGCCTCGTCCGGCGCAGTAGGTGCGGGCGGGCTCCGGACTAGGGTCCTGCCCCAATCTGGCCACAGGCCTGGCCGCGGCGCGCCCGTATCCGGGTCTGCGATAATTCGGCTGTGGATGGCGCCGAGCCGGAGGTGCCGCTCACCGGCGGCCACACACCTGGGGTAGTACGCGCCGGCAACACGGTCCGTCGGCCACTGAATCCTGACAGTGGCCGGATTCACCGGCTGCTTACCCATTTCGAGAACTGCGGCTTCTACGGCGTGCCGCGGTTTTTGGGAGTGGACCCGCGCCACCGCGAGATCCTGTCGTTCATCGACGGCTTCGCGCCGCCCCACAACGGGTTCTGGCTCACCGAGGAGGGCGTCCGGGCCGGGGCGCGGCTGGTGCGCCGGGTGCACGACCTCACCGAGGGCACCGAGTTTTCCGCTGGCTCCGAGGTTGCCTGCCACCCGAACCTGTCCCAGCCCAACTTCATCTTCCGCGACATGATCCCGGTCGCGATCATCGACTGGGACGGGACGCGGCCGGGAACCAGGCTGGCCAACTTCGCCGAATTCCTCTGGGCATTCGTGCATCCAGCCATGTACGGCGACGGTGAGGCGCCCGCGCGCATGCTGCGAGTAGCGGCCGACGCCTACGGCTGGTCAGATCCCGGCCTGGTGGACGCCATGCTGACCACCGTCAGGCACTTCCATGCGGTCGTCGCGCCGCCGGATCGGGGAGCGATGGACTGGGGATCGGCGGAGCTGGCGCACCTGGAACGTAACGCGGACCTGTTCCGGGCACGCTTGCCGACTTAGCCGGCTACCGGACGCTCGACTAGGCCCCGGCGCGTGCTGTCGGCGGGTAATCAGATAGGGAACACCGGCGCCAGTCATGGTGTTGTACGAGGGCTATGGATAAGTGCATAACGTGCGGGCGGGAACTGCATCCTGAAAGGGCGAAGAAGTACAACTACTGCATGTCGCGTGAGTGTCAGGAGAAAAACCTGAAAGGCCTGACCATGGTGGCGGTCGGGGTGAACAAAGCGGCTGAGCAGTACCTGATTCTGGACGAGACCACCAGGGATGAACTCGCGAGCGGCAAGTACCACGATCAGCGGCGCGAGTTCTTCGGGACGCTCGAGCCGTCGCCGACGCCCGCGCAGGCACCGGAACCCGTTCCGGTCAGGCAGCCGCGGCCGCGGGCGCTAAGCCGCAAGGTGACACGGCAGCCGTGGACCAGGTCGCAGCAGAAACTGGCGCTACTGTACAACGAGCAGGGGCTCCGGCCGGATGAGATAGCGCGGAAGCTGAGGCTGAGCACGTACCTGGTAACCCAGATCATCCTGAGCGCGCAGAGCCATGGAAAGCTCTGAGTCAGGCTGCGCCGGCTGGCGAATCCGGGCAGATCCGCACGCCAGCCACCAGCACGAGCGCCGTACTCACGAAGCCGTGCTACAGCTCGACGGTGCCGCTGACGCAGGTGATCGTGCCGCCGCCCACCCAGACCTGACCGTCACCGTCGCGGGAGACGTGCACCAGGCCGCGGCGGCCGAGCACGGTGCCCTGGCTGGCCACGTACGGCGCGGTGACCCGCCCGGCGGCCAGCAGCCACTGCCCGAGCGAGGCGTTCAGGCTGCCCGTGACCGGGTCCTCGACCGAACTGACCTTCGGGCTGAACGCGCGCACCTCAAGGGCAGCCGGCGACCCCGATGGGTAGAGGCCGGCCACGCCGATGTCCAGGTCCACCACGCCCGGCCGGACCGCCAGCACCGCCTCGGCGCTCGCTAGCAGGACGGCGACCCAGCCGGGGCCGTTGTCCGCCCACTGGATGTCCACGATGTCGGATCGCGCGATGTTCAGCGCCCGCGCCACCCGCTCGGTCACCGGCTCCTCCACCGGCCCGCTGCGCCGCAGCGGCGGCGCCGCGAACGCCAGGCCCACCTCGCCCCGGAGAGTCCGCCGGACCGTAACCAGACCGGCCTCGCATTCCTGCACTATGGCGCCCGGATCGGCCGGGCGGCCGCCGGCTTCCAGCCAGGCGTGGCAGGTGCCGAGCGTGGGATGCCCGGCGAACGGGAGCTCCCCGGTCGGGGTGAAGATCCGGACCAGGTAGTCGGCCCCGCTCGCCCGCGGCCTCAGCACGAACGTGGTCTCCGACAGGTTCGTCCAGCGCGCGAACAGCTGCATCTGCTCGCCGCTCAGGCCGTCGGCGCCGAGCACGACCGCGACCGGGTTACCGAGATACGGGGTATCGGTGAAGACATCCACCTGACGAAACTGAAGTGTCACACGCCGAGCCTAGAACGGGGCCAGCCCCGGCGGCAGAGCCAATTCCCCGGCCACTGGCCGGGCTCCGCTATAGATCGGCCACCATTACCCAGAGGCTGCGGCACCGCTAGTGGCAATGCCACGCCCGCACCAGCCGGGCCTGGATAGGTTCGGCATAGCTGTTAACGCGGAGGAGATCCCATGGTGGTGCCGTTGGCGGCCCGGCTGGTGGCTGCGGTGGCCGGCGGCCTGCTCGTGCTCGCGGCGTGGGCCAGCGTCACCGGGACGCTTATCGTGTCGCGTTCGGTCGGCAGCTGGCTGACACGGTGGGTGGACCGGATCGTGACCGGGGCATTCCGGCTGGCGGCCGTCCCCATCACCGATTACAGGCGGCGTGACCGGCTGCTCGCCACGCAGCCGGCGGCGATCTTGCTGGCGCAGCTGGCCGCCTGGCTGGGGATATCTTTTGCCGGGTTCGGGCTGCTGTTGTGGCCCTTCGCCACCCGCGGTGTGGCATCGGCTTTTACCGACGCCGGGTCCTCGATGTTCACCCTGGGATTCGCCGAGCCGCCCGGCGCCGCGCCGTCGGCGATCGTCTTCCTGGCCGCGGCGACCGGCTT
>WNGP01001480.1_pt1 | contig 19371 bp, 18 predicted proteins | sample 5407671 | NCBI WGS metagenome assembly WNGP01 (sample SAMN13153381, study PRJNA577476) | soil metagenome | isolation source: 40 cm soil or saprolite under Garry oak tree replicate 2 | place: USA:California | collected 2016-06-15 | reverse complement strand
TGATTTCCTTCCTGCTGGTCGCGATCGCCATCTACATCCGGCTGCAGCTCCAGGAGACGCCGATCTTCCAGGAGATCAAGGCCAAGGGCCAGATGACCAGGAATCCGTGGAAGGAAGCCTTCCTCAGCGCGAACATCAAATTCGTCCTGATCGCCAGCATCGTGGTGATCGGGGAGGGCGTGGTCTGGTACAGCGGACAGTTCTGGGCGTTGTACTACCTGCAGCAGGTTACCAAAGTCGACCCCCTGACCACTGCCTACATCGTGGGAGCCGCGCTGCTGCTTGCCTCACCGACCTTGATCTTCTTCGGCTGGCTGTCCGACCTGATCGGCCGAAAGCCGGTGATCCTAGGGGGCTTCCTGCTCGCGGCGGTCACGTACTACCCGCTGTATTCGTGGCTGGGAACGGTCACCAAGCCCGGCGCCATCAACTATCCCGTCGCGATCTTCATCATTTTCATTCTCGTGTCCTACGTGGGCATGGTGTACGGGCCGATCGGGGCGTTTCTGGCTGAATACTTCCCCGGCAGGATCCGCTACACGTCGGTGTCCGTCCCGTATCACATCGGCAACGGCTGGGGTGGCGGGCTGGTGCCGTTCATCACTTCCGCCGCCTTTCAGGCCACGGGCAGCCTCGGCAACGCGCTGATCTATCCGATTGCGGTACCGGCGGTGTGCTTCGTGCTTTGCCTCTTCCTCATGCCGGAAACGCGCAAGATGAGCATCTGGGAACCGGAGAAAGCTAGGGCGTAGCTCCCGGCGACCCAATCGCATACTGAGCCCGCCCTCGAGGCGGGCTTTTTTTTGGTCCCAAGAGGCCAGCCATTTCTCGGTTCAGAGAGTGCTGAACTGCTCCGCTTCTTGGCGGTGTCAAGACTTTCCCCTTATAATCCGCGCTCCCTTTCCGCGCGCTCCGGTTTCCGGACGCACCGGCCCGGCCAAGTAGCTCAGTTGGTAGAGCAGCGGACTGAAAATCCGTGTGTCGGCGGTTCAATTCCGTCCTTGGCCACCATCCACCCGACGTCTATCCGCTCACCGCTGCTGGGTTTGGGTTTCTTCCGCGGCAATGAGGGAGTCAAAGAAACTCACGCGGCTCGCGGCGACCGATTGCCGGAACTCTTCGTAGCCGGCCTTGTGCTGCTGTTGAAGGCCTTCGATTTCGTGCCTGAAAGTCCCGGACCTGTCGCAGCTGAGGAGGAAGCTCGGTCATATTCGCTGCTCCCAACGCAAATTGTTTGGGCCGAACACCTTGGCCGCGGGCATTCCCGCGGGCCTCCGAACTTGCTAGCTTATAATGGCAGGTCACGTAGACCTGCTTGCGCCATGCAGCTATTCACGCTCGGATTGAATCACCAGACCGCTCCCCTTGCGATACGCGAGCGAGTGGCGTTTCACGCCGAGCGCCTTCGATCGGCGCTCGCGGAGCTGACTCTGCGCGAGCCGGTCAGGGAGGCTGCAATCCTTTCGACCTGCAATCGCACCGAGATTTACTGCGCGCTGGGCGAGCCGCAGGCCGCTCTCGAGTGGCTCGCAGGCTATCACCGCGTCCAGCCCCAGGAACTGAGGCCCTACCTCTATACCCTCCCGCAGGGCGAAGCGGTTCGGCACGCGTTCCGCGTCGCATCGGGCCTCGACTCCATGGTGGTCGGCGAGCCGCAGATCCTCGGGCAGATGAAAGAGGCGGTTCGCGTCGCCGAGTCCGCCGGTACCCTCGGGACCCTTCTCAACAAGCTTTTTCAGCGCTCTTTCGCGGTGGCGAAAGAAGTGCGCAGCAGTACCGGCATCGGCGCCAACGTCGTCTCGATGGCGGCCGCCGCGGTAAAGCTCGCCGGGCGGATATTTCCGAGTCTCGCCGAGCAGAAAGTGCTGCTGATCGGTGCAGGCGAGATGATCGAGCTCGCCGCAACCCACTTCGCGGCGCAGCAGCCGCGCGGCATGGCGGTGGCGAACCGCACGCTGGATCGGGCCGAGTCGCTCGCGCGCCGCTTCAACGCGGAGTCGATCGAGCTTCGCGATCTGCCCGAGCGCTTGCCGGAATACGACATCATCATTTCCTGCACCGCGAGTTCGCTGCCGATCATCGGCAAGGGCACGATGGAGCGTACGATCCGTGCTCGCCGCCACCGTCCGGTATTCATGGTCGACCTCGCCGTGCCCCGGGACATCGAAGCCGAGGTGGCGGAGATGGACGACGTGTTTCTCTATACCATCGATGACCTTGCGGCGACGGTGCGCGAGGGCATCGATGCGCGCCAATCGGCGGTCGCGCAGGCCGAGGTGATCATTGAATCCCAGGTGGGCTCTTTCCTGCATTGGATGAAGACGCGCGAAATGGTGCCGCTCATCCGCCGGCTGCGCGAATCCGCAGAGGAAGCGCGGCGCCTCGAGGTCGAGCGCGCGGTGCGCATGCTCGCCCGCGGCGACGACCCCAAGACCGTGCTTGAGGCGCTTTCCCGCGGCCTCACCAACAAACTGATGCATGCACCCACCGAAGCGCTCAACCACGGCGGCGATGCGGACGAGTCGCTGAAGGCGCTCGTAGCACGGTTGTATCAGCTTCGCTCGCACGACTAGCTCGGGCGTCCGCCCGCGAATCGATGAAGACCAGTATCGCGGCCAAGCTCGATCAGAAGCGTCGGCGGCTGGCCGAAGTCAACGCGCTACTCTCCTCCGAGAACGCAACACGCGACTTGGAGCAATTTCGCAGGCTTTCGCGCGAGCATGCGGAGCTCGAGCCCGTCGTCGAGCTGTTCAACCGATACCGCGATACCGAACAGGACGTCATCGAAGCACAAGAGCTGCTCGCCGATCCGGAGATGAAGAGCTACGCCGAAGGCGAAATCAAGACCGGTCGCGAGCGGCTTGCCGCGCTCGAATCGGAACTGCGGCAACTGCTCCTACCCAAGGACCCGAACGACGAGCGCAATATCTTTCTCGAAATACGCGCTGGAACCGGAGGAGACGAGTCGGCGCTCTTCGCAGGTGACCTCTTTCGCATGTATTCGCGCTACGCGGAACGCCAAGGCTGGCAGGTCGAAGTGATATCCGAATCCCCGGGAGATGTCGGCGGCTACAAGGAGATCATCGCCCGCATCATCGGCCAGGGCGCGTACTCCAGGCTCAAATTCGAATCCGGCGGCCACCGCGTCCAGAGAGTCCCCGCCACCGAGACGCAAGGCCGCATCCACACCTCCGCCTGCACGGTCGCCGTCCTGCCCGAGGCGAGCGCGATCGGCGACGTCGTACTGAATCCCTCGGACCTTCGAATCGACACCTACCGCGCCTCGGGCGCGGGCGGCCAACACGTCAACAAGACCGACTCCGCCGTGCGAGTCACGCATCTGCCGAGCGGCATTGTCGTGGAATGCCAGGACGGGCGCTCGCAACACAAGAACAAGGAAAAGGCGCTCGCGGTGCTGGCGGCGCGCATCAAGGACAGGCAGCGGCGCGAGCAGCAGGCGAAGGAAGCCGCGACGCGCAAATCCTTGATCGGCTCGGGCGACCGTTCCGAGCGCATCCGCACATATAATTTTCCGCAGGGAAGGGTCACCGACCACCGCATCGGTCTCACCCTCTACAAGATCAACGACATCATGGATGGCGATCTTTCCCAGCTGACTCAGGCGCTGCTCGCAGAGCACCAAACCGAGCAGCTCGCCGCGTTCGCCGAAGAGCGCTGAAGCAAGGTCCCGAAGTGAACGCGGTCGAAACCGGCGCAACGATAGGCGGTTTGCTGCGTGAGTGCGGACTCCCGCGATTGGAAGCCGAGCTGTTGCTTTGCTCCATCCTGGATTGCGAGCGCGTCTGGCTCGTCGCCCACGCCGAAGAAGCGATCGATTCCTCCAATGCGCGCTCTGCGCAAGCACTGTTCGCGCGGCGGCGCGCGGGCGAACCCGTTTCCCACATTACGGGCTGGCGGGAGTTCTACGGTCTGGCACTGCGGGTGACCCGGGACGTACTGGTCCCCCGCCCGGAAACCGAACTCTTGGTCGAGCTTGCACTCGAGCGCCTTCCCCCTGGTGCGCCGGCGCGCGTGCTGGAGCTCGGAACGGGCAGCGGAGCGATTGCCGTCGCTCTCGCGAGCGAGCGGCAAGGGCTTGCGATCGTCGCCACGGATGTTTCCGAAGCGGCCCTCGCCCTCGCGCGGCGGAACGCGCGCGACCACGGGGCCGAAATCGACTTCGTTCTCAGCGACTGGTTTGACGCGCTAAGGCCGGGGCAATTTGATCTGGTCGTGTCCAACCCGCCGTACGTCGCGGCGGAAGACGCCCATCTCGAGCGCGGGGACCTGCGCTTCGAGCCGCGCCTCGCGCTGGTCGGAGGCGAGGACGGGCTCGACTGCATCCGGGAGATCGCTGCGCGCGCGCAAAACCGGCTCCGACGAGGCGGCTCTTTGCTCATGGAGCATGGCTACGATCAGGGAGATCGCTGTGTCGAGCTCCTCAAGGTGCAGGGTTACGCCGAGGTCGCCGATTTTCATGACCTCGCGGGATGGCCGCGTGTGTGCGCGGGCGTTTGGTGCGGTTGACCGCGTTTAGGACGAGCGGTACAATTCCCGACGGTTTTTATCAGGTATTTGAGGGCTCGACATGGACGCGCAAGAACGCATCAAACAGCAAGTCACCGGAAATCCGGTGGTTCTCTATATGAAGGGGACTCCTCAATTTCCGCAGTGCGGGTTCTCCGCCAACGCCGTGCAGATCCTGAAGGCTTGCGGGGTCGAGCAAGTCTTTACGGTCAATGTGCTTGAAGAGCCGGAAATCCGCCAGGGCATCAAGCAATACGCCAACTGGCCCACCATCCCCCAGCTCTACGTCAACGGAGAGTTCGTGGGCGGCTCCGACATCATGCGCGAGATGTATCAGTCCGGGGAGCTGCAGAAGCTTCTCACCGGAGAGAAGACCACCTTTTAGTCGGAAGACCTATCGCCTTATAGCAGTTCCGCAAGGAGGCGCTCGATCATGCGCTCGGCCTGCGCCGCGAAGCCCCCGCCGAAAAGATTCGCGTGGTTGAGCACGTGGTACAGGTTGTACATCGTCTTCCTGACTGTGTAGCCTTGAGCGAGAGGCCCCGCTTCCGCGTAGGCGGAATAGAAAGCCCGCGGGAATCCGCCGAAAAGCTCGGTCATGGCAAGGTCCGTTTCGCGGTCTCCCCAGTAAACTGCCGGATCGAATAGCACCGGCGCGCCGTCGGCGAGAAAGCCCGCATTTCCACTCCATAGATCGCCATGCAGGAGCGATGCAGCAGGCGCATGCTGAGAAAGCAGTCGCGGCAGTGCTTCGGCAAGCCGCTCTCCCTTTCCCACGAGATCCCTCCCGAGGCCGTTTTTCCTCGCGAGCTCGAGCTGAGGTTCTAGCCGGGCTTCGCGCCAGAAGTCGCTCCAGGAAGGTGATCGCCGGTTGAGCTGCGTCGTTCTTCCAATGTAATTGTCCCGGTGCCAGCCGAAAGCTTCGCCGTGAACCGAGTGCACCGCGGCGAGCGAGCGCCCGAGCGCAGCGTAATCTCCGTTTCCGCGCAGGTCCAGGTGCTCGAGTACCAGAAACGCGTGCTCGTCCGCTTGTCCTCGGCACAGAGGGGCGGGAACCCGGGCGCCGGCTGCGGCCAGCGCCGCAAGGCCGTCGGCCTCCGCGGCGAAACCGTCGAGTGCCGAGCGGTCGTTTGTCTTGGCGAAGTATCTGCGCCCGCCGCCTTCGAGTATGAAGCAACGGTGGATGCAACCTCCCGCGACGGGCGTCGTGCGCTCGATTCGAAACGAGCCCGCGGCATCTGAAACGGATGCCTGCAGTGCGGCGAGAAGCTCTCCCGATGGGCCTCCCATCACTGCGAGATCACGACACCGGATTTGCCTTCATCGACTTGCGCGCGCGCTTGATTGCGGCACGCACCTGCGCGGGCGCGGTGCCTCCGATGTGCGAGCGGCTCGCCACCGAGCCCTCGGGCGTGAGGACGCGGTAGACGTCTTTTTCCACTTTGGGGGAAAAGCGATGCATCTCCGTAAGCGGCAACTGCTCCAGACCCAGCCCCGACTTTTCGGCAAAGCGCACCGCCCGCGCGACGGCTTCGTGGGCGTCGCGAAAGGCGAGCCCCTTTCTTACAAGGTAGTCGGCAAAGTCTGTCGCGGTGGCGAAGCCTTCCTTGGCCGCAGCGTGCATTGCAGCTGCGTCGACCCGGATGCCCTCTATCAATTCGGAGAAAACGGCCAGCGTGTCGCGCAGGGTATCCACCGCGTCAAACAGCGGCTCCTTGTCCTCCTGATTGTCCTTGTTGTAAGCAAGAGCCTGTCCCTTCATCAAGGTGAGCAGCGCAACGAGATCGCCGGCGACCCTCCCGGTCTTGCCGCGCGCGAGCTCCGGAACATCAGGGTTCTTCTTCTGGGGCATGATGGACGAGCCGGTGCAAAAACGATCCGGCAGGGTGACGAAACCGAAGCGCGGATTGCTCCAGAGAATCAGCTCTTCGGAAAAGCGCGAGAGGTGGACCATCGCAAGCGCCGCGCAGGCGCAGAACTCGATCGCGAAATCGCGATCGGAGACCGCGTCCAGGGAGTTTTCGCTCACCGTTTCGAACCCCAGCTCGCGCGCGACTTTCGCGCGGTCGATCGGAAAGGAGGTTCCGGCGAGCGCTGCCGCCCCGAGCGGCAGGCTGTTCACGCGCCGCCGGCAGTCGGCAAGGCGCGACCGGTCGCGCTCGAGCATCTCGAAGTACGCGAGCAGGTGATGCCCGAAAGTCACTGGCTGAGCGACCTGCAGGTGGGTGAAACCCGGCATCACGGTAGCGGCATGTTTTTCGGCCTGATCGAGGAGCCCCTGTTGCACCTTTCGCAGTAGCCCCCTGATCTCGTCGACTGCCTCGCGCAGCCACAGGCGCAGGTCGGTTGCGACTTGATCGTTGCGCGAGCGGGCGGTGTGCAGGCGCTTTCCTGCCTCCCCGACGAGAGCTATCAGCCGCCGCTCGATGTTGACGTGGACGTCCTCGGCCGCGAGCGACCAGCGAAACCGTCCCGTTTCGATTTCGCGGGAGATGCTGGAGAGACCGCGCTCGATCGCCTCGAGATCCGCCGCCGTCAGGATCCTAACGGCGCGGAGCATGCGCGCGTGTGCAAGGGACGCCCGGATGTCATGGGGCGCGAGGCGCCGGTCAAAACGGACCGAGGCGGTGTAGCGCTTGACGAGCTCGGATACCGGTTCGGCGAACCGCCCGGACCAGAGTTTCTTGCCGGGCTTGGGCTTCGCTGCCATGGTTGCCTGTAAAATGCACCGAAGTCGTGGAGCGCGCGGCTCATCGCCGCAAGCGTCGACTTTTGCGTCCGCACAAAAGTGCAAAGTATACGGCAAAATGATCTGCCCGACGCCCTGCCGGACTTCCGCAATCTGGGCGTGATATCGCGCATCCTGCTTTCGGTCAACGCGCTCGCCCTGATTTTCGCCGTGGCGCGCTCGCGGGAAATCGGCGAGTTCGCCGCAAAAGTCACCGAGATCGCAGGGTCGCTCGAGCCGATATTGCTCGTCGTGGTGATCTTGCTTTACGCGGGGTCCACGCTACTCGGGCGGGTCGCGTACGTTCACGGTCTGATGGCAGTCCTTGCGATCGTGCTTGCGGTGACCGCGGCGCTCTTCCCGTTCCAAATCCTGCTCGGCGGAAGCGGTGAGTGGCGCGAACTCGCGTGGAGTCTCGGCCACGCGGCGCTGGGGACAGGAGCGATCGCTTGGTATTTTCACCTTCGCAACCGGGCATTTTCGCCGGCGATTTCGGAGGCGCGGCTGCAGGCCCTTCAGGCTCGCATCCGGCCGCATTTCCTCTTCAACACTCTGAACGCCGTGCTTTCACTGATTCGCAAGGATCCGAAGCGAGCCGAGGGCGCTTTGGAGGATCTGGCGGAGCTGTTCCGCACCGTCATGGTCGACAACCGGCAGCTGATCGCGCTCGGAGACGAGCTCTCGTTGTGCCGTCAGTATCTCAACCTGGAGCAGTTGCGCTTGGGTGAGCGCCTCAGGGTCGATTGGCGGTTGGATCCGGCCATCGAGGAGGCTCTGGTGCCGCCGATGGTCCTGCAGCCCCTGGTGGAAAACGCCGTCTACCACGGAATCGAGCCGGGAACCGCGCCGGGCGTGATCGAGGTGCGCATCGAGCGCCGGGACGACCGCCTCTGGCTGCATTTGACCAATCCCTACCACGAGGACTATCAACATCGCCAGGGAAATCGCATGGCGCTTGCCAACATCCGCGAGCGCCTGAAGCTCCATTTCGACGTCGAGGCGAGCCTCGACACGCGCATTGCCGACGGCCGCTACGAGATCGGCATCGCGATGCCCTATCGCACCAGCCTATGACCCTGCTCCGAGTGGTCATCATCGACGACGAAGAACCGGCCCGCAACCGCTTGCGCGAGCTTCTGGAGGACTGCCGCGGAGAACTGCCGCATTCCATCGCGGGCGAAGCGGCGAACGGCATAGAGGGCCTGCAAATCGTCGCCGCGGCGGAAGCGGAGGTCGTCTTGGTCGACATCCACATGCCTGAAATGAGCGGCATCGAATTCGCAAGGCATCTGCAGGTTCTGGAGCGGCCGCCCGCCGTGATTTTCGTCACCGCTCACGATCGGTACGCGGTCGAGGCGTTCGAGGTCAACGCCGTGGATTACCTGACCAAGCCCGTTCGCGCGGTGCGGCTTCTCACCGCTTTGAAGAAGGCTGCAAACGGCGCACGGTTGACGCGCGGCGTGCTCGAGAGCATCGATCCGGCTCCGCGGCGCTTCTTCAGCGTTGCCGAGCGCGGACGCATAACCGTCGTTCGCGTCTCGGACGTGATTTACCTGAGAGCCGAGCTCAAATACGTCACCGTGCGGACCCGCACCCGCGAGCACTTGGTCGAGGAGTCGCTCACGCAGCTCGAACAGGAATTTACCGGCGTGTTTGTGCGGATTCATCGCAATTGCCTGGTGGCGCGGCGATGGATACGCGGTGTCGAGCGCGGCGCAGAGAGCGAGGGCGAAGTCGGATGGTCCGTGGTCCTCGAGGGACTCGACGAAAGGCTGCCGGTGAGCCGCAGGCAATGGGCGCAGGTCAAGGCGCTGGTGAGCTAGGGACAAGAGTTGAGCCAGGATTCTGAGCGAATCGTCATTGCGTCGCGCAAGAGCCGGCTCGCGATGTGGCAGTCCGAGCACATCGCAGGCGAGCTCAAACGCCTGTATCCGAATTGCGAGGTGAGCATCCTCGGAATCACGACACGGGGCGACCAGATCGTCGACCGGCCGCTCGCCCAGATCGGCGGCAAGGGCCTTTTCGTCAAGGAGCTCGAGGCCGCGCTCGAGGACGGGCGAGCCGATCTTGCCGTACACTCCGCGAAGGATGTTCCGATGCGCCTTCCGCAGGGCTTTTGCCTGGCGGCGATCACCGCGAGAGAAGATCCGCGCGACTGCCTCGTATCGAATCTGAGCGCGAGCCTCGAAGCTTTGCCTTCGGGAAGCATCGTCGGGACGTCCAGCCTGCGGCGCGAGGCGCAGTTGCGCGAACGCTATCCGGGGCTGCAGGTGAAACCCCTGCGCGGCAACCTCGACACGCGCCTGGCGAAGCTCGATCGCGGGGAATTCCAGGCGGTCGTTCTCGCGGCGGCAGGGCTCAAGCGGCTCGGTCTTGCGACGCGAATCCGCGCGATGCTCGAGCCCGAACAGAGCTTGCCCGCGCCCGGGCAGGGCGCGCTCATGATCGAGTGCCGAGAGGACCAGGTCGAACTGCGGCAGCGACTCACCCCGCTCGGTGACTCCGACACTTCGGCCTGCGTGCTTGCCGAGCGTGCGCTGAGCCGCGCATTGTCGGGCGATTGCCAGCTGCCACTCGCGGCATACGCGGTGGCAAACGGGGCGGAGATTCGCCTGCGCGGCCTCGTGGCGATGCCCGACGGAAGCAAGGTCGTGCGCGCGGATTTGAGCGGTTCGATCGCGGCGCCGGAAGAACTCGGCGAAATCCTCGCAGCGAAACTGCGCGCCCTGGGCGCAGACGCCATTCTCGCGTCCTTGTCATGAACGAGCGACCGCTGTCGGGCCGCGGTATCGTGGTCACCCGCCCGCGCGAGCACGCTTTGGCGCTTGCCGAGCAGATCCGCGCGGCAGGCGCAGACCCGATTCTCTTTCCCACCATCGAGATCCTACCTACGGAGGATGCAGCGGCCGTTTCGAGTCTGATTGCGCGCCTGGATGGATTTCAGCTTGCGATTTTCGTCAGCCCGACCGCGGTGATGCGGGGACATGCGACGGTCGTCGCCAGCCGGAAATGGCCGGAAGGCTTGCGCGTGGCAGCCGTGGGGAATGGGACTGCAAGCGCGCTCGAGGAGTTGGGGTTCCATTCGGTGATTGCGCCCTCGGGTGAGGCCGACAGCGAGGCCCTCGCCGAACTTCCCGAGCTGCAGGATCTGCAGGGGCGCTCGGTCGTGATCTTTCGCGGGCAGGGGGGGCGCGAGTGGCTGCGAACGAGACTCGAAGCGCGGGGCGCGCGAGTCGAATACGCCGAATGCTACCGGCGTGCGCGTCCCGAGGTCGACGCGGGAAGGCTCCTCGCCCGCTGGCAGAGCGGCGGAATAGAAGCGGTCTCGATTACCAGCGCCGAAGGCTTGGCGAATTTCTTCGAAATGCTCGGCCCTACCGGCAGGGGATACCTGCGCGCGACCCCGATGTTCGTGCCGCATCCGCGGATCGCCCTGGCCGCTCGCAAACTCGGCGTGCGGGAGATCGTAGTGACCGGGCGCGGGGATGTTCGCACCGTCGCTGAGATGGCGGCTTTTTTTGCTAAAGTATGATCGCCTCTCATCGGGAGTCGGCTCACGTATGGAAAACGACACTGCATCGGCGTCCGGGACTCGGGGATCCTCGAAGCTCAAAGCCTGGCGCGTTTCGCAGGCGGTGACCGCATTCGGGTTGCTCGCACTGCTCTTCGCTTGGCAGTGGTACGACGGCCACAACCGGATCGGCGCGCTGCGCGACGAGCTCGCCCAACGCGTGCGCGAGAGCGAGTCCGACAGCCGCGACGCGCGCCTCGCCGCGAGACAGGCACAGGAGGCGGCGCGCGAGGTACAGGCTAAACTCGCGCAGATCGAGTTGAAGTTCGCGGAATTCCAGAATCAGCAGATCGGCCTCGAGGCGCTCTACGAGGAGTTGTCGCGCAATCGCGACGAATGGGTGATCGCCGAAATCGAGCAGATTCTCACCATTGCTTCGCAGCAACTGCAGCTCACCGGGAACGTCCAGGTGGCCTTGTCCGCGCTTCAGACGGCCGAAGCACGCCTGGCGCGCTCCGGCCGCTCCCAGTTCCTGCCGCTGCGCAAGGTCTTCGCCCGCGATATCGAGCGCCTCAAAACGGCACCCGTCCTGGATGTTCCAGGACTCGCCGCGAAGCTGGATCAGTTGATCGCAGGCGTGGATTCCCTGCCGCTCGTGCAGGACGCGCGCCCGCAGGCGACGGCCGCCGCCAAGCGTGAGGCCGAGGGATTATGGGAAAGGCTGGTCGCGGATTTGCTCGGCGAGCTCAAGCAGCTCGTCAGGATCGAGAACATGGGAGCCTCCGACCCGGCGCTGCTCAGCCCGCCGCAGGCATTTTTCCTGCGCGAGAACCTGAAACTGCGCCTGCTGAACGCGCGCCTCGCGCTTCTTGCGCGCGACGAAACCGCCTACCGCAGCGACGTGAAGCTCGCGGCAACCTGGCTCGAGCGATACTTCGACACGCGTTCTCGCGCTGCCGCGGCGACGGCGGCGACTCTGAAGCAGCTCGCGTCGGACAGCATAAGGGCTTCGCTTCCGACGATCGGCGAAAGTCTCGCGGCGGTGCGCGCTTACAAGCCAGTTCGGAAGCAGGCGGCGCAATGAAGGGGTTGCTTTGGCTGCTTGTCCTGTCGGCGCTCGCCGTGGCCCTTTCGCTGGCAATGCGAGGCCACGGTGCTTACGCGCTGTTCGTGCTGCATCCGTGGCGCGCCGAGATCTCGCTCAACCTGCTCGCCATTCTTCTGGTCGTCGTCCTCGCGGCGGGTTACTTTCTGCTGAGAGTCGTGTGGCATGCCGTGAGGCTTCCTTCGCATGTGCGCGCTTTTCGTCAACGACGCCGGGATGAAAAGGGACGCGCTGCGGCGCTGGGGGCGATTCAGGCGCTCTTCGAGGGTCAATTTGTGCGCGCCGAGAAGCTCGCCTCCGGGGCGGCCGGGCTGGGCGCGACGCCGGGTCTCGCGAGTCTTCTTGCGGCGCGTGCGGCACAGAGGCTGCGGCAATTCGGCCGGCGCGATCAATGGCTCGAGCGGGCGAAGGAAGGGGACGGTGAGTGGCGCCTCGCCCGTTTGATGACCACGGCGGAGCTCCTGCTGGAGGAACGTCGCTTCCTCGAGGCGAGAGCCATTCTGCGCGAACTGAACGCGGGCCGGCCCCGGCACGTCGCGGCGCTGTTGCTGTCGCTGCGCGCGGAGCAGGGCATGGCAAATTGGGACGAGGTCCTGCGCTTGGCGAACCTGCTTGAGAAACGGGAAGCGATGCCGCCGGAAGCCCTCGATAGCGTGCGCGTCAACGCCCGCGTCGCGATACTGTCGCGCAAACCTGCCGATCGGGAAGGCCTCGCCCGGTATTGGGAAGACACCCCGCGCTCCGAGCGCCTGCGTCCCAAGATCGCGGCCGCCGCCGCGCGCGCCTTCATCGAGCTGGGGGATTGTCGCAAGGCTCACCGGATCATCGAGGAGGCGCTAGAGAAGGACTGGGACGGCGCGCTCGCCCTGCTCTATGGAGAATGCATCGACGACGATGCGTTCGAGCGGCTCGAGCGGGCCGAACGATGGTTGCGCGAGCGTCCGGCAGAAGCGGAATTGTTGCTCACGCTGGGCCGCCTATGCGTGCAGCGCGAGTTGTGGGGAAAAGCTCAAAGTTACCTCGAGGCGAGCCTCGCCACGCAGCCGACACGGGCGGCACACGTCGCGCTCGCGCGCCTCTTCGAGCACATCGGGCGAAGCGAAGAGGCCCACCGGCATTTTCGCGCGAGCGCCGACATCGGGTCGGCGCCACGGGCATCGAACTGAAAGCCTCGCCAGGTCGGTTCAAATGCCGAGTCCGGCAAGCTGCTTCTCCGGGTAGCGGGTGCCCGAGGCAACGCCCGGAGGAAACGTCTTCGCGAGTTGGGCGATTTCCGCCGCGCTCAAAGCCACCCTCGCAGCGGCCGCGTTTTGTTCGAGGTAATCGCGCCGTTTCGTTCCCGGGATGGGCACGACGTCCGGCCCTTGTGCGAGCACCCAGGCGAGCGCCACCTGCGCCGGTGTGACCTTGTGGGTGGTGGCGATCGATTCGAGCGGTTGCAGCAGCGCGACGTTGCGTTTGAGGTTGTCGGGATTGAAGCGCGGATGATCGCGACGTCGATCCTTCGGCTGGAGCGCGTCCAAGGTCTTGATCGTGGCTGTGAGGAACCCGCGCCCGAGAGGAGAGTACGCCATGAAGGCGATACCGAGCTCGCGGCAGGCGGGGAGGATGTCCTTTTCCACGTCGCGCGACCACAGCGAGTACTCGGTCTCGAGCGCAACGAGCGGATGCACCTGGTGCGCGCGCCGCAGGGTTGCCGCGCCCGCCTCGGAAAGCGCGAGATAGCGCACCTTGCCCTGGTCGACCAGCTTTTTCATCGCACCCACGGTATCCTCGATCGGCACCTTGGGATCGACGCGATGCAGCCCGTAGACATCGATCGCCTCGACGCCGAGCCGCTTGAGCGAGGCATCACAGGCCTGCGGCACGTAGCCGGGGTGACCCGCCGAAAGGCCCTCGGGAAGCTTGAACCCGCTCAGGCCCACGTTGCCGAATTTCGTCGCGAGGAGCACCCGGTTGCGTCTGCCTTTGATCGCGCGCCCGACCAATTCTTCGTTCTTTCCCGCCCCGTAGGCATCCGAAGTGACGATCAGGTTGACGCCGAGATCGATGGCGCGATGTATGGTCGCGATCGACTCGGGCTCGTTCGGCTCGCCGTAGATTCCCGTCATTCCCATGCAGCCCAGACCCAATGCCGAGACGGCGGGCCCATTTTTTCCAAGCTTGCGTGTGTCCATGAGTTCCTCTCACCGTAATCATTCGCCGAGCCAATCCCTAGCGCGCAGGAAATCCCGATAAAGTCTCGCTTCCGGGCTCGACGGGTCCGGCTTCCAGTCATAACGCCACTTCACGAGCGGGGGCAGGGACATCAATATCGACTCGGCGCGGCCGGCCGACTGCAGGCCGAACAGCGTGCCGCGATCGTAGACGAGATTGAACTCCACATAGCGGCCGCGGCGATAGGCCTGGAAGTCCCGCTCACGCTCGCCGTAAGGAAGATCCTTCCGGCGCTCGACTACGGGAAGATAGGCCGGAAGAAAATGGTCGCCGACGCCGCGAGCAAGCTCGAAGCACGAATCGAAACCGCTCTCGTTCAAATCATCGAAGAAAATCCCGCCGATACCGCGCGGCTCACTGCGGTGCTTGAGATAAAAGTACTCGTCGCACCAGCGCTTGAAACGGGGATAGCACTCGGGGCCGAAAGCCTCGAGCGCCTGCCGGCACGTGGCGTGAAAGTGGCGCGCGTCCTCCTCGAACCCGTAGTAGGGGGTCATGTCCATGCCGCCGCCGAACCACCATATCGGCTCGCTTTGCGGCTTGGTCGCGACCAGGAACCGCACGTTCATGTGAACGGTCGGGACATAGGGATTGCGCGGATGCAGTACCAGGGACACGCCGGTGGCTTCGAAGGCGCAGCCGGCCACCTCGGGCCGCGCGACGCTCGCGGAGGGCGGGAGCCGCTCCCCGTGCACCCGGGAAAAATTCACTCCCCCGCGTTCGAATACACCCCCGTCCTCGATGATGCGGCTCTCGCCACCGCCGCCTTCGTGCCGTTGCCAGTGATCGCGGCGGAAGCTGCGTCCTTCGACGCGCTCCAGCTCCGCGACGAGGCGACTCTGCAGCTCAAGAAGATAAGCGTGGACCGCGGTCGGATTCATCGAGCCGTTTCGCAGGTCAAAGCCTTCGTGCGGCAACAGCGCGGTGCCCGATGTCGCGCCGATATTGCATGCGGTCGAAGCGGATGCCTTCCACGAGTTCGTATGCGCGCCGCTGCGCCATCTTGATCGAGTCGCCCAGCGCCGTCACGCACAGCACGCGCCCGCCGTTGGTGACGACGACGCCGTCTTTCAGGGCCGTGCCCGAGTGGAACACCCGGAAGTCTTCTCCCGCCGCCGGTAGTCCCGTCACGACGTGGCCTTTCTCCGGCGCGTCGGGATAACCAGAGGCCGCGAGAACCACCCCCAGCGCGGCGCGGCGGTCCCATTCGGCCTCGACCCGATCGAGCTTCCTATCCATGGCGTGCTCGACCAGTTCGAACAGGTCGCTTTTCAAGCGCAGCAGAATCGGCTGCGTTTCAGGATCGCCGAGACGGCAGTTGAATTCGAGCACACGGGGATTGCCCGAGCCGTCGATCATGAGGCCCGCGTAGAGGAACCCGGTGTAGCGGTGCCCCTCCTCGGTCATTCCTGCGAGCACCGGCTGGATGATTTCGCGCACCACTCGCGCGTGCAGCTCGGGAGTCACCACCGGCGCCGGAGAGTAGGCGCCCATGCCGCCGGTATTGGGCCCCTGGTCGCCGTCCCTGAGACGCTTGTGATCCTGGCTGGTCGCAAGCGGGAGCACGTGCTCGCCGTCCACCAGCACGATGAAGCTCGCTTCCTCTCCTTCGAGGAATTCTTCGATCACGACGCGGTTGCCCGCAGCGCCCATGGTACGCTCGACGAGGATTCTCTCGACCGCACGGTGGGCTTCGTCTGCGCTCGTCGCGACGATAACGCCCTTTCCCGCCGCCAGACCGTCCGCCTTCACGACGATGGGCGTGCCGCGCGCGTCGATGTAGGCGTGCGCGGCGTGCGCCGCGTCGAAGCTCGAGAACTCCGCCGTGGGAATCCGGTGCCGGGCCATGAATTCCTTGGCGAACTCCTTGGAGCTCTCCAGCCGCGCGCAGGCCTGGGTCGGGCCGAAGATCCGCAAACTCCTGGAACGGAACAGATCGACGATGCCTTCGGCAAGCGGCGCCTCGGGTCCCACCACGGTGAGGTGGATATTTTCAGCGAGCGCGAATTCGGCCAGCTTGCCGATTGCCGAGATCGCGACGTTCTCCAGGCCGGCCTCGCGCGCAGTGCCGCCATTTCCCGGGGCGACGAAGACTTTTTGTATGCGCGGACTTTGCGCCAGGCGCCAGGCGATCGCGTGTTCCCTGCCGCCCGAGCCGACGACGAGAAGCTTCATGAGCGGCGGTCAGGTTTCAATGCCGGAAATGCCGCACGCCTGTAAGCACCATCGCAAGCTTGAGCTCGTCGGCGGCAGCGATCACCTCGTCGTCGCGCACGCTTCCGCCGGGCTGGATGACGGCCTTCGCGCCCGCTCGGGCCACCACTTCCACGCCGTCGCGAAACGGGAAGAATGCGTCCGACGCGACGACGGATCCCACAAGAGGCAGCCCCGCGTCCTGCGCCTTGAGCGCGGCAATACGGGCGGCGTCGACGCGGCTCATTTGGCCCGCTCCGATGCCGAGCGTGCGACCGCCCGAGGAAAACACGATGGCGTTCGATTTGACGAACTTCGCCACACGCCACGCGAACAGCAAGTCGGCCACTTGTGGCGCGGTTGGCTTCAGGCGGGTGACCATCCGCAGCTCCGAGGCTTCCACGTTACGGCGGTCCGGAGATTGCGCGAGGAGCCCGCCTCCGACGCGCTTGAAGTCGTACGTCTGCACGGCGTGCACCAGGCTCACCGACATCACCCGTACGTTGGCTTTGGCGGCAAAGATCCGCCGTGCTTCGGCGTCGAATTCGGGCGCGATCACGACTTCGACGAACTGTTTGGATACCGCTCCGGCTGTCGCGGCGTCGAGTTCGTCGTTGAACGCGACGATGCCCCCGAATGCCGCCGTGGGGTCGGTGGCGAAGGCGCGCTCGTACGCGTCGCGGGGTGAGGCTCCGATCGCGGCGCCGCAGGGATTGGCGTGCTTGACGATCACGCACGCCGATTGATCGAAAGTCTTCACGCATTCCCAGGCCGCGTCGGCGTCGGCGATGTTGTTGTACGACAGCTCCTTGCCTTGAATCTGAGTGTAGCCGGCGATGCCGCCTGGAGTCGGGTCGCCGTCGCGATAGAGTGCCGCAGCCTGATGCGGGTTTTCGCCGTAGCGCAGGTCCTGAACTTTTTCGAACTGAAGCGTAAGGCGCCCGGGGAAAGCCGCAAGTTTCCCGTCGCTCCCCAGCCCCGTGAGGTAATTGCCGATGCCAGCTTCGTACGCCGCGCTGTGGGCAAACGCCTTCTGGGCCAGAGCGAAGCGCGTGCCCTCGCTCAAGGCCCCTCCGTGCTCCCCCATTTCCGCGAGGACCTTTGGATAGTCGGACGGATCGGCCACGACTGTAACACCCGCGTAGTTCTTGGCCGCCGCGCGCAGCATGCTGGGACCCCCGATGTCGATGTTCTCGATCGCATCGGCGAGAGTGCAACTCGGTTTCGCGAGGGTTCGTGCGAACGGATAGAGGTTGACCACGACGAGATCGATCGGCTCGATACCCGCCGCCTTGATCGCGGCCAAGTGCGCCGGGGAATCGCGCCGGGCGAGTATGCCGGCGTGCAGTCTCGGGTGCAGGGTTTTCACCCGCCCGTCGAGCATTTCCGGGAAACCGGTATAGTCGGCCACCTCCGTTACGGCGAGGCCTTGCTCGGCGAGAAGTTTCGCGGTGCCGCCCGTCGAGAGGATCTTGATCTTGAACCGGGCGAGGCCGCGCGCAAACTCCGCAAGGCCGCTCTTATCGGATACGCTGATCAGCGCCGTCCGGATGGGAATCATGCAGGTCGACGGTGAACGGCTGGACCACCGCTCACATCTTTATTTTGAGCGACTGGATCTTCTTTCGCAGGGTATTGCGGTTGATCCCGAGCATCTCCGCGGCGATGGACTGATTTCCCTCGGCCCGGTCGAGCACGAGCTCGAGCATCGGACGCTCGACGTTCTTGAGCACCATGTCGTAGATGGCGCGCGGCTTCGCCCCGTCGAGGTCCTTGAAATATCGCTCCAGAGACCGGCGGACACAGTCCGCGATCTCGTTTGTCTGCCTCATGCCGCCAGCTCCACTTCATAGCGCAGGCGCAGATTCTCGCGCCCGAACTGCTCGAAGAAACAATTGATCGCGTCGAGTTGCTCTTCGCAGGTTTCAAGCCGATTCATGCAATGGCGGAAGCTCGCCGAGCCGGCGAGCCCCTTCGTGTACCAGGAGATGTGCTTTCGCGCGACCTTGACCCCCGTTTCCGTGCCATAGAATGCGTAGAGTTCATGCAGATGCGCGAGCAACACGGCATGGATCTCGGAGACGAGAGGATGAGGGAGTTTCTCGCCGGTTGAGAGATAGTGTCCAATTTCGCGGAAGATCCAGGGCCGCCCCTGAGCCGCGCGACCGATCATGATCCCGTCGGCGCCCGTGTACTCGAGCACATACTTCGCTTCCTCGGGCGTAGTGATGTCGCCGTTTGCCACCACGGGCAGGCGAGTAGACCGCTTGACTTCGCGGATCGTGTCGTACTCGGCCCGGCCCGAGAAGCCGCAGGCGCGGGTGCGGCCGTGCAGGGACAAAAGCTGCACGCCGCTGTCCTCGGCGATCTTCGCGACCTTCAGAGCGTTCTTGTTGACCGGATCCCACCCTGTTCGGAACTTCAGCGTGACGGGTACATTCACCGCCCTCACCACGGCCTTGAGAATGCGCCCGACGAGGGGCTCGTCCTTGAGGAGCGCGGACCCGGCCAGGGTGTTGCAGACCTTCTTCGCCGGGCAGCCCATGTTGATGTCGACGATTTGCGCGCCCCGCTCCACGTTGAAGCGGGCGGCCTCGGCCATCATGACCGGGTCGGCCCCTGCGATCTGCACCGAGATCGGCTCGACTTCGCCTTCGTGATTGGCGCGGCGGCGCGTTTTCTCGCTCCCCCACAGCAATGAGTTCGAGGCCACCATTTCGGATACGGCCAAGCCCGCGCCGAACTTCTTGCACAGCTGCCGGAAGGGGCGATCCGTGACGCCGGCCATCGGTGCGACAAAAAGATTGTTGCGCAAGGCGCGCGGACCGATTCGCATCGACGATCACGGAAATTTTTCGGGCGGGAGCGCAATTCTATACCTAAACATGAGCGCTTAGGGAAGCGCTCCAGCGCTTCGCGCGACAAAAAAATCGACTGCGGATTTTTTCTTATTCCCGCACCGCAAAAAGCGGCGCCGTGCCGTTCAGGGCAGCGCGCGAGCGCCGAAGATCATGCGATGGGCGAGAAAGCGCCGCGCGGGAGGCAGGGCATCGAGCGCGGCCAAGCCCGCACCGCGGGCCAGCGCGAGCG
>WNGP01001477.1_pt1 | contig 19375 bp, 17 predicted proteins | sample 5407671 | NCBI WGS metagenome assembly WNGP01 (sample SAMN13153381, study PRJNA577476) | soil metagenome | isolation source: 40 cm soil or saprolite under Garry oak tree replicate 2 | place: USA:California | collected 2016-06-15 | reverse complement strand
CGTCGAGTCCCCAATCGGCCAAAAAATCCTGGTACGCATACGAGCCATGGGATTTCCAGATCTGGAAAGCGCGCTGAAAATCCTGCGCCACCACTGCGTCCATGAAATGCTCGACGGTGTGTTTTTCGCTGATGAAGCGCAGGAAAAAGTACCACGTGCCAAAAGCAACCAGAATGACCAGGGCTACGCTGCTTACCGCGTAGCGGAGCCGTTTCGAGTCCGGTTCTTCGCTTCTCGTATCAAAGAGGGCCAAATCTATCCCCGGTGATGCTGTGTATCGCTGCTTGGACTTAAGGCAAAGCGGGTCCGCAGAGCAGAAAAAACTAGCAGACTCACGCGACAGAAGCAAACTCCAGGCTCTTAGCGGGTCAGTCTCCGAGTAGCCGAGGATTCGCCACAAACCTCGCTGTGGCTTCCCACAACCCCGTCTCTGGCCAGTGATGGACGGTTACGCGTCATCCCGGAGTTGCCCCACCTAGCCTTCCCTCAACTTGTGCATTTACTTTCCCGGCCTCGTTAAACTACTCTCGCGTTACCCCAATGGGAAACCTGAATGCTTCAAGAAGACCTTTCCACCGCCGTCTCTTGAGCCACTTCCTCACCATCGTTGTCGCCTATCTCTTGGTCCTGGCACTCGTCCGCATATTCGAATCGCGCCTGATCTTCTTCCCCAACTATCCCGGCCGCCTCGACGGCGACTGGCATCCTCCTGGGCTGAATGTGGAAGACGTTTGGCTCACGGCCTCTGGCGGTGTTAAGCTCCACGCGTGGTGGATCCCTGGCGACAAGGCGAGATTTACTTTCCTCGCCTTTCATGGTAACGCCTCCAACATCGCCAACCGCGCACCCATCTATGAATTTCTCCGCAGCACACATGCAAACGTATTTGCCCTGGAATACCGCGGTTACGGTCACAGCGAAGGGAAGCCGAGCGAAGCCGGCGTCTACCGCGATGCGGAAGCGGCCTACGAATACCTTGTGAACACAAAAGGTACCGACCCCAAAGCGATCATTTCCTTCGGACAATCCCTCGGCACTGCTGTCGCAACTCACTTGGCAACTCACCGCCAAGTCGCTGGTGTGGTGCTTGAGGCCGCATTTCCTTCCGCTTCTCGAGTCGCCCGCAAGATTTTTTGGTTTCTTCCAGGCATTAGCCTTCTTACACATGGGCAGTTCGATACGCGGGTCTGGCTAAAGGAAATCCACGCTCCCGTTCTAATCGTCCACTGCAGTCAGGATCCCGTTATTCCTTTTCAATTCGGCCAGGAAGTATATGACGCAGCCCTTCCTCCCAAGCACTTCCTTCAAATCAACAGTTACTGCCACGAAGAGTCCTCCCTCATCGCCCCAACTCAATACCGCACAGCTCTCCAGGAGTTCCTAACTAGAGTTTGGGAGGCCGGCGTCTCAGCTCCACAAAGAAGTGACGTGCACTAAGGGACGGTTTTAGACCCATTCTCGGCAGTCCAGTTCGAGGATATCGCCATTGATCTCCGCGAACACCGTGTATCAGGAGTTGACCCAGGCAAGATGACTTCTCACCCTTTACTCGGGATACGTCACGGCGTAGCTTACTACCATGCAGAAGACCCGCCTGAGTCATAAGGGGGTGTCGCTCGCTCTTTGCCTCGTGCTGTTGGCTTTATGCGCCGCGCAATCGGCAGCTCAGAGCGGCTCAAGCGAATCGTGCGACGTGACTGTAGTCGTCACTCAAATCAATCGGACGTCAGGGACCATAGAACTTGCAAAAGATCTTGGCCCAAGCAACTTCGCTGTCCAGGTTGCGGGAGTGCCCGAGAGCGCGGAAAGCGCGATGCTTGACAGTGGCCCGAAGCGCGTCGCTCTGGTGGTTGACGCGAGCGCCAATATCCCACGAGACGAATGGGAATTACAAATCGAACTGGCGGTCAGCCTCGCCAGCAACGCACGGCCCTCGGACACGTTTGTGCTCGAGTTGGTCGGGGCGGAGAATAACAACGAGTTGTTTCTGTCCCGCGCTCAAGTGCAGGAACAGTTGCGACGGCTACTATCGTCCCGCCCGACCGTCGCCGACGCCACAGAGAGAGTTTATGACGCCCTGATGCAAGCCGCCATTCGCTTCAATCCGCCGGCGTTTGGCGACGCCGTGTTCTTGATTGGTCGTGCTGAAGATGTGGGCAGCAAGACGGATATCGATATGTTGCAAGAGGCGATCCTGAGAGAAGGACTGAGATTTTACGGGTCTAGTCTTTCCAGCCCGCTTGAAGGAAGGCTTCCGCCGGGCTTCAACCCGAATGCTCGATTACCCGCAAGCGTGACCTTCCCGCAGTTGGCTGATGTAAGCGCTGCAACCGGATACTTCATCTCGTTTCACAGTCTGCGGGACATCAAACGTCCGGGGCAAATTCAACTGTTTGAAAACTTCCTCGCCGATTGGTACGCCAGCATCGCGGCTCCTTATCGACTTCGCATACCGAGTGCCGCGTTGCGGGGCAAAACCAAGCTACAGATTGCCCTGACCAACTTTAGCGACTTCAGAGCAGATGCGCATTACCCCCAATTCATCTATCCGTGTGACTAAGTCCCGATAAGTCCGCTTGGAGGAAATGCGGGCGGTACGGAGTGCTGTTCGCACGTCGATCTCCTCGAACCCCGTTTCTGGATAACTTCCGGCTTGCCGACAATTCTCCCAAGAGCAGGAAAGTTCCGGCAGCAGCGTAAAAGTCAATCATGGGCATCGTGGGTTCCCTCCACCAGGAAACGATGCGTCTTCCGTCAGGCGGCAGACTCTCGCAGGAGTGTCTCGATTTTCGAGTCGAGATCTCGGGCGACGGCGAGGGCTTCCGAATTTCTATATGGAGCCAGGAAGCTGACCATCCGGTCATAGGACAAATGCACTCCATCTGTCCGCTCGTCTATTAGGACGGTTACCGGAGCGTATGACCCAGCGTCTGGTACGTGCTTCGCCATTTCTTTCATGATGAGCGGATTGCCGATCACCAGGCGCACAATTTTGGGATTATCCATGCCGGTTTCTTTGCGGATTACCGCGCCCTGATCCAGTTCCATGAACAGCATGAGGCCGGTCTTTCCAAGGCTTCTCTTAACCACGCTTTTTAATTCCGTGAACGTCTGCGCGCGCTTGCCTGTGTTCGTGAATTCGATCATATCGGGCCGCCCAACGGCGGCCTTAAGCGCCCCCACGACCGCCTCGAACGGCTTCGAAGAGATCACGCTGACACGTTCGACCGCGATTTTTGTAATTGCCATGTCCTCTCTCCTTGAGCGCAGGGCATTCTTTTCAGCGTCCCCCTTCGGGACACGTCTCCCTGGAGTCTTTTCTCAGCTGAGCGTCGTGCTCTGAAAATGGACAAGGCGGATTGCCTCACCCTCCTGGGCATATACAGCGACGAAGCGAAAATGCGCTTTGGATTCCTTATCGTTGCGCGAGGTCACCGTTCTGCTTTCGGCCATCAGGATTCCGGCCGAACCCAGGACCCGGACGAGCGGGTCTTTAAGATCGATAGAGTGGAATGTCAATCCCTGTTCGCGCAGGTCTCTCAGAACCTGTTGCTTGTTCAATACAGAGCCGTCAGGCCGCACGAGGATATATTCATCGGAGTAGATTCTTTCCAATGCGCCATAGTCCTGCTGTTTCAATGCTCGATTGAAGCCCTCCGAATGGAGTTGAAACACCTGTTCTGCCGTCATTCGCCCTCGCTCGACAGGAGTTTGAAACGTAATTATTTCGTCGTGGAGAACCCTTTATGACGAGTGTTGGTTATTTCCTGACTTGACTGCGCGTACCGAACTCCAGAGGGCCCACCAAGGATTGACCCGGTTCGGATAGAGCTCCAGCATCTTGTCGTAGAGCTCTTGAGCGGTTCTCGTCGCTTCCGCCAGACGGTCGAGATCACGGATGTACTGCCGCGTCTCTTCGATAATCCTGGGATTGTCGTCGTTGTCCGGAATCTGGCCTGGGAACGCCGCCTTCCAGACCTTATCCAGGAACTCCGGCGACGTATTCTGACGCATAACCTTCACAACGTCGGGACTGGCGTTCGGAAATCGTTCCAGAAGAGTGCCGACTCCAAACCAATGGTCTCCGTGGGCATGTGTAATGTAGATGGTAGTAAGGTTCTTGCCTTTCGCTGCAATCCAATTTGCCAGGGCATTGGCCTGTTTGACCGTCATAAACGCATCCACAAGCACCGCGTCCCGCGCGCCATAGATGAGGGTCGACGCCATCGCCTGAAAATATGCCTGCGTTATGCCGGGAGGCAGGTCAATGGTGACAATGGGTATGCCCGGCGTCACGAACACGTCCCAGCCTAGCGCCGGTGTTGGATTCACTTGGGCGTTTGCAGCTTTTGCTGGGTTAGACTCAATCTGCGACATCTTTGACCCCCAGTTTGGGCGTAAGGCGAGCCGTGCAGGACGGCGACGCCGCGTCGTCACCGTCCCAAACGACAGTTCTTTATCGCCCGGTCACCCGCGCTACTTTACCCGCTGTGGATTCTTGAACCACCTTTCCGGCGGTACGGATGACGTCGAGCACGCGATCCGGTTGGGAGAGCATGGGGACGTGGCTGCTCTCAAGCTCGTAGGTTGTAGCGCCCATGCGCTTGGCGAAAAAGCGCTCGAGATCGGGATGAACCGTTCGGTCTTTTTTGCCGACGATGTACCAATTGGGCTTTGATTTCCAGGCGGTTCCTCCGACTTTTGCCTCGAACAGGTCGGGTTTCGGAACACCCTGCGTCGCCAAAACGAGCTTTTTCTCCTGCTCGGGTAAATCGCCGGCGAAATCATCGATGCCGTCCGGAAGCAACCAGATGCGTCCGTCCTTGACGTCGATGTGGGAGAAGACCGCTGTCCTCGGGAAATTGGACTGCTGCGTCTGCGAAGTCTCGTCCGCGTCCGGAGCAAGCGCGCAGATGTAAACCAGGCCGACAACGCGATCGTCGGTTCCCGCGCCGGTGATGACGCTTCCGCCGTAGGAGTGGCCGACAAGGATAACCGGGCTGCTGACCCGGCCGATCGTTGCTTTCGTTAAGGCGACGTCCTCTGCCGTTGAGTTGAGGCCGTACTGCGCGGTGATCACTTCGTGTCCCTCCGCCTGAAGGGGAACGATCAGCTTGCTGAAGCTCGTTGCTCTCTTAGTGACCATCTCTACGAGAGCCTTCGGCGTTCCACGTTCAGAGTTGTTCACCTATTGCGAGCGATTCCCAGCCTCAGGATCCGGGCCTGAAGCGTGGACCGTTTCACGCCTAAGCGAGCAGTTGCGCCTCGTGGACCTGCGATGAGCCAGCGAGTTTCATCCAAGGCCTCAAGAATCCGCTGTCGTTCGGTTTCTTCGAGCACGCGCCGCAGGTTCCCCTCGTTCTCCGGCTTGACGGGGTGGCTATGCTTAGAGCTGAGTCCACCGGCGGCACTTAAATCTGAGAGCGAAACTCTCAACACGGGCCCCGAAGACAAGATCACTGCACGCTCAACGACGTTTTGCAGCTCCCGGATGTTGCCGGGCCAGCGGTAATTGCACAAGGCGCTCATCGCTTCTGAGGTGATGCTCTCGATCCTCTTGTTCATGTGGCGCGCGAACCTTGATACAAAGTGGCTGACCAGAGTCGGGATGTCTTCGCGACGCTCGCGCAGCGGCGGAACGCGAATCGGGAAGACGTTTAATCGGTAGAAGAGATCGGAGCGGAATTTCTGCTCCGCGACCATGACCGCCAGGTCACGGTTTGTCGCGGCGATCAGCCGGGCGTCCGTGCGCAGAGTGCGCGTGTTTCCGAGGCGTTCAAATTCTCGCTCTTGTAGCACCCGCAGCAACTTCGGCTGGAGTTCGAGCGAGACGTCGCCGATTTCATCCAGAAAGATACTGCCACGGTTGGCCAGTTCGAAACGGCCGATTCGTTGGGCGATGGCGCCGGTGAATGCCCCTTTTTCGTGGCCAAAGAGTTCGCTTTCGAGCAGCCCAGCCGGAATAGCCGCACAATTCATCTTGACGAAAGCATTGGAGCAACGAGGGCTTAGATTATGGAGCGCGCGCGCCACTAGCTCCTTTCCGGTTCCCGTCTCGCCGCAAATAAGGACGGTCGATTCTGTAGACGCGACCATTTCCACTTGGTTCAAAAGCCAGCGCAAAACGGCGCTCTTTCCGACGATCCCGTAAAAATTCTTGTCCCCGCGGATTTCCCCTTCGGGATATAGCTTTTCTTCGGCTAAATCGCCGTTAAGCCCTGCCAGAAGATTTTGTGTTCCCATATATGGTTCCCTGATTTACTTCGAACTTTCTCAAACGAGGCTGTCTAAACATGCTGACGTGCAGCCTGATTACGGGACAGAATCGTGCTCGGAATCATTCGTTCCGTTTTACTCCTGCTCCCGAAACACCTGCCCGTAGGTTTTGCCGTAGGGATAAAAGCGATTATGTTCACCGCGTTCCCAAGCGGCTTTCAGTTCGGGCCTGGTGATATCCCAATCCGGACGGCATTTCTTCAACACAGCACGCAAGTCTTGCCGAAGTTCTTCGATGGTCGGTCGGCCAAAGAACCAGTAGCCGTTGTAGATTTTGAATATAACAAGACCAGGTTCCAGGACGATGACATGCGGGATCATCGGATTATGCTCGGGGTCGGTGTACTCGGCGATGTCGAGATCCTTCTGAACCTTTCGCCCCGGATCGGATAAAAAGGTCCAATGAGCGCCGACGCCGGTGCGGTACTCATTTGTCAGAAGCATATTGTCGGTACTGATGGTGACGAGCCGGGAGTAACCGACTTCCATTTCGTGGTGAAGTTGGACCAGACCTTCGGCCTGGCGCCGATCCTTAGGGCAGTATCCGCCCCGGCTGAGCACCAGGATCATGGGATCTGGCCCCTGCAGGTCTGAAAGTTTGCGGTGTTTGCCCGTGTGATCGGTCAGCTCATAATCGGGGAATACCGCGCCAGCTACAATGTCCGCTCTCATCCGGCTTAACCTCCTCTGCAATAGGGCGAGGTATCTGCTTTCTTACCGGCGTCACTCTTTCGCGCCGTTTAGAAAGAACAACATCGTCACCGGTGCGTTGCCCTTGTTTCGCCAGGCGTGCCGAGTACCATTCTGGACGACGACATCGCCCTTCTTGAGATGAACAGTCTTGGCGTCATCAAGCTCCAGCCACATCTCACCGTCGAACACTATCGCGTAGTCAACGGTGTTCGTCTTGTGCATGCCCGGATCTTCTTTTTCAAAGCGATCGGCTAACCCTCTTAGACGAATCAGAGCCTCTTTGCGAGCGGCTTCGCCGTCAAACGAAGGGTCCGCAAAGACTGAGCTTGGCGGAAACGTCACGAAGTGAAGACTTGTGCCACCGGGCCCCGGAACGACGGAGTCGGGATACCTGTCAAACCTTTGCTCTTTGCTGAGATCCGGGGTCGCCGGGTTAACCCAGATGAGCGTGTGCTCGTAGCCAGGAACTGTCTTGAACTCGTAGGTCTGCATTTGTTCATCACTTTGAACAACGGACTTGCCGTTTACATTTCCCGTGACGATACGGCGGTAAGTAGTCGGTTTCTCACCACGCTCGGACAACATTGTTTTCTTAGAGGACGTTCCATTCATGACTCGATCTCCGCATCTGCCATTTTTCGTAAGCTGCTTCCCGAAATCCTCGCCTGCAAGCAGGCGCAACCGGTGCCACCTGGGCGCTGAGCCTAAGCGGTGGCAGCGTTCCCTTGATAGGCAGGAGCAAAGACGTCCTGCACAAATTTGTCAAACGAAGTCGGTGTGCTGTTCTGCGGGGAACGCGGCTCCTGCGCAGCGAGGACACCTGCGTTGATCGCTTTGAACATCTCGATGTACACCGCGGCTTTCTTCGGCGGCATGCCTATTTGCTCTAACACCTGCTGCATTTGGTCATACGGAAACTGCTCGTAACGAAGATCCGGTTTGCGAATGCCGCGCGCAATCACCGCGGTAGCTTCCGCCATCGACAAGTCGCGCTCGCCAAGCAGCTCGCGCGTTTGTTTGCCGGAAAAATCCAGGTCCAGGAGGCGCTGCGCGGCGTAGTCGCCGACATCGCGCGTCGCGATCATGGGCAGCTTCAGGTCGGGTAGCAGCGCGTGTCCAAAGATTCCCGTCCCATGAATCATGCCGATCGCCGCCAGATTATTCTCCATGAAATACGCGGCGCGCAGGTGCAGAACGTTCAAACCGCTGATCGCGTTCAGTTTTTGCTCCGAAGAATGCAGCCCCGCGACTGGCCCGGTGCCTTCCGGGACTTGCGCGCCGTAGCTGCTCAAATACACCGCGTAGCGCAGGCCGGACTCCCTCACGGCTTTTGCGATCGCATCGCTCTCTCGCTCCTGGTCCTCCCGGGAGGTGATCGGCGGCAACAACAAGTATGCTGCGCGCGCACCCCTGAAGGCTTTGGCGAGCGCAACCGCATCGCTCACGTTGGCCGTGAAGGCTTCCGCGCCTTTGCCCACAAAGCGCTGCAATCGCCCCGCGTCGCGCCCCATAACGCGCACCTTCTCGCCCTTCGATAGCAGGAAGTTGGCAATGATCGAGCCGGTGTTCCCGCTCGCCCCCAAAATCACGTACATGACATCCGTTACACCAGCCGCCTTCTCTTTAAGGCTGTTCATATTCGTTTCTCCCTCGGAGTCGTCTTGCGTGTGGCGTGTTCTGCAAAAGTCCAACCTTCCCGTTTTGGAATCGTTGGCCATCGGTCTCGCCTCACGCATTCACTTGCCGTACGGTTCACTTCGTGAAGACATCGCCGAACATGGGCCGGCCGCTTTTCGACTGCTCCTGTGTTACTTCGTCTTCGATCACGTCCCAATGCTCGACGAGAACGTCATCCTTGATCCGAACAATGTCCGCCGCAATCCAGCTCACCGGCAGGCCGATGCCCGAAAAGCGCCCATGCACGATCACAAAGTCTTTTTCGGCTACAATCGTTCCCGGTTCGTACTTCAGTGTCGGAGGGATGCTCTTGATGAGCTTAAAGAGACCGTCACGACCAGGCTCGATATGGGCGCTGTGCTGGATGTAGTTGGGCGACCAGTAGCGCTCGGCCGCTGCGTAGTCTCGCTTATTAAACAGCGTGTCGAAGGCCTTAACGACAAGCTCTTTGTTCTTCTCTTCAATGGTCTGATTCATTTTTATCCTCCATCCCGTACGGGTGTGCCCGCGGCTAAGATTGAGAGCTATTGGGCCGTTTTGCCGCCGTCAACGAGGTAGGACGCGCCCGTGATGAATGACGCCTTCTCGGAAGAGAGAAAGGCGATGGTCTGCGCGATCTCTTCTGGTTTCCCTACGCGTTTGAGCGGCACCGTCGATGCCAGGACGGCCTTTCTTTCATCGGTGCCTGTAAAGCGGTTCAGCATCCCGGTCTCGATTGGACCCGGGGCGACCATGTTAACGCGTACCCCGGACGCGGCGACTTCCAGTGCGGCCGACTTGGTCAGTCCTTCGACCGCATGCTTACTCGCCGAGTATACGGAGGCGCCCGCAGCCCCCGTATGCCCGTAGGTGGACGACACGTTGACAATGCTGCCCCTTCCCTGCGCAAGCATCACGCGCAGCTCATGCTTCATGCTCAGCAGCGTGCCGAGCACGTTGGTCTCGAAGGTGGCGGCGTAGGTTTCCGCAGTCTGTTCCGTCACCGGGCCGGGTGTGCCTTCGGTTCCAGCGCAGTTGACGGCAGCATCCAGTCGACCAAAGCGCGCGACAGTCTTATCAACCAGGCTGCGCACATCTTCCTCGTGACGCACGTCGGAGCGCACGAATTCGGCCTCTGCCCCTAGCTTGCGAAGTTCAGCCACAAGGTTCTTGCCCTCTTCGTCACGCCGACCGGAAACAACAACCTGAGCACCCTCCTTGGCAAACGCGAGTGCCGTCGCCCGTCCGATGCCTGTCAGCCCTCCTGTAATCAAAACAACTTGGGTATTCATTGAATTTCTCCTGGAAACATTTCACAGCCCGATTCCGAATCCGAACCTGGGTGCAAGGATTTGCGGCCACGAGCTGCCTAGCACGACCGAGGACACCAAGCCATGCCGATTGTCAGCACGGGCAGGAAAAAAGCAGACGCTGGTCGGAGCATCAGAGGAAATGCCTATGATGCCACCTTGTGTTTTGGGCTGGAACCAACCCCCAGGTCGATTAGCCACTCATTGACAGTGGCGCCGATGACCTCAGCATTGTCCTCCTGCAAGTAGTGAATGCCAGAGCTAAACTGCACCACTCTGCAGTTCTTAAGCCCCTTCGCAAAGCTCTCAGCGAAGGTCGGCGATACCAAAGCGCCTGGATTTCCCGCGAAAAGGAGCTTCGGGTAAGACGACTGCGCTAGAGCACGATGTGCTTTCTCCAAAGTTGAATCCACATCCGCGGGTTCTCCAGCGATCGGCAATTCATTCGGGAAACGCCAAGTGGGTCGCCGCGACTCGGGAGTAGGAAACGGCGCTCTGTAGACCGACATTTCCTCATCCGTCAGCTTTCGTACGATCGCCGAGGGAAGAACTCCCTCCACGAATGCATTGCCTTCGAGAATCATCTTTTCGCCCACTCCGGGCGTCCTGACCTTCTGGAAGGTTTCGCGTGCAATCGCAGGAAAATCCTCCCAGGTAGGCAATGGCCGGAGGAACTCCATAAAAGCAAGCCCACGGATAAGCTCCGGCCTGCGGGCTGCCAGGTGAAATGCCAGCGCGGTTCCCCAGTCGTGCGCTATGACGAATGCTGACGAGATTCCAGCGTTGGCGAGAAACGCATCGAGGTACCGAACATGATCGGCAAACCGATACTCGATGTCTGGTTTCCCCGATTGGCCGAACCCGATGAGATCCGGTGCGATGCAATGCGCTGTCGGTGCAACCAAGGGAATGACATTCCGCCATAGGTACGACGAGGTCGGGTTCCCGTGCAGAAAAAGCGCGACCGGTCCGTCGGGATTTCCCGCTTCCCGGTAGGCCATGGTGGAACCCAGAACATTCACCTGCGGCAGTACAACATCATAAGGGACCTTCATTTTTGCTCTCCTTGAACGTAGTTTGGAAAACGATGTTCTTGTCGGAGCATTCAGGCGTTCATTCCACCATCCACGGTAAGATTCGCCCCGGTAATGTACGAGGACTCCGGACCGGCGACAAACGCCACGAGCGCGGCCACCTCGTCAACAGATCCATAGCGGTCGAGTGCCGTGGCGGCCTTCTGGGGCACAGCCCAATCGCCCGCGGCGGGATTCAGCTCGGTGTCGATCGGACCCGGCTGCACGTTATTGACGGTGATGCCCCGGCTCCCGACCTCTCTGGACAGGCTCTGGGTGAATATCTTCACGGCGCCCTTGGTGGCCGCGTAAGGCACAAGCCCGGGAACCACGACGCGCTCCCCCACGGACGAGCCAATCATGATGATGCGGCCGCCGCTCTTCATTTGCTTCAGCGCCGCTTGCGTGGCGACGAATACGCCGCGGACGTTGATGTCAAGCACGCGATCCATCTCTTCCAGCGTCGTCTCCTCAAACGTTTTCGGAATGGCCGTGCCGGCATTGTTCACAAGGATGTCGAGCCGCCCGAAGGCCGCCACGACCTTGTTGACCGCGGCTTCGACGGCGTCGGCATCGGCGGCGTCAGCCTGAATTGCGATCGCCTTTCGGCCAGCGCGTTCAATCTCCTTTACAACAGACGCTGCCGCGTCGGCACCTTTCGTGTAGGTGATGGCTACGTTCGCTCCGTCGGCGGCCAGACGCTTGGCGATTGCGGCACCAATACCGCGCGAGCCGCCCGTAACGAGTGCCACTTTTTCGGTTAACTTAGACATGTGACCTCCTATAGTTCTATTCAGCACCCATTTATTCAACTGACTGTTATGTTGCTCGGAGCTCTCAGACTCCATATCCTGATGTGCCCTAACTTTAGAAGCGATCGAAAACACAGTCTTGCCGGAAAGGCGCGGTTTTTGACAAAAACGGCTGGATAGTCGGGCTGAAGTGTCAGTTGCGAAGTGGCCAGCGCGGTGCTCAGTCACGGTGGAATTTTCTCCAACGGCCGGGGGTGACACCGAGGTTGCGCTTGAAGCCTCTTGTAAAAGACGCCTGATCCGGAAAACCAGACTGCAACGCGATGTCAATAAGAGGGATTCTTGTTTTGAGCAGTAAATGCTGGGCATGGCTGAGCCTCTTCTGGATCAGCCATCGGTAGGCTGATACTCCAAACGTCTCTTTGAATGATCGCGCAAAATGACTCACCGATAGTTCGCACTCTTTTGCAACCTGACGAAGCCGGACGTTAGTGGCCAAATTGTCGCTCAGAAATTCTGCCGCCTTGCGTTTCTGCCAAGGAGCAAGGCCGCCGCGTATCATTTCCGGAAGCTTTGGTAGTCCCGCGTACTTCTGCAAAAGGTGGGCGCCCAGAAGCAGACTGAGGTGGTCGAGCAATAGCGCAGGAAGTTGGCTCCCACTTTCAAGCATTGGCAGCACAAGCTTTGTAAATTGGGAGAGGAAAGGATCGTTTTCCGCCAATACACACCGAAAAGTACCCACGGGTTGAATCCCGACGCTCTTGGCAATGTCGTCCAAACCCGTGCGCGGAACATGGTAATGGATGTAGTCGAATGGTCCTGTAACCAAGCACACTGGATCCGACTCCATGTCCGTGACGCTAGTCGTGAACGGGGCAAGAAATGGGACCTCGCGAAATTTTCCTTCCGTCCAGAATCGGTAGTTGCCACGAGCAATCGTATTGAGCGAAAGGGAGACAACGAGGGCTCGCTCGCGATCAAATTGCATGGTCCGGTCCAACATGCCTGATTCAGACCACAAACGAGTTACGGCAAAGGCCTGCTCATCGGGCCAAGGGGTAGTGAGGCTGGAACTATCCGAAACGTGGAATTTTGCAGCGAAATCTATTCCGTACGCTCCGGGTTTGAGAGAGGGACGTTCAGTGAGTGGTGAGGCAATCATCGACGACACCCCAGCTTCCAGTCGAATATGACTCCTATTCCTTTAATGGCGCTCTTTGCCGATCCAGTCGCGTATGTAGGGCGAACAGTTGACCAGCGTGACCCCTTGTGTTTCACACATCCCCAGAAAGCGAACTGCTTCAACGTCGACCAAGTTCAGTTCCTCCAGATCCAGCACGATCTTCGATTCGCTCTCTCTTATCTGCTTCTCCAACTCGGATAAGTGCTCCGCCCGCATCCGGCCTATGAGTCGAATAGTCGTGCTGTGCCCATCACGGTGCTTCTCAATCTTAAAGGTCACGTTCGACCTGTCGGACGATTCACGTCTCACAGAATGGCAATATCAGCGCCATTCGCAATCAGTTGAGATAGTTGTCTTTAGCTTTTGCAGTAAGGCCGCAATTTCAGCGTTTGCTGAAAATTCAGCATCGCCTTTGGGGCTGGGTCGCGCCAAATCCCGTCGGGGCGGGCGTATCGAAGAGGCGCGCCACCCGGGATTGAGAGAGAAGTCTGGAAACGGTCTTCTAATCGAAATCAGGCCTGAAGGCTGTGCGGGAAAGACTAGGAAGTTCTAAAACGATGCCGGTTAATTCCGAGTTTCCTGATCTTGGACTCAAGCGTCTGTCTGGGTATGCTTAGTTTCGCGGCAGCGCCGGTGGGACCCGAGATCAGGCCCTCAGCCTCGCGCAGTGCGTTTTCGATCATCGCCCGCTCCCGTTCCGCAAGGTCTGCGACCAAGGGAATGGTCTGCGTAGTCGGATTGGGGGACGCCGGACTTGAGGACGCTGGCGCGAGCCAGCTTGGATCGACACAAAATATCTCCCCTTCGCAAAGCACCACGGCGCGTTCGACGACGTTCTGCAATTCCCGAATGTTACCGGGCCAGTCATAGCCTTGGAACAAATCAAGCGTGTTCTTGCTCACACTTCGAATTCGCTTACCGGCCTTCTTGGCGTAACGGTCCACCAGGTATTCCACTAACAACGGGATGTCATCAACTCGATCCCGAAGTGCCGGCACTTGAATTGGGAAAACGTTTAGGCGATAGAACAAATCCTGACGGAACGTGCCGTCAGCTACGGCCGCGCGCAGATCCTTATTTGTCGCCGCGAGCACTCGCACATCAACCGGAACCGTTTGGTTCCCACCTACTCGTTCGAATTCGTGCTCCTGGAGAACTCGTAGCAAAGCAACTTGCGTCTCTTGCGGTATTTCACCAACCTCATCCAGAAAAATCGTTCCGCCGTCGGCCGATTCAAAGCGTCCGAGACGCCGCTGATGCGCCCCCGTGAAGGAACCCCTTTCATGTCCGAACAGTTCCGAGGCAATGAGTGAAGGCGAAATAGCCCCGCAATTTACTCGAATGAAGGCTCGCGTCGAGCGATTAGACCGGTTATGTATGGCGCGAGCGATCAGCTCTTTTCCCGTTCCAGTTTCTCCCGAAATCAGGACCGTCGAATCAGTAGGCGCAACTTTCGACACCTGACCCAGCACTCGCCGCAGAGCTTCGGAGGAGCCAACGATCTCCTCAAACATCGAAGAGTGTTCGATCTCCTCACGCAACGCGACGTTTTCGTTGCGCGTCCTGTCTTCGTTCCGCTTGCGATCGTCGATATCGGTTCCCGTCGCATACCAGCGCATGACCTTTCCGCTCTCGTCCAATAATGGGTTGTACCGAATCAGAAACCAGCGATACTTGCCGTCTTTTCCCAGAGCCCGTTGCTCGTTTTCGAATGGAAGCGAGCTGGAAAGGGCTTTGTGTTGTTCTTCGCGAAGTCTCTGAACGTCATCAGGATGGAAAACGCGCGCCCGAAAATCGTCGGCTCGCACGTTGTCGAGTGACAGTCCGGTGTACTCGAGTGCCACGCTATTTGCATAAATGGCTTTCCCATCCGGATTCAAGACGATTATGGTTTGCGGAATAGCGTCGGTCATGCGCCGAAGCTCTTCTTCATCTTGACGAAGCTTGGCCTCGGCGCGCTTGAGGTCATCGATGTCAGTATCCGTTCCATACCAGTTGACAATGTTGCCCGATTCGTCGCGCAATGGCTCAGCCCGAAACAAGAACCATCGATACGCTCCGTCGAATCGGCGCAGCCTTCCCTCGACTTCGCCCGGCTGGCCAGAGGCCAGAAATCCGAGCCACTTATCTGTTATTTCCTTCAAGTCCTCCGGGTGAATGGCATCCTGCCATCCCCAGCCGCGAACCACTTCAAGAGATAAGCCCGTATATTCATGCCATCGCCGGTTCCAAAATATTCCCGCACCATCCGGCAAGCTACACCAAGCGAGTGTCGGGATCGTGTCGATGATCTTCCGGAGTCTCGTCTCCGAGTTCCGGATCTCCTCAAAGGCGCTTCGCAATGCTTCCTGCGATCGCTCTCCCTCGATGGCGATTACGGCGATGTGACCCGCGCCTTCGATCAGTTGCAAGTCACTCTCGCTAGGGGTGCGGGGCTCCGTATAGTACATTCCGAAGGTGCCGAGCACGTGCTGGTTTTTGGAGAGCAGTGGCTGAGACCACGCGGCGCGCAACCCGTAACTTAAAGCAGCATCTCGAAAATCAACCCATAAGGGGTCGGTCGCAATGTTGGAAACGATCACCCGCTGCTTCAGAAATGCAGCAGAGCCGCATGAACCCACTGTAGGGCCAATCTCGAGGGGAGTGATGGCCTCAATCCAGCCCTTGGGAACTCGAGGACCGGCCGCGTGCCGAAGGTGCATGCCGTCCGCGTCCATCAGCATCACTGCCGACTTGATGTTAGGAGCCTGAGCATCGATCGTTTCGCACAACCTTTCCAAGATATCTGCCAGGCAAGCCCCGCTGGCGATCATTTCCAAGGTCCGTTTTTCGGCGGCTAGTAGTGCCTCGGCGCGCTTACGATCCTCGATATCGGTATTCGCGCCATACCATTTGAGGATGCCGCCGTGATTGTCGCGCACAGGCTCTACACGGAACAGGAACCAACGATAGTCTCCATCGTACCGGCGCAGGCGTGCTTCAATCTCACCGGCCTCGCCAGAATCCAGCAGGTGCCGCCAAAAATCCACGAGCCTGTCGCGGTCTTCTGTGTGAAGCGCCGCAGTCCAGCCCCAATCCGATGCTTCTTCCGCAGAGAGGCCGGTGTAATCCAGCCAGCGCCGATTGAGGAATTCAGCGGAGCCGTCGGGACGAGCGGACCACGCCAGTGTAGGAATGGCGTCAACGTCTTGGGCCTGCCGAGCCTGCTCGGTACTCTGCCCTGCGGATGCCATTCCCGAATTATAGTCCCATCGCGCAATTCAAAACCCTTCAAGATCTATCGCAGGCTCGACTGAATTCGCGCATCATTTTCGGACGATTGCGAGTGGATCACGGGGTATTCGGAAGTAATTATTTAGCTTCCGTATAGCCGACCATCCTGGAGTCATCGTGTAGTAGCTCGAATCGAAATGCCGAGTACGGCCGAAGATAGGCTCACTGCTGTGCCGAAACCCCGCCTTGACAAGCTCGGCAAACCAGAGTAGAAGTCCGATCAACAGTCGGAGACACGCTAGCGCAAGGGCCAGGTTCTCTCCGAATTTTGATGTCGTCACCGAGTGGGGTGAGCGATGCGGATTACTCCCGGGCGCGCTGGTGGATCTGCGACAAATCTACTCATTTCTATACATAACGTCTTTTTGCAAATTGTAGAACCAAACAAGGCGGGGCGAAGTGCGACGCGGCAACGCGCACCGACCGAACTGGGAACGTCGATAAGCGCCAAACGATTGCCATAGCGATTCTTTGGGCCGGCCGGTCCTCAACTGCAACCATGGTTACGGCTAACGGCGGTTGCGTCCTACAAGGAGGAGCGATGGTAACAAGCACAGGGAGAAGTCCATATAGGCTGGCCGTATTGATAGGGATAGTTGTGGGTGTGATTGGCTTGATCGTTTTGGGCAATTGCCCGGTTCTCGCTCAGGGTTTCGCGGCGGCCATTACTGGCACGATCCAGGACTCTTCAGGAGCCGCTGTGCCAGGTGCGACGCTCACCGCCAGGCACGTGGAGACCGGGCTGACCCGCGCGGTGGAAGCGGACGCCAGTGGTAATTACGCCATTCCATCGGTTCCTGTGGGCGCTTATGAGGTGACCGCCGAAAAGACGGGATTCCGGCAAGAAGTGCGGCGCGGAATCACCTTGGTCGTGGCTCAGGAAGCGGTCGTGAACTTTACGTTACAAGTCGGGAGTGTGGCACAGCAGGTCACGGTGACGGAGGCTGCTCCCCTTGTCAATACGACGACGACCTCGACCTCCGGATTGATCAGCGAACAAGAGATTAAGGAGCTACCTCTGAATGGGCGCAGCTTCGACCAGCTTCTAACACTCAATACCGGCACGGCGAATATTAGCTCCAACCGCAATCCCAACCAGCCCGGTAACCTATTTTCCGTGGCAGGTCGGCGGCCCGAAGAGAACCGCTTCTTGATGAACGGGGTGGACTACGTCAGCGCCAGTGGCGGCATCAACACCGCTTCGCCCAACGGATCCAACGGACAGGTGCTGGGAGTGGATGCGGTCAGAGAGTTCAACGTGGTCGAGCACACCTATGGCGCCGAGTATGGGAAGCGTGCCGGAGCACAGATTAGTATTGTCACCTCTTCGGGCACAAACCAGGTGCACGGAGATGTTTTTGAGTATCTGCGCAATAGCGCGCTGGATGCCCGGAATTTCTTCGATTATCCGCCCGGGCTCCGCATTCCAGCCTTCAAGCGCAACCAATTCGGGGGCGCCCTGGGAGGCCCTCTCAAGAAAGACAAGCTCTTCTTGTTTGGAAATTACGAAGGGTTCCGGCAGCGGTTAGGGATCAGCAGCGTGTCGTTCGTGCCGGACGCGAATGCCCGTCTGGGATTGCTGCCGCCTGCCAACAATCCGTTGGGGACGCCGGTTCAGGTGGCGGGGCTGAATCCGGGCATGCTGCCATATGCGAACTACTTCTGGCCTGCGCCGAACGGACCGGAGTTGGGCGGCGGTCTGGCGAAAGCTTTCGCCAATCCTCTCCAGAAGGTTCGCGAAGATTTTGGTCTGCTCCGCGCAGACTATCACATCTCTGCGAAAGACTCCTTGTCGGCAACTTATCTGATTCAAGATGGGGAAAATGACGCGCCTTCCCCTGACCCAAATTTTTTCAGACCACTCCCCCTGCGCAGCCAGTTGTTCAGCTCCCAGGAAACGCATGTCTTCTCGACCGCCGTTTTGAATGTTGCGACTTTTGGATTTAGCCGCGGACGTATCCATTTGGGAGCATTCCCCGCCGTGCCGATCCCCCAAAGCTTGGCGTTTGTTTCTGGAAACCCTCCTGGCACTATCGTGATTGGGGGTTCCAGCACCGGCGCCGGCCTGGGAACCATAACGACTGCCGATGGCGCTGGGGGGCCTCCTGGCACCTTTGCAAGAAATTTCTTTACCGGGGCCGACGATCTCCACTACGTCAAAGGCAATCATTCGCTCAGCGCCGGCGTATGGATTCAGCGCGTGCAGAGCAACCGGTTTTCATCTTCCTTGTCTAGAGCGGTCGTTGCCTATCCGACGCTTCGAGCCTTCCTCACAGATGCTCCAACCAGCTTCCAGGCAATCTCGCTTCTCACGACACTTGGCTTCCGCTCTACGGAAGCAGCCTGGTACCTCCAGGATGAGATCAAGCTTAGGCCAAATCTCACTTTACGCTTGGGTCTCAGGGACGAGATGACCAACGGGTATAACGAAGCGACAGGTCGTTGCTCCAGCTATATATTGGACCAGACCGGCATAGTCCAAACCAATCCTCTCATTGGTAATTCGTGCCTGACTGAGAACAACGCCAAAGCGTTGTTGCAGCCGCGCCTTGGCCTGGCCTGGGACCCAACCGGCACGGGGAGCTGGGCCGTGCGTGCCGGCTTCGGAATTTACAACACTCTCCAGGACAACCTGGACCAAGCTTTCGGCGGCAACCCGCCCTTCAACGCTCGGTTCTCGAACACAACTCCGCTGTTGACTCAAATCCCGCTGCTCGACGGCACGCCGGCGCCGCCCAGTTGCAGCCCGACGCAAGGCCAGCCTTGCGCGATTTTTACTCCTGGGCAGGCGGATCCGACGCTGCACACGCCAACCATCCAGGAATGGAGCTTGACGGTCGAGCGGGAGCTCACCCGGGACCTTGCGCTTCAGGTGGGCTATGTCGGTTCGGAGTCTTATCACCTGGAGGTCGGACTGGATGCCAATACGATTCGGCCCGTGGTGTGCCAGAACCCTCAGGGATGCCTCAGCGGTGGTGTTCTGCCGGCAAGTCAACAGCAGATTGTGCCCCAGGGAACTGCGTACGTGCCTCCGGGAAAGCGTCCCAATCCATTTCTCAGCCGTACCTTTGCAAGGGATTTCCCAGGCACCAGCAGCTACCACGCGCTGAATGTCGCATTGATCAAGCGCTTGAGTCGCGGTCTTAGCTTTAAAACGAA
>WNGP01009760.1_pt1 | contig 19378 bp, 14 predicted proteins | sample 5407671 | NCBI WGS metagenome assembly WNGP01 (sample SAMN13153381, study PRJNA577476) | soil metagenome | isolation source: 40 cm soil or saprolite under Garry oak tree replicate 2 | place: USA:California | collected 2016-06-15 | reverse complement strand
GCACGCTCAGCTGATTCAATAAGCTGGCGTATCTCTCCCTCGTTGACGGACAGAAACGAAACAGCCGCAATCCGCTGTTCCGGCAGGCTCAGATGAGTTGTCATGCTCAAGGTCAGCTCGCGCAATACAAAGGCTGCATGGATCGCTCCCGCCAGAGAACGACCATAAAGAACGAGGAGCTCAGTCGATGCCCTCGTATCCAACCAAACAATCGCCGCACGGACGCTGAAATACTTGTACCGCGCTCCGGTACTGGGCGGCGAAGGCGACTCGACTTGGACGTCTATATGGTCGGCGTCACGCGAGCGATGGAACGGAGTTTCCGCGGTGGAACATTCTGATTCAGCCGAAAGAAGTTATTTGGATCATAGTGCGTCTTAACCGCTACCATACGGTCCCATCGTTCCTGATAAGCCTCGGGCACGCGATCCTGCTCGTCGCCGCTCATAAAATTTATGTAAACACCCGGTTTCATAGCCGGCCGAAGCTTGTTGAAGATCCCGCGAATCCAGGAAATATTGTCGACATCTGCGGACTCTTCCGACCAGTTCGCCAACAAATTCATGATGAAAGGAGCGCTGCGATCGCCGAACGCGGTCTCCTTCGCGTCGATCCGAGCAGCCGCGCCGCCAAGATAGGCAAGTTCAATCTGGGTTTCCGATGAGGGAATCGTGGCAACCGCCTCCACCATGCAATCAATAGTGCGGTCGTCGAGATAAGTGAAATAGCCCGATTTGGTGTAATAGCGTCGGCCATGCGGAAAATCGGAATCCGCCATGGTTTGCAGATTTATGAACGACACAACCTTGCTGCTCACAGAGTCCGGAGTGCACATGGAAAGCGCGCGCTCCAAATATGGACGCCCGGCCTCGGGGTCGCCAGTCCAAACCAAAGAACTGCTAGCCCCCGGCCGTCCGCGGAGGGCAACAGGTACTGTCTTTGCATGCGGAGCAAGGCGTAGATCAATGTTCCACTTCAAGTCGAGTGACGCTTCGGCCATGAAGTCTCTCCAGCACTCAAGGAGTCCGCGGATATCAGTCTCCGCAGACAGTCCTTCAGCGAGCACAACAGAGGTAAGCGGATAAAGCGTCACTTCGAATTCGGTCACCACTCCGAAGTTACCGCCACCTCCACGCAAGGCCCAGAATAAATCCGGGTTCTCCTTTGTGTTGGCGCGTACAACGGAACTATCCGAAGTTACGAGAGTGAACCCCTCGACGTTATCGCATGATAATCCGAATCGCCGGGTCAGCCATCCGGTTCCTCCGCCCAGGATCAGCCCGGAAGCGCCGGTATGTGAGACGACGCCGGACGGAAAAACCAGTCCTGCTTTTTGCGTTGCGGTATCGATCGATCCCAACAGACAGCCGCCAGCGATCCGCGCCCGGCGGGCTTCGCGATCAACCGTCACCTGGCGCATTCTCGATAGATCAATCACCAGGCCGCCATCGCACGTGCTAAAACCTGCCAGGCTGTGCCCTCCACAACGGACGGCGGTGCGGATTCCGTTCTCTGCGGCGGCTCGGACTGCGGTTTGCACATCGCTTACATCTGCACAGCGCGCGATAAGGCCTGGTGTGCGAGCCACCATGCCATTCCAAATGGTGCGCGCATCTTCGTAACCCCTTTCGCCGGGGCGCAGCAGATCACCTTTGAATCGCCGGTGGAGCGAAGAGTAAACCTCTTCGCTGGCTTCGACCATCTTGTGCTCTCCTGGCAGAACGTATTTCAATACCAACAATGACTCGCTCTTCTAGAAAGTGTTGTGCCGCCGGCCTCGCAGGTACAAGAGCGAGATCAACCCTAAGAAAACAGAAAATGCCGGAAGCGACCACTGCAATCCGTCCACGAAGAAGGTGCTGACCGAGATCGCAAGAAGTAAAAGAATACCGACCATCGTGAAAAACGGGTGCGCCCGCAGACGCATGGGCAAACTCAACAACCGCTCGCTCGTGATTGCCTTGCGAAAACGAAGATGTGTGTTCAAAATCACCAGCCACACGAAGAGCATTCCGGCAACTGCGGTCCCATAAAGCACGAGGAAAGCATTCTCAGGAGCCCAGATGGCCAGCAGAATGGCCGCGATAATCCCCGCGGTTGAGGCGAACAGCGCGCGATGCGGCACTCCGTTGCGGCTCACCTTGCCCATCCATTCGGGGGCATAACCTCCCTGGCCCAAAGAAAAAAGCATTCGAGTGGAAAGGTAAAGGTTCGTATTCACGCTCGATAGGGCGGCCGTAAGCACGACAAAGTTCATGATTGCGGCGGCGTAGGGTATATGAGCCGCAGCGAACGCGGTCACAAAAGGACTGCCGGAAAGCGTGGACGAACGGCTGGTTTGATTCCACGGAACCATCGTCACCATAATCGCGATCGCCAGCACGTAGAACAAAATGAGCCGCCAAACAATGCTTCGCATTGCCTGCGGGATAGTAACTTCCGGATGCTGGGCTTCTCCCGCAGTAACGGCGATAATTTCCACTCCCATGTAACTGGTGACCGTTATCGTGAGCGAAAGCCATACTCCTTTCCATCCCGCCGGAAAGAATCCTCCGTGCTGAGTTAAATTCGCCAGGCCAATCGCGCCCCGGGAGCCAACGCCAAGAATCAACGATAGCCCCACGATGATGAAGGCGACGATGGCAGCCACTTTGATCATTGCGAACCAGTATTCAAACTCACCTAGGCGGTTGACCTGCATGGAATTGAGCGCCACCAGAGCGGTCGAAACCAACACCACCCAAACCCATTGCGGAACATTCGGAAGCCAAAACGAAATGTAGATGCCGGCGCCGGTGACTTCAGCGCCGATAGCGATGATCTGTGCAGCCCCGTAAGTGGCTCGAACCGAAAACCCCGCCCAGGGATTGAGGTACTTCTCGGCGTAGACTCCGAATGCGCCGGCGACAGGGTGGACGACTGCCATCTCCGCCAGCGCATAGGACATGATCAGAGCAATTCCTGCCCCCAGAAGATAGGAAAGAATGACGGCGGGTCCAGCCAGGCGAATGGTGACACTGCTTCCCAAGAACAGACCGACACCGATGGCGCCGCCGATCGCCATCATGGTGAGCTGCCTTTGGCCCAGGCGGCGGTGGAGACCTTCCACTTCCGGCGTTGGCGGCTTCTCAGCGGAAAGCGTGGCCCCAACTGCTGCACGTTGTTGATCAGTCATAACTGCCAACACTGGCAGGGTCAAGGACCAGAAGATTGATATTCTTCTTGAGAACTTCCGCGACTGCCTTCACATCGTCCATGGTGTTGTACACATGGAACGAGATCCGCAAACCGTCGTGCCGGTTCGATGCGACAATATCGCTTGCAGCGAGCTTCTGCACCATTAAGTTTGAATCCTTACACTGCAATACCACCAGTGGCCCTGCGCTGTTGGCAGGCGTTTTGGCGCGAATGCCCAGATCGCGGGCGCAGCTTAACAGCGATTGCGCGAGTCTTTTGATGTGGCCCGCCACATTCTCCATTCCGATTTCTCGCAGCAGTTCGAATCCGGGCACCGCCGCGTACACATTGGGCATGGAAGGAGAACCTGACTCGAATCTTCGCGCTGAGGGAGATAGATCGATATGCTGGGGATCGAAGGCAAACGGATTGGTTTGCGCGAACCATCCGGTAACTGTGGGAACGAGCGATGAAATAAGTTCTTTTCGCGCGTACATGAAAGCAAGGCCGGGAGTGCCGAGCAGATATTTGAGAGTTCCGGTTACAAAAAAGTCCAGGTCCAGGGCTTTCACGTCAACCGGGCGGGTTCCACAATCCTGGTAATCATCGAGCATTACGAGAGCACCGGAGTGATGGGCAATTTGCGTGATGGCGCTTACCTCAGAGCGAAATCCGTTCTTGAAACAGACGCGCGTGAGCGGCACAATGAGCGTATCGCGGTCTACTATCTTTTCGTAATTGGCCACCGGAATGTGGTTGCCTTCTGCACTCACAAACTGCACCTCGGCGCCTCGTACGCGTTGCGCGAGCCAGATATGACCCATGGTGGGAAATTCGAACTCCCCCATTACGACTTTCTGTCGTTCCCGGAAATTCAGCGCGCTGGCGACGCTGTTGATGCCCGCCGAGGCGCTGGTCACGATGGCAACCTCTTCCGGGCTGGCGTTGATGAATTGAGCAAAGGCAGTTCGCGCCTCCTCATACCGGTCCATCCACGTCTCCCACGGCGAACCCTGCTCGTGCCAACTGGCGATGTAGTTCTCCAGGCCGGTCTGCACGGCAACTGATAGCGCACCCTGGGAGCAAGTGTTGAGATAGATTTTGCGCTGGAAGATGTTGAAGCGCGAACGAATCTCCTGGACTTGCTTGTCGGTCAGCATGAGTTGGTGGTTGAGCGTTGTTGAATCAGTCACTCGTCATCTCAGCCAGCGCTCTTCCGAACCGGCGCACTTCTTCGACCGTATTGTAGTGCACCAACGACGCTCGGACTGCGCCACTCTCTTTGGTAAGCCCCAATCGATTCATCAGTCGCGGTGAATACATGTGGCCATCGCGGACTCCGATATTTTGTTTCGCAAGCGCCTCGGTGACTCTTGCCGGAGACTTATTCGGCAAATTGAAACATAGCGTCGGCGCTCGTTCACGGATCCTTTTTTTTTCCGCCACGCCGTAGACGGACGCGCCGCAATCGTTCAGCAGCCGAAGCATTTCGAGCGAAAGCGATTCTTCGTAGGCGCGGATTGTCTCGAACGCACGCTGCAGATCCGATTTCTCCGCTTCATCGTTTCCGGCCATGCTCCTGCCCAGGGTTTCCAGGTAGCGTACCGCAGCATCCATCCCGGCTACATTTTCGTAGATGAAGGTGCCGGCTTCAATTTTTCCGGGTGGCTCGTCGGGGATGAAATCTTCACGGAAGGTGGGAAGGCTTTGAAGCAGCTCACGCCGTCCCCAAAGAAATCCCATGTGGGGAGCGAAGATTTTGTAACCCGAACAAACCAGGTAATCGCAATCAAAGGCTTGCACGTCGATCAGTCCGTGAGGGCCGTAATGCACGCCATCAAGAAAGATTTCAGCCCCGGCCGCGTGCGCCACTCTTGCTGCCGCCGCGACATCCACAATCGATCCGATGGCATTCGACGCAAGCGTGCACGCCGTGAGGCGCGTTGCCGAAGACACCAGAGGGATGAGGTCATCAACGTGCAAATTCCCATCGTCCCTCATCTTCCATAAACGGATTCTTGCACCGTTGCTTTCCAATGCCAGCCAGGTGGCGACGTTAGCTTCGTGGTCCATGTCGGTTACGACAATCTCGTTCCGCCTGTCGAGCGTTTGTCCGATCGCCAAACTCACCAAACGAATGAAGGAAGTGGCGTTCATGCCAAACGCGATTTCGCTCGCATCACGTGCATTCACAAGATCGGCGACGCTCTGCCGTGCACGCGCAATTGTCGCATCCACTTCACCGCTTCTTGCGTAGCGCCCTCCCCGCTGAACATTGCACTCGAGGAGGTGATGATTCACCGCGTCCAGCACGATCTGTGGAACCTGCGCACCCGCTGCGTTGTCGAAAAAGACGAATTCCGGAGGGCGCGTCAACGCAGGGAAAGCAGCGCGAACCGTCTCAATTGGAAAGTTTGCATTCGATGCAGACGAGATTCTGGGGTCGAGAACGCCTTGGGATTTGGCCTGCACGCTATTGCTCCTGATACATCTGAAAAGTCGGCACTGAAGTCTTGTGGAATAAGCAGCGCCCAACCTATACCCCGCGCAAACGCTCGTCAAGAGCGCAGTTGACACCTTCGGAGGGTAGAATATGTTCTCTTTGTTCCGAGAGGTAAGAAAAACGGTCTATAGTGTCGGCTGCCACGAGCGGCGCGATACGGCACGACATCAAATTTGAAAGTAAGCTTATGCCGGTATCTTTGACCCACTCCAAACTGATCTACGACGGTTTGAAGGAATGCGACATCCGCCTGCTCTCAGCTCTGCCGGAAACCTGGTTGGTCCATCTCATCCGTTTTGCAGACGAGGACCCAGAGGTGATTCTGGTACGACTGGCAAAGGAGGAGGAAGGGGTCGGTGTCTCGGCTGGAGCACACTTTGCTGGGGTCAAGTCGGCTATGCTAATGCAGAACCACGGCTTTCTCGCATCGATCAACGGCATCGTCTCTTTCGCACACCTATACAAGATTCCTCTATTAATGCTCATCAGCTACCGAGGCTCCTTTGGGGAGCGCGACCCGTGGCAAACGCAAGGCGGCAACGTCACCGAACCGCTCTTGCGGTCATTGGGCATCCCTTACTTTTTCCTGGATGCGTTGGACACCGTCAAAAAGCGCATCCGGCAGGCGCAGACTCTCGCCGAAAGCAGTCTGCAGCCGGTCGCCCTTCTCTTGACACGCGACCTGATGTGGGAGGATTGATGCTGCGCCTTGATTGTCTTCGGTCGACTTATTCGGAGCTGGAAAACTGCCTGGTCGTCACGATCATGGGAGCAGTCGCGGCCGAATTGCACTCCTTGGGTCACCGTCCCAATTTCTTCTACCTGCAACACGCTATGGGACTGGCCTCCTCGACGGGACTGGGCTTGGCTCTGTGCCTGCCGGAGCAAAGAGTGATCGTCCTCGATGGTGACGGCTCGCTTTTGATGAACCTTGGCAGTCTTAGCACAATGGCGCGCTACCGCCCCAAAAAACTGGTCCACGTCGTCTTCGACAACGAGAGCCTGCTGTCGGTCGGCGGCTTCCCAACGGCGACCAGCACAGGTACGGACCTGGAAGGGATCGCCCGTGCCGCCGGCGTTCCGCGAGTAGCAACGGTGCGTAGTGTGGAGAGTTTTAAGGCCGCTGTGACCGACGCCGCGCATGGCCATGAACTGACAACCATCATCGCCAAGGTCGAAGCCACGGGTCCCGCCGCGTATGTCACAGACCTGTCGTTACTTGAGAATCGGTTTCAATTCCGCCGGCATATTCAGTCGCTCAAGAGGCAATGAAGATTGGGCAGCGTCACTCGGAATCCGATCCAGTGGAGCTAGCTAGAGTGCCGAATGCAAGAAGGCTTGTGAGGTGCACCAATGTCCAGCGTCCTGGCTAAACTGCTTGAAGAACTCACGGCTGGCCGGTTACGGGTCGTGGATCTGACCCAGCCCTTGAGTCCGCAGACGCCTTTGCTGCCGTTACCGCCGCAGTTCAACAACACGCCCGCATTCAGGATCTGGGAGCTGTCGCGCTACGATGAGCGCGGTCCCGCCTGGTACTGGAATGCTTTTGAGACCGGCGAGCACACCGGCACCCATTTTGATGCTCCAGTCCACTGGATCTCCGGGAAAGATCTTCCGGACAACACCGTGGACCGCATTCCGCCGAAGAAATTTGTCGGTCCCGCCTGCGTGATTGACATCAGTTCGGAGGTGGCAAGAAACCCAAACTATCTGCTGACTCCGGAGCGCATCCGACGGTGGGAAGAACAGCATGGGCGTATCCCGGCGAGCGCATGGGTTCTCTTGCGCACAGACTGGTCGAAGCGGGAAGATCCCAAGGACTACATCAACCTAAAAGAGAATGGCCCCCACACTCCCGGATTGGCTCAGGAAAGCTCCGCCTTTCTCGCCCAGGAGCGAGATGTGCTGGGTGTCGGTGTGGAGACGGTTGGAACCGATGCCGGTCAGGCCGCAACCTTTGACCCGCCCTTCCCGAACCACTACCTCATGCACGGCAGCGGCAAGTTTGGGCTGGCTGGTCTATCCAACCTTGATCGGCTTCCGCCGACCGGTGCCGTCGTCGTTGCCGCGCCACTGAAAATCGTGGGCGGCTCCGGCAGTCCTCTCCGAGTCATTGCCATCACACCGTGAAACACCGCGAGCCGCCGCGGCTTTTGCTGCGGCGGAGCCGGCACACTATCGTATACGATCCCAGAAAACGAAATACGCCCCCGATTCAACGAGGTCAGCCGAGAAAACGGAAGCAATCATCAAGAAATTCGCGCGAATCCCTGCTCCGGTTGTGTCTTACAGTGAGAGGTTCTCAGTGAGAGATTCTTTTGCACTCGGATTGTCTGGTTAGCAGGCAGTCCGACTGCTAACCGTTTCGAGAGTCGAGTGGTCGAATAACTTGAACGCCCAGTTCGCCTCCTGAACGTAAGCGTGCAGCTCGAACGCGAGCTGCGCTGGAACAACCGAAGCCTTGATCTGACGCCCCAAAACCATTGCGTGGGCGACAGCCTGCCACGACGGAACGCCGTGGCGCGGGCGGGTTTCGTTGTGTGTGGAGGACCTCCTCCTCCTGTCCACCAGAGAAAAAGCCCCAGGAATATCGCGTCGGCGAACGCAGCGAGCGGCACACCAAGGTTCAGAAGCAACAGCGGTCACACGTTGACAGCAGCAAGAGTAATCAGAAGGCCGGAGATGACAGCCCGCAGTGAAATGCGCAAGTTCGCCTAACGACTGGGCGCGCGGTCCTGCGTTCTCATGGTAGAGGTCCTCGGATCATTTGGGAACAACCTTATGGTTCCCAGTAGTGCAACGAACATCGTCCTTGTACACTCCGGCCGTTTCGGATTCCCGCGTCCCGCGCAGAACCTAAGCCAGGAGTTTCTCGAGCGGCTCCCAATAGTTCGCTTTCCATCCCGACGCCAGGACCTCCGCCTCGCCTTTAGGAAAGCCCGTATGGTCAAATACGGTTTTGGTCCCGGAGCCTTGCTCCACCAACTCAAATTTCACAATCGAGTAGACGCCCGGAGCCCAGCCGCCCGTTCGCCAAGCCTGCACGATTCGCTCGTTCGGCACATGCTCGACGTGTCGCTCCCGTGATGTAGCCACCGAAGAGCGTGAACGCGCCTCCCACTTCACGACTGATCTCCGCGGGCTTGTCTCCCAGGTGCATGGACTGCATGACTCCACTGAGCTGTATGACCTTGTCGAACTGTTTGGTGTCGGTCAGCGCTTCGTAGACGCGCTTCCGGCTCGCCTTGAAGCCAGCCTCCTGGTGGATGGATTCCGCCGTACGAGAAATCTCCTCCTCGGCTCCCGCCCAAGCCTTAGTTGACCCCACGGTCAAACCACCGAATGCCATCGCAACACCGACGATCGCTTGCCGCCGCGTGGGCCCGTTGGTCAGCGCCGCCAGATTCTTTCTATCGCTCATCATCGTCCTCCCCGCTTGTTGCGTTCAACCGTCACCGCATAAGAGCACCCTGCTAAAATTCAAGATAATATTTCACTAGGCAGGCGAACGGCCTTCGAGGCATACTTCAGCGTCCAGAGAACGAGGAGACCTTTATGCCTTACCCCGCTGGTCGGTCTGTGATCGCTTGGCGTTCGCCTAATTGAGCATTGCAGGAGATGATTCGCCGGGGACTCGAACGTCGAAGAATCACCGATTTGAAGAACGAAAGATGCCGCAGTTCCATATTCAGCCCTTCGAGAATCTATGGATTGTCGGCTGTTGCGAACAGCGAGAATACTTATACTCCCTTCTTCCAGTCTGGATCGCCGCCCCTCTTAAGACGAATGGTCAGGGAACCGTCGGGGTTGGTTCGCTCGTGGCAAGCCCAGCGGACAGGCCGCCGCACACCCTTGATCTCAAGTTCCGCTCGCAGATTGATCTGCTGACCGTCCATGTCCTTGGGGAGAATGATCGAGGCCTGGCGCAATTTGCCTGCGAACGGTTGGCCCGCATCAAGATTGCCTCCTACTTTGACTCGGCCGTGGGGAGTCTCGGCGTAGATGCCTAGAATTCCCGGCGCTCCCGCAACGCCATCGTTGACGATGCCCAGAATCAGCTCCATCGTGTCGTAGCGTTTTCTCTGCCAGATTATGGACGGGCGCACGCGGTACCCGAGCCGTTGTTCCATGGCGCGGAGCGAAGCAGGATACTTTTCGTAGTAGCGCCGGATGTTATCGGATTCGGTCCAGAGGCCAAAATAGTTCGTTCCGATATCAAGGGCGTGAAAGCTCGCGCTCTCGCGATAGGGCCGATCGATCGGGCCGCCGATGCGGTGAGGATAGTCGTCGTTCGGCAGGGCTTCGTCGTCCGGTCCAACAAAGGCAAGCATCGAGTCGGATAACTTGCTTAGGCAAGCTTTCTCCTCGGCCGCGAACTCAGGGAGCACATAGTGTCGATTTTCACCATCTTCCATGACGATGGCGACCCAGGGTGGACGATGACCGAGTTCTTCGATTTGGATAGGTTCATCCATAATGAGACTGTCGGAACGCAGCCAGCATCCCGCACGAACGGCCATATCCTGCACCTGACGGTTGCCCACGTTGCTAATGTCGGGCTGGGTGTTGACCGCCAGAGGAGTCGTCTTCCAGGCGTCGATCTGGAGCTGGGTCATGTGAACAAAGGTCTTTTCGGCGGTCAGGTAGTCGGGGAACGGATTAGGCAGGTCGTTTGTGTGACCTTCTCCCCAAAACCCGTACATCATCAAGTCCATGTATTCCAACTGAGGATTGCCCTCGAATTTTGCAGCAAGCAACTCATTCAAATCAGCAAAAGCTTTTTGAAATTCGGGGGAGTCGTAGCGCGGCTCGTAGAAATCAAAACCGGTGTGGTGCTCTTTCGATTTGTGGCCGATATTGACGATGGGAACTTTGCCGTGCAGGAAGTCCGGCATCGAGAGCTTGTGCGGCTGGATATTTGGACTGGAGAGCTGGATTCGGAAACCGACACCTAGATTGTGGCGCTTGGCGGCGTCGAATGTGGCTTCCCAAACGCGAGAAAGTTGCAGCTTTCCCGGACTGGTCTGCACATCTCGCCAGTCGCAACGGATGTACAAGACATCGACGAATGGCAGAGACGCCATTCTCTCGACGCTCTGTTCCAACGTTTCTTTGCCACACTGCACGGTCAGGGCCGGACCGTTTTCCTCCCACGTGTAGCCGACCAAGCCGGTGCCGAAATTTCGGATGTGATTGCGCGAAGGCTGCGTGGCGAAAATCGTGAACCAACCTTCGTCCTGGGCGATGCCGAATGGGCCTTGGTCGAGGCGGTTGGTTACGGTCGCGCAGCCGAAGTCGTAGCCCTCCCATAGATGGTCGGGAACATCTGCCCACATCCGCGGGCGCATGAGACTGCTTACTGCTCCCAGAACCGCTCCGGTCTTAACGAAGTCTCGCCTGCGCATGAATGGTTCTCCTCACGATGGTTTCGGTACGTTCGGGAGCGATGGCTGCACTAATCCTGTGCGCACCCCCGGGTTCGCAAGTCCGCTAACATTTCCAAATCTTTGCCGGATAGATCAGCCGTTGTAATCAAACTTCCGGACAGAAGTTGGGACGCAGCGTGAGTGAGCCATCATCATTCAGGCTTCTGGTGACAGGCCCAGCGTACGGGATAACGCATGCCCTTCACCTCGATCTCCGCTTTGAGCTTCAGTCCCTGCCATCTTGTGCCTTGCGGCAGCACAGACTGGGCCTGCCAGATCTTTCCCGGCAGAGGATCCTTGCGCTCTGCGACGAATTCGCTTAGCAGCCGGCAAACCTCGGCTTTGACTGGCGGTTCTGGCGAAGCGAAACGCTAGAACTGCAACTTCATCGCGAACTGAATCTGGCGCTGCGGGATCACCGTAGATGTGATCACGCCCGCAGCACCGGGTCCATCTGTGACGAAGTTATCGGGCTGAGAAAAGACGGCATGGTTGAAGGCGTTAAAGAACTCTGCGCGAAACTCGAGACGAATCTGCTCGTTGATGCTGAAGTACTTGCGGGCGGACAGGTCCGCGCCTTTCTCCCCTGGACCCTCGAGAATGTTCTTCCCCGCATCGCCGAAGTGACCCACAGGAACCGGAAAATCGTTGATGTTAAACCACAAGCTGGGGCTGGGGTGCGCCAGATGACCGCTTCCCGTGCGATCCGTTCGCAGCAGCCCCTGAGAGCCTGTGTTGGTCGGGTCGCCGTTTCCTGTGAGCGGGGAGAAGGGAAAGCCTGAACGGAAGGTAATGATCCCTCCGAGGTGCCATCCGCCCAAAACCGCGTCCGCCACTCCGCCTCGGTTCAGGAACTTCTGTCCTTTTCCGACCGGCAGGGCGTAGTCCACGCTCGTGACCCAACGCTCGCGGTTATCAAAGTCGGAGAGCCCTTTTTCCGCGGCAAGATTGTAGCTGTTCTGCGGCCAGGGCGAATTGCAGCAAATCTCCGGCTGGTCGTTGATGGACTTGCTGAAAGTAAAGGCGCTCAAGAAATAGAGGCCATGGGAGGTTCGCTTCTCAGCCTTGAGTTGAAAGGCGTGGTAAGTTGAGTTCCCGTGATTCACGATCGAAGTGAACCCGGCATATTGCGGATAGGGCCGCAAGGATTGATCAAACGTCGGCTGCGGAGTGGGAATCTGATTCCGATCCACGAGAGACTGCAGGTGGGTCCCTTTGGTGCCCACGTAAGCGGGACTAATCAGGATATTGCCAGGCAATTGGTACTCGAGATTCAGATTCCACTGGTCATAGACACCCGTATGCAGGCGCCAGTCCTGGCTGGTAACGTAATCGATCTGCAGGGGATCGCCGGTGCGAATCTCGTAAAAGATAAAGAAGCGCCCGTATCCCGCGCGCACAACCAAGGGGTGAGACGGAAACGGGCTATACGATAGTCCGATCCGGGGCGCGAAGTCGGCTTTGTCCACGTTAGCCAGGTGTTTGGGATAGCCCGGCGTGCCGTCGGGGATGATTTGTCCTTTGGTGTAGTCGAAATTGCTCTCCCGATTATGGGCTTCATACAGCGGCGTGGCGTAGTCGTAGCGCAAACCGAGATCCAGAGTTAAGTTTGGCGCCGCCTTGTAAGTGTCTTCTACAAACGCCCCGTAAGAATGCTGGCGATTTCCGAAGTACGTGACCGTCGAAATTCTGCCAGAAACAGGAAGGCCCAGGAGCATGTCGGCGATCGCGTTTCCGCTGCCCTGCTGGTTGCCCGGATCCACGGCCGTGTATTGACCGCTGAATTGAACGTTGCCCCGGGGCTGGCCAATCTGCAGCAGGTTGAACTGATCAAACCGGAACTGTGGCCCCACCTTGAGCCAGTGTTTCCCGTGCACAAAACTGAGAGTGTCATTCAGTTGGATGTCCTGGGTGGTGCTCTTGGTGGGTGTGAAAAGGGGTTCACCGAGCCCATGGTATCCGCTGAATCCGAACCGTGTCAGTCCGTTGATGGATGGATTGTTAGGAACGCCCGGGAATTGCAGGCCGGACGGTGGATACTGCTGGCCGTAAGTAGGGTTGTTGGAAATGTAATGGACACGGTTGAATCCGAGACGGGCCGAGTTCACCAGGCTCGAGCTGATAACGTGGGTGTAGCCGAGCACGAAACCGCGGGTGTCCAAAGGCCGATTGCCAGTGTTGTAATTGCCTCCGTCAGCAATGCCTGAGAATACCGGCGCTTGAAAGCGTTGATCCTGGCTTAGGGAGAACCTTTCGAAGAGCTGGATTTTCGACGTGACGTTTTCATCGCCCCGCACATCCATCTGATCCACAGAATGGGTACCCAGAGCATTCACGATATAGTTGCCGCCCCCGGGTGTCGTGACTGCGGGATAGAGAGCCGCGTAATTCAGGCCAAGTGGACTCATGCCACCAGGAATGATGTTGGCCTGGCCCGCTATGGGCAGACCGGTCGTTGTATCGAATCCGAAGCCGTCTCGAACTGTGGAACCACCTACCGTGCGAGTGGTCGCTGGATTGTAAATCTCGCTGGTGAAAATGGGCCGATTCAGTGCATCGAAACAGGGCTGATCACTATTCGGGCCGCAGGACATCGACTGCCCGCCGAGAATATCGCTGAAATCTCCAGTGACCTCTTTTTGGGTCGGCACGGTGACGATGTCAGTCTGTGCCGAGTGAATTCGCGTGCCTTCATAGTCGGCGAAGAGGAATACCTTGTCTTTTACGATAGGCCCGCCGAAAGTCACTCCGAACTGGTTCTGCTTGTAAGGCGCTTTGCGGTCACTCGGAGATTCAAAGTATCCGCGAGCATCCAGCGCCTCATTGCGCAGGAACTCCCAGGCGCTTCCGTGGAATTGGTTTGTCCCCGACTTGGTCGTGGCATTGATTACAGCTCCGCCGCTCCGTCCGAACTCAGCCGAGTAGTTCGAGGTCTGAATCTTGAATTCCGCGATGGCATCCACGCTGCTCAATATGGCCAGGTCACCATTGTCGTTGGAATTGTTGTCGATTCCATCCAGCAAGAAGTTGTTCTGGTCCCCGCGGGTTCCATTGACGGCGAAACTTCCGCCGGCATTGCCGTTGGTCGGACTGCTGCCGCCGTTAACCGGTCCCTCGATAACCTTGGCAACCCCAGAAGTGAGCCCCGCCAAGTCCGCATAGCGCCGCCCGTTCAGAGGCAACTGCTCTACTTGCTGGCTGGCGACAACATCGCCCAGGGAGGCGTTCTCGGTTTCCAGCAGCGGAGCAGCTCCGCTGACTTCTGTCGTTTCTGTCACCGAGCCAACCCTAAGACTGAAATCAAGCCGGATCGTCTGCTGCACATCGAGCACGACGTCGTTCCTGATCGCCCTTTGGAACCCGGCTGCCTCAACAGAAACAGAATATCTGCCGATCTTGAGTGGGGTGATCACATAGTTGCCGTCAACTTCGGTTTTTGCGGAGGTAGCAACGCTAGTATCCGCACTAGCAGCCGTTACGGTGACTCCGGGAAGGACTGCACCACTTGGATCCTTGACGGTTCCAACCAGGCTGCCAGTATCGACTTGCGCTAACCCAACTAGCGCCGCGCTGATCAGAAAAACGACAACTCCAATGGTCTTTCTCATGAGTGATTCTCCTTCCCCGGACAAGATGCAGTGTCGATCAATGGCTCAGCAGCAAATCTCGCAGGCGGCTCCAACCTCCGCTGTTTTCGGCAAGAAATTGCTCGAATGCTAACGGAACGTTTCTTTTTATATCGTTTGGTTGTCTTTTGTCCAGAACAAACCAAGACTTCGACAGCAAGTGAAAAATTCTGAAGAACAGCAAACGGCGCTGGGTCCAAAGAATTGGGAGGTGATCAAGTTGAATCAGGTCGGGACAGCGCCGGAGGCGCTACTGGGGCTCTTCCGCTATCAGGCGAAGCAGGCCAAATTTCTCTGGAGCGTGGAACGTATGACTCATCGTGGGTCGCCAGACAACTTCGATCCGGTTCGGCGGAGGGCCACCTATACGCGTTCCTCGTGTCTCGTCTCGCGTCGGGCAATCCCTCCCAAAATCGCCACTGGGCCAATTTTCGGCGCAACAGCGAACCGAGGAACCGCACTCTAACCTCAAGTCTTTGGACAAGCATTCGAGCTGATTGGGCGCGATCGAATTGTAGAGTCCGTGAAAACTCCGCATGGGCTGATCGCCAAGAGCTCGAAAGGGAGCGGTTGCTCATGGGCCATGGTCGCGGTGATTGCGATGAGCCAGGACTGACTCGGGAGTTTACGGCGCGAATGGAATCGCGCTCGTCAACCGCCACCCTCCGCAGTGTCTTGAACAACCGTTCCCAGCCTTTGCGTCTAAAAACTCGGACCGTAATTGTCCTGGTGGTCGTAAGCAACGTGCTGGGACACTTTTTCTTGAGCCGCGGGCTGCACGAAGTCGGTCCGCTGGTCTCTTTTGCCCCCTGGCCATATATACACGCATTTCTAAATCCGTTGGTAGCGGCGGGGGTGGCACTGTTGATGGTGTGGCTGATCACGCAGCTCTCGTTGTTGAGCCGGGTCGACCTGAGTTATGTTCTGCCGGTGACCTCGATCTCGTACGTGCTGACCGCGCTGATGGGCAAATTCCTGCTGCATGAACCGGTCTCCACCGAGCGTTGGATTGGAATTGGCCTTGTTGTCCTGGGCGTGAGCCTGGTGGCACGCACCGTACCGCGCACTGCACCTGTGCTGTATAGATCCCGTAATCTGCCCTACGAGGCGGCGCAATGAAGTGGTTGCTCATGGCGCTCATCGTGATTCCAGGGACGGTTGCGGACTTGCTTAACACCATGGGTATGAAGCGCAATGGCGAGGTGTGCGACTTCCGCCCAAGCTCAATTTTTCGGTTAATCGCTTCCCTCGCACGTAATCCTTATGTTGCTGTTGGCGTGCCCGCTATGGCAGTTTCATTTTTCGCGCTGATGGCGCTGCTGTCCGTTGCCAACCTGAGCGTCGCGGTGCCAGCGACGGCATTCAGCTATGTGTTGGAAACGGTGCTGGCAAAGTACATCCTGAAAGAACGTATCGGGTGGCAGCGCTGGGTGGGCGCTTCGCTAGTTGGCTGTGGAGTGCTGCTGGTTGCGATCTAGCATTGCTATTTCCCGCCAATTTCAGTTTTGAAATGGCCTGCTGGCTGACTGTGGAAAAAATACCAGGACTTCACGCAGGCAAGTTTGCCACTTAAACATCCGCCCTCACTGATACCAGTGATACCGTTTTACACGGAAATCAGCTAATAAGGGAAACTGTACCCGAAGAACGGATTCGTTTGTAACCCGCTCAAACACAGCGTACTATGACGGAAGTGTAGATTTCACAGTGGCTTGCAGGTAACGGCGGTAATAGAATCCCCTCCCTCTCCGCCATGCAGTCTGGAGACTGCTGCGCCCTTTTTTGTGAAAGTCGCAGAAAATGCCCGTATTTTGCGATGACTCCTAAGACAAACCGGACTGAAGAGAGTGGACTGTCTCGCCATACGACATCCTTTTGACATTCTCTGGCGCCGCAAGCAGCAGTCCGACTTTCAAAGCTCAATTAGGCGAACGCCAGGCGATCACAGCCGCATCCCTTGCTAATCCTGACTTAACTCACCGACTACGAACCAGTAGGCGAGCAGTCCCACAAGAAGAACGATCGAGGCGAGCTCAAAACCTGGAACATACGAGCCGCTCCGCCTGATCAACACTCCTACGGCCAGTGGCGCGATGATTCCGGCGAGATTGCCCGCAAAATTTTCAGCTCCGGTCCATATCCCGACGGTTTCGAGTGGTGCACAGCATTGAAGAATTGCGAGCAGATTGCCAGTGGAAAGCCCGACAAGGGAGGCTCCCATCAGTAACCCGATAGCCATCCGAGTGTCCGAAGTTCGCACGGCTGTCATGAGTAACAGGCCCATAAAGAAAGCCGCGGTCACGATTCCTTTCCGAGTCCCCGTTTCATCCCAGCCCCGGCCGATCAGGTTGTCGGCGATCCATCCTCCAATCGGTTCGGCAACCCCGAACGTGAAGAACGCGAGTGAAGCATAAAAGCCGGCCTGTACGATGCTAAGGCGGCGGACCGTCACGAGGTAGTCGGGCAGCCACGTGACCAGCACATACCAGTAGTAGTCAAAACAAAAGAATCCGAGGCAGATGCCCAACAAATTGCGGTTGAGCAAGGCGCTCCAACGAATAGGAGACGAAATCCCGGACGGCGCAGAAGCCACGGCCTTGTTCACTGGCTGCAACTGGCGGGGAAAAAACCAAAACCAGGGGACCATCCAGACGAGAGCCGCGCAGCCTAAAAGGAGGAAGGTGTGGCGCCATCCATAACGTATTAGGAGCCAAGGGACCAGGATGCCTTCGAGGACCAACCCCGTTCGAGTACCAAAGTCGAAAAGTCCTGAGGGCAGACCGCGATCCTTGCGCGTGAAAAGCAAGCTGACAATCTTTGTCCCGCCCGGAAGGTAGATGGACTCTCCGACGCCAAGAAGAATGCGGAACCCAATCAAGACTGTAAGACTTCCCGCCAGACCCGTAAGCCCCTGCGCCAATGACCAAAGGGCAAAGGCTCCGGCATAGAGCCAGCGCAAATTCAAGCGGTCGGCGCACCAGCCAATGGGAATTTGCATGAGCGCGTACGACCAGAAAAAGGAAGAAAGCAGCAGGCCCTTGGTTTCCGGCGTCAGGTGGAAGTCCCTAGAAATCAACGGCAGTGCGAATGAAATCGCGGCGCGGTCTAGATAGTTGATCAATGATGCTGTAAAGAGCAGGCTAATGATGGTCCAGCGACGCTTGTTGGAAACATTCAGCAGATCCATCCTGGGACCCTTTACTCTGCGAATCCAGAGTTACAGACTTCGTGGGCAGCTAGCCTCATCCGCACCGTCCGGCAGCGACATGCGTGACGAGGCGCGGGCGTTCGAGCGCTAGTCTCTTACGCCCATTGAATGTACAACTTGTACCGGAGAAACCGCGATGTTTCGCAGTGGCTCAGTTTCGGTATGTGCAATTCGCTGACCGGAGATGTGGTCCGCCTTGTTTACCTTGGCGATTCTTTCCAAGTGATGTCCCTACCCGTAACTCGGACAAAACTTGACAGAGACGAATTCCCCTGATTCACGCTCAGGGTCAAGAATCATGCCGAGAATTGAGGGGCGCTGTGTTTCGTTTTGCACCTGACAGCTCGGTGATGAGGAGCGCGGGAAAGCTCGTTGAGGCCGCGCGGCCCCTGCTGCGGAAAACGGCGCACCCCCTCAGAGCAAGGCGGTTTTAGAGAGACTTCAAGAACTCGATGATGGCTTCTTGGTCCTCCCTCTTCAGTTTTTCAAATTGCTGACTTACATGACCTGCTTCGCCGCGGTGCCGCAGGATCGCGTCGCGAAGCGTCAGGGATGTGCCGTCGTGCATCAACCGCGAACGCAACCGGACTCCCCATAAGGGTGCGGTGCGTATTTTATTTCGACTGCTCTCGAAGTCCTGTTTCGAAAGATACCCCGACATCATTTGAAAGACTTTGTTCCCGTAGTGTTCCCGGGTCGCCTGCAGGATTCCGTCGCCTGTACCGAGGTCATGCATCAAGAAATCCCCATATGGATGAAATGTGATTGACCCGAGCGCGACCGGAATCGTAAACGTTCCACCGTTGATCTTCGTTCCAGCGGGAGCAGTGGTCAATGTTTCGACGTGGCAAGTCGCACAACCGATTTTTTCAAATAAGCCGTTGCCCTTCGTCGCAACCGCGCTGCCCGCGAGCTGGGAATCCCGCGCAGGAGCTTTCGTGGCTCGAATAAACCGGGCGAAGTGATCAACGTCAGAGAGGCCGTCCGGCCCTGGCTTGTCATTCGGCACCGAAGCGGTGTTGCAGAGCTTGGTCATCTCATCCGGTTGAAGGCGGTTTGTGATTCCCATCTCATTGAGGTAGGCATCGCCAGCGAACGACAGCAGGCTCGCATGCTGGTCTTTCCAACCGAACCTGCCTACGCTCATTTGTCCGGGGGCTTCTACGATAGGAACCTGGAGAACCTGTCCGCAGATTTTCCGATGAGAAGATTTGCATTGTCGCTCGGCAAGATCCATGAGGGTTTGATCGGACAGCGCCTCGACGAAGCCGTCCCCTAGCAGACTCACAGAAAGGCGAAACGTCCGGATCGTCTCGGATTCTGGAACTCGCTCTTGGATCTCGGTGTTAAGAAAAGCAGCGTTGGGACAAATAGCGCGCTCATTCACGAGCGACCGGCCAGAAATCACTTCGGCTCCGTGAGCAATCGGGATGTCCGG
>WNGP01001473.1_pt1 | contig 19383 bp, 19 predicted proteins | sample 5407671 | NCBI WGS metagenome assembly WNGP01 (sample SAMN13153381, study PRJNA577476) | soil metagenome | isolation source: 40 cm soil or saprolite under Garry oak tree replicate 2 | place: USA:California | collected 2016-06-15 | reverse complement strand
GACGGATACGGCAATAATCGAGTCGTGAAGTACGACAAAAACGGCCGCTTTCTGAAGCAGGTGGGCAGCGAGAAAGCCGGGAGTGAACCCGGCCAATTCATGCTGCCGCACGCGATCGCCGCGGACGCCAAGGGCAATGTGTATGTCTCTGATCGTGGTAATAACCGGATGCAAGTCTTCGACAGCGATCTTGTCTTTAAGACCAGTTACGAGAATGCCGGCACGGCGTGGACGGTGTGCATTTCTCCCAGCCCCCACCAGTACCTGTTCACGTCTAACTCGAACCCCAACGGAAATCCCCCCGGCTCCTGGGATATCACGGGCGAGATTTACAAAATGGAATTGGATGGGACGATCCTCGGCAAATTCGGCCACGCCAGCAAGCAGTTCGGGGGATTTCAGGTGGTCCACATGATGGATTGTCGAAACCCGAACGAAATCATCGTTGCGGAAATCGAGTCCTGGCGAGTACAGAAACTGATGTTGAAACCGCTGCAGATCAAGATTTCGTCTGCGAACTAAGGAAGGGAAGGTTGGTTATGAAGCGCTATTTTTTGAGTTTGCTGGCTGCGATGCTTCTTCCAGGGATTACCGTCGTCGCGCAATCCGTGCCTGAGATACGCCTCGACTCCGACCCTGGACCGCTAAAGTTCCCGGACAATATCCATCTGGGCGAAGCGGCTGGAGTGGCAACGGACTCGAAGGGAGATATCTTTGTTTATACGCGGACGGGTCATCCGACGATCTCGGTCGGCACTTCGCGGGCCTTCGCGCACGGAGGTTCGCGGCTGTTCGAGTTCGACCGAAACGGCAAGTTCGCTCGCGAAATCGGGCAAGGGCTTTACGGTTTTCTGGTTGCGCAACAGGTGCGCGTGGATCCGCAGGACAACATTTGGATCGTGGACCAGATGTCGAACATGGTGATCAAGTTCGATCCCAACGGACAGGTTCAGATGTTACTCGGCAGAAAGGCCGAGGCGGAGCGGATTCCGGCCTTGCCGCTCAACCGGCCTCCTGGTGCGCCGGGCGGAGGCGGCGGCGAAGGCCCTGCGGCGCCACGCGGTCTTCCGGGCGCCGGGGCTCAGAGCGATATTTTCCAGCGTCCTACCGACGTAGGGTGGGATGCCGCCGGGAATATCTATGTGGCCGATGGCTATGGCAATGCCCGGGTGGCCAAGTTTGACAAGGACGGCAAGTTCGTCAAATCCTGGGGCTCGAAAGGAGACGCGCAGAGTCAGTTCAACACGGTTCACGGCATAGCGATCGATGCGCAAGGCAATGTTTACGTGGCTGACAGTGGAAATAAGAGAATTCAAGTCTTCGACCGCGATGGGAACTTCAAAACGTATATCTTAAATGTGGGAAGCCCGTCCGCGATTTGTATTACACCTGGAGAACACCAATACCTTTACAGTTCGAATTCAAACCCGCCGGAAGACGTCGACGCGAACGGCGAGATCTACAAGTTGGAATTGACGGGCCAAATTGTAGGCAAGTTCGGCAGGGCAGGAAAAGTGTTGAAGGAATTCGGCACCGTCAATGCCATCGACTGTCGTAACGAGAACGAGCTGTATGTGGGGGAGATCGGTAACTGGAGAGTGCAGAAGCTTACTCTGCATCCGTAGGCTTTCCACAAGCCTGCTCGTGAACGGCTGATAACTGCAGGAATTCTAAATGACATTGCTCGGACCGACTTGAGGTTCAAGGCTGCGAGAGATCGGCGATAACCCAATCGGGAGCGACTTTGCAGCCTTTAGCAATGTTGATGTCAACGAAGTACGCTCTTCGGCTCACATCTCTATCGGCCTCCAAACGGTGTCGCCTCCAATTGACTCGAAGGTGTGGCGGGCGTATGGTTGGCGCCAGTTTGACCGTCTGGCGAGTCTGCCACGTGTACCACCTGCTTGTGGAGTGTGGCACGATTCTTGGCAGGTGGACGCCCTCGATTCGAGAGTCGCGGAGGCACCGAAATGAAAGGACGAACGCTAAAGATTGCGGCTGTATGCATGGCTTTACTCGCGGTCATCCTGGTGAGTAACCGGCTGGGCATAGTCCAGGGACAGCAGAAGAAGACGCCCGGGGAGGGGTTCGCGGCCATCCCCGGACTCAAAGGCGGGCAAGACGTTTTCGGCCCTTACGATCCAGTGCAGAACTGGCCGAAGCCATTGGCAGAGAGCCTTCCTAACCATGAGGCGTGGACGTGGTCACAAGCGACCGACATTTTTCCCGAGAGCCCTGACCGCGTGCTGGTGACGCAGAAAGGCGAGCTGCCCGTGCTTCCGACGCGGCTCAAGACGACGTGGCTGCCCGACATCGGGCCCAGCATCAAGTTCCCCGTAGGACCCGGCGTGCCGTTGCGCGAAACCGCCAGCGCTACCCCAAGCTGTGGCGGCGTTCCGAACGCCGAGGGGATGCCAAAGAACCCAAATTGTCCCGACGCCCGAGATGGGCACGACGGCCGCCCAGGCGTTGATTGGCGATGGGAGCACGTCATTGTGGTGTTCGATCGGAATGGCAAGATGATCGAAGACTGGTCGCAATGGGACAAGATCTGGGGCCGGCCGCATGACGTGGAGATCAGCCCCTACGACCCGGACAAGAACATCTGGATCGTGGATGCCGACAACCACTTCGTCAGCGAGTTCACGCATGACGGCAAGCAGCGCATCCTGACGCTGGGCACGCCGGGCGTGCCGGGCACCGACGATACGCATTTCAGCCGGCCGACCTTCATGGCCTTCATGGATGCCAACACCTGGTATCTGGCCGACGGCTACGACGGCACTCGCGTCATCAAGTACGACATGAAGGGCAAGAAACTCTCGCAGTGGGGATTGAAGGGCACCCCTCCCAACGAAAAGCGTCCCGGCTATTTCAACAGCGTGCACGGAATCGCCGTCGACCCGACCACGCGGCGCGTTTACGTGAACGACCGCAACAACGGCCGCGTGCAAGTGTTCGACGAAAACGGCAAGTTTCTAGATCAGTGGGATTTCGGTCCGCGGCCGCCGATGAACATTCACAGCATCTACATGGGCTCCGATCATATTCTCTGGGCCGCCGACCAGGGATCGAACAAGCTCCTCGCCTACGACGCCGAGGGACACTTCCTCTATTCGTGGGGAACGTTTGGCACGTGCCAGGGCTGCATGTGGGGCGTGCACGGATTCACCACCGACAAAGAGGGCAATCTCTACACCGCCGAAGTGAGAACCGGCCGAGTCCAGAAGTACACGCCGCGCAAGGGCGCCAGCCCCAAGTTTCTGGTGGGCAAGCCCTGGCCGGGCGTGTGGTAGCCCTGAGAAAAAAAGAGCGCGGCTCACTCGGCTGGTCAAGCGGGATGGCGGAGGGGAAAAGCGGGTGCGGGGATCGCCCGGTTACAACGGGAATTCCGGTAACTGACAATTTTGGGGAGGAAGCCATGAAACGCAAGTGGGTTGACTGGGCAGTTCTAAGTGCGTTGGTCGTCGCCGCGGCAGTGGGCGGGAAGTGGATTTCGAGTGCGGCATTTTCGGCTCAAGCCGCTCAGCCAGAGAGCCGTAGTCTACCGATGTTCGAAGTGGATCATGCGTGGCCGAAGGTGCCCGCCCAATGGAAGCTCGGAGACGCCTCGAGCATGGCGATCGATGCACAGGACAATGTCTGGGTCCTGCACAGGCCGCGGACGCTCAAGCCAGAGCAGGCAGCCATGGCTGCGCCGCCGGTGATCGTCTTCGATAGCGCGGGCAATTACATCAAGGCCTGGGGCGGTGATGGCAACGGCTATGAATGGCCGCAGCGCGAGCATGGCATCTATATCGACAACAAAGGATTCGTGTGGCTGGGCGGAAATAATTGCCCCACGAATGGCCTGCCAAGGGTCAAGCCGGTTGCCGATGACCAGCTCTTGAAGTTCACGCAAGATGGCAAGTTTGTCATGCAGATTGGCCGCAGCAATCAAAGCAAGGGCAATGCCGACACCGGGAATTTGCACCGTCCCGCCGATGAATGGGCCTATCCGCCGACGAACGAATTGTTCGTGGCCGACGGTTACGGCAATCACCGCGTCGCCGTCTTCGATGCGGAGAGTGGCAAGTTCAAGCGGATGTGGGGCGCATTCGGCAACAAGCCGGTGGACGATGACCACTGCATGATCGTTACGCCATCCAGCTTCTCGGATCCGGGGCCGCAGCAGTTCAGCATCGTACACGCCATCCGCGTCGCCAAGGATGGCACGGTGTATGTGGCGGATCGAGAATACCGGCGCGTGCAGATGTTTACGAAAGACGGCAAGTTCGTGAAACAGTTGGTCAGAAATAACGAACCGTTTGCTCGCGATTTGGCCCTGTCTCCGGACACGAACCAGCAGTTCCTCTATGTGGGGGGCGGCAATGGCATTTTCATTGTCGATCGCAAGACGCTGGAGATTGTGGGCAACATCGAGCCCGCAGGGATCATCGGGCCGGGCCATGAGATCGCGACCGATTCGAAAGGCAATCTCTATATCGCGCAGACCACGGCCGGACTACAAAAACTGACGTTCAAGGGGATGGCGCACATCAGTAAGTGACAAGTACGCAGAGCGCGACGCAGAGAAAGTGCCGGCTTAAACCGTCTGACGATTTAATGCCGGCGGCGTGAGGGTGTCAGGCGTTACGACACGCTCCGGCCTCCGTCCGAAATGGCGAATCCGGCCCGCACCCGCTACGCGCGGGGGACCCGCTTGCCGGCGAGTACGGTCCCACTCGGGAAGAGCCTCTGGCGGCCGGTGATTTTGTTCTTGTAGTTGTCGAGGAATTCGAAATTTCCCTTCCGCAGTTCGAGCAGCGCCACGTCGGCGGGCGCGCCCACGTTGAGCGTACCGCGGTCGTTGAATAACGGAAAGATGCGCGCGGGATTCACGGTGGCGCGCGCGATGGCCTGGTCGACGGTCATGCCGTAACCGAAGAGCTTCGACATGCAGTTGGCAAGGTCGATGACCCCCGTTTGATGAGCGTTCACGTTCCAGTCGGTGGAGAACGTATCGGGCCAGAATCCGGCCTTCATGATCGCGGCAACGGTGTCCCACCTCATGTGCCCGGTCTGCCCATTTCCAACGTCGAACCACACGCCGCGGCGCCGCGCCGCCAGCACTTCGGGCAGGATGTGGCCGCTATCGTCGATGATGCTGTTGGGCGGCGGCGCGAACATGTGGGTGACGATGTCGCCGCGCTTCAACAGGTCGACGAGCTTGGGAAACGGCGAGATCGTCTGCCCCATGTGGATCATCACGGGCAGGCCGAAGGAGCTGGCCACTTCTTGCGCGCGCCGAAGCACCTCGAAATCGTTGGCCCCCGCGACATCCCGCGACAGCCGCGCCTTGACACCGACAATGAAGTCGCGGTTCTTCGCGATGGCGTCGCGCGCCGCAGCGACATCGGCACGCTTGAGGTCCATCGTATCGCCTTCGGGCAGGATGCCGGCGCGTCCGATGTTGATCAGCACGCGGCCCTGCTGCGGCGCCGATCGCGCGACGGCAATCGTCTCGCCGATGCGGTCGGCCCCTTGCGTTCCCGCATCGATCCACCCGGTCACACCGTCCTGCAGCACGAGCCCGGGCCCCTCGGCAGAGCGCGCGGTATGCGTGTGGACGTCGAGCAGACCTGGGACGACGAGCTTGCCGCGCGCGTCGATGGTGTCGGTTGCGTCGCCTGCGACGGTGGCTTCGATGGCGACGATGCGGCCTCCCGAGATGGCCACGTCGCGGATCGCATCGAGCCGCACGGAGGGGTCGACGACGCGCCCGCCCCTGATGATCAGGTCGTATCTCGCCGCGAATGCTCTCGGAACGCGGGCGAGCATCGCCGCGCCAGCGGCGGCGGCTGAAAGAAACTGGCGCCGGTTCAACATCGTAGCCTCCCCAGCTTATCTGACAGACTTATCTGACAGAGATGTTGGGCGCGTCGAACCTGTCTGTCAACAACTGATCGCCCACCCGACGACGAACCGCGAAAAATAGTAGCGAATGGCGGCGAAATCCAGCTCGCTACTCTCGCCGATGACCACCTCCGTCGTGTCAGTGACCCCGCGAAGGGTTTCAAGCGCGGTCGGTCCCCGAAGAATTCTCTGGATGATGAAAAAACGCTTCCTTGACACCGGCGAGCGGCTAACGTAGCGTGCTCCTGAAGCCACACGAACCACCCCCCCAACCCCTGAGGTTCTTGGCTTCGGGGTCAGGAAGTTCCCGCTTGACCCCTCCCTCCTAGTGTTGGAATGGCAAGCGCCCTGTCTACGTAGGCGGTGTGTGGCCTGGGCTATCGTTCGATTCCGCGGGCCTGCCGGGGGAGGGGCGATTATTATTACGTGGAGAGCGCGGTCGATGTGGAGCTATGCGGCGGCCGCGCGACGCGAATCCGGTGCGCGCCGCAGTTTCAGCCCGACGCGGCCGTACAACGCGGTTATGTCGGACTACTTAGCCTTGTACCGTAAATTTCAGCGGCAGGATGAGGATCTTGTCGCCTTCCTGGATCGAGATGTTGTAGCCGCCGGATTTCACCTGCGGAACTTTCAGGATAATCTTGGCCCTGCCCTGCTCTACCAACGTGGCCTTGTAGTCGTCTTTGTCGTCAGAAAGAAAGACCGCCGAAACGGTATCTTTATCGAGGTTTTCGCCGGTCAAGGTCACGCTGTCATTGACCTTGCCTGTGGCGGGCGCAACGCCGGTTATTTTCGGGGAATTCTGTGCGACGGCGCGCGGCGCCAGGAAAAGCAGGAGAAACACCGCGGCAAGCAAGCTGAGCTTCTGAATCATGCGTCTGCGATCAGGGCGTATGGTTCCGTTCTCCACCCCAGAGAGGTGACCAAACCGAGAAGAGCCCGGATCATAGGCTGGATTAGTAGCCATGGATCTACCTCCAAATTGCCGGTCAGAAGGCGTTTAATTGCGGCGAAGATACGCCCGCGGCGTCAGCGTGTCAAGTGTACGTGCAGGCGAGCGGCGGGTAGCCGGGAACTTTGCCGAATGGCTCAGCTTGCAGCCTGGCAACATGCACAGGCGCGGAAGCAGCGGCCGGGGCCGCCGGCATGTAAAATAAGGGATGAGAACGCCTACAGGAGGAAAATGACGGTCCGGCTGATTGCGCTCGACATCGACGGGACGCTGCTCGATAGCGCCTCCGAGGTGCCAGCGGCTAACCGGCACGCCATCGAGGCCGCCGTCGAAAAAGGCATCGAGGTTGCGCTGGTTACCGGCCGGCGCTTCGATTTTGCGCTGCCGATCGCGGAGCAAATTCCCTGCCCACTCACCATGATCGTCAATAATGGCGCGTTGGTGAAGTCCAAGGATGGTGTCACGCACCTGAAACACCTTCTCCCGCAGCAGACCGCGCGGGCGGCGCTGCAGTTTCTTCCGGAGCACCGCGTCGGCGCCGCCGTGGTTTTCGACCGGCCTCGCGCCAACCAGGTTATCTACGAGAAGATCGATTGGGAGGACCCTCGGAGGAAAGGTTATTTTGCGCGGAACCGGGAATTTATCGCGCAGGTCTGCCCGCTCGAAGATTGCCTGACTGAAGACCCGATCCAAGTGATGTATAGTGGATCGGTAACCGAGATGCAAAACGTAAGCGCGGCTCTGCGCCGGGCGTCCAAGACGCTGGCGTTTTCGCTGGCGATGACCGTTTATGATCAGCGCGATTTTGCTATGGTGGACGTCATCCGCCTGAGGTGTTCGAAAGGAGCCACGCTGGCGGAATGGACGGCGCTGCGCGGCTTTGGGCGCGAAGAGGTGATGGCGATTGGAGACAACTTCAACGACCGCGAGATGCTGGAATTTGCGGGGCTTCCTGTGGTGATGGCCAACAGCGTGCCGGAACTGAAGATCTTGGGATGGCGCCAGACGCTTTCCAACGACGAAGGCGGAGTTGCCGCCGCGATTCGCGAATACGCACTGGAGAATTTCTAATGGCGCGCCTGCCCCAAAATGCACGATCCGCTGCCCCCGACGCGCGCCGTTTTGAGCGCAAGCGCTCGCGCGGAACAAAAAGTTGCGCGCGTTGGGGTGGGGCGCGCTCGCGGATGATTCCAGCTCTTCTCGCGGGAGCCGGATTTTTGATCGCCTTGGCCGCCGCGCAACCGGCAAGTGCCGATTACGCCGTGCTTCGCAGTGGGCAGCGGCTGCACATCACGGGCTGGCAAAACCTGGGCGATACGGTGCGGCTCGATTTGGCGGGCGGCAGCGTCACCATAGCCGCCGCCGACCTCGAGAAAATCGAGCCCGAGGAGGTTTTTGGCGAGAGCGCGCAACGCGAGGCCGATGTGCCGTACTCCGCGCAGATTCGGAACGCGGCGGGGACCTACGGCCTCGATCCCGCGCTCGTCGCTAGCGTGATTGCCGTAGAGTCAAATTTCAACTCGCGAGCCGTCTCGAAAAAATCCGCCCTGGGCTTGATGCAATTACGCCCGGAAACCGCGGCACAGATGGCCGTGCGGAACGCATTTGATCCGGTGCAGAACATCGACGGTGGGACACGTTATCTGAAACAGCTTCTCGATCGTTACGGCCAGGACCTTACGTTGGCACTCGCCGCCTATAATGCCGGTCCGAAACGCGTAGATTTCTATCATGGTATTCCGCCGCTGACCGAAACCCGCTCGTACATCGACCGGGTGATCGCACACTTGCGAAGCCAACCAAATCTCATGAGACAGTTCTTCCCTGAATCCGCGAGCGAGACTTCCTCAGTCTTGGCAGCTCCGCAATCGGAAAAATAACGAATTCAAACGACGCGCGGAGTTCAGCTCCGCCGCGCCTGTTTTTGAGGCGTCAGTTCTGCGGCGTAGGACCGGGCATGGGCTAACGCATAGGTTAAGGCTGAGAACCCGGCGCGCCCGGATTTCCATTCTGAGGAGCAATAGGGATGATGCCGGGCATGTTGGTCGTACCGTTCGCACCCGGAAGAGCTGCGGGATTTGGCGCCGCGCCCGGTTGCGCCGGGGCGTTCAGCCCAGGAATGGCGCTCTGCTGTCCCGGCGCGCCGTTTGCATTCATCAGCGGATTCCAGATGAATTCCCACTCGAAGTAGGTCTTGCCTCCTTGATAGACCATGATCGAGGGCTGCTTGACTTTGCTGGCGACGCCGATCACGGAGCCGCCAAAAACCGGCGAATCGACAGATTGCAAGGGCGCGGGTTGCGTTGAGCTCACCGTTGAATTCTGGCCGCCTAGACCCGGCTGCGGCGCTCCCGATTGGCCCGGCTGGAGGCCGCTTTGCTGCGAATTTTGCGTGCTGAGCCCGGTCGTGCCGAGCGGCGATCCGCCATTCAGATTCGGATTTATCTGACCGAAAAGCTGGCTGGCCAAGCCGGCGACGCTACCCGGCAGTTGCCCGGCGAATGCGGCGGCCACAGCCATCTCCTGCAAGGTATGGAAGTGGACGCTGCCGACGAGTTGACCGTTGGGGGTGACGTAAATCAGCCGCCAGCTACCATCAGAACTATTCATCGGCTCCTTATACGACTTGCGAAGGAAATGGACTCCTGCGGCATTGGCTTTAGTGAGGTCCTCGAGGCTCGCCGGATATTTGCCGTTCTTCTGAAAATAGAGGCGGATGGCGCGAACGTACTGATTGCCCCGCCAAATCGCCTCCTGCTCGCGCAGCCGCCGGCCCTGCGTGAGAATATTGGGCGTGGCTGCGGAGGCCAGCAGCAGCATCGTGGCAACCAGGAAGATGGCCAGCAGGACGGCATATCCGGCTTCAGCTTTACCGCGAGTGGAGCGGATTGCGCTCACGATGGGTTGGGCTCCTCCATGGTCAGCGTGGCGCGGCGTCCCGTACTGATCTCTTCCAACTCCACACTGCTATTTCCAATCTGCACCAGCCGGTAGCGTCCCAGCAAAACTTCTCCGACAGCGACAATGTAAACGTTTTCCCCTTCCATAAAGAACGCCCGGCGCACTCCCGTCCGGGCGTCGGTCACGAAACCGTAGAAAGTCGCCGGTATGGCCAGAGACGCCGCACCCGAGGCAGCGGACGGTGTGACCGGCGGCGGAGCGACAGCGACGGGCGGCACAGGGGAAACGGGGGGCGGTGCGGTGGCGCTGAAGATGTTCCGATGCGAACCCGCGTATTGCAGCTTCTTCAAACGGTTCAACAACTCCAGCTTCAGAGCGGGATTTTCCACGGCAATGGGGCGAAATTTCTCATCGGCACTGGAGACCACCGGGGCGATCTCGGGCGACCGGTTGCTTCGATAAATTACATAGAAGAAGACGGTCGCAAGCCCAGCCAGAAGGATGATCTGCTTTTGCCGGCTCGACATATCTAGCTGCGAAAATACGTGCGCAGTTGGAGATTCAGCTTCAATTGTCCCCCCGAACCGCTGGTAGCCAGGGAAAGGCCGTCGAGAACATAGAATGTGTCCGAGTGCTGCAGGTCATTGACGAAACGAACCACGCTGGAATAATCCCCCTCGACCACGGCGGAGATATCCACCTGCTTAACGCCTCGTTTATCGGCTTCGTGCTGGCGGAAGCTGAGATTTTCGGCCTGCAACCCGGCACCGCGAGAGAGCGCGCCGAAATCCGAAATGACGGAGGAATAACCCGATGTGATCGGCCTGAAATTCAGCCGGAAAAAAGTATCACACTGCTGCTCAACGGCAGGCAAGGTCGTGCGAATCGTCTCGGCCCGCGTGACGTCGGCGGCCATCAGAGCGTGCTGTCGGTTGAGGGCGTTCAATTCCGACTGCGGAGTACGGTTGGCGCTGGCCATCTGCCAGTTAAAACCGGCCAAAATGATGTCCACCGCCACGACGACGCCCAGAGTGGCGCGAATGATCGTTTTGGTTTTCTTCGACATGGCTTCAGGTAACGGAATAGCGCGCGTTCAACGCCATCAAGACCTGGTCCGCATCTGCGGACCGGCCGTTGGCGCGGCTCTCGCCAAGAACCTCGATATCCGAAAATGCGCCGGAATCTTCGAGCGCCTTCAGAAATCTTAACTTCCCTTCGTCGGTCTTCGCTCCTATCGTCAATTTTAATTCCAGGTGATCGTCCGCCAGTTTCGGCTCGATACTTATAACCCGCACTCCCTCCGGCAGGTTGCGTTCCAGGTCCATGAAGATCTGCGTCCAAGGAAAAGCACGCTGCGCGATCAACCCGTTCAGGAAAGCGGAGAGATCTCGACGCTGAATGGTTTCGGGGCGATTGAAGAACGATTCCAAATCGGCGCGGCGACGACGAAGCGCCTGCATGTCGCTTTCAGTTCGCGCCTGTTCCAATCGTATGGTGGTATTAGAACGCCGCATGCTGTACACATTCCAGGAGAGCAGCGCCATGGCGAGCAGACCAATACCGCCGATCATGGTCGAGAAAACGACGAATCGCCGGTTCTTTTCAAGCGGCGAGCTCGCCAGATTGAGTCGCACCTTCATATCGACATTACCTTCCCATCACCAGTTCCGCGATCAGACGCCGCTCAGGAGCCACGATAGAGCGTCCAACCAACCAGGGCATCCAGTTCTCTCTCCACCAAGGGGCGCAATTCGCTGCTGATGTGACCCTCGCTGGCGGCGGCGCTCAATAAACCGCCGACCGTACAGTGCAATTCGCGCTCCAGGGGCTCGCGAAACTCCTCGATTCTTCCCGCCAGTCCCGCCAAGCCGACCATGGTGATTCCTTCGTGCCAGGAATCCTGATAATAAGCGGCGAGCGGATAAATTTCATCGAGCAAGGCTTGCGGCGTGATCTCAGTTTCCTGAGCGGGAAGATCAACACAACGATAGGCGCAAAGGATCCCACCGCGAACGATCGCGGCCGTCATGGCTTTGCCCGCAACGCGGGCCAGCAGCGCGGGCTTGCGATCGTTGAGTAAGGGAAGCGCGGCCAGCGTCGAACTCATCACTACGCCCGGGGCCATACCCACAGACTCCAGCAGTTGCTCATATTCGCGCACGATACGCAACCGGGCCAGCGCGGTAACAATATCGACTCCCTCTTCGCGGGCGGGCTGGCGCATGAAGGAGACCACGGTCTCGTCCGGTTCAAACGGGACGCTCTTCTTCAGGCGCCATCGCAATAAGGGCAAAGCTTCATGGACCGCGCGAGGGAAAGTATCGAAGTGCAAGACGAAGACGCGAATGATCGGATCGGGTAAGAAGAGCGCTATGTCGCGAGTCTTCGCGTGTATCCGGGCAAACACCTTTTCTATTGCAGAACGGACCTCCGCGGGATTGGACAGGTTCGATTCCACGGCGCTCGGCTGGATGGCTCCAGGCGCGAGCGGCTCAACTGCCAGGAACTCGACTCCAGCGCCTCCGCGACTCCAGCGTGCCGCAGCAATATAACCAGCAGCTATTTCGCAAGCGATCAGCGGATGGGGGGCAACATCCAACCATTGCGCAAAGCGGCGAACCGCCGCACTTCGATAGATCCCTCCGCGAATTCCTTCAGCGGTTAACATGAGCGATAAATGGCTCCCGGGACTGTCTGGCGTGCCGTGACACGTCTCTTCGTTTGAGATGTGCTTCGGGCCGTTTCATTCGATGAAGGTGACCTTGTTAATTTCTTTCAATGTCGTGACGCCCGCACGTACTTTCTCCAATCCCGAATCCCGCAAGAAGGTCATTCCCTCTTCTCGCGCCGCTCGCTTGATTTCGGACGTGGGACGCCGCCCAATGATCATTTCACGGATGCGATCGGAAAGGTCCAGCAGTTCGGTAATTGCCGTCCGGCCGTGGTATCCCGTGCCCGAACATTCCAGACATCCCGCCCCTTCAGCAAAGGACACCGGGCCCCAGAGGTCCGGATCGAGACCTGCTGCGCGCAATACGTCGGCAGGGTATTGCAGCGGCTTCTTGCAGCTTTCGCAGACCACCCGGACCAGCCGCTGCGCCATGATGCAATTCAGGGAGGAGACAAAATTATAGGGCTCGACGCCCATATTGATGAATCGTCCGATGACGTCGGTGACGTTGTTGGCATGCACAGTGGTAAAGACGAGGTGCCCCGTCAGCGCCGATTGAATGGCGATTTGGGCGGTCTCTTCATCACGGATCTCGCCGACCATGATTTTGTCCGGGTCGTGCCGCAAGATGGAGCGCAAGCCGCGCGCAAAGGTAAGGCCTTTTTTCTCGTTTACAGGGATTTGCGTGATTCCCCGCACCTGATATTCCACCGGGTCTTCGATCGTGATGATTTTATCTTCGTCCGTTTTGATCTCATTGATGGCGGCATAGAGCGTGGTCGTCTTGCCGGAACCCGTGGGTCCGGTAACGAGAACCATGCCGTAAGGTTCGCGAATGTAGCGGCGAAATTTACGCAATTCTTCATCCGAGAAGCCCACCACTTCCAGGCTGAGATTGTGGAATTTCTCCGAGAGCGTCTCTTTATCAAGCACGCGAAGGACGGCATCTTCGCCGTGAATGGAAGGCATGATGGAGACGCGGAAATCGACGAAGCGCCCCTTATAGCGCACCCGAAAGCGGCCGTCCTGCGGCACGCGGCGTTCGGCAATATCCAGTTCGCTCATCACCTTGATGCGGGAGAGAATGGTGGAGTGCCATTCTTTGGAAATGGGCGGCATAGCATGCACGAGAATACCGTCAATTCGGTACTTCACAATGACTTCGAGGTCCCGCGCTTCGATGTGGATGTCACTGGCGCGCCGCTCCAGCGCAGTAAAAATCACCGTATCCACAAGACGCACGATCGGGCTGACCCCGCCCTCCTCCGTGAGCCGTTCCGCGAAGAGCGCCTCTTCACTCTCTTCTTCATCCTGGACGACCTGGAGGGTAAAGGCCTCGGTGGCCTGCTCGAGCACCCGCTGTGATTGCTCGGTGCGCTTGAGCAGATCGCTGATTTGCGTGGGCGTAGCCACCTTCAAAACCAGTTTCTTTCCCAAAAGCAGCGGTAATTCGTCGCTCAACAATACGTGGCTAGGGTCGGCCACGGCCACGATCAGCTGATTTTCGTGCGCCTCCAACGGAACAAAATTGAAACGAAACATCAACTCCGCGGGGATGCTGCGAAATAATTCCGGGTCGATGCGGACTTCGTTCAAATCCACAAACGGACAGCGGTAACGTTCCGCCGTGCTCCGGGTGCGTTCGCGTTCCGCATGCACATCCTGGAGCGCCGAGGAGGCCACGTTGTAGTCACTGGTTCCCATACACAATCACTCCGCCACGCGCTAGCCGGGCCCAGCGCCCACTGAGAAGGAGAAAATAGGAAGGTAGAGCGAAATCAATATGAAGGCTATCACAATCGCCATGAAGACCAAAATCGCCGGTTCCACAACTGCGATGAGAGTTCCGATCCGTTGGTTGGTTTCGTCCTCGTAGAATTCGGCCACGCTGCCAAGCATCGGAGAGAGCGCTCCGCTGGCTTCTCCGACCTCGATCATCTCGATTCCCATGGCCGGCATCAGTCCAGTACTCCGCAATGCAGCATGCAGCGATTGTCCGTCGCGCACCAGTGCGGATGCCTCCTGTATAGCCGAGGAGACGAGCCGGCTGCGCACCGACTCCGCAGAGGTGGATAGCGCCCCGACGAGCGGCGTGCCGCCCGCAAGTAGTGTCGATAAAGTACGGCAGAACTGGGCCACCTGGAATTTTATCCACGTTTCGCCGACAAGGGGCAATTTCAATTTCATGCGATCAACGGCCGTGCCACCTTTATCAGTTCTTGACCACAGGAAGACGCCCAGAGCCCCCGCGAGCAGCAAAGCAAGCGCGATGAGCACGTCAAATCGATAACTCACTGTGATGGTCAAGAGTAAACGCGTCACGCCCGGCAATGGCACGTTCATGTCTGAATAGAGCTTTGCGAATTGGGGCACAACGTAAGTGACCAGGTAGGTCACTATGATCGTGGCAACCGTGACCAAGATCGTTGGATAGATCAACGTGGCAATGAGCTTCTTTTTGGCGCTGGTAGACAGTTTCTGATAGGCAATGTAGTAGTCCAATACTCCTGAAAGACTTCCGCTCTTTTCGCCGGCCAAAATGGAAGTGACGTACACCTTGGGAAAGAGTCCCTGTTGGTCAAGGGCTTCCGAGAGCGCGGCCCCTTCGCGTACTTTATCGCGGACGTCCCTAAGCAACGGCTGCAAGCTGGGCGAGGCGGCACGCTCCGCAAGCAGGTCCAGAGCCTTCAGGATGGGAAGGCCTGCTTTGATCAGGGTGTTAAATTGCTGGTTGAAGATCAGAAAATCGGAACTCTTGAGAAGGCGCCCCTCGCGGTGACCCAGCGTTCGGCCAAGCAAACCACCCCGCGGCTGCACGGAATAGACGTATAAGCCCCGGTCGGAGAGCTTCTGGCGGGCCTCAGCAACCGACTGCGCGGCTTCCACATGGGAAAAGACACGCCCAGCCGGATCCGCCACTTTGCATACAAACTCTGCCATGGTCTACCAGTCTACCTCATACCCGTGCGGACCGGAACGCCGGCGTCGCGGACGATGTTCTTTGTTCTCAATAGCTGAGCGGCAACAGCAGGCGGGAAATCCCTCTATTTTGGCTGTTCCACAATGGCAACTCCAGGAGGCGCCCGAAATCGGAACAGCGATTCTGCCAAGGGAAGGTTTTCCTGCCAATTTCCGAAGCGGTATTCCAGTTCGATTCCGCCCGGTTGCAAGACGCGAACGTCTGCCAGTTCCCCGCTCTCGGGGTTGACTTCCAGAAGCACCTGGTCGAATTGTTCGTCAACCGGGGCTATAGAACCGTCGGCATTCTCTTCGGTGGAGCCGTTTGCCTTCGGCTTCTCGCCCCGAGGAAGGCAGCGCAATACGACGTCGCCCTGCGATCCGGGATTTTCCGCGCTTAGATCGAGGCTTTGGCAGAGCTGAGAAAGCTTCACCTTGCCCGTCAGCAAGGCAAGTGGCGTACGCCAATCCGTGCTTTGCTTCATAGCAGCGCGAGTCACAGTATGATCGGAGGGAACGTAAAACCACACCGTCTTGCCATCGGAAATGAAGAGCTTCTGTTCAGGCGCCTCATATTCCCAACGCATTCGACCGGGCCGGCTGAAGTAAACCTTACCGGATTCGGCTTGTAAGCCTTGGCGGCTATCGCTGTACCGTTCGAGAAAAATGGCTTGAAGTGTTTTGGCGTCGTGATAGCGCGCCTCGAGGGCGCGAGCGGCGGCCGCGGCACGCCGACTAATATTGGCTTGGGCAGGGTTGAGGGGACCGATGGTCAGCAATGCGCTAGCGAGGAAGAAAATTACCGTCTGCTTCACACTGCCAGTCTAGCAGACTGCTCTTGAAAAGCCCCTTCCGCGAGGGCCTTAGCACAACACTCTTATTGGATTGGAGGGTCGGACACCCCTGCGCTCGCGGTTAGGTTCACGCGGATCACGTTGGTCTGATCTGTGTAGAAATGCCGGTCGCCGGTCGTACCGGGCGTAATCGGGTCGGCGTTTGCGGAGTATGCCTGGGCATTGCCGTTAGCATCAGTGGCTACAACTGTGTACGTGTAGAGGAATCCGCTTTTTACTCCGGTGCTCAAAACAGAGTCGATCAAGCCGGCCAGCGAGGCGCTCGGGGTGGCCGGATCGCCGCCAAGAGCTGCTAGGGATGGCGCAAAGCCAACGCCATAGGTCGTATTGTAAACGACGCTGGCTGTGGTGATGGTTCGCAGGTTGGCGACAGCGCCTGCTTCATTGGCACGCATCTTCGAGCGGATGAAATTCGGAATGGCGATGCCCGCGATAACCATGATGACCGCCACGACGATCAACAGCTCGATTAAACTGAACCCAGCTGATCTCTTGCCGCGCCTGCTGCTTGCCGTTTTGTTTTTCGAGGCTTTCATTTGAGACCTCGCCGCAATGCCGCTTTGTAGGTGCGAAGGTGGAAGCTAAACAAGCCGAGGGAGGGAACTTGCGCTCCCTCCCCCGCTCGGATTCGTTATCCAATCGGGGTGCTGGCGGAGTTTGCACCCGAACCGGAGGTGTTCACGCGGATCACGCCGGATTGATCGGTGTAATACATATTCTGTCCGGTCGTGGCCGGGGTAATGGGGGTAGCCGTAATCGAGTAAGACTGGTTTAGCGAGCCGGCCGTGAACACAAACGTGTAGCCGCTCTTCGTCCCAGCCGCCAGCACAGAGTCAATCAGGTCTGCCGACGTGGAGCTGGCTGTGCCGTTAGACACCATCGGCCCCAGATTGGTGAGCGCCGCTGGAAATTGGTTATAGTTCGTGGAATAAGCGATGCACGCTGTATTCAACGTACGCAGCGAGCCCACCGCCGAAGCTTGATTGGCGGCCATTTTCGACCGCAACAGGTTGGGGATGGCGATAGCGGCGATAATCAGAATAATCGCCACCACGATCAAAAGCTCAATTAGCGAGAAACCCTTCTGTTTGTTACGCATGATGTCTCCTTCAGGCATTTAGGATCCCGCAACCGCAATACGACAGGTGCAAGTCCCATACCATGTGGGGTGGGAAGGGTTTATGGATCGAACACAAAACCCCTAAGCCTTTAGGAACGAGTTGGTTAGGATGGGCCAGGGCATCTGGGATCCGCTTAGGACGCCATCCGTTTTGCCAATGGGACTGTGAAAATGCCAAAAAGTGTCATCGGCTTGAGCCGCAAAAGGTCGAACTGTCAACGTGGTAAGCACGTGCGCCGCGGGTCCCGGCTGCGACCCACACCGTGCATCGGGAGATTCCATAACCGAATGAACACTGCGTCACTTCAGGCTCCCGCCTATCCTATTGTTCTTCGATAACGTTCTCTTTAGACTCAGGATTCGGTCGGAACTGCAGGAACGGCACGCGCAAGTCCTTCAAAGGATAGATTTGCTTTGGGCGAAAAACTAAAGGGCATTTTTCTCTCAGCTGGCTTCGTGGTCGTGGTCGCTTTTATCGCCCGGATGGCGTATTGCTACTACGATCTTGGAATTCAAGGCGCTACGTTGCCAGCCAATCTTCATTACGGAGGCGAAACGGGCGCAATAGCGGCGGCCATTGCCTCGGGGCGTGGATTCAGTTCGCCGCTGCCGCTGCCGGGCATTAGGTCGGGGCCAACCGCTTGGCTTCCCCCGATTTACCCCTACCTTCTCGCCGGCATTTTCAAGCTCTTCGGAATTTTCACTTACAAATCAAGTCTTATCATTCGCAGCATCGACATGGCTTTCTCGGCCTTCACCTGCTGGCCGGTCTATGCCATCGGAAGGAGAGCATTCGGCAGAACCGCCGCAATATTATCGGCATGGTTCTGGGCACTTCTGCCAGATGGAATTTTCTACTCTGTTATTTGGACCTGGGACACGGCACTGGCCGGATTATGTATGGCCCTCCTGTTTGCGGCGACTCTGCAGATACGGGGGCGGAACCGGCTATCATGGTGGATCGGCTACGGCGCACTTTGGGCTTTCGGCGCGATGGTCAATCCGTCCGTGCTTTCCGTGCTTCCTTTTCTGGCACTCTGGGCCATCTGGCCTTTGCGAGAACACTTTACCCAAGCCATAAAGCTGGCGCTGATGGCCTCCGTCATCTTCATGGCCGGAATTGCGCCGTGGAGCATTCGCAACTATGTTGTCTTTCACAAATTCATTCCTTTCCGGTCTAATTTTGGGCTGGAGCTGTGGTTAAGCAATAACCCGGGAGTCCCAGACACCTGGGCCGGCTTCATGCACCCTACCGAAGATCCACAGGAAGCCGCTAAGTACGTGCGAATGACGGAAATTCCCTATATGGAGGAAAAACAGAGCGAGGCCTTGGCATTCATGCGCACACATCCGCGAGACACGATGTGCTTTTTCTTTCGGCGCTTTGCCGACAACTGGCTAGGAGTCTGGGATGCGCCCGCTGATTTGTGGAATTACATGCCACCTTTCTTGAAGGCGACTTTAGTCTGGAATTGTCTGTTCTCACTATTGTCATTTGCCGGTGCGCTCTTTGCTCATCGCGCACGAAGTGAAGCTGCGCTGCCGTTTGCGGCTGTTATGCTGATGTTCCCTGTAGTTTTTTACGTGACGCACACGAACGGGCGTTATCGCTACCCGATGGATCCCATCATGGGCATCTTGTGCGTCTTCGCAATTGTTTACCCACTCTCACGGCTAAGGAAACGCAGTTTTGCTAAATTCTGGATAGCAGATTCGGTAACCAGCGCCTCTGAGTTCACACGCTAAACTTACAATAATCCTCTAGTTCCTGAGTTATGGTCGCGTGACCTTCATCCCAATGATGACGCGTGGGAAGCCGCGAAATATGCTCGCATGGGCGAAATTCCCTATATGCAAGAGAAGCAGCACGAGGCGCTGCTTTTTATTCGTACGCACCCGGCCGATGCCATGCGGTTTACTTTTCACCGCTTCTTGGATCATTGGATAGCGATGTGGGTTTGGCCCTCAGATATCTGGAACCGCATTTCTTTGCAGACGAAGCTGGGCATTTTGGGCAACTGCGCATTCGCTT
>WNGP01003653.1_pt1 | contig 19392 bp, 16 predicted proteins | sample 5407671 | NCBI WGS metagenome assembly WNGP01 (sample SAMN13153381, study PRJNA577476) | soil metagenome | isolation source: 40 cm soil or saprolite under Garry oak tree replicate 2 | place: USA:California | collected 2016-06-15 | reverse complement strand
CTGCTGCCAAAGCAGCGGCTGCCCTGGCGTAGGAGGGTGCCACACGCCCCACTCGCCGATCACCAGGCCGATCGCGCGATCGGGATCGAACTCGTCAAGCAGGGCGCGCTGCTGAAGGATCAGTTCCTCGATCTGCAGGCTGTCGGCGATCAACTGGTACCACTGGTCAACGGTGTAGTCCGTCACCGAGCCAGCCACGGCTTGCATAGGTGCCTGCCCGCTCCCCAACCGGACGTTCCACGTGTAAAAGTGCGCGTCGTATCCGTGGATGCGGGGCCAGCGCCACTGGCTCAGGCGCTTGAAAAAGCCCTGGGTCCAGGCTGCGTTCTCATGTGGCTTGTTGCCGTCGGGACCACAGGCGATCAGGAACAGCGGCTGGTTGTGCAAGCGTGGGAAATGGCTTTCGAAGCGTTTGTACGCATCGGCGTAGGTGTCGGGGTGAAATTTGCCCCCGCACTCCCAGCTCTCGTTGCCGAGGCCCCAAAAGCGCACGCCAAAGGGTTCCGGCGCGCCGTTGGCCAGCCGGCGTTGCGTGAGCGTGGTGTTTCCTGCATAGGTACAGTATTCGACCCATTCGCTCAGTTCACGTGGGGTGCCGCCGCCCAGGTTGCCATTGATCCAAGGTTCGGCGCCTACCAGTCGGCAGAGGTCGAGGAACTCGTGCGTCCCGAAGGCGTTGGGCTCGATTTCGTCCAGCCCCCAACGATTGGCCACACGCACCGGACGCTGTTGGCGTGGTCCAATCCCGTCCTCCCAATGATAGCCGTCAGCGAAACAGCCTCCCGGCCAGCGGACAACCGGCGGGTGTACCTGTTGCAACGCTTCAACTACGCCGCGCCGGATGCCGTTGATGTTGGGGATCGACGACCGCTCACCGACCCAGATGCCATCGTAGATACACGTGCCAAGGTGTTCAATGAACTGGCCATGCAGATGAGGCTGAATGGTCGCGATTGGCTGCTGGAGGTGGACAGTAATTGATGCAGTGCGCATGTGACCTCAGAGCACGACGTTGACAATTTTTCCAGACAAAATTGCGCGTTCCTGGTCGTGACGCTTCATGTGCCTTTGTACGTCCTCCCTCGTTGTTCCACTGGAGTGCCTACTTGTTCCATCCGCCCGTTCTACGATGTCATTGGTCGTTATTCACCCATTGTACCATACTTGATCAAGTATGCATGGTACCAGTAGTGGACCCTTTGTCAAGCACAGAAGATGGGCCAATGAGGGGTTTTTGGCAAGAACCGTCAGAAAGGTAAAACCACTAAACCAGGGACACGCTGCTTGGTGCTTCTTCTGGTTTATAAAAGATATTTCGGCTCTTAAAGCCGGTCAATTCCATAATCTCGGCAATGGTATTGTTCCGAGCGGCATACAGTTCTTTCGCCCACTCTACCTGGTCTGGGCGAAGCGTCTCAGACGTCGATTTACAGATGGCAAAAAGGACATAATTTCTGTGCTTTTCTGGCTCTCTCGTAACCTAATATAGATGAGTATAACAAACGGGCCGTTTTCTGGGACAGGGGAAAGAGTAGTGGTAGAGGTGGAAATTCTTGGGTATGATCCTCTGACAACTCCTAAAATTTCCCTCAAGCTGTCGCCGGAGGATGTTATTGGTGAGTTTCACAGTAAGTGGTAGGTTAGGTGGCTCTTGATTGCGGCAGCGCTGGTACTACCCCTAGTTATGCCGATGTAGTATGATCATTCCAGCAATTTCTCTGAGCCGAATAACATGGATAAAGGAGGCCTCCGCTATGTTTATGATTCCCATTCCTCTCACCCTTCGGGATCGCGATACCCAGGAGGTGCTAGAAACCAGAGAAGATGAGATCCCACTGCCGTTAGGAATGAGTTCCGACCCTCAACAGGGAAATTGATACTGTCAAGCAAAGGAGCATCAACCATGATCAAGCAAGCTTTCGATGCCGGATGGGAGTACACCGAAGGTGGCACCTTCTTTGGGATGCTGCTCGCCCAGACGCAGCCCGTCACGCTGCCGCACGATGCCTCAATTGGCAAAGCCCGCAGTGCGGACCATCCATCGGGACCGGGAGGCGCCTACACCTGGAACGATGTTGTGAGCTACTGCAAGCGCTTCCACGCCCCCATAGAGTGGCAGGGTCAGCGCGTGCAGCTCGAGTTCGAGGGCGTGATGATGCACGCCGAGGTCACGGTCAACGGGCAGCTGGTGGCCCTGCACCCCTACGGGTACACGAGCTTCCTCGTCGATCTCACTCCCTACCTGCAGTACGGCGCGCACAATGAGGTTCTCGTCACCGCCAACAACAGCGCCCAGCCCAACTCGCGCTGGTACAGCGGTACCGGCCTCTACCGCCACGTCTGGCTGCGCCAGGGCGGGGTGCTGCACATCCCGCCTTGGGGCGTGTTCGTGACCACGCCAGAGATCGACCCTGCGGCCTCGACAGCCGCAGTCGCCACCGAGCTCACCAATACCTCGGATGCCCCCGCCACAGCTGTCCTCCGCTCGACGATCCGGACGTCCAGCGGCGCCACCGTCGCCCAGGACGAGACCACGTTGGACCTGGCCGCACACACCACTCTTACCGCCAGCCAGCAGCTTCCCGTCGCCGACGCCCAGCTCTGGTCGGTGGACACCCCCCACCTGTACACGCTCAACAGCGAGGTGCTCCTCGACGGCGCGGTAGTGGACCGCGAGACCACCCGCTTCGGCATCCGCTCGATCGCGGTCGACCCCACCAACGGCTTCCGCCTCAACGGCGTGCCGATGAAGCTCAAGGGTGGCAACGTGCACCACGACCATGGCCTCCTGGGCGCCGCCAGCTACGACCGGGCCGAGGAGCGCAAGGTCGAGCTGATGAAGTCGGCCGGCTTCAATGCGCTGCGCTCGGCGCACAACCCGCCCGCGCCCGCCCTGCTTGACGCCTGTGACCGGCTGGGAATGCTCGTCATCGACGAGTCCTTCGACATGTGGCGCATGGGCAAGTCCACCAACGACTACCACCTGTACTTCGAGCAGTGGTGGCAGCGCGACATCGAGGCGATGGTCAAGCGCGACCGCAATCACCCGTCGGTGATCATGTGGTCGATCGGCAACGAGATCGTCGAGTCCACGGGGCGGTCGGATGGCTACGCCTGGAGTCGGAAGCAGGCTGACTATGTGCGTGCCCTCGATCCCACCCGGCTGGTGACGCAGGCGCTGCCGATTCTGTTCGACGAAGTCCTCCCGCTCATGGCGCAGGACGGCGACGCGATGTTCGCCGCCATGGTGAACGCACCCACTCACACGCCCGACAACGATCGCTGGGGCATGCTCACGGAGGCCTTCGCTGCCCCGCTGGATGTGGCCGGCTACAACTACCTGACGCATCGCTACGACTATGACAGCGACCGGTTTCCCGCGCGCGTCATGTGCGGGACGGAGTCGTGGCCCCACCAGGCCTTCGCCGTCTGGGAGGCGACCACCCGCCGCCCTGCCGTCATCGGCGACTTTGTCTGGACCGCGGTGGACTATCTGGGCGAGTCCGGGATCGCCCGCGTGGCGATCGACGCGCCACTGGCGGGGTTCTCGGCCCCGTACCCCTATCACCTGGCGAACTGTGGCGACTTCGACATCTGCGGATTCAAGCGCCCACAATCCTCCTACCGTGATATCATGTGGGGCGTGCGGACGGCGCCGTATATTGGCGTGCTCGACCCGCAGCTCTCTGGCAAGACCATCCGCTTCAGCCCGTGGGGCTGGGAACCCGTGCTTGACAGCTGGACGTACCCAGGGTGGGAAGGCAAACCCACCCGCGTGGACGTCTACTCGGCTGATGAGGAGGTGGAGCTGCTGATCAACGGCATGTCGGCGGGGCGCAAACCTGCAGGCGCGGCTCAGCAGAACAAGGCCACGTTTGAGGTGACCTATCAGCCCGGGACGCTGGTGGCCGTCGGCTTCACGGGCGGGGCCGAACAGGGGCGAACCGAGTTGACAACCGCTGGACCGCCGGTCGCCCTGCGCCTCACCCCGGACCAGACAACCATTGGCGCAGCAGCGGGTAACCTGAGCTATGTCACGGTTGAGATCGTGGACGAACACGGTGCGATCGTCACACACGCCACAGACGAGGTCTCGTTCGAGATCACAGGGCCGGGCGAACTCATCGCGGTGGGGACGGCCAACCCGGTCTCGGAGGAATCGTATGTGGGCACTCAGCGCAGGGCATTTCAGGGACGGCTGATGGTGGTCATGCGCAGCAGTGGGCAGGAAGGAGCGATCCGCTTGACCGCCACGGCTAACGGGCTTGCCACGGCGAAAACGAGTGTGTCAGCAGCCACACCGTCCAGGTGAGTCGATGCGAGAAGTTTCGAAGTAAACGAGAGCAACAACACACCAGAGCGAAATGTCCTGCTATCGCTTTGGAACCGAAGGTGTAAATTTTGGAAATAGACTGGTGATTTCTTTGCAATTACTCTGTTGAAAGCATCTCTCCTTTTTTAGCCTGTAGAGCCATTCTATAGGCAAATGGAAGGCGGCAAGAGGGCCGTCTTTTGCAGCACACGCATCAAGGTCTATGCCGGTAAATGGGTCACTATCTGCGAACGCAAAACCGATCACGACAAACTGCGGGTAGGGCGTCAGTTCTGAAAGCATACCTGATGGATACTGGTGCCTCCACTACTGGTACTTATTGTGACGCATTGTGTCTCTGCTCAAACGTGTTACATAATAAGAGTGTCGGTGAGCACTGGGCCTTTAGTGAACACCTTAGCCATTGACGAGGCCGGTTGTAAGACAGGGAGGAGAGAGGCGAGAAGATGGCGGTATCAAGGTTCTCGATGGTGTGGGATTGCCTGACTGAGGATACGTTGGAGAACGAGGATGGCTCGGTCTATATCGAAAGAGGAAGGAATTTTATAAGATGACGTTGAAGATCGGCCTGATTGTTGGACGGGAATGGTCCTTTCCACCCGCCTTCATTGATGAAGTTAACAATCGCAATGAAGGCGTCGTTGCCGAGTTCGTCAAACTGGGTACGACGAGTATGGACGAACCATGCCCCTACGCGGTCCTCATCGACCGCATCTCACACGAAGTGCCATATTACCGCCTCTATCTTAAATATGCCGTCCTGCAGGGTGCGATGGTGATCAATAATCCCTTCATGTGGACCGCCGACGATAAGTTCTTCGAGGCTGCGCTGGCCACGAAGCTGGGGGTTGCCAGTCCCAAGACGGTGGTCCTGCCCAACAAAGACTACATCCCCGGCATTGTCCACAGCGAGAGCCTGCGCAACCTGATCTACCCACTGGACTGGCAAGGAGTGATTGACTATACCGGCCTTCCCTGCGTCATCAAAGATGCTCTTGGCGGAGGCTGGACGGATGTGTTCATTTGCCATACTTTAGATGAATTAATCCATCGCTATAACCAGTTTGGCCTGCGCACAGTCATTGTCCAGGAATTCATCAATTGGGAGCAGTACATTCGTTGTATCAGCCTTGGTCAGGAAGAGGTGATGCCGATCAAGTATAATCCACATGAGCGCAAGTATTATGTTGAACACGAACATCTCAGCCCTGAACTTGGCCGTCGCGTCGTAGATGATACGCTGAAGCTTGTTCGCGCGCTGGGATACGATATGCTTTCTCTCGAGTGGGCCGTCCGCGACGGTATTCCTTACGCCATCGATTTTATGAACCCCGCGCCAGACATGGATATTTACTCGCTGACACCTTTTTATTTCGAGTGGGTGGTCAAACACATGGCTGACATGGCTATCAGATTCGCGAAGCAACCACGTCCCCAGCGCCGTGAACTGCGATGGGATACCTTTTTTACAGCGAACCGGGATCGGAGTAATGAGCAATAAAACCCTGATGCATCAGCTACAGCTGGAAGTGAATGCGATTTAATTAAATGGAGTACGATGTGCAGGGACGTGATACACCCGGACCCTACACCTTTTCTCCTGGAGGTATAACATGTCACTACGAGAAGCTATTGAGAGCTATCACAAGCTCCTGACCGACGAACTGGCCGGTGAGTCCTTTCAACAGCTCGAAGAACAGCAGCGCCGTCGTGGACTTTTCTTTGGCGGGCGGCCGCTTTGCTCGGTGCTGCGCCCACGCTTTTTGACACGTGAACAGTATCACTTTCTTCAGTCGCGAATGCACCTGTTGCTGCAAGCCTTTGACAAGGTGTACGTGGCTGCATTGGCAGATAAGGACTTTCGCTCCCAGTTCGGTCTGCTTGATTGGGAAGAGGAACTTGTGCAGTACTCGCCTGGCTTTCGCGATCCCAGCCCTACCTCTCGCGTGGACACGTTTTTCGTCACTGAGCGCGGTGGCTTACGTCTGACGGAGTACAACGCCGACACACCAGCAAGCCCGGCATATAACGATGCACTCTCGGAAATGACCTACGGCCTGCCAGTGATGCGCGAGTTCTTGCGACGCTACGAGGTTCGCCCATTGCCAGCGCGCCACAGCGTCCTGCATACGCTGATTGACGCCTACCAGCAGTGGGGCAATAGCCACAAGGCACCGCGTATCGCTATTCTTGACTGGCGCGAAGTACCTAGCTTCAGCGAGTTTGTGCTGTTCGCGGAATACTTCAAGTCGCAGGGACTCGAGTGCATCATTACCGATCCACGCGAGGTGGAGTACACCAATGGCCGCCTCGTCGCGGGTGATTTCCACATCACACTTATTTACAAGCGCGTGCTCATCAGCGAACTGATCGAACGCGGCGGCATGAATCACCCGGTTGTGCGCGCTGTACGCGATGGAGCGGTCTGTATGGTCAATCCATTCCGTTGTAAAATCCTGCATAAAAAAGCCAGCCTGGCGGTTTTAAGCGACGAGCGCAACGCCAAGCTCTTCAACGCCGCAGAGCGGGAGGCCATCGCGGCACATATACCGTGGACGTGCCGCGTCGAGAATCGTCAAGCCCAGTATCACGACCAGACCATCGACTTGATACCTTTCATTCTCAAACATCGTGAGAATCTTGTACTCAAACCCAATGACGAGTACGGTGGCAGGGGTGTCGTGCTGGGCTGGCAAAGTGATACAAGTAGCTGGGAGCAGACAATCCTCACCGCGCTAAACGAGCCGTATATAGTACAGGAGCGAGTAGCCATTCCAACTGAACCGTATCCAATCATGATCGATGGCCAGGTACAATTCATCGACCAGATGTTGGATACCAACCCGCTCGTCTTCTATGGCGACTATGTGGACGGCTGCCTCTCCCGCCTCTCATCCGAGGCACTTTTGAATGTCTCGGCCGGTACCGGCTCGGCGGCGGCAACATATATCGTAGAGAAGCGCTAGGGCAAGAGAGCCAGGAAGGAGATGTATTATGAAAGCACCTTCGCTCACTATAGGGATCGAGGAAGAGTACCAGATCATCGACCCACAGACACGAGAACTGCGTTCTTATATCACCGAGATTTTGGAAGAGGGCAAACTCATCTTGCTCGAGCAGGTCAAACCAGAGCTGCACCAGGCGATGGTCGAGGTCGGGTCCAACGTATGCCAGACTCCAGCTGAGCTGCGGAAGGAGCTGGTGCGCTTACGACGAACCATTATGGAGTTGGCAGCAAAGAACGGCCTGAAGATCGTCTCTGCCGGCACTCACCCTTTTTCTTCCTGGATGACGCAGGAAATTACACCGCAGGAGCGCTACATGGGCGTGAAGCAGGATATGCAGGAACTCGCGCAGCGCATGTTGATCTTCGGCACTCATGTTCATGTCGGCATTGAAGATCGAGAATTTCTGATCGATGCGATGAATGTCGTTCGTTACCTGATGCCACATCTACTGTGCCTCTCCACCAGCTCTCCCTTCTGGATGGGCCGCAACACAGGGCTGAAGTCCTATCGCAGCATTGTTTTCCGCAACTTCCCCCGCAGTGGCGTTCCGCGTGTGTTCCAGTCGTGGGCGGATTTCTCAGACCTGACAGAAACGCTGGTGCGCACCAACACCATTCCCGATGGCAGCAAAATCTGGTGGGACGTTCGCCCTAACCACTCGTATCCCACGCTGGAATGCCGCATTTGCGATGTCTGCACGCGTGTCGACGAGGCGATTTGTATAGCGGCCATCTTCCAGGCCATCATCGCGAAGCTCTGGAAACTGCGACGCGACAACATGACGTTCCGCGTGTACCCACACGACCTGATCGACGAGAACAAGTGGCGGGCCGTGCGTTATGGCCTGGATGGCAAGCTGATCGACTTTGGTAAGCAGCAGGAACTGCCTGCGCGTGATTTGATCCGCGAATTGATCGAGTGGTTTATTGGCGATGTCGTAGACGAGCTAGGCAGCCGTCACGAGGTGGAGTACGCCTACCGCATTTTGCAGGAGGGATCGAGCGCCGATCGCCAGCTGGCCACCTATCAACGCACAGGTGACTACAAAGCAGTGGTTGATCAGCTGATTCAGGAGACGAGCGAAGGGGTAGTAGAGTGAAAAGGGCCCGCGAACATCTCTCTGGAATGTTCGCGGGCCCTTTTCAGGCAGAACACCGATCAAAAATGAAACTGCGCTGGTTACTGAGAAGGTTGATGTCCTGCTTTCCCAAGGTGCTCACCCCGGGCTGGCCCCACAGTGTCTAAAGTCAGGTTGGCCGGGCGAGTGCGATCACTAATAGGCATGGCTACGACGAGTACACCATTGCCATAGGTCACATTGGCAAGCGTGCCATCGACAGTATCTGGTAGGGGCAGTTCACGATAGTAATGACCTACACTCCACTCGTCGAGCACCAGTTCTTTGATATCCTTGAGCAGTCCACGCAGGTCACCCTGCATAATCAAACGCCCATCCTCGGTAATCTCTACAAGAATGTCCTCTGGCTGAAGCCCTGGCATGGGAGCCGCAACCATCAAGCGATCGGATGACCGGTAAACCTTCACCGGGACTTGCTGAAGTTTAGCATGTTCTTGCAAGTGAGTTCCCTCCCATTCCTTCTCCAGTTCAGGTATCAAATCAACTGCATAGGTGGCACAAAGAGCAATTACGTGCTTGGCGCGTCAGGCGGTTGATAGTTGACGTCTTCTAAATCCTGTCTCCAGGCTGTTCCACCTTCGTGTCCCGGCGTTTCCGCATACGTTCCGGGTTGGTTATGGGTTTGCCCATAGTTGTTCTGCTGGCTAGGCGGTTGATCTGAACCAACTGGTTGATATTGCGATTGATCGTACCTGGTTTGCTGCTGGCCTTGCCCACCGCTGGAAGAACCTACCTGGGCGCCATTCATAATGTTCTGTAGAACTTTGTCACGGGTTGTTCCCGCAGCCTGAGCAGCTTGATTGAGATCATCCATTGTGATATTGCGCTGATCTCCATGGTCGTCATTGGGTTTGCCACAGCCACAGCTTAAACACATGATGTTTTCTCCTTCTGTAATATCCCAGGTATTTTTCCCAACTCGCGGCGAAAGGTCCCCGCATGCATGCGTGGGGATGAAAGCCGCGCTGCCATCAGGTAGTCCTTCCTTTCCGTTTTTTCAACCGTACAAAAGAAAGTCTGAGTAGTTCTTGTGCACGTTTTCAACTGAATCGCGTTTCGCTGGGTTCCACGGCGCAGGGCCGTGGGGAAAAACACGACCGTGCTCCAAAATTGTGCCATGCGATACGCCAGTTGCTGTGAGCTTTGCTCGCTGGCGTGCATGAACCGAACGAAAGGTGTGGGACGACACACCAGCGTCATTCCAGAAGCCTCCGGCTTGTAGCCGTGAGGAGTCGTCACAAGTAACAAGTACAATACACCCGGTTTCTCACATTTACAAAACGAAAGGTATTAAATATATCATAGGGCTGAGTTTCAAACTCAGCCGTGGAGCATTTATGCTGACGGAATGCGGACGCTATACATTAGCGGCCCTTTCTGGCATACTGTTGTTCGAAGAACTTTCTATACGCCAGCATCTCATGGCAGAGACGGGAAGTGTATCCGCGGTACAAACTGGCTAACGCTGGCGCTAGTGCTGTACTTCCACTTTTGGCTTCCTACGCAGGAACTACATGATAGAACAACAACATGCATAATAAAGGTGCCAGATGGGATTACAATTAAGCAGTAACGATCAGGTACTCGCACTCGCTCCCGACTCAAGTTCCGCCGCGGCGGGTAAGAATCTGGCCAATGCCAAACACTGGAAGAGCCTGGGGCAAAATTCCGAGGCGCTCTGGGGAGAGTGCCAGGGAAGCGCACTCTACCAGGTGCGTATCGACCTCTCCACCTTGACAATCTCTTGCAGCTGTCCAAGCCGCAAACTCCCCTGTAAACATGGACTGGGACTACTGTTGATAGCCGTCGATGCCCCACAAGCAGTCACAAAAGGCGAGCCTCCTGCATGGGTGACAAGCTGGTTGACGAAACGAGTCGCCATCGGCAAGCGCAAAGAGACGAAAGAGACAGCGAAAGGTCAGACTGCTCCTCCCCCTGCTGTTACGCTAAAAACAGCTGAAAAGCGGCAGGCGCAGATGATGAAAGGGATTGACCTCCTCGACCTCTGGTTGAACGATCTGATGCGCAACGGCGTGGCAAGCGCGGAAGCGCGCCCGGCAGCATTCTGGGAAGAGCAGCGGGCACAGATGGTGGACGCCCAGGTTGAGGGTCTTGGCAACCGCGTGCTGCGCCTGGCCGATATCCCTCATTCTTCTGCGAACTGGCCAGAAAAGCTGCTGGCCGAACTAGGCAAATTGGCACTGCTTTCGCACGCCTTTCGCCAGGGCGACCAGTTAGACCCTGCTCTCCAGATGGACATTCGCCAGTTAGTCGGGCAACCAATCAAGCAGGAGGAAGTCTCTGCCCTTGGAGAAACTGTGTCCGACGAGTGGTTAATCCTAGGACAGCGCGTCAATGATGACGAAAAGGTACGCGAGCAGAGGACATGGATGCTCGGTGCACAGACCGGGCGAACGGCTATGGTGCTACAATTCACCTTTGGCAAGACACCCTTTACGGAAGTCTTTCCCCTGGGTGCCCGGCAACACGCCGAACTGACCTTCTGGCCCGGGGCCGCACCACAGCGCGCACGGCTCGAGGCGAGGCGTGGCGAGATTTTGCCTCTACAAGAGCGCCTCCCCGGTACGGAAACCATTGAGGATTTCCTCAAACAGGTGGCAATGCAGCTGGCACGGCAGCCCTGGCGGGAAAGGTTCCTCTGTACCTTGCGCGATGTGACGCCGATCTGCCATGAAAGGGGGAAACAGTGGTATGTGCGTGATAGAACAGGAACTGTACTACCACTGGTAGATGACGATCATTGGCGGCTCCTTGCCCTCTCCGGCGGTTATCCCATCGACCTGGCTGCTGAGTGGGATGGCGAAGCGCTCTTCCCGCTGGGCATGCTGGTCGATACCCACTACTACCTACTCTAAAGGATAGCGTTATGGATGCAATAGTAACTGCCGCCTTGATCGGTACCGCCCAACAGCAGAACATCGATACAACTACCGGGACAGCCGTCGATAAGCTGGCAGAAAAACTACCCACAGGTGGTGCGGAACGCTCGCTGCTGCTGAGCGCCGGTGCGTGGGCGATCTACCGACAGGCCGGGCGAGTGGCGGATTCTCTATCCACTGACCAGGCACCTTCAGCTGAAGAAACGCTCCCGGCTTGCTCACCTGAGGTTGCCGCACTGATAGAAAATCTGCTGAAAGGAGAACAGCAACAACTGCTCCCTGAAGCCCTGGAGCGTATGTGTAATGCTGGTTTACGCCTCCCTTATGAAATGCTGCCTACGGCAATGGATGTGCAGGAAACAGGACTGCGAGCAGGTATATTCCATGTCATTGGCGAGCGCGGGCGCTGGCTGAGCCAGTTTAACCCCGCCTGGTCCTGGATCGGAAATTACCTTGCTGGAGCAGAGGATGCACAATTAGCCAACGCGGAAACAACCTGGCAAGAGGGTTCGTTGGGGCGACGACAGGCAGCACTGCGCCTGCTGCGCAAGAACGATCCAACCAGAGCGCGAGAGTGGCTTTCGGCAGTTTGGAAGCAGGAAAAGGCTGATGCGCGAACCGACTTGCTGGGCACATTGGAGGTTAATCTGTCGTCAGAGGACGAGGAATTTCTAGAGAAAGCGCTCGATGATCGCTCGGCAGGTGTTCGGTCAGCAGCAGCCTCGCTGCTTGCGCGCCTGCCCTCATCGGCATTCGCCGGGCGTATGAGAGAACGCGCAGATAGCATGCTCAACTGCAAAGCGAAATCGCTGAATATCACGCTGCCAACTGCTTTGGAGAAGGACTGGTTACGTGACGGCATTGCGGTCAAGCCCTCACACGGAATGGGCGAACACAACTGGTGGTTCACACAGGTGCTGTCGCAAGTAACTCCCACGTACTGGGAAGAGCGTTTTGGCGTTTCCCGTGATACCATCATTGCCGCAGCGTACGCAGACGACGATTGGAGCGATTCTCTCATTGCCAGCTGGTCGAGTGCGGCAATGCTGCACAATTGTGTAGAGTGGTGCATGGCACTTTGGGACTGGTGGTGTAAGAAGCAGCGTGGAACCCTTGAGCTGGGGGTACCTACGTCCTTACTGGCCTGCATGCCCAAGCACGAGGCCGAACAGAGGGTGGCGAACATCTTCAATAACGCCAGGCACCCGGCACGAAAAGGCTGGGAGGAGGCGCTTTTCGCACTCCCTAAACCGTGGAGCCACATGTTTGGAGAAGTGTACTTGCAGGAACTGCGCGCCTATATGGCGACGCTCGACTTCAAGAAAGACTATTCTCCGTACTATGATCCCTGGTACCAGAGCATCTCTATCGCCACGATGGCGCTTCCTCCATCGTGCTTTGCCTCAGCGCTGGTACCGTTTACTATTCCCACCACGGCAGCACAGAAGGTAACCTGGCAAACGGAATACTGGCGAACCGAGTTGAAAAAATTTACTGAGGCGCTGCACATTCGCCAACGCCTCATCAAGGAGATGACACGATGAGCAATTCCAACGGAGCACCGACCAATAACGGGCACGCCATCGACGGCGAGAAAGCGGCGCTTGACGCTGTCCTGCGCCAGCACGCCGAGGACCAGTACGCGGAAGAACTGGCAGAACTCGCCAGGGAAGACAAGCGCCAGCGCCCACCTAACTGGGTGCTCTCCCCGTGGGCCGTGCGCACGTATTTGATGGGTGGCAAGCTCGACAATGGCTTCGTTGTGTCGCCAAAGTACATCGGTAACGCCCGCTTGATCGAAATAGCTGTAGCCACGCTGGCAACCGACCGCGCGCTCTTGCTCTACGGATTACCCGGCGTCGCCAAGTCGTGGGTGAGCGAGCACCTTGCAGCGGCCATAACCGGAAACTCGACACTCCTGATACAGGGAACGGCGGGCACAGACGAGAACGCTATTCGCTACGGGTGGAACTATGCGCGGCTGCTCGTCGATGGGCCATCACCCGCCGCGCTGGTCGTGAGTCCGATGATGCACGCTATGCAAACAGGGAAGATAGCGCGCCTCGAAGAACTGACGCGCATCCCCTCCGAGGTCCAGGATACGCTGATTACCATCCTCTCGGAGAAAACGCTGCCTGTTCCCGAGCTCAACACGGAGGTGCAGGCGCGCAAAGGGTTCAATGTGATCGCTACCGCCAATAATCGCGACAAAGGGGTCAACGAGCTCTCCAGCGCGTTGATGCGGCGTTTCAACACGGTCGTGCTGCCACTACCGGCCACGATGCAAGAAGAGGTTGATATTGTCGATCAGCGCGTCGAAAGTATGGGCAGGGCACTGGAGCTTCCCGCGGAAAAACCGGCATTAGAAGAGATCCGGCGCGTTGTCACCGTGTTCCGCGAATTGCGCGAGGGCGTGACCACGGACGGCAAGACAAAGTTGAAGTCACCGAGCGGCACCCTCTCGACCGCGGAGGCCATTTCGGTAATCAACAACGGGCTGGCGATGGCGGCCTACTACGGAGATGGAGCGCTGCACGCGGGCGATATGGCGGCAGGTCTCACCGGTACCATTATTAAAGACCCGATACAGGACCGCGTTGTCTGGCTTGAATACCTGCAGACGGTGGTCAAAGAACGCGACGGCTGGAAAGATCTGTACCGGGCTTGCCAAGAGGTGCTTTAACGTGAGTTTCCACATCTTCGGCGTGCGCCACCACGGCCCAGGGTGTGCGCGTAGCTTACGTGACGCGTTAGGAAAACTGGAGCCAGATATTGTGCTTGTCGAGGGTCCTCCAGACGCGCAGGACGTGATGCCTCTGCTTGCTCACGAGGAAATGCGACCGCCGGTGGCCCTGCTCATATACGCGCCGGACAACCCTAAACGTGCCGTTTATTATCCTTTTACGAGTTTCTCACCCGAATGGCAAGCGCTGCACTATGCCCTGGCGCATACTATTCCGGCGCGCTTCATGGATCTACCTCAGGCCATACAACTGGCAAAGGTAGCTGAGGAGAAGGCTGATGTTGCAGCCACAGAGCCGATGGAGGATAATAGACCTGCCGATGGCACAAAGGTCACGAGGGGCGCATCGTCCGTTCCTGAAACGGTTGAAGTTGTGGGCGAGGCGCGACGTGAAACAAAGCAACCGGAGGTGAGTATCACCGATGACCCGCTAGGGATGCTAGCCCAGGCGGCTGGTTACAGCGATAATGAACTCTGGTGGGAGCAGCAGGTCGAACAGAGAATGGACACGACCGACCTCTTCGAGGGCATCCTGGAAACAATGAGCGTGCTGCGTTCCGATACCACTCCAAAGAACAAGCAGGAGGCACAGCGCGAGGCGCATATGAGGCAAACCATTCGCGCCGTGCTGAAGGACGGCTTCCAGCGGATCGCGGTCGTTTGCGGAGCATGGCATGCCCCCGTGTTGTCGGACCTCAAGAACGCAAAAGCGGACGCGGCGCTGCTCAGCGGCTTGAAAAAGGTCAAAGTCGAGGCTACCTGGATACCCTGGACCAATTCACGACTTGCCTATCGCAGTGGTTACGGAGCAGGTGTCACCTCCCCTGGCTGGTATGAGCACCTCTGGACGGCTCCCGATAAATTAAGCATCCGCTGGTTGACGCTTGCTGCCCAGTTGTTGCGCCAACAGGGCCTGGATGCCTCTTCCGCGAGCGTCATAGAAGCAGTTCGTCTCGGTGACGCGTTGACTGCCCTGCGCGATCTACCTATGCCAGGAATGGCCGAGCTGCACGAGGCCATCGAGACAGTACTCTGCAACGGCAACCCGGCCCCTATGGCGCTTATCAGGGATAGGCTCGAAATTGGTGAGAAGTTGGGCGAAGTGCCAGCAGAGACACCTGCCGTGCCCTTACAACGCGACCTTGAAACCAAGCAACGACGGCTATCGCTCAAGCCATCGGCAGAAATTGCGATCAAGAATCTCGACCTACGCAATGAGACTGACCGCTCCCGCAGCCAGCTTTTGCACCAGTTACGGCTGCTGGGCATCGAATGGGGCAAGTTACAGCAGGTCCCAGGGACCAAGAAAGGCTCGTTCCACGAGATCTGGCAGATTCAATGGCAAGTCGAATTCATCGTCGCTCTCATCGAGGCCAACGTGTGGGGCAATACCCTGGAAACGGCGGCAACAAACTTTGTCTGCCATCAAGCGGATAGCATCCAGGAGTTAGCAGGACTAACCAGGCTGCTCGATAAAACGATCCTCGCCGGATTGCCTGGCGCTATCGATTACCTGCTGGCAAGCGTACAGAGACGGGCCGCGGTCTCCGCCGACGTCCGGCATTTGATGGACGCGCTGCCGCCGCTTGCGCGAGTGGCACGTTATGGCAATGTCCGCCAGACCAGGGTGGAGCAGATTATGCCGGTAATCGACGGGCTGTTCGAGCGCATCATCGTTGGCCTACCAGGGGCCTGCGCCTCGCTCGACGATGACGCGGCGCAACAAATGGTGGAAAGTATTGACAACGTGCAGGAGAGCCTGAACATCCTCAATCGCGAGGGTCAGCAGGAAGAATGGCAGGGCGTACTGCGCCTGCTGATTGAGCGAGACGGCATACACGGGCTCGTGCGCGGGCGCTGTTGCCGGCTGATGCTGGAGCAGAAGGTAATGGACGAGGAAGAGTTACAACGGCTGGCACGACTGGCACTCTCGCCTGTCACACCAGCGCCACAGGCAGCAGCATGGGTAGAGGGTGTTTTGCGTGGGAGTGGGCTGCAACTGCTGCACCAGGACGGCCTCTGGCTTGCACTGGATAACTGGCTCAGTGAGCTGGCGGAAGATGTCTTCGTAACACTCCTCCCCCTGATGAGACGCGCCTTCTCAGGCTTCCACGCGCCGGAGCGACAGAAGATGGGCGAAAAGGTCAAATACTTGCGCTCCAAATCCCTGGCAAGGGCTGGTGGCATTACCGAACGGCAAAAGCTGAACGAGGAACGAGCAAATATGGTACTACCTGTACTTGCTCAAATACTGGGGGTAAAGCTCGATGACAATAGATGAGAAAGAACGTTTGCGTCGCTGGCGGCTCCTACTGGGCAAAGAGACAGAGAAAAGCGAGGGCAATGGCGCTGGAAAGCCAGGTCAGGGCTGCAGCGAAGGAGAAGGATTCGACCTTGCAAAGAGCGACCGCGGCATGGATAGTGTGCTGGAAGCCCTGTACGAGTCTGATCGCTCGGCAGGGCTGGGCAGTTCATCGCCCAACATTGCACGCTGGCTGGGAGACATTCGCACCTACTTCCCATCCTCAGCCGTACGCGTTATGCAGCAGGATGCCTTACAGCGGCTGAACCTGACGCAGATATTGATGGAGCCGGAGATCCTGGAAACAGTCGATGCGGATGTCCATCTTGTCGCTACCCTGCTCTCGCTCAGCAAGGTGATTCCTGAAAAAACGAAGGATACGGCGCGCCACGTCGTCCGCAAAGTCGTCAACGAGCTGGAACGTAAGCTTGCGAACCCGCTGATAGAGGCGGTGCGTGGTAGCCTCAACCGCGCGACACGCACGCAGCGTCCACGTTTCAATGAGATCAACTGGGACATGACCATCCGCGCCAATTTGAAGCATTACATGCCAGAGAAGAAAACGGTCATTGTGGAGAAGCTGGTAGGGCATGGACACAAACGCTCTTCGCTACGCGACATTGTGCTGTGTGTTGATCAGAGCGGCTCGATGGCGGCCTCTCTTGTCTATTCGGGCATCTTCGGAGCGGTGCTCGCCTCGATACGAGCCGTGAGCACGCGCATGATCGTCTTCGATACGGCGGTGGCCGACCTGACAGATGACTTGCAGGACCCGGTTGACCTGCTTTTTGGTACGCAGCTCGGTGGTGGTACGGACATTAATCGCGCCCTCGCTTACTGCCAGCAGATCATTACACGTCCCGCCCAGACGATACTGATACTGATCACTGACCTGTACGAAGGCGGAAGCAAGCAAGAGATGCTGAGGAGAGCGGCTGAACTGGTGGCAAGTGGCGTCCAGGTCATCTGTCTGCTAGCCCTGAGCGACAAGGGCACACCAAGTTTTGACCAGGGGAACGCGGCGCACCTGGCGGCCCTTGGCATACCCTCCTTCGCCTGTACGCAATGCGGGGGCTTGCAGCAAGGCTCATCGTCTCGCTGCAAGCCCGGAACATGACCAGACTCAGGCTTGAAACAGAGCCTACGTTAGGAGCGAATCCATAGGCACGTCCGGGTGCGACGCCAGCCCGGACCGCTGCGGCACACGATTAAACAGGGTTAGCGGGTTAGCCCAGTGTCGTGTGCGTCAAACCGCTCCATAACCTTGTCGAGGCGAACATCACCCGGCGCTTGCCGGAGGCTCGCAAGAGCAGAAAAAGGACCTCATCATGTCAAAAGTGTTGCTCCTGGATATGACCAAAGAGCCCTTAGACCCGGTGCATCCGGGTCGGGCACGCCTGTTGCTCAAAGAGGGCAAGGCCGCTGTTTACCGAAGATACCCCTTTACCCTCATCCTCAAGAGGCAGGTAGACGCACCTGTGGTGTCTGCCCTGCGGCTCAAACTCGATCCAGGGGCGAAGACGAGCGGGCTGGCCCTGGTCGATGACGCGAGCGGGGAAGTGGTGTGGGCGGCAGAACTCGGCCATCGGGGAGCCAGCATCAAGAAGCGCATAGATGCCCGGCGTAGCGTGCGACGCAAGAGACGCTCCCGTTTCACGCGGTACCGCAAGCCGCGCTTCCACAACCGCAAGAGTTCCAGGAGAAAAGGGCGGCTTCCGCCCTCGCTGGAAAGCCGGGTTGCCAACATGCTCACCTGGGTAGGGCGCCTGAGGCGTTTGTGCCCCATTGAGGCGATCAGCATGGAACTGGTCAAGTTCGATATGCAGGCCATGCAAAACCCGGAGATCACAGGCGCCCAGTACCACCAAGGGGAACGCATGGGCTATGAGACGCGGGAATACCTGCTCGCAAAGTGGGGGCGGCGATGCGCCTACTGCGGGGCAGAGGATGTTCCCCTGGAGATTGAGCACATCCTCTGCCGCGCACGAGGCGGCACGCATCGTGTGAGCAACCTCACCCTGGCCTGCGAGCCGTGTAACGTCAAGAAGGGCACGCACCTCATCGAGGATTTCCTGAACAAGAAACCAGACGTGTTGGCACGCATCCTGGCCCAGGCGAAAACGCCGCTCAAAGCTGCTGCCGCCGTCAATGCGACCCGCTGGCACCTCTTAGAACGGCTGAAGGCGACCGGCTTACCCCTGGAGACCGGCAGCGGCGGTTTGACCAAGTACAACCGGGCGAAGCGCAAGTTGCCGAAAACGCATTGGCTCGACGCAGCGTGTGTCGGCCAGAGCACCCCAAAGCCTCTGGAAACGAGCCAGGTGGTTCCTCTGCTGATCGAAGCCACCGGTCAGGGTAATCGTCGATGAGCATGGCTTTCCCATCCGCCATAGGCAGCGGAAGAAGGTGCATTTCGGCTACCAGACGGGCGACCTGGTGCGTGCGGTGGTCCCCACGGGGGCGAGGGCGGGCACGCATGTTGGGCGGGTGCTGGCCCGCGCCAGCGGCTCTTTCGATTTGAGGACCCAAGCTGGACGCCAGGCCGGGATCAGTTATCGGTATTGCCGTCCCATCCATAATGACGGGGACTTCCTGGCCCGATTCTGTGAGGGCACAGGAGGAATCCATAAACCACTAAGAAACTACCGATCGGTCATTTACGTGGTTAAACCATTGCCATCGTCGATCAAACTCGCAACTAGCAAATGTCTCTGTGCTATCAATACCCCAACGCAGGGCAGCCATATCCAATACAATAAACAGCGCTATTAACATGACTATCGTAAACATTTTGTGCTCCTTATGCGCTATTGTTTGCTTTCCAGGTGTGCCACGAGTTCGGTCTTCGTCTGCTCACCTGCTACAAGTATACTGGCCCAATCTGTTATAATACAGAGAAAAGTGAAGGCGTTTTATGGAAAAAGTTAAAATAGCAAGGTAAAGGTGCGATATGACTTTAGAAATTGAG
>WNGP01001467.1_pt1 | contig 19412 bp, 14 predicted proteins | sample 5407671 | NCBI WGS metagenome assembly WNGP01 (sample SAMN13153381, study PRJNA577476) | soil metagenome | isolation source: 40 cm soil or saprolite under Garry oak tree replicate 2 | place: USA:California | collected 2016-06-15 | reverse complement strand
GTCCGCTGGTCGTCCTGGTGGGAACTTTGGGCCCACCAGGACAAATTCAATCTCATAGCAGATAATGCCAGAGTTATATTCCATTGACAAACAGGTAAGCAATGGTTGTAATTTAGCTAGAGCAGTTTAGCCTTCTTCTTAACAGAAGTGGTTGAGAAATTTGATCGCATGAGACTGTACCTTCGGGCAGGAAAGAACTGGACCTTTGACTGGGGCAGCCACATATTTTTCTGTTATAGTTTAGGAACAGAGATTAACCAAATCTGCTGATGAAAAAGGAAAAGCAAAATGAAGATAGATACAACTCGCACAGCACTGATTACGGGCGCATCACGCGGGCTTGGTCTTGCATTGGCCCGCCAACTTGCTGTACAGGGCTGGCAACTCATTATCAATGCTCGCGGGGCAAAAGCGCTCGAAGCGGTCCGTGAAGCTCTTGCCGAGCAAACACAAGTTATCGCTATTCCCGGCGATGTAACCGATCCCGCTCACCGCCGGGCACTCGCAGAAGCTGCACGAGAACTGGGTGGCCTTGACGCGCTCGTCAACAACGCCAGCATCCTTGGGCCCAGCCCGCAACCGCCTTTGCTGGACTACCCGATCGAGGTACTTGAACTGGTGTACCTTAACAACGTCATTGCTCCCCTGGCAGTGGTGCAGGCAATGCGTCATTCTTTGAAACCTGGCGCGTGTATAATCAACATCACCAGCGATGCAGGTGTAGAGGCATATGAAGGTTGGGGAGGCTATGGATCGAGCAAAGCGGCGCTCGAACAACTTTCGAACATTCTCGCTGCCGAAAATCCTGCGTGGCGTGTCTACTGGGTCGATCCGGGCGATATGCGTACGCAGATGCACCAGGAGGCTTATCCGGGTGAAGATATCAGTGATCGCCCACTGCCGGAAGTGAGTGTGCCAGGTCTAATCGAATTGCTTACGGGTACCCGACCCAGTGGACGTTATGCTGCTCGCGCGCTGTCAGAGGAACCAGAAAAAAGATGAACTTGCTCGCTGCGTCCAGACACTACATGGATAGTCCTTTCGACTTTACTTTACCAGCGGAACTCATGGCAAGCGAGCCGCCAGAGGCACGCGGTCTTGAGCGTGACGAGGTGCGCCTGATGGTTTCTTACCGCTCAGATAATCGCGTGATTCACACGCGGTTCCGCAAACTCGGAGCTTACCTCCAAGCCGGTGACCTGCTGGTCATCAATACCAGTGGTACGCTGCCTGCAGCGTTGCCTGCCACGCGTGCCGATGGCACTGCCTGCGAGTTGCATCTTTCAACTCACCTCCCGGCAGATTTATGGACGGTCGAAGTACGCTTGCCGGCAGAAAAAGCCACGAAGCCTTTTTACGATGCCGAGGCAGGCGAAATACTGCATCTTCCTGCCGGTGCCACAGTGACACTACACGTTCCCTATGCTCGTGAGAGTTCAGGAAGTATGCTGACTTCCCGCAATGATATGCCCGTTGCATGTACTGGAAAGAAAGGTCATACGCGGTTGTGGATCGCCACCTTGCAATTGCCCTGTTCCTTACAAGCCTACCTTGAGCGTTATGGCTTTCCTATCCGCTATGGCTATGTCAAGCAGCACTGGCCCATTAGCTACTACCAGACGGTCTATGCCACCGAGCCGGGCAGTGCTGAAATGCCCTCGGCTGGACGCGCCTTTACTCCCGGACTACTCACGCAACTCGTCGCGCATGGCGTACAAATCGCGCCCTTGATCCTGCATACAGGCGTTGCCAGCCTGGAAGATCACGAGCCGCCCTACGAGGAGTATTACCGTGTACCTCTCGAAACCGCCCGCCTGGTAAATGCAGCGCGTCGGTCAGGGAAAAGAATCATTGCAGTGGGAACAACCGTTGTGCGAGCGCTCGAAACCGTTACCGATATCGAGGGAACGACCCACCCCGGCGAAGGTTGGACAAGCCTGGTGATTACGCCGCAGCGCGGCATGCGTGCCGTAAATGCCATGCTGACCGGGCTACACGAGCCTTACGCATCGCACCTGGCTATGCTTGAAGCCCTGTGCGGGCTTGAGCATCTGAGGATCACCTATCAAGAGGCACTGCGCGAAGGCTACCTCTGGCACGAGTTTGGTGACCTGCACCTGATTTTGCCTTGATGCAGTAGCTCACCCGAAAAGTGACCTGAACTCAGCTCCTGAAAGCGTCTCTTCGGTCATGCTTATATAAGTACCCTGCTCAAGCAGTTCGCGGGCAATGCGGCGTAGACGTGCCAGCACAGCGCGCATCGGCCCGGAAGCAAAACTAACGCGTGCTACTCCAAGTTGAGCCAGTTCTGCTATTGAGGGAGTTGTGGGACCAGCGAGGATATTGATCGGTCCATTAATTGCCTTAGTCAGAGCGGCAATCGCGTGTACATCACTTACGCCAATCGGAAAAAGACAGTCCGCGCCCGCTTGCCGGTATGCGTTCAGACGCTGCACTGCCTGCTCAAAACGGCTGCCAGGGTCCCCTTTCGCCAGTAAGTACACGTCAGTCCGCGCATTCACCACCACAGGCACTTCCTTTGACAATGCCGTCTCTTGAATAGCCTTGAGGAGTTGAACCTGGAGCGAGACATCCACGAGCGATTTTTCCTGCTGTTTAGTCGAATCTTCAATGTTAATACCAACGGCACCGGCGCCAATCACTGCCTTTACCGTCTGCAATACCTCTTCGGTGGTGTCGCCATAACCTGCCTCAATATCGACTGTGACAGGGCACTCAACCACACGCGTGATGCGCTGCGTGACTTCTACCAGCATGTCCCGGCTGATCTTCTGGCCATCAGGATACCCGAGCGAGGCCGCGACTCCCGAGCTGGTTGTGGCTATGGCACGAAACCCCGCCTGTTCGAAAATGCGCGCGCTCGCCGTATCCCAGGCATTCGGCAAGACAAGAATCGGGGGCCCATAATGAAGCTCACGAAGTTGGATAGCCCTGGTCTTTTGTATATTCGAGGTCATCGCTGTACCCTCCTAATGCCATGCCTGTATAATGTGTGTGCATCTGCTTCGTCCATTAGTTTGAATGTGAACTGCATGTCTAATCCCTTCATCTGTCAAGAGCGTAAATCAGCAGCTTCAGAGGTGATGCTTGTACGGGAAACAGGTGGAAGCGTAAAGCAAAAGCGGCTGCCTTGTCCCGGTATTCCCGTGCTCTCTGCCCAGATACGCCCTCCCATCGCTTCCACCATTTGTTTGCTTACATACAACCCCAGCCCCGTTCCTGGCACAGTCCCTGAAAGATCACGCTTGAGACGCACAAATTGTCCAAATAACAGCGGGAGTTCATCTGGTGGAATGCCAGGGCCAGCATCCTGCACGCTAATACACACCTGCGAAGTGATATCGCTGGAGGGAGCAGCACTGACGATAACCAGGGTATCGATAGGGGAATACTTGCAGGCGTTGGAGAGCAGATTACGGAGAACCCGGCGCACGTACTCGGCATTTGCTTGCACAATGAGATGCTCAGGTATATCTAGCTGGATAGTATGTTGTTGCCGCTGAATCGGATCAAAGGCTTCAATCACTTCATGTGCTACGGTATAAACTGCTAACTCCTCTTCCTCCGGGTATTCCCGTCCCTCGCCAATTTGTAGAGCATCCAGTACATTATCGACTAGCGCCTGTAATTCTTCGCATCCATGCATAGCATTCTTGAGAAAGTTTGCTTGCGTCGTGGAGTCAAGTTGCCCATGCTGAGCGAGGAGTAACTCGAGATAGCCTGAGGTAGCTGTCAATGGTGTCCGTAGCTCGTGGCTCACATTCAAGATGAATTGATTTTTTAGCCGATCCACTTGCTGTTGCTGCTCGTAAGCGAGAGCTATCCGCTGTTTCTCTTGCAGCGCCTCTATACGTTGTTCGTACGCGATCGTTCTCTGCTGTTCCGCTTCCAGTGTCTTCAATTGGGCAGCTTGTACCAGATCTAATGTGTGGCGTAGATAGCCAATGATGCCACCTTCAGCCAGCAACGCTACAATGCCAACGAGGAAGTCGTTCCATATGCGTTGCGGCCAAAAAATACTGCCAATGGCCAAGCTGTTGATAATAGCCAGCGTCAGAACAGTTGCAGCAATGCTTAGGCCTGCACCGCGCCATTTGAACAACCATGCCGCTAGAGCTACCGGGAGAGCAAAGAGGCTGCCATTGAATTGTGATGGAAAGGCCATTACAAAGAGGAAGAGGCACACCAGGAACGAGAGAAGGACGATGCTCAAGCGCACCAGGGATGGCAAGTTGAGGAGAAAACGTGACCAGGTGTTCAGGTAGCGCAAGTCTCTTCCCCTTTCACTACAAATAAGCATCGTATCTGATCCAGCTTCTTTGCAGGAGAGACTCCAGAGTGACTGAACCTACACAAACAGCCGAGGCACAGATTTTATCCATGTACCCCGGTTCGCCATTGCTAATTTTAGCATGTCTATGTGTAAACTAACAGTCTTCTGTCTAATTTGGGCTATTATCTAAACCTACTAAACTTTAGGTGGGCCGCATTGTGACATTTTATGGACGGTAATTTTGTAATCTTAGCTATTGACACCCACATATCCCGACACGTATACTGCTTTTGCCATTGATGCTTATTGCCATAATATGGCGGTTGGATAAGGAAGAGATGGGGAAATAATAAATTGTGGAAGAGAAGTACGAAGGAAACTAACACTTATGGAACAGTTGGCTCTATTAAATATAATTCGCACTGATATGACATATCGGTTTCATTTTGATCTTCCCGATAGCCCTGCTTCTGGCCCTGCAGAGTACGTAACCGAACTCACTGCCGATGTGAATGAGAGGCTGCGACGTGCATTACAATCAGCCTCACAATACATGCAGATGCTGGAGACAAAAACCCAGGCAAGGCGGGGTGGGACTATTGATAGCCTGTTCTCCCTGGGACGGTTGCTTTTTGACTCGCTTCTGCCGTCTTCCATCCAGGAGGCTCTGCGCCACCTCGACATCCCTCTTCTGATCAACGCCAATACGCCTGAAATCCCCTGGGAGCTGTTGTACGACAACAAGGCTGGGTACTTTCTCTGCCAGCATGCAAGCGTTGGCAGGCAGTTGAATACTGGTCGCAATACGGCTGCACATCGTATCGTACTAGCAGACCGTGCAGGCGCTGACACCGTGATTCACAAAGCTCGAAAAGTAGGACGGCGTGAAGCGCAGGGCCTCTCGGTCTTGTTTCTCGTCAATCCCACCGGTGAGTCTTCGCAGGCCGAAGAAGAGGTTGCAACTCTCTGTACTACCATGCCCGAATCAATAGCGCGCATCATTTTATATCGCCAGCAGGCTAATCAACTCGAGATGCACATGCGTGTTAATGCCGACTCTCCACAGGTATTGCATTATGCAGGACCACTGCCCATAACAACCACATCTAGTGAACCGTTGCTGGCATTGGCAGGTAGCTCTCGTTTAGATGGGAACGCGGCATCACAGTTATTTCAAGCATTCCCCAGACGTCCGCTGGTTTTTCTGAGTTGTTATGACAACTCGCAGGTTGGCACACTTGCGGCTCATGAAATGGAACAACTCGCGGGTAGTCTGATGACGGCCGGAGTAGGAGCAGTTATCGTTATGCGCTGGCCTGTCAACATGCAGCGCTCGCGGGAATTTGCCACCCTGTTCTACCAGGAATTAGCCGATGGGATGTCGCTTGGCGAAGCGATGTATCGCACGCGCTCAGCGATGGCTCAGCGTCGTCCAGAGGAAGCCTCATGGATATCTTATGTGCTTTATGGTGATCCGACAATCTCGCTGGTAACAAGCTCTCCTGCTGGTCGGGAACGCCCCATGGAATTTCCCTTTGATGCGCTCGACGAAGATCATCTAATGCCATCTATGTTTGCTTCTTCCAACGCGCTTGATCGTCGCTTCTTACAGGAAGTGCTGGGTATTGCACTCATGGAGGCGCGGCGTATGCATAAAGATTACCTTGGCACGCCACATCTCTTCATTGCTCTCACTAAATTAGATGGAGGATGTACGCAGGATGCTTTGCGCAACCTGAGCTTTTCTTCCAAGCAGGTACGTGATGTCATTCGTCTGGCTCTCGGCTCCGGCAAAGCTAGCAGCGAAACGCCGATCTTGCCAACGCGCCGCTGTAAAGAGATTTTGCAAACGGCCGAGCGCAATGCTATCAACGCTGGTTCGACTTCCATTGATGAGCGTGCGATAGCGCAGGCAGTTCTGAGCGAGAAAGATGGGGTCACCTATGAACTCCTCACCAAAATGGGTATAAACCCTTCGCATCTGATCGATCTAATCCTGGCGAGTAATGCTCGTGCTCTCCTCGAGCTTGTACCCTCAGTGAGCGCCAATCCGGTTGCCTCTCCAGTTGAATTACCCGTTGGCATTAGCCCTGAGGGCGCCCTTAAGGGTGGAAATTCGATCCTCGATCGCCTGGGGCGTGATCTGACTAAACAGGCCAGCATGAAACAGTTGCCCCCGCTCATTGGTCGCGAGAAGGAAATGCGCCTGTTGATCCAGACCTTGATGCTCAAAGACCGCAATAATCCGATTCTGGTCGGCGATTCGGGCGTAGGCAAGACAACTATCGTGGCTGGCCTCGCCCAGCGTATCGTCGATGGCAAAGTTACGCCTGAACTGCGCGGCAAGCGCTTAATCGAACTCTCAGCCAGTTCGCTCGTTGCCGGGACCAAGTACCGTGGCGAATTTGAGGAACGACTTTTGAAGGTACTCGAGGAGGCTGAAGGCAGCGGTGACATCATCCTATTTATCGACGAAATGCATCTTCTGATAGGAACAGGCCGTGCGGCTGATGGTAGTATTGACGCGGCAGGTATACTCAAGCCCGCTCTTGCAGGTGGCCGGCTGCGTTGCATCGGTGCCACAACACCGCAAGAATATCGTGCTATCGAGAAGGATGCAGCCATGGAGCGCCGCCTGCGCCCGATCATGATTGAAGAATCCTCGACTGAAGAGGCCCTGGCTATCTTAACGGGTATGCGCATTTTGTATGAACGGCATCATCATGTTACCATCACCAAACAGGCATTACACGCGGCAGTACACCTGTCTGTTCAGTACCTGCCCAATCTACGCCTGCCCGACAAAGCTTGCAGCGTGCTGGATGAAGCGTGTTCACAGGCGCGTGTCTTCCTGGTAGAGGATGAGGCAAGTGGTGAATCCGAAGCTACCGGAGATTTGGATGATGATATCGAGCACCCGGTAATTATCCCTTCGATGATTGCAGAAGTAATTTCGCAGCGCACAGGCATTCCGGTACTTGCGCCTGGACGCGAGGAACGTGATCGGCTGCTCAACCTGGAAGCGCTGCTCAAGAGACGCGTTGTTGGTCAGGATGAGGCGATCAGCCGCGTTACTCAAGCTATCCAGGTAGCCCGTGCTGGCCTGAAGCCGCGCAATCGTCCCGCGGGCGTCTTTCTCTTCTTGGGCCCAACCGGCGTAGGTAAGACCGAGTTAGCACGCGCGTTGGCGGCTGAAGTGTTCGGCTCCGACGAGCATCTCATGCGTGTTGATATGTCTGAGTATATGGAGAAGCACGCCGTTTCGCGTATGATAGGCGCGCCCCCGGGCTATATCGGCCATGACCAGGAAGGTCAACTGACGGGCAAGCTGCGCCGCCGGCCGCATTGTGTCGTGCTGCTTGACGAGGTTGAGAAAGCCCATCCAGAAGTCTTTGATCTCTTCTTACAGGTCTTCGATGCCGGCCGTCTGACCGATGCGCAGGGGCATACCGTGGATGCGCAACATGCTATCTGGATCATGACCTCAAATGTGGGTACCGAGATGCTAGGTCGTTCGATGCCCAGCGGTTTCCGCGCAAATGTAAAAGGCACTGGCGAGGAAATGCAACGCGAGCGTTTAATGGAACGCTTGCGTCAAACCTTCCGCCCAGAGTTTCTCAATCGTGTGGACGAAGTCGTGATCTTCCAGCCACTAGGTCAAGAGCAGGCGCGGGCCATTACCAGGTTACAGATGAACGAGTTGGCCGCACGCCTCTTAGAACAAGGTTTGATCCTGCATGCCGATGATGGCGCTATAGACCTCCTCTGTAAAGCAGGCTTCAGTCAAACGCAAGGTGCGAGACCCTTGCGCCGCGTCATCGAGAGAATGCTCACGGTGCCTTTGAGCTTGCGTATTCTGCTGGCAAACATTCCCGAACAGGGCGAGGTGCATGTAAGCGCTGAAGACGGGCAACTGACGATAGATATACGGGAACCTGCGCAGGCTGAGGAAGAGGAGGAAGATGTCAAAGTGGATGCAGTATAGTTGGTTTGTTGCATCCCCATTTCATGCATATGCCATTTCGAACAGGGTTCTATGCAGGACGAAGACACACTTTACGATTATAAGAGGTCAAGAAATTTATGGATGCAACATCACCAAGCAAGAGCAGAGAGCGCCTTGCACGTGTCTCGGCGGGGGCTCTCTTCCTCGAAGGCCGTTTGCGCATTCCTGAAAATGCTCGTGGAATTGTATTGTTCCCATATGGCATCGAGAACGAGCAGCGCATTTCCTACACAGAGGGCCTGGCCCGACCTTTGGGTGAGGCCGGTTTTGCAACACTGCTGGTAGACTTGCTCACACCAGAAGAAAAAGCGCTGGATGCTCTGACCGGCTTCTTCCGTGAAAACGTCGATATACTCCATCAGCGTATCATCGGCATCGCGAACTGGCTCATAGAGAGGCCCGAGACCCAAAACCTCAGGATTAGCTACTTCGGCACTGGCGTAACAGGCGCCGCCGCGCTGATCGCAGCGGCTGTGCGCCCCGACGCGGTAGTGACTGTTATCTCGGTCGATGGACGCATTGATTTAGCCAGGAATTACCTACCGAGGATTTACGCTCCTGTGCTGCTCATAGTTGGTGAGAACGATGCAGAGGGCAAGAATTTGAACCGTGATGCACTGGAGCAGCTTCACACTGAAAAGCAACTTGAAACCATCGGCGGCGCGGCGAACCTTTTCGGTGATGCGAACACGCAAGCGGAGGTAGCGCAATTAGCAGTCAAATGGCTCGCGCGTCGCTACGAACATATATAGGGGGCAGAGAAAACCTAAGCCTCTTTCCAACGTTGTATGTACGCTTGTGTATCGAACTTGCGCTCTTCAGGCCTTTCTTGTTCTGAACTTTCTCAGCAGCAAGAGTGACCCTCCATGCATCACCAGGGCAGCCAGTGTTGCCAGGATAAAGGCGAGCGCAATACCCCAGACCTCGATCAATCCGGCGACGACTAGAAAAAAGACGGCGAAGGTGAATAAGCCTGTGAGCACACCGCGAAGTAGCCTGCGAGCGGCTGCCGCATCCTGGAAATGGTGCGTAAAGACGCCCAGGATACTGGCAAATACCGGGAAGGGCGTGAGCAAACCGCTCAATTGTGGACCTAAGAAAGCGGCAATTGCTGTCAGACCCACTACGAAAGCAGTCGCCACGAACATACGCAGCAGTGTCTCCCATTGAGGGGGATTTGTCATGACTTTTGGACTTTGGCTGCCCGGTAACAGGTACAAGGCCAGAATGAGGCAGCTGATCGCTCCCACGAATGAAAGAACCAGGGGCGCCGAGAATCGTTCTAAGATGGCGGTCAATGCAAAGAATACACTCCAGCCTGCAAGTACACTCCCCGGCCAGCCAACGCGCATCGAGAGCCAGCTATAGGCCAGGCAAAAGCCTGCTACAGATACTATTCCAAGCATTGTGTTCTGCGCGGCACGTGTCGCAAAAGTTGTTCCCAGGTCGAGAGCCAGGAACAACGCAACTGGACCTGATGTTAGGGGCAGGCCAACCAGCCAACCGCTCACAGCAGGACCCCAACGACGACCTGCAAGGCTCACCAATCCGAGTAATGCAGGCGTCAAAAGCAGCTTGAATGCAAGCATACAATTATATCCATTCTAGCAGAATTTATGCATCGCGGGGCACCTTGTTCTGGCATGGGTGTCACTATCTCAGGGATGCATAGTTCTCAGACTCATATTATATGCGGCACGAGGACTGCTCGGTGGAAGGTACCTGGTCTCGTATGGCTGCTGAAAGAAGCATTGTGTCTTGTTGATATAGCATAATCTGTGGTGGCGATGATCGAAGCTTGTCTGGAGCATAGCTCAACAGAAGCAATGCCTGGAACGACACCTGGCAGACCGTGTCCGGAGCGAGACTCAACGGAGCATGGTCCAGGCGAAGCCCAACAGACATTATCTGGAGCAGCGCTCAACAGAGCAAATTGGCACCCCAACGATCACCGCGCACCACTATCAACAGTATACACATAACCACTTTACTGTCCCTTATTTGACACTTCAACGTCTAACAAATCATGATGCATGCAGGATGTCCGTTTCTATTCGCTTGAGAGGCCATTTGAGCTATACGAACTCAGATCGATATATAATCTTCTTTATAAGTCTTACATAAGACAAGCGTAAACAGCAGGTAGAGGTCACTTTGTGGTATGATAAGAATGAATAGATATGGAGGAGGTGCACTTTAATCTATGAAAGCCGTAAAGACCCATGTTGGGCGCTGTGATACCTGTGGCGAACCGGCGGCGTATGCTCAGCTTTTGCCAGGTGGACGTACTTTCCGCTTCTGTGAGCAGCATGTCCCCTTGCTCATAAAAAAGCAGGCCGAAGCCGCTGCTACTGCGAATAAAGAGAAGAAGTAGTTTAGACAATAAGATGAGCGCGAAGCGCTAGATGCGACCGCACCTAGCGCTTCGCGCTCATCTTATTGTCTATCAGGGAAATCAGGCCAGAGGCAACTGGATGTGGAATATAGAGCCTGCGCCCGGCACGCCGCTACTCTCGATCCAAATTGTTCCATCCATTGCTTCAATCAGGCGCCGGGAGATATAGAGTCCCAGGCCTGATCCGCGTATCGTGCTATTCAAATCACTTTCCAGTCGCATAAAACGCTGGAAAAGTAGTGCCTGGTCCTCCGGCTTGATGCCTTTCCCTTTGTCCGTTACGCTGATAACGGCACTTGGTATCTGGTCAATCACTGCGCGGGCAGAGAACGTGACAGGTGTCCCTGGATTCGAATATTTCAGAGCATTCACGCTGAGATTCAGCAGCACTTGCCGCAGGCGCGTTGGATCAGCTTTTACAAAGAGTTTGTTCGGTACATACATATATACCTTGCGATTTTCCTGCGTTATCTGTGGCTCAATCAGTTCGATGACTCCTCGAATTTCATCCTGGACGGAAACTCGTGCCAGGTATGCAGGACGTATGCCTGCCTCGATCTCCAGGCGACTTGCATCCATTACGTTGCTTAGCAGCAGCACTAATTCATCGCAGCCGCGCCGTGCTTTTTGCAGAAATTCCTGCTGCTGGTCAAGCGAAAGTGCCCCTCCATACTCTGCCAGCAGTTCAAGGTAGCCTTGTACAGCAGTGAGAGGTGTGCGTAGTTCATGCGAGGCAGTAATCATGAATTGATCTTTCATCTGGTCAAGCTGTTGCAGTTGTTGGTGTGCATTGCGTAACTCTTGATAGAGTTGAGCGTTGGTAAAGGCAATGGCCGCCTGCTCTGCAAAATCCTGGGCTTGCGGCAAATCCGCTGTCGCCAAAGTTTTTTTTTGCTGCGCTTGGGCATGCATTGAACGTGCCAGAATCAGCAGTCCAACAGCCGTATTCCCGGAAATCAATGGCGCAAGTATTGCTGTCGGCACATTGCGCTGTTGCAATACTTCTCGCAGGGTTGGGTTCCGTCGCCCTCTTAGCCCGCCTGTTGGAATACGCCTTGGGAGAGTATCGGAAAAGCTTTGCTGTGCCGATGGCGCTATTACTGCTGGTATTCTCCCGCTTACGGCAGGTAAACTACCACTACTAACGGCAGGGAAGTGGCCACTACCGGTAGATAGGTCATTAATTTGAATGAGTACTGGCTGTAGTGATCCAAGCGCTCTAGCCTCGAACTCATGTTGTTGGATGGGGGGCCAGTCGCCGGGTCTAGTTACTGGTTCTCGCTCATTTACATAAATTGCGGCTGGTACGAGTTGTCCATTGTAATCGTTGACATATAATAACGTATAATCGGCTTGCAATGCATTTGCACCTTCCGTACAAATCAACTGCAAGATCTCAGTCCCAACACTCGTGCCTGAAGCAACGGCACTATTCAAGCGTGCCGCGATATTAGCCAATGCTTGAGAGAATAATTCATGCTCGCGAGCTGCTTGATAAAGATATGCATGTTCAATCGCTGAAGCCGCCTCCTCTGTGTAGGCTTTAGCGAGATACATGTCGCGCTCACTGAGAGGCCTGGATTTACGACGGGCGAATCCCAGGCTTCCATGGGTTTTTCCCTGGTAGGTAAGCGATACAAAAAGTGTTGCGCGAATTTGCTGCTCTTTTTGCCAGGCTTGTATATCTTCCGGTAAATTTATCTTCTGCTCGGCCCAGACAATGTCGATTTGTTTGCCGGCAATTACGCCGCGGAGGTGAAGTTGTTCTCCCTGAAATCTCCAGGTATACACCTCTGGTGTGGTAGACGACGCTGCACGAACCAGCAAAATGGACTGCTTATCGAGTGGGCGATCGTAATCCTCTGCCAGCAAGAGCATCACAGCATCAAAGCCCAGGGCTGATGCTGCTAGAGTTACAAGCCGTGTAAGCAAGCGATCAAGCACAATTTCTTCGGTGAGTTGTGTGGCAAGAATACGTAAGAGTTCGGCCATTTCACTTCGTTGCTCTCGTTCTCTGAGGAGTATTTCGTTCTCGTTGGTAGCGAAAAGATAACGAATAGTCACGAGTATGGCGACGATAATAGTCGTTACAACCAGGGAGAATGAAAGTTGATTATTATACATGATCTCACTATAAAGTGTTAGTGCCAATAGAGCTGCAAGAGGAATATAGATAAGTAAGCTTTGCAGGAGTATGTAGCGGCGATGTGATCCTTCGTCCTGGCTATCGGGTACATACTCTGAAGTATTGTCTGCATGGGACGTATTAGATCGTTCGCGAAAGACTCTGCGAGCAATTGTTGCATATTGATAGAGTGCAGCAAGTCCTATCAGCAAGTAGCCAATAAACCAGAATGTGTCAATGTAAGCTGTACCGGTGTGGTATGTATTCAATGGAACCAAGTAACCATAGAATGAATCGGCCCATATTTGGCAAATGATACCTATGCCAATTAGTAGCAGGGATGGGTATAATATGCGCTCTACGCGCCGTCGTATAAGCAATACAATAGCAAATATGAGCAGTACGTCCAAGAAAGGATAGGATACTGCTACATACAATTTTCCTAAAGAGAAACCGGGCCTTTGCATCTGCGATCCGAAGATTGGCTCAATTACAAAATACCAGATCACTCCCAAGACACAGATCGTTGTAATCAGAGCATCCAGAGCAATACGTACGGATGATTCTCTGCGAGTTGGCTCAGTGGGCATATAGAGCAAGCCAATAAAGGTAAATATATAGAAAAGCGTAAAACCGATATCGGCAGGGGATGGCACCGGATTTTTCTGTACATAGTCTTCCAGGTAGGTATAGATTATTCCTCCCATGCCGTTTGTGAACAAACCGATACCAATGAAAAGCCAGGCTAACTGGTGGCGTGGTTCCAGCCGCAAAGGGCCGTAACGAGCTCGATAAGCTGTGATGCAGGCCCAATAGGCACCGATCAAAGAGGTTAAAGCATACATGGAGTTGGCGAAGAAGGTGACAGCAGTGCTTGCATATCCACCGATCTGAAAGATCAGCCAGATCAGGCTGAAAGTGACAATCAGGGCTGCGCTTGCCGTAGCAATATAGTTTTGTTGGTTTAGTTTCCGCAGATAGGTTCGCGTCAACTTATCGGTTATGGTGGTCTTCAAATGTATCTCAGGCAAGCGTGCCGACATGGGTTTCCCTCAGTAAGTAATACTTAGGAACTTTAATGACAACTGCAGCGGAAAAAAGACCCTCAATAGTATACCTGAAAAGCATGTAATTTGTCACATTTGTACACAAGAAATCCTTAACAAGGCCAATGAGTACTACATACAGTTATAATAGTACTAATGAGATGCTTTGCATGCAAAAGAGGAAAGGATTAACTCGATGGAACCAGTCATGATTACTGCAGCTATGGTCGGCGCGGAGGTAACTAAAGATCAGCAACCCAATTTACCCACAACCCCGCAAGAGATTATTGCTGCCGCTGTGGAGTGTTATAAAGCGGGTGCCGCGATCATCCATATTCATGTGCGTGATGCCGCGGGAAACGCCACGCAGGATACCAATATCTTTCGCGAAGTTGTTGAAGGAATTCGTGAGCGTTGCGATGTGATTACGCAGGTATCAACAGGTGGGGCCATCTGGATGAGCGCCGAAGAGCGTCTCCAAAGCATTGAGTGCCGACCGGACATGGCAACGCTCACAACTGGAACGGTAAACTTCGGCGATGGGGTATTTATGAACAGTCGTGGCTTAGTAGAAACTTTCGCGGGACGCTTACTTGACTATGGCATCGTGCCAGAAATTGAGATCTTTGATACAGGCATGATCGATGAGGCCACGCGCCTGCGCGATAAGGGTTTGATCACCGACCCGCTACATTTCGATTTTGTGATGGGCGTTCCTGGCGGCATGGGTGCCGGCTCTGCTCAACTTGTGCACCTGGTACGTAGCCTGCCGGCGGAAAGCACCTGGAGCGTAGCCGGTATTGGACGACATCAATCGACATTGGGTACTATAGCCCTGGCCATGGGTGGCCATGTGCGTGTAGGCTTCGAAGACAATATTTACTACCGCAAAGGCCAATTGGCAAAAAGCAATGCGGAATTGGTTGCCCGCATTGTGCGTCTGGCTCAAGAACTGGATCGTCCCGTAGCAACACCTGCCGAAGCTAGAGAGATATTGCAGTTGGGAAGGTATAAGCAATAGGATGCGGATAAGCGGGCTATTAAGGAAGCGTGAGCAGTTCCGGGGCCCCGTCGGTTATCGCAATACAATGTTCGAACTGCGCCGAGCGCGAGCCATCGGCCGTGCAGACGGTCCACTTATCTGCTAGCACCCGCGTCTGGTATCCCCCGGCATTGATCATCGGCTCAATAGTAAAAACCATGCCAGGTCGAAGCCTCAGGCCGGTACCTACGAGTCCATAATGTGGTACCTGTGGGTCCTCGTGAAGCGAGTGACCGACGCCATGGCCCACATATTCGCGCACCGTCGAAAAACCTTGCGACTCGGCATAGGTCTGAATCGCCGCACCAACGTCACCGAGTTGTTTGTTCGGACGTGCCTGCTCAATGCCTAGTTCCAGGCAGCGCTGTGCCACGTCCATAAGGCGCTGTGATTCAGTGTCAAGTTTTCCAGCGGCGAACGTCACACATGCATCGCCAACCCAGCCCTTATAAAGTACTCCAATGTCAATACCAATAATGTCTCCCTCGTGCAGAATCTGCTTGGGACTGGGGATACCATGACAAATCACGTCGTTGATCGCGACGCAGATCGTAGCAGGAAAGGGAGGAATAGCAGGCAGCCCATTCCTGGCTGGGCGAGCGCCGTAGCCCTTGTAGATGGGCTTTGCGCCTTTGCTGCGGATATAGTCCTCTGCAATTTTGTCTAATTCTGCTGTGGATGTGTCAGATTTAACATACGGGCGTAATACTTCATAGGTCTCGGCAACAATGCGTCCCGCTTCACGCAATTGCGCAATCTCATTCCGTGATTTTAATGTAACTGCCATATTTTCCTCTTTTTATTTGATTAGTAACTAACCCGCGTGCGAGTTTTTTTCTTCGAGTGCCGCCTGCGGCGGCAGAAGAAAAGAGAGTTTTTCGGGGACACCCCGAACCCCGGCAGGGGGACGCTAGTCCCCCTGCACTCCCCTGAATGGGGGATAACACTCTAACCTGTCGATAGCTGCCCAGGCCAAAGTACCCCTCCCCCTGCACTCCCCTGAATGGGGGATAACACTCTTAACCTAGAGAAGCAAGTCTGGTCTCTTCCTCTTGATCCTGCTCCCAAGCAAGCAGGTCACCGGTTGTGACTGAAAAATAAGTATTGAAGTAGCGCAGCAGGTGATCTATGGTCGTGTAATCAATACGTTGACTGCGCCCTGTATTTAAAGCGGCCAGCACACTCAAAGATACGCCGCTCTCCCCGGCAAGACGCCGCAAACTCAAAGATGGTTGTCCTTGTTTAGCCCGTTCAACATTCGCTTTAGCGAGCAACAACCGTAGCCTACAAGAGATCGTCACGATCAATACCTCCTGGACAAAGTTTCGCAGTGGCTTCAGCACTAACCATTCAAATGATATTATAGCAAAAACGTTGTTGTAAGTCAATACATTGTATTGACTTACAACAACGTTTTTGCGTCATACTACATGAGTACCTAGAAATAATTCGACGAGATACCACCGTCAACGACGAGCCAAGCTCCGGTCGTCCAGGATGACTCGTCGGAGGCAAGGTAAAGCGCCATATAGATGATATCTTTGGCCTCTCCAAAGCGGCCCAGCGGAATGCGGTCGAGACGCAGGTTGCGCGCCTCTTCGCTTGTCCAGAGATAACGCAACAAGGGTGTCTCAATAGGCCCAGGACAAATAGCATTGCAGCGTATACCGTGACGGCCATATTGGACTGCAAATGATTTAGTCAGCGAGAGCATACCGCCCTTAGAAGCGGTGTATGCATCCTGTGGTACAGTGCAGCCCATAAAAGCGACAAATGAAGCCACGTTGATGATCGAACCTTTACCTTGCTCCACCATGCGCGGTATGGTGTATTTCGAGCACAAGAAAGCGCTCTTCAGATTCACATCCATCACTCTATCCCAGAGTTCCCCGGTTATAGCAGTAACGCTCCCATCATCAGATGGCATAATGCCCGCGTTGTTATAAAGCACATCCACGTGGCCGAATGCATCGATGGCCGCGCCGACCATATTTTTAACATCGGCTTCCTTAGCAACGTTGGCCTGGACAAATATGGCTTTGCCACCTGCATCGCGGATCTTCTGAGCGGTTTCTTCGCCTTCGTCTGTGGCTATATCGGTAATCACAACACTCGCGCCTTCGCGCGCAAATAGTTCTGCTGCAGCCTGGCCCATGCCTCCGGCAGCGCCAGTGATAATCGCTACTTTGTCTCGCAATCTCATGCGGTTTGTGTCTCCTTTAGAAATTTTTTACCAGGTCAAGGTACCAGAACGGCATACGCTTGCGCAGCAGCGGTTTGCTGCGTACCACATTGCCGGGAATGCTTTCGCGAATATCATAGGCCAGTTCCCCTGTCAGCGATCCCGCCATTTCGCCAGGGGTATAGCCCAGAGCAGCCGTTGTTCGCCGCCCGGTGCGCTGTTCGCGTGTGTCGATGGTCATCATCGTCAGTGTAAGCTCGTCATCTTCAGCAATGACCTCTGGCCATGGATAGGTAGAGTAAGTAGGTGAGTAGATGCCACTGTAGCCATTGGCACGTAATCCTTTTGACGCGCCGCTCCAGTTCGCCAGGGCCAGGTAGACATGATGCTCGGCTGCTCGTACGCGCCAGATCAACGAATGTGTAGGATCGTATTCATCAGGCGCGACAGGCGGATTATACTTAATACTTGAAGGGCCAAGCCCAATTGGTTGTGGGAAGTTAAGGAATGCCGGGGCGCATACCAGGTCAGCGCCTTTCCCGGCAAGCACGCGCAAGGTTTCTGGAAAGAGCACATCGTAACCCGTTGCCAGTCCGATGCGTCCAGTGGGCGTATCGAACACCGGTAATCCCAGGCTGCCAGGGCTGGCCCAGAGGCGGTCGCTGAGCGTCAGGTGCAACTTGCGGTATGTTCCATATATACCCTCAGGATCAATCAGCAAAATTGTATTGTAATATTTTGCTTCTCGATTGCCCGCGCCCGAAACTCGCTCTGCAACTCCAAGTACAAGGCTCAACTGGAATTCGTTGGCGAGTGCAGTCAGGACATCGGTTTCCGGTCCCGGAATCTCAATAGCCCCTGCCTGCATAGTAGCCATCACATTAGGTGTCCCATTTTGTACATCGAGTGGGCCTGGCAGGATCAATTCAGGTAGTACCAGCATGTCCGGTCGTGCCGGGGCGTGGTCGTTGAGCAGTGTTCTAAGTGTGTTGCGCAACAACTCGAGAGGTGATTCTTGCGGATGTCCTGCGGGGGAAAAAGCTTGCAGATCAGGCTGGATAAAGCCGACGCAGGAAAGTTGTCCGGACGGAAGCTCTCCAAGCTCATATAGACCATGATATTTCAGAGGCTCCCACAGGTATGTATTGTTGACAAGGGTAATGTACTCGGCAGGTTGGCGGTCAGCCAGCCGGTCCCCGGCCATTTCTTCTTGATTTGCGCCCCAGCTCTTGTTGCGGCTGCGGGTCAAATCAACTTCTCCATAGACAATCCCATCGCCATCGTCTAGATAGCTCTGGATGGATCCATCGGGATCAATTACACAGCTTCCGCCGCTGAACTGTACGCCGCGTTCGAGGCCATAGCGGTTCGCAGCGATGAAGTACACCCCGTTCTCGAATGCGCGGGCCATCCACCAGCTACTCGGGCATTTTTCTTCCAGCCAGTTCGTAGGAAAAAGCAACACATCCGCATTATGTAATGCAGGGATACGCGCTGCCTCGAAGTACATGGCATCCATACAGATGAGTCCTGATAGGCGGCCCAGTGGAGTTTCCCATACTGGCATGCCTAGGTCGCCATCACGTGCCCAGCGAGGTTCAGAGATGTAGGAGTGAATTTTGCGATATGTTCCAATGATTCCATCTGGACCAATCAAAACCATGCAGTTGTAGTACACGTTTGTAGCTGGATCAACTTCGGGCATGCTGATCGCGATATAACAAGCATACTGTGTGGCGAGTCTTTGAAAACGGCCAGTAGTTGGCCCGGGGACAGGTTCAACATGGGGAGCGACTTCAGTGCGAGACTCCCAGCAGTAGCCGGTTGTCGCCATTTCCGGTAAGACGATCAAGCGTGCATCATGCCGCGCAGCCTCCTCAACGAGGCGGAGAAGGTCGGCCACATTCTTCTCTTTCTCGCCCTGCTCCGGCTCATATTGAATAGCTGCAACCCGGTAGTATGTAATAGTGGGTGCAGATGTGTTCATTTTAAATTCCTCAGTGTCCTGTATATGAAAGCTGTACCTGTTTGAGGATGAAATAACGATACCATGTGACTCAATGAGCGTCAATAGGCAAATTTACATTCTTCACTTTCTCTGCATAGCTAATTTACCCATCAAAGAATCATATAGCCTGGGCGATGATAGAGAGGTGTGGGGTGGGTGGCGCGCACCTACCCCACACCTCTCTATCATCAAGAGCGCTCATTCCTCTTTTCTCATAAGGGCATAGAATGCTCGTGTGGACTCCTCGTCCATGTGATAACTCTCAGCATCCGCGGGGAAAGTGCCCTCCTGGACATCGGCGAAGAAGTGTTGTA
>WNGP01001463.1_pt1 | contig 19420 bp, 17 predicted proteins | sample 5407671 | NCBI WGS metagenome assembly WNGP01 (sample SAMN13153381, study PRJNA577476) | soil metagenome | isolation source: 40 cm soil or saprolite under Garry oak tree replicate 2 | place: USA:California | collected 2016-06-15 | reverse complement strand
AGATAAACTGCCTTAATATAATACAACTCATCGCACTACTATTTATACATCATTAGAAAGATTAACCAACGCTTAGAATAATTTAAGAATACTAATGTTGACTTGTGTTCCGTAATAATCTCGGTTAGTATATAGAGAAGCAATGCAGGCATTCCCAGTAGTTTTATAAGTAATATGAAATCCTGGTAAATAGTCATCAAAAGGGGGTCCAGGGGTCTCCCCTGGCGGGGATCGGGGGGTCCCCGAAGAATCACTCTTTAAACGGATTTAATATAAATTGGGTGTTACACGATATGTTTGGTAATGAGTTTGAAGCCTTGATACCGGGGACCTTTTTCAATCCCGCTGTCCTTCTCACGTGGCTTCTCGTTGGCTTGATCGCCGGTTTCCTGGCAAACGTCGCCATGCGCGGGGGCAGTTATGAACTTGTAAGCAACATCATTACAGGTATCATCGGCGCCTGCATTGGCGGCTTCCTGGCCGGGCTGCTGGGTCTTGGCTATTTCAGCTTTGTCGGCAGCGTCGTCCTTGCCTTCATCGGTGCATGTGTACTGATAGCCATCCTGCACTCCGTCGCCGAATCGACCGGGCGCGCCATCCTCTAGGCGACGTGATATAACATGCCCACATACTGCAACCTCATTTTGAACCTCCGGCATATTCTTGCGTATATCAGAGTGAAGGAGGTTTTTATATGAATATAACACATCTATTCGTAATCTCAGGCATCACTTTTGGACTTACCGACCTGCTCTCGTGGCTCTTTGTCGGATTACTCGCTGGCTTCTTCGCCAGCGTCGTCGTGCGCGGTCGTGGCTACGGCTGTTTTCTCGATATCGTGATCGGCCTCGTCGGGGCATTCATCGGCGGCTTTTTAGCCAGCTTCCTGGGCATCACAGGCACATTTCACTTCTGGGGCACACTCCTGATCGCCTTCCTGGGCGCGTGTGTCCTCGTCGCCATCCTCAAAGCTCTCTCTGGTGACACCGGGCGCAGTAGATAGTACTGTTCTGTCAAACTTCATATGATATGACAGGTAGAGAGGCCAACGATCCCATCGCAGGAACATGGCAGCAGGTCTTATGACCGTAGGGGCGGGTGCGGTGTAGAGCGGAGTGGGGGCCTTTATGGCCGCCCGCTCCTGGGTCTCGCCTGCTGCTGGAACACCAGTGGCACGGGCGGCCATCAAGGCCCTCCCCACGCCTCCCTTCCGCTCCCGCCCCTACAGGACATGCCCAGGCTTGTCGCGTATGATCCATCCTTAATGGTGCCCGAATGCATTGCCGACAAACACAATGAAGTCCTTAATGAAGGGCAGCGCGAGAGGAATAAGAGCGGGCAGACTCACCGTCGCCACTAGCCGCCGTACCTTCTCGATCGCGAGCGGCCAGGTAGGATAGGTGTCTTGCAACAGCTCGTAGCGCCGTTTGAGTTCTGCCAATCGATCTGTGCCGGCCTTGACGGCATTCGCGTCTTGCTTCGATGAAGGCATGGTGTCCGCAATAGCGTGCTCGAATTCATCGGCCAGCGGCTTCAGTGTCTCGTCGCGCGCCTCTTGCATCACCTGGTGCGGCAGCGTCAGCCAGCCGATGATAAGCCCTGCCGTCAGCACGAAGTACAGGATACCGAAGAGCACCGCCTGCACGCGCAGTTGCAAGCTGTAGCTGGCCGGCAGGTTGCCCGAAAGGAATTCCGGGTGTATGACCACCAGCACCGTTATCCCCATCGTCGCCATCAGCAGCATGCTGATCGAAAGCATCGTACCCAGCTTCCCCAGCCCGGCAGAGCCATCCGGGTCCAGCGGGTTGAGGTGGATGGTATACAGGTGGAACAGCCAGTTCGTGAAGATCAGGATCACCAGCAGCCGCGCGACGTTCAAAAACACGGCATACATAATAGGCGTGTAGACCATGAGCGTCAGGATTCTCAACCACAGCGGCGGCAGGGTTGCACCATCCAGGAACGACTCGGCGACGAAGAGTTCGTAGAACCAGCAGACAGCCACGAACAGCAGCGCGCCCACCGTCCACCAGAAATTGTCCGCCCAGGAAACTAGCTTCTGCAAGAAGGCCTCGTACGCTTCCGCTCCGGGCCGGTCCCTGCGGTACTCGCCGACGATACCGTTTTCTTGCAGCGTATTGAACATATTCGCGATATAGCCGGGCAGCAGCAGGTAGATACCATATAGCAGGGGAAAGAGAATGAGTGTCTGCACTACGACGCGCAGCGTGACCAGCAGCGAGACGCCCAGGGGATCGAAATTAGGCGTGGTGAGGATGGGCAGGCCGATCAGGACGATGCCTGTGAACAAAGCAATGCCCAGGATGCTCCAGATTTCGTTGAGGTGCAGCCTGTCTCTGAGCAGCACCAGCAGCGGATCGTGCTGGTAGAGCTTTTCCATCGGCAGTACCTTGCCGGTCACTTCACTGCTTCCCACCTGGGTTGTTATACTTACTGCTTCCATGCTGTGACCTCCTGGTGTATATATGTACGCGTTTTCTCAACCTATATACGCCCGCAGGGTCCTATTTTTGTCTATGTTCAGAGAGCATAGGATCTTCCTCTCTAAATTCCAATCTACCGAAATGCCCTTACTGCATTATTATTCCATAGAATAAGCGCTGCTGTAAAGACCCCGAAACCCCGCTTCACCCACGGGGCTGGGGCTCTCATGGGTAGATTTTTGGGAAACGTGCTCGTTAGTCCGTAGGGGCGAAGGTGGTGGAGAGCGGCGGGGAGGGCCTTTATGGATACCCATTCCCAGGATGGGGCGCCCTGTTTAGGGACAGTATGCCCGTGCCAAGGGACAGTGTGGCCTGTGAGTGGTGGTACAAATAAGCAGGAGATAGTAGACTCAGATTTGCCACACAGCTATAACATTGGATTGGTTCAACCTGCTATGATGAGTTTTCATAACCAAGATCGGCAATGGGTTGTCATCCCTTCGCTTCACTCAGAGCCTGCCCTGAGCCCAGCGAAGGCCCTCTCTCACTGGGCCGATCCTTCGCGGAGTTTCCCCTTGAGTGAGCCGCAGCCCTGAGCGAAGCGAAGGGATGACAGGAGGCGGGACATGCCATCAGCGAGTATTACCGGTTTTGATGGTGAAAATTCATCATAGCAGAGGAAGAACCACTTGCTAAGAGTCGCGTTCCGGCACTCCCTCTGTCTTTCTGCAAACATTCCTGCACACTGCTGCTACCTGAGTCTTGGCAGGGTTTCCTCAATGAGCTTTTTGAAGTCCTGTTGAGACAGCCGAGCTAAAATCGAAGCAGGAGAATACAATCAATCCCCTGCTTCACCTTTATTACCGCCATATGGCTTGCACACCTGATATACTTTCAGCAGAGGGCCTTCCGCTTTTCCGTTTGAGAAATGCATTGGGTCTAATCTATCCCACCTTGCTTTTCTTCCTGAGGTCAGATTCAGGAGCTTGTCATATACCGTGCCGGGGTCAACTGTCGGGTCCGATTCCAGGATGCGTGCGACCACCGCGCTCACAATCGGGGTCGCGAATGACGTACCTATCCAGTAAGCCCAGGCGTTTTCGTTTGGTGCTGTGTAGTATTGTTCAGGTGGATCAGCCGGAACAGCCGAGAGCGGCGGAAATTCGACGTTGCTGTATATACCTCTCGGCGCATCCTTTATCCTCACAGTGGGATTATCACTGCCAGCCTCTCCAGGCTTCGCAGGAACTACTTCTCCTAGATCTGCATTTGGAACCTCACCACCCCATGTTGCAAGGCCAAATGAGCGGGGATGGGGATCATAGCCAGTCGAGGCAGCATTATCATCAGGATAGGAGCCGGGATAACAGCTATATGAAGCTGCACCATCATCAACAGTCGCAGCGCCTACGGCAATGATATTCTTAAAGGATTTGCCCAGAGCAGCTGGATAGAGTGCTGGGGGGCGTGTTGCATCAGAGAGCATCATACCCGTGGGCAGTTCACGCCCATCGCCTTCGTTGCCAGCAGAAGCTACAATTACTGCCCCAGCCTGCTGCAGGGCAGCTATTGCCAACCACAGGTTTGCGGGTATAAGTTCAAAATCGTCTGTTTTCAGCTTTATTTGCCCGGGCTTTACCTTCTCAACCTCCTCCGCCCTCGGAATCACCAGGCTCAGATTGATGACGACCCTCTTCCCGAACAGATCTCCATCCTTATCAGACATACGATCGCATATCCTCTCAAGCGCATGTGTCAGCTTTTCCAGGTCACCGACGCAAAGACTATCGAGAACACGGACACATTCAATCCGCGCCTCGGGCGCGATGTCATGCACAATCCCGGCAATGAACAAACCATGATCCGGGATCAGAATGGGGTAATGCTCTCCATAAACATCTTTGCCAACGGAGGCGACGTTTGTATGGTCCATAACATCTATTTCTTGCAAACCAGACATCAGGCTATAGTCAAAGGAAACTGTCTCGTTCACAGTGTGCAAGAGCCAGTTGGTACTGCCTGCGTCGCGTGCCGCTCTGGAAATGACTCCTCTTTCTGGAAATGAATCCAGCACGAAGACAGTCACATCCTTCCCTGTCGCTTTTAACTTAGGATCGACATCGGGCAACTCCATGTGCCAGTACGGGCAAGAATCTGCTACCGGCATAGGAGGAGTCAGCGGACACCCGATACCTACCTGAGTTGCTCCGCTCAACCAGGTTGGAGCAGAAAAAGCGATAGGCACCTTCTCTTCTTCACGTTTGTTGAAATCAAGCACAGCAGCGTTGAGGGTTTCAACAACGGCGGGAACAAGAGCCTCATCATCATGAGCGCCGTCGTGATGATTCCTGGTTGAGGCCATCTCGACTGACACAGCGCCAATATCTGGCGCTGGCCCTTTGACAACCTTAAAAAAGGCATGAATACTGGTACGCATCGTGCCAAAGCTTTTTTCAATGTCAGTGCCTTCATCGAAGAGATAGACACCGGGGGGTAACTGCTGGCTAGTGCCAACGTTGAACCTGCGCATAACAGGGCGGTCGCCTACAGCTGGTTTCTCGTTGTCGCCTAAAAAAACTAAATGAACAGGATCACGGCCCTGGTCTCTAAATTTCTGCAAGAGAAACCTATTGATCCTCTTCAACTGCTCACGTAAATTCAAGTCAACTAGCAGCGGCTCTTTCTTGAGAACTCCATCCTCAATGAGAGGGAGCTTCGAATGAAATACGACCATTACCTGGTCATTCCGCCAAAAAGTGTCGTGCATCGGCATTTTCATGTCGTCTATAGGCCGCATGTTGTTCGTGGGTGGCATATCCTTTTGCATCTCCAAGTCCCTTTCATTTTGTATACTATCGGTAGTACAAATACGTACACGAATATTTCCACCTCGCTAAACGATGGAGTACTTCTTTTTTGGGGGACGAGTTGTTCAAGAAGAAGTGCTTCTTACGATTTTTGGCCGGTGCGATACTTCAAAGGACCAACATCACCAACGAGACGAAACCCGGCCCAGAAATAGGGGTGAGCATACATTGAGTCTGCCTGACGCAAGAGATTGCATTGAGCAGACCGCAGGGCCTGCACCTTGCTCTCGCCTTGCAAAAGATGCTGATAGAAATGCTGCATCAATTCGTTGGTCGAGGTATCTTCTACTGACCATAGGCTAATGACGAGTGAAGCTGCACCGGCAGCGAGGAAGGCCCGGGCCAGACCCAGTTGTTCATCGCCTCCACCGCTCAGAGCCAATCCGGTTTCACAACCGCTCAACGTGACCAGTTTGCAGTGCTGTAAATCGAGGCTGGAGGCATCAATGGCGTTTAACTGCCCATCTGCTAAACGCACGTAGGAAAAGTTGGGAGCATCCAATCTGCTCTGGCCGTGGGTTGCGAGATGAATGACAGGGCTAGAGGGAGCCAGCTGGATCAGACGCGCAACCGTGGCTTCTTCTTCAAGATAGCAGTCTCCTCTCAGGAGTGAAGCTATCGTTCTTGCCTCATCCTGGACACGCTGCAAATGCCCACGATCCGAATATCCAAACACCAATGGGAACCCCGCTGATGTTTCTGCTGAATCGTTCTTTTGACTATTGCGCCGAGCAAGATGTGTGAGCAGACTGCTTGCCGGAAGGTAGTTTATTTGGTAGTTCTCGATCAGGTAGTGGGAGCCATCGTAGAGGGCATGAAACGGCAGCTTATGGAGCGAATTGTAGGGAACGATAGTCAGGTAGCCCGAAGAAGAAGGCAGCAGAGAGGCGACAGGAGCGATTAAGAGATCATAGAGCTTGTTCAGTAAGCGGCTGACTGTTTTCTGTGAGACTGATGCTCCAAACCAGCCCTGGGCCTGGAAATTGGCATGGAGGATAAGTAACAGGCGCTCCAATTCGGCCTGTCCGCCCGGCAGTTCATGGACCAGCAAATCTTCGGCGGTGATCGCAAAGATGACGAGCTTGCCCTGGTGCATATAGTAAGATAGCAGCAGGTGATCGGCAGAAAGATGCTGGCACACCTGAGCGATATCTATGCGATGTATCCTGGAGGCTGCCTGTTCTCGACGCCCGGCCTTTCTGGAACGAGAATCCGTTGACCGAGAGGGTAGACTTGCTTCGTAGAGATAAAGGCGCTCAAGCAACTCGTTCAGTTTCTCCTCACAACGCTTTAGCTCGGTCACTATGATATCTCTATTCAGCTCTGGCGAGAGCGAAGGATCAATTTCGGCGAGAAGCGTACTATATTTGCGATGTTCCTCCTGCCAATTCCTGAGTTCGTATTGGGTGCGCAGAACCATGGGAGAAACAGCCTTTCCAGCTTGCTCGTTCTCTCTATGCACTATGCTATGCCTATAAAGATGCTGGCGCAAGGCCATTGATCGGGCCTGTTCAAGAGTGGAAAAAGCCTCCTCCGGTCGAGACTGCTGGAGATGCAGCGCGATCATATCCTCATAGACTGCCCAGGTTGTGTGCAGGAATGCAGGCGAGAGATCATAGACAAGATCATCAAGCATTCGCTCGATCTGTCCAATCGCTGCTGCATAGTGCTTTGTCGCTTTCAAAAGATTGTTCTGAAGAGCAAAAATTCCTCCCAGCAGGTAGTGGCCTTTATAGATTTCTCCCTGCAGATTATGCTGGCGTGCTTGCGAGATAGCTTGCCTGCATAACGACATCGCTTCCTGAAGCAGCGCTGTTTGCTGCTGCTGAAGAATGCCAGGTTGCCGTGCATGAGCTATCAACGCGCTAGCCATCAGGATACCGGCTTGAGTGGAGTGAACGACCAGCCCTTGAGCATCATAATACTGTTTGACCTCCTGAGCCTGTGCATAGGCCGGAGCAAATGATCCCACCTGGAGAAAGATTTCTGCCTGCTGGAGACGGGTAGCAAAGGCGTATGGTTCGAAGCCACTATGAGTAAAGAGGGTCCAGGCTTCATCGAGGATACCAATAGCTTCTTTGAGCCTGTTTGCTGCTGACAGTGCTCTCGCAAATTCGCTCAGGGCATTGCCCGTGTTCAATGAGAGGCCAGATTGCCGATAGGTCTTCACTGCTTCTTCCGCTAGCAAGCAAGCCTCATGTGCCCTGTTCAATTTGACAAGGCAATTCGCCATATACAGCTTGAGTTCGGCTAGAAAAACAGGATTATCTACGTTCTCCTGTAACATGCCATCAAGGGCCTGGTAGTAGTGCCGTAATGCTGAACCATAGTATCCCTGGGTATAATCAAGATAGGCTAGCTCATATTCTACAAGATTCGCCAACGCCGTTTCTCCGATGGTTACAAAACTTGCCTGAGCCTGTTGTAGAAGCTCGTAAGCCCGTTCAATGTCGCCGAGCCAGGAAACATTTCTCGCCAGATTGATCCGGATGATTCCTCTCTCTCGCTGGATATCAGTCTCTTGTTGATCGGTGATGATAGCAAAAAATGCAAGCGTATGTTCGTGGAGATTGATGGCATCCTGGTAGCGTCCTACAAATTCATAGACCAGACCTATATTATTATTAATAAAGCCAACCCAATTTTGTTCACCTAACTGGGAAAAAACGCTACGAGCTTGTTCGGCGAATTGTAGCGCATCATCGATACGGCCGAGATAACCTGCAGATAAGACCCAACTGAGACGAGAACGCGCCCAGTTTCTCTGGTCTCCCAGAGACAAAAATTCTTCTCCAGCAGCGTCTAAACTCTCCAGCGCTGCTTCATAGTGGCCAATTTGTGTCAACGCATCCCCTTTTGCCTTGAGGCCGAGCGCGTGCGATGAAAGATGGTGAGTGTAATCGCCGAAGAAGATGAGCAGTTCGGCGATTTTGAGCGAGACGAAAGGAGTGTAGATGAGGCGTAGAGCTTCATCGGCCAGCCATTCGCCGGTGGTGGTATGGTCGGATAGCTCGGCGGTGTGCTCTTGTATGTAAGCCTGCCCCTCTTCCAGGGTGTGGTTGCGTAAATACTGTAGAAATAGCTCTCGATCCATATGGGCGGCCCGCTTCCCCCAGTGAGCAGTGCTCTCTAGCCCTGTCGATAACTATGGTATTTAGCCCATCCCTGGCGACACCCATAAGGGATTGTCGTTTTCTCGATTTCGATACTACAGAGCTGGCAATCGACGAGGTGGTTCGCGATACGCTGGCGCTCTTTCTGGTGCAGCAAGCCCATAGTATACAAATTCCGAGCATCACCCTTAACCTTGAGTCCTAGGGCATGGGATGATATATGGTGAACATACTCCCCGAAGAAAATCAACATCTCAGCCAACTTTAGGGAGAGAAATGGTGTATACAGTTGATGCCGTGCTTCATCTGCAATCAAAACACCAACAGCCGCATAATCCCCCAGCTCCCCAGCATGCTCCTGAATGTAAGCTTTGCCTTCTTCTAGAGGAAGATCGCGCAAGTGTTGTAAAAGTAGATCGTTATTCATAATATACAGGTTGGTCCCCCACTGAGACTCCCCGCCTTGAAAGACGGGGGTTCTGATCGGCTCGCCCTGGGTTCGTTTCCGCTTCGGGGTCATCGCCTCACAGTTCAGGGCGGTCTCAGGCCGCCCATCCGTTGGCCGAGCCTCATGCTCCAACGGCACCTATCCTGTCACCAGATAGGCCAGCCCTGCGGCTGATATTGATCGCTCCTACTGAGTCCCGATGCCCATACCATCTGCACTCAGCACACACATAGGTACGATCTAGTGCCTTGTTTCTGGCACCGCAAGCAGGGCATTCCTGGGAGGTGTAGGCAGGGTCTACCTGCTCAACTTTGATGCCCATTCGCTCTGCTTTGTAGGCGATGAACAGGGTTAACTGGTAGAAGCTCCAACTATTCTTCATGCGGTTGTTTTTGCGGGCAGAAGCCCCACCACTTGTGCATGTGGTGCCCTTGCGTATTCCCTGCAAGGTTTCAATCTTGATTGTGCCCACGCCCTGCTGATGTGCGTGGTTCACGATCTGCCTGGACAGCTTGTGGTTGATATCCTTCATCCACCGGCGTTCTTTGCCTTTGCTCGACTTTTCGGCGCGGACTTTCCTGGCCTTCTGAAGTTTCTTCCGACGAGCGTAGAAACGACGGCGCATGGCCCGTTGATAGCGGCCATTGCCAAAGAAGCGCGTTCCCTTGCCACTCACATAGGTCACAGCAGGCACCTTGATACCAAGATCAATCCCCATCGTGGCCTGACCGAAAGTCACAGGCGCATCTTCCTGGGTCAAGGTTATATCAGCTATCCACTTGCCGCGCTTCTTTTTGATACGCAGTATCCCCGCTTTCCCTTCCAGAGCCATGTCTGCACATCGGATATGCTCTTGTTGCGTTTTCCCATCTCTCCAGACAGGCAGAATGAGCATACTGCTCTCTATGCGCCAGTTCTGATTGTTCCACTGACAGATGGGCTTTTTCAGGACGGGCAGGCAATCAAGCTCAAGGGACCGCTTGAAGACGGAGCGAGCATCACGCAAGGCTTGATTTTTGACGGCGCTGGGAAGATGTGCCTGAAAGTCCTTTGTACTTACCTTTTCAGGCAGCATATCAGCATCCAGGGCGGATGCCAGCACGTTAACCGTACTGATGTACTCAAGGCCGTGTGCCATGAGCAAGCGGCCCTGTTCGGATGTAGGGTACAGGCGAACCTGGATGGTTGTCTTGCTCACGTTTTGCTCTGCCTTTCGATGTACTTCTGGATGGTTTCTGCACTGATGTTCCCTGCTCTCGAGTAGAACGTGGAGCGGGTCCACAAGGAAGGCAGTTTGTGGAGCGAAGGAAACTCTTCTCTGAGCACATGAGAGGAACAGCCCTTGATCTTGCGGGCAATATCCGTAGGCAGCGTATAGGGATTGGCGCGAATGAACAGATGGACATGATCGGGTTGGATAGCCAGGCGCAAGATTTCCCACTCGTTCTCTTGCGCAACTTCGCTTACAAGCTGCTCTAAGCGTTCTGCGAGCTTGTCTTGCAAGAGATGCCGCCGCTTGGGACACCAGATGATGTGGTACACGATCAGGTGTACGGTATGCTGTTCGTGTTGATAGTCCATGTTGACGGTATACCACAGACTTATACCACCATGCAAGGGAGCCATTCATCCCCCGCTTAGAAAGCAGGGCTTTCTGGCCAATTTCCAGTAACCAACGCCGGTCGCGCGGGTGTGGAAAAAATAACGTGTCAACCGGATTCGATACTCAACCCCTCGATAACCATCTCACGCCCCGGTAAGTGTACAATCATGACATACTCGCCCACGGGTACGGCGCTGAAAACGATATTGCCAAGCTCGTCAACCTGCTCGCACAGCAGCGGTTTTTCGGCCCGGTCGCTGTCTTTACCGCCCGTGGCGGGATAGAGTTCCGCGGCCATGCCCTGAAAGGCTTCGATGCTCTCAGTGGGATCGGTGATAATGCCGAGCACCATGTATTCGCCGCTGCTCGTCCGCGAGAGGTGCAGCGACAGGTCAATCGACTCGGCGTGGTACTGGCGCGGCCATACCCCCTCTGCCGCGTTGCCGCGCACCACCAGTTGCGCTCGCTGCTGGGTGAGCGTGGCGAAGATGCGGCGCGTGACAGCATGCAGGCCGTTGAGCGAAATTGCCGGTGCGGGCAGCAGCTCCCTGTCCGCCACCGCCAGGAATTGGCGCGTGTCCGCGGCCTCGCCGGCGCAGAGCGGGCAATCCAGCAAGTGATTTGCTATGCCAACCCGCTCGTCCGCTGGCAGCAGGCCGGCGCAGTAGAAACTCAGTTGTAACTCGTCGGGACATTGATGGCGGTAAAGACGTGAAACCAGAAGGCTGTGAACATTTTTATACCTGGCCAGGCGCTGCTGGCAGTCGGTGCACTCCTGGAGGTGCCTGTTCACCTCCTCGGGTAGCGCCTCTCCATCGAGAGCAAACCGTAAAAGCTCCTCGTCATCAGGAGCTATAGGGTGCAAACAATCCATCGTGCGTGGCTCCTCATCTAGCATCTTGGCACTGAACGGTACAACCGACCTGTATAGTTCGTGTTGCTGTATAAACGGTTCAAACAAGATTTTTTGGGTATGACTTCTACTTGTTTATACGACACACCATACACTCCGGTTTTGTTCGCCGGTGCCGCGCGCCTGGGCGCATAAAGAGATGTCTACACCTCACTACTTAGCTTCCAGCGGATCTGGTCCGCGCCGCGTTCCAGGCGATCCACGATGTTGCGCCGCAAGCGATAGATTTCGTCCACGTTGCTGAACTCCTGTGGACGTAGGCGCACGATTTCCCTGGGTTTGAGGTTGCATTGGTACAGGTAGAAGGCCAAGCGCTGTTCGCGCTCGCTGGGGAGCATCGTGCGGATGACCTCCCACAACTCGCTGCCTTCATACTGATCCTCCATCGCTGGCTCCCCGGCAAAGCCCGGTTCCGGGAGAGGCACTTCTTTGGTTCGAGCGTAGGAGCGCAGCATATCCAGGATCGTGCTGTTCAGGCAGATGCGCAGGTAGCGCAGTGCAGCGCCCAGGCTGGTAAACATCATCTGCTGGTTATGAACTGCATTCCAGAAACGTGCAAAGGCCCGCGCCACGTAGTTCTCGGGGCTGTCCAGGCGGGACGCGGCCTCGCTCCTGGGGTGACGACGAAACGAAGCGTGTAAAAACTCCTTAAACCGATCTACCAACAGGGTCCAGGCCGCGTCGTCGTGTTCCAACATGGCGCGGCGGAAAATCTCCAGGCAGTACTGGTCGCTGGATGCTTCCCCACGACGGTAGTGGTTGATCTCGCTCATACAGCGGTCTGCGAGCGCCGATAGACTCATGTTTTTGGGTAATTCTTCCATATCCATACCCATCGCTCTCGACCTACTTTCCTCAGCAGGCATCCACAAGGATTGTCCCTACGCGAAAGTGTACACTACGAGTTACACGTGCACCCCACCAGGGGTACCTCGTTCTCTACTTTATTGACGGGTTACGGCGCCGCAAATCAATTGTTGGTCGAAATCCCCCGGACAACACCAGCCTGTTTGTGACACATCTCTATTGTAGCTTAACGCACTTGTTGAGCGAAGTCAATATTCATAGAATGAGTTTTGACGCAACAAAGGCAGAACACTGTATCTAAAGGATATCTTTCTGGATATAAATCAGTGTACGTTGTATAGTATCGATTGTATATAAGCAGCGTCACAGGGTAGAAGTGTCATATGTCACATTTTTTGCAAGAACCGGTGCATAACCCGAAAGAATATGGTCCTGTTGCTGGTTGGTGAGGCACATTTTTGCATGGCACCCGCAAGGGGTGCCACTACTATACGACGCTGGGATGGCCTCTGACCGAGTATAGTAGCGGCAGGGCTTGCCCCTGCCATGCCCGCCATCTGCGCTCGAAGCAAAAAAAGAAACGCACCCATTGCTTGTGATGTGCTTGCTGTCCCTCCCAAAAGCATATATACTATGCACATACGAGAACATATCGATTTGCCCAAATCATACACAGGTGGTGTTTTAACCAGCACAGCGTAGCCAGTTAAGGACCGAGCCATGAATAAGCGCATATTGCTGGGCATTGATTCAACCATCTCTCCTGCCACGTGGCAGGCTCTGCTCACTATGAGCGAGTTCATCCAGCAGGCAGCGCCACAACTGCGACTGGTCCTCCTCAACGTTATCCCTCTCCCCTCCCTGGCCTCACCTTCCCCTGGTATGTACGCCGGACCCCTCCAGCCCTTGACGGTGACCCCCGACCAGCGCGCCCAGGCAGAAGATGTCCTGTGGAAGGCGCGTTCAGAGTTACAGAAACAGGGCGTTACCTCATCGCAGATAGAAGTGCTCATCCGGGTAGGTATACCTGCCGACGAGATTGTGAGGGCTGCGCGGGAACTGCGCGTCGACTTCATTGTGGTCGGTAGTCGCGGCAGCTCCCCGGGCCATCAAATACGCCGCTTCTTCGCCGGGAGCACCTCGCGCAAGGTCCTCCACACGGCTCCTTGCCCGGTAATGATCGTCTCCCCACCGTCGCTCCCCAAAACAGCTCGCCCTACTGACCTTGTTCACTGGTATCAAGAATCCATTACCAGCTACCTCCAGGAACATACCAGTGCCCTGACCGTATTCACGCCGCTGGAAGTCGTGCAAATCTTTGCGCCCCAGGGCAAGAAAAAGCACAGGCGCAAAGAGATTGCCGCTGCTACCCTCGCCCTGGAAAAACTGGCGCGCGAAGGGGTTCTCTGCCGCCACGAGGTCAAAGGCGAGCTCCGCTACATCAACGATTAACGCGCTTACAAATGAAGTTTAGGCAAGGTTCAATTTGAAGAAAAGTCTTTGACCGTGTGAACCGTCACACCGTGTCACCCTGAGCGCATGAGCCGCAGCCCTGAGCGCAGCGAAGGGGAAGGGGCTGGCTCGAGAGGCACAGAGATGCTGAGCGCAGCGAAGCATGACAGGGCTGGACCTTTCTGGTGAGGAGGAACGGTCACTTTCATTTGAACCTTGCCTAAACCCCTCATAGGAGCCGTTCCAGTTCCCCGGGTGTATTGACCGGCGCCTGGCAGGCAAAATTCTGGCACACGTAGGCAGTAGCCTGCCCACCCTTCAAAGGCCGGTCGGCGAGCAACGGGATCGCCTCTATGGCCTCGCTGTCGCCAGGAGCCGCGCAAGCCAGCACGCTGGCGGGCAGATAACGCGAATTGATGACCCCTAATATATTACGTGTATCAGCGCCCAAAACCTCACCAATAATGGCGATCTCTTTCGCTTGCGAGATAGCGAAGTCGAGCGCACCCAGGGCGTGCCCGAACGCCTGTGGGTGCTGTACCATAATATCGGCCAGGGAGCGCAGGTAGTCACCGGCGCGCTGCCGGTATTTCTCCTCGCCGGTGAAGGCCGCCAGCCGCAGCAGCACCTCAGCGGCTACACTGTTGCCCGCGGGAGTGGCATTGTCCATGATATCTTTGGGGCGGCTGACCAGCGCTTCGTGGTCGCTGCCCGTGTCGAAAAAGCCGCCGTTCTGCTGGTCGGCAAACAGCGTGATCGCCTCGTCCATGAGGCGCCGGCCTTCCACAAACCAGCGCGTTTCAAAACTGGCCTCGTAGAGCGCCAGCAGGCCGCCGGCCAGGAAAGCGTAGTCTTCCAGGTAGCCGTTCAGGCGCCCGCGCCCGTCCTTGTAGGTGCGTAATACGCGGCCCTCGCGGCGCAGTTCGCGCAGCAGAAATTCGGCATTCCTGGTGGCCACCTGCAGGTAGTCGGCGCGGTCCAGGTGGCGCGCTGCTTCTGCAAAGCTGCGCAGCATCAGCCCGTTCCATGACGTGAGTATCTTCTCATCCCGTCCCGGCTTCACGCGCTGTTCTCGCGCTTTGAAGAGAAGTTCCCGGCTCCGCCGGAGTTGAACATGAATATCACCGGGCGAGGATTCCACGTGGGTCTCCTCCTCACCTCCCGGGCGCGATAAATCGGCCCCTACACCGTGTGGGGTTCCCTCTTCACCTTGCGGGCGTGATAAATCGGCCCCAACAGGATGCGCTACACCGGCTCCTACGACGTGCAGGATGTTTTTGCCCTCGAAGTTGCCTTGCCGGGTTACATCGTAGTAGTGCATGAAGAGCGCCGCATCTCCGGGCGGCAGCACCGCCTCGATCTCCGCGGGGGTCCAGAGGAAGAACTTGCCTTCTTCGCCCTCGCTATCGGCGTCTTGCGTTGAGTAGAACCCGCCCTCCGGAGAGGTCATCTCGCGTACGACGTAATCGAGCGTCTCTTCTGCGATACGCCGGTAGGAGACCTTGCCCGTCACCAGGTAGGCGTGCAGGTAGAGGCGGCTGAGCAGGGCGTTATCGTAGAGCATCTTCTCAAAGTGTGGCACCAGCCACTCAGCGTCTACCGAGTAGCGGTGAAACCCGCCGCCTAACTGGTCGTAGATGCCTCCATCGGCCATGTGTTGCAGCGAAGTCTCGACGATCTCCATCTCAGGATTCGTCGATCTCGCGCCAATCTCGCCCCGCAAGCGGTGCTGGTGGATGCGCAGCAGAAATTCCAGCGCCATAGTATTAGGAAACTTGGGGGCGTTGCCAAAGCCGCCGTGTACAGGGTCAAAATCGGCGGCCAGTTCACGGCTGGCGTTGCTTAATAATTCGAGTGGCAGCGTTCCCATGGGAGCGATGTTTTTGCCACGTAGAGGCATGCTGCTGTGCTGCTTCAGGTAGTTAGCAAGCTCTGTCGCCTGCTCCTCCACGTCCTGGCGGCGATTCTTGTACGCCTCGGCCATACTGATCAATACGCGGGGAAATCCCGGCATGACCTGGCTGCCAGAGCGCCGGTCGCGCGGCGGAAAATACGTTCCACCGTAAAAAGGACGCCCATCAGGCGTGAGGAAGACGGTCATGGGCCAGCCGCCCGAATGTGTCATTGCCTGCACAGCCTGCATATAGATGTTATCGATGTCCGGTCGTTCCTCGCGGTCAACCTTGATCGAGACGAAATGCTGGTTCATCAGGCCGGCGATTTCCTCGTTCTCGAAGGACTCGTGCTCCATCACGTGGCACCAGTGGCAGGCGGAGTAGCCAACGCTGAGCAGGACGGGCTTGTCTTCGCGCTTCGCCTTTTCCAGGGCCTCCTCCCCCCACGCGTACCAGTCTACCGGGTTATGCGCGTGCTGCAGCAGATAGGGGCTCGTCTCATTGATGAGCCGGTTAGTGTGCTTATGTTCTTCCTGGGCATGTGTGTTGTCCGGCATATCTATTTCCTCTCCAGGCGGATCATGCTGTCTCTTTAAGCGTTATCGTTGCATTGTACCATATGTGGGACCTGGCCTTTCGGGGTGCAGGGGAAGCCCCTGTCACCAGCCTGGACAAAGTGGAGTAATCGAGAAGGACTATATGGCTATAACATTGACAGCATATATCTTATAATTGCAAAATTGCTAAATCCATATATATAGCAATGTTCCCAGTTAGCGATCACTCATTAGCGAACATTTGTTAGAAATACTTTATAATCTGTCTCTAGATGCAAAACAAACAATTCATACTTCTCATTACCACACTAACTTCAGATACGATCCTTGGACTATAAAGATGCACCGGGAACTGGTCCCCATTTGTGTTTCATCGGTAAAGATGTGGGAAGTCTCCTGAGGAGGGTCTAAGTGAAAAGTGATGATGAACTGGCCGGATCATCTTTGCTTCGTGGTATAGACAACCAGCGCCTCACCATGAGCACGCGCTTATTGCAGATCACGAAAAGCATGTACCACATAGATGAGTTGTTTTTGTGGTTGGCTCAGGAGATGATACAGCGGCTTCATATGCAGGTTATACAATTTTGGGCCTCTCAAGCTTACCGCACAGGTCTAATTTCTATTGAGTTGCGAACCTCCGTCCTTCAGGATATATCGTTGTCCCAATACATTGTCATAAATGAGCAAGTTGCGGAGATAGCCAGGCGCACGTACTCTGAACTGCGAGGCAGCACCATGCTTCAACCTGTGGGGAGCATCTTTTCTCTGCACCAGGCCACCCTCCTCAGACGTTATGGGCTCAATTACTGGTGGGCACACTCCCTGCAGAGTAATGTCTTGCTGCCTCCCGCGTCTAATGATCCCTCCATAGAGAAGATTGCCACCCCGTTATCGTTACTGGTATTCGTCTTTTTGCGACACATACCACCGCCAGGTCTGCTCCCAACGATCGGTCGTATTGTAGAGCAAGCTATCCCTATCGCCAGGAGCCGTGGATTATTCCTGACTGCTGCCACCGGGACTCCACAGCAGCTTCCTCCTCTCGCTGAACTCATTCCCCATCGCGTGCGAGACGCTGAAGCGCTGCGGTCGAGCAACCCCTTTAGCAGCACCCCCGTTATTCCAGACAAGCAGGCGCGCCGTCTCTACCTGGCCATCGACGGCCAGACAAGTGTGCTTGCTCTCTCTGCCAGTACGCAATTGCCTATGAAAGATCTGCTTGCTGCTCTGCGGATGTTGTTGACTCAGAACCTTATTCAGTTGTTCGACTCAGCAGGGCAACCCGTGGATAGCTCACTATTTCTCAACTACCTGGAGACAGGCTTGTAATGGTATTTTTAGAAAGGAGACAAAGCATGAATTCGACACAAATCACCGACCTTCTCCTGGTAATCCAGGCCGTGATTACTCTGTTCATCTCGCTGCGTGCTTTCTCTCTCTATGCCCGGACCGGGAGCGACATGCTCTTCTCGCTTGGCTTATCGATGGGTGTGATTGCGTCAGGCGGCATTATTGGACTGATCAGCGATATTTATCTGAATGGGGCCTTCAATACCTTCTGGTTCAGGTATATCGGGCAAACCGTCAGTTACCTGTTTATTTTCTTGAGCACGCTGCGTGGATCGGAGCCATACAGGCGTGGGCTGAAGCGCTGGCATGTGTTCGCCACGGGGCTGCTCATGGTCTTGCTGCTGCTGACCCCGGTGATCCCCACGCATCCCAGTGCTACCTTGCAAACAGTGCTGAGCGGTTCCCGCGCCCTGGTTTGTTTCATCATCTTCTTTCACTACGTGTCAATCATCTTCACGAAGGAGACCCGCTTTGGTTTCCTCATGGGCTTTGCCTTTTTCTGTATCTCCTGGGGTCTCGTCATCTATTCGCTGAAGTTTACCGTGCCCGACCCGCTGCTGCTGGACTACATAGGGGACAGCGTGCGTATTGTGGGTCTCACCACGCTACTCGCTGCCTTTTTCCTGGGATAAATCCTCTCACGAGGCAAGGGCTAGAAAGGAGGCGCAGAACAAATGCCACTCACACATGGCATACTCCTTGATATCGACGGCGTGCTTCATGTCGGCATGCAGCCCATTGCCGGGGCGGCAGACACCTTGCGCTGGTTGCAGCAGCAGGGCTATCCCACCTGCTGTGTCACCAATACCACCACCATGGCTCGTGCAACCCTGGCACAGCGCCTCTCCGCCATTGGTCTTCCTATAGCCGAAGAGCGACTCGTCACGGCTCCCGTGGCAACTGCCAGCTATATCCGCCAGCACTATCCTGGCAAGCGCTGCTGGGTGCTGACCAAAGGGGATACGCTGGTAGATTTTGCGGGCATCGAACTGGTGGAGTCACATGCCGATATCGTTGTGATTGGCGGCGCCGAAGAACTGCTTACCTACGAGGCGATGAATGCCGCCTTCCGCATGCTGATGGATGGCGCCGAGCTGCTGGCGATGCATACCAATCTCTACTGGCGCACCAGCGAAGGGCTGCGCCTGGATAGCGGTCCATATGTACACGCCTTGGAGCTTGCCACCGGCAAGCAGGCCATCGTGCTGGGCAAGCCGAACCGCGCCTTTTTCGAGCAGGCGCTGCTATCTATAGGCATAACGGCAGCCACAGCGGTCATGGTGGGGGATGATCTTGAAAACGACGTGCATGCGGCACAGCAGGCAGGCTTACGCGGCGTGCTGGTATGTACTGGAAAGCACGGTGCCGGCTCTCCTCTATTAGAGCGAGTACATCCCGCTGCAGTCCTGCCTTCGATAGCCGATTTGCCAGCGTGGCTGGTCCAATAAACTCACCTCAGTTCAAGAACAGGCTCATAGCAGACGCTGACCGGGTATTTCTCGCATAGAGACAAAGCCCGGCTATTGATCGTCTATATTATTGGTATGTTTACGGGGGTGAGGTTCGAATTTTTGCGTGAGGCTTCATGGCACCCGCAAGGGGTGCCACTACTATACGACGTTCGGATGGCCTCTGATCGTCTATACTAGTGGCAGTGCTTGGCAAGGCAACGCAGTCGTGTCATGGTAGTGGCACCCTTGCGGGCGCCATGTGGGTCAACGGGTGCCATGCACGATGGCATTATCAGCGTCATTCGCCAGCAGAGTCTCTTCTGACCACTGTTTTATCCTGGTCATGCGGAGTGGTGCGCCTGCGGCATATGACGTTTCAAGGAGGAATCCGCCGATGGCCGACCTTATTGGCCAGCAATTGGGCCGCTACCACCTGGTGCGTTTAATTGGGCAGGGTGGGTTCGCCGATGTCTACCTCGGCGAGCATATTCACCTGAATACCCAGGCGGCCATCAAA
>WNGP01001499.1_pt1 | contig 19440 bp, 21 predicted proteins | sample 5407671 | NCBI WGS metagenome assembly WNGP01 (sample SAMN13153381, study PRJNA577476) | soil metagenome | isolation source: 40 cm soil or saprolite under Garry oak tree replicate 2 | place: USA:California | collected 2016-06-15 | reverse complement strand
GAGCTTACGATGGCCGTTCTCCGCGCGGAAGGTGTGGCAACTCCCGGCCCCTTCCACCTGAACAACACCGCCGCGTTCATCCACCGAATGGACCCGCGCGCGATTCACACCGCAGCGACCAACTCTGCACGGACTGTCCGTGTCCAGGTCATCACGCCTCCAGCGGCGTTGACCCGCGAAGGTCAGAAGCAACTCGTCAAAGAGATCACCGAGATCGTGACCAAGGTCTCCAGCGACCCGACCCAAGCCGGTCGCACTTGGGTGATACTTACGGAGGCAGCCGAGGGCGGTTGGGGGCTCGCAGGCACGGCTTTTGGCCGCGAGGAGTTCGCGGCGCTCGCCGCCAAGGCGGCTGCGGCGCGCGCCAAAAGTGGGACGCCCCTGTAGCACCTGTTGCACTCTCTCGCTCCTCGGCGGGAACGCGTTCGTCGAACCAGTTCATCGACTTGCCGTATCTTTATCCGCAGCCCGTTCGTGACGGGGCTATGGCCTTCAGTACCGCCACGCCATTCGACCCGATGGAGCCCTTTGCGCGAGATGACATCCTGCGCGAGGTCCTCGATGAGCTGGCGAAGTTCGACTACAAACTCTACGGGCCGATTCCTCCGCAGTTCCATCGAGGCCAGCCGACGAAGTACGAATTCGATCTCAATCTCGGCGTCGTTCATTTCACGGAGCAGGACTTCGCGGGGCTGAGTGAGATCGTCCAGAGGATGAATGCGAAGTGGGGCACCCAAATGACGTTCTGCGTCTACCCTTCGAAGGAAAAGGCGAGAGACATGATCCTCAACGTTCGCGGGTCGCCGATGGCACCCGCGGAGATCGACTAAGACCACCTGTGGCTCAGGGCAGCTCGACGACGATTTTCCCGGCCTCGATCGCAACGGGATACGAGCGAACGGGCTTGCGGGCGGGAGGTCCGACGACATTGCCGGACGTCACGTCGAACCGCGACCCGTGCCACGGACACTGGATGACGGAGCCTTGCAGTCGGCCCTGACACAACGGCCCGCCCAAGTGGGTGCACGTATTGTCGAGACAGTACACCTTCCCGCCGACCTTGAACAACGCGAGCGGCCTCTGGTTCGCGGTAACGCACATGGCACCGCCCTCCGGCACCTCGCTCTCCATCCCCAAGACGCCGCGCATGGACCCGCAAGGGGCGGGAGGCGGTAAAGTCGTTGTCGTATTCTGTCCAACGGTGCTAGGAGGATGTGGACACAGGCACGCGGGCGTTCGCATCGGCGATCTGCTCTCGTTCCGTCGACCCGTTCATCGCGAGGGTCGACGAGGTTCCGCCGGAGATCACCTGGCTCACCGCATCGAAGAACTCGGTCCCCACGAAGGCCTGGTGTTCGGTCGCCCGGTACCCACGCTCTCGGGCCGCGAACTCCTCGTCCTGGAGTTGCGCATAGGCGGTCATCCCGCGAGCCGCGTAACTCGACGCGAGCTGAAACATCGAAAGGTTGAGCGTGTGGAACCCGGCGAGGGTGACGAACTGGAATCGGTAGCCCAGCTGCCCCAGTTCGCGCTGGAACTCCGCGAGGCCTGCCGGATCCAGTTTCTTCCTCCAGTTGAACGAGGCCGAGCAATTGTATGCGAGGAGTTTCCCAGGGTAGCGCGCGTGGATTGCGTCCGCAAATTCGCGCGCCTCCTCCAAATCTGGCGATGAGGTCTCGCACCAGAGGAGGTCGGCGTACGGCGCGTACGCGAGACCGCGGGCGATGGCCGCATGGAGGCCGCCTTCGAACTGGAAGAATCCATCCGTGGTGCGCTCACCGGAGATGAACGAGTGATCAGCCGGATCGGCATCGCCCGTGATGAGGCGGGCGCTGTTCGCATCGGTCCGAGCGACGATCAACGTCCGGACGCCCATCACGTCCGCCGCCAGCCGCGCCGCGACGAGTTTCTGGACGAACTCGGCCGTGGGGACGACGACCTTCCCCCCGAGATGGCCGCACTTCTTTGCGGCGGCGAGCTGATCCTCAAAGTGGACGCCGGCGGCTCCGGCTTCGATCATCGCTTTCATGAGTTCGAACGCGTGAAGCGGCCCACCGAACCCGGCTTCCGCATCCGCGACGATCGGGACGAACCAGTCGACGTCGTGCTTCCCGGACAAGTGCTGTTTCTCGTCCTCCCGCCGGAGGGCGTTGTTGATTCTTCGGACGACGTTGGGGACGCTGTCGGCCGGGTAGAGACTCAAGTCGGGATACATCTGGCCCGCGTCATTGCCGTCGGCGGCGACCTGCCAGCCGCTCAGATAGATCGCTCGGAGTCCGGCCCGGACCTGCTGGATCGCTTGGTTCCCGGTGAGAGCGCCGAGGGCGGGGACGTAGTCCTCGGACTTCAGGAGGCTCCACAGGCGACCGGCCCCCCGCTCCGCGAGGGTGTGTCGAATGCGGATCGTTCCGCGGAGGCGGACGACGTCGTCCGGGCCGTACGGCCGGATGATGCCGCCCCACCGCTCGTCCATTCTCCAATCCGGTTCCAGGTGCCAGGTCTCATCGATCATTCGGGCCACGTACTCCCGCGCTGTCGGGATTCGCGACGACGGTCGTCGGAGCGGACGGCCAGCGTGTCTGCGAAATGCCGGTCCTCGTTTCGGCGACACCACGGTGCGAAGGGATGGGAGAGAGATCGACGTCCCCACTTCGCGTGGCCGTTGGCAATCGCCCGTCTGTCCCGTCGGACCGTCGTCACAAGTGGCGATTCGAGGCCGGCGCTTTAAGGGGCAGGAGTTAGGTGGACGACGAACCCGCCAGTCGAAATCATTCGAAACACGACCGATGCGGGTTTATTCTTCTGGTTGACTTCGTGAGAATGAGCGAGCCTGATGCCTCGGTTCCGGATCCAATCGCTTCCGGTACCAGGGCGGCGCTCCACCGCGGCCCGCGTGGTTTATCATGACGGTCGGCGAATCCCGCGCGCGTGCTGGCCTTCGACTCGACCGGACATGGAAAGGATGCGGTCGTCGTGTTGCTCCATGGCTGGCCGCTGAACCGGTCGATCTGGTCCCGGGTCGCGCCTCGCATCGCCGCCGCAGGCTTGCGCGTCCTCACCCCCGACCTTCCCGGTTTCGGAGACAGTCCTCCGATCGACTTCGGCCGGGCGACGGTCGAGGCGTACGCCGAGGAGGTCGCAAAGTTCATCGAGCCGTTCAACGCCCGGAGGGTTGCGGTCGGCGGACACAGTTTCGCTGGATACGTCGCGTTGGCCCTCGCGGAGCGACGCCCGGACGCGGTCGCGGGCCTCGGCCTCATCGCCTCCCGGACGGCGGCTGACAGCGAGACCGCCCGGCGCGGGAGGCACGACACGATCGAGAAGGTTCGCGTGGCGGGGACGAAGGCTCTGCTGCCGGGTCTCCCGGAGAAACTCGTCGGGGCGCGCGCGGCGATTGAGTGGCGCCCGCAGGCGAGCCTGATGATCGAGCGGGCCCGCCCGGACGGGGTGATGGCGGGCCTTGCCGCGATGGCCGCTCGGCCGGACCGCACGGCCGTGTTCAACTCCTTCGGAGGGCCGCGGCTCGTCATTCACGGAACGGAGGACGGCCTCATTCCCGTTTCCGAAGCGGCGCAAATCGGACCCAGTCCTCCCGACGTCCGCGTGATCCTCGACGGAACCGGCCATATGCCGATGTGGGAGGCGCCGGAGGCGACCGCGGACGCGGTGACTTCCTGGGCGAACTCCCTGCGACGGTAAAGGGAATTGCTGTCGACGTGGTAATTGAGCCCGACGCGGTCGTTTCCCTCTTCCGGCGACTGCGACGGACATCCGAACGACCGCGAAAAGACTAAACCCTCGGAGAATCCCTCCTTCGGAGGATGCGGGTCGCGATCCTCGGCGTGGGGGGACTCGGTCGGACGCTCGCCTCCGAACTCCGCGGGGATCCTCGGGTGACGTCCCTCCTGCTCGTCGACCTGTACGGAGAGCGGGCGCGGGTGCTCACGGGGATCCGGGGACGCGTCGCGATCGAGGCGAAGCAGCTGAATGTCGAGAATCGGATTGCCCTGACGAAGGCGATCGCGGGCGTAGACCTCGTCATCAACGCGACGCTCCCGAAATACAATCTCGGGATTATGCAAGCGGCCCTCGAGGTCCGTGCGAATTACCTCGATCCGTCCGCGGCCGGCCCTCGCGAACCCGGCGGGCTGGCCGGGATCTTCGAACAGCTCGCGATGGGGGAGGCGTTCAAGGACGCCGGGCTCAACGGCCTCGTCTCGATGGGCCTGGACCCCGGCGTGTCGAACGTCATGGCCCGGAGCGCGGCCGAACGGCTCGACACGATCGACGCGATCCGCATCCGTTCCGGCGGCGTCGCGACCTTGCCCGGCTACACCTCGTTCCCACTCTACTCCCGCGAGGTCTTCCTCTCGGATGTCCTCGCGCCGCCGACCGTGTGGCTCGACGGGGCTCTCCAGGACCGCGCGCCGCTCAGCGAGCCGGAACAGTACGGATTCCCGCCTCCGGTCGGATCGCAGCGGACGTACCTGATCTCCCATGAGGAGGTGAAGACGTTGCCGAAATTCCTCGGCAAGCCGATTGGCCGGGTGGACTTCAAGTACGTCCTCGACCCGCACCTCGTCCAGGCGATCCTCTCGCTCGACAAGCTCGATCTCCTGGCGGACTCCCACATGATCCGGATGGGGAACCAGATGGTCTCGTTCCGCCGCGCCTTCCTCGCGGCATTCCCGGAGCCGTCCGCTCTGGTGCTGCCCCTCGAGGGGGCCGAGTCGCTCAGCGTCGAGGTCGAGGGACAAACGGGTGGGAAGCGAATCGTGCACCGGGGCGATATCACCCTCACGCATCAAGAGTCGAACCGGAGACGCTCGACGACGGCGGCCTCGTACCTGGGGGCGGTCGGCGCCGCGATCGGGACCGCGCTCATTGCGGACCGGGCGACGCCGGGAGCCGGCGTGTATCCCGCCGAGGCCCTCGATCCGACGCGTGTGTTCAAAGAGTGGGCCGCGCGCAACTTGCCGATGCAGTGGTCGGAACGCGCGCTCGACGCCTGACCGACGGACCGATTCGACCGCGAGAGCCGAGCGTTTCACCCCTCTTCGTCCGGCATGTGCCGTCGGGAAAAGCTTCATGAGAGGAGTTACTATCCGTGTAGTAGCGGGTTGGCTTGTGAAGAGAGTCGTCCTCGCATTCCTCACCGTGGGTCTGCTCCTTGGTGTAACGGTGATCACAGTCATCCGGACGCAAGGCAGCAATGTCAGCATCTCCTTGTTCGGGTCCCACGCCAACGGCTGGGGATTCTCGAGCAGCACGGAGACGATTCCGGGACCCACGATCAACGTAAACCAGAACGATTTCGTCACGGTTTCGCTCACTTCGACGGACGGTCTCAGCCACGAATTCCTCCTAGACTACAATGGGAACGGCGTCGCCGACCCCGGAGAACCGGTTTCTTCGATTTTCTCGACGACCACCCAGGTCTCGTTTACCGCATCCGTCGCAGGCTCGTTCACGTACCTCTGCCTCATCCACCCCGCGACGATGCACGGGACCTGGAACACCGCGAGCGCGAACACCCCTCCGACCGTGGGTACCCTGTCCGCCGCACCGACCCCGGCCATTCCCGGGCAACAGGTCACGTTCTCCGCGACTTCCTCGGACGCGAACGGGGACGTCCTGTCCTATACCCTCACATTCGGGGACGGCTCGAGCGCCACCGGCACGACTCCCGCAGGTGGAGGCCCGATTTCCTCGAGCCACACCTACGCGACCGATGCGGTGAACACGGCGGTCCTGACGGTGAACGACGGTCACGGCGGGACCGCGAGTTCCTCGGCCCAAGTGACGATCGCGACCTCGTTCCTCCGCGTGACGACGAGCCCTGCGGTCCTCGGGAAGATCATCGTCGACGGGATCCCTCGCGACGAGTGGGGCTTGAACTGGATGAAAATCGCACCGGGACAGCATGTCGTTTCGTTCGGGAACGTATACGGCTACGCGACGCCGGCTCCGCTGACCGTCACGACCGCGTCCGGACTGACGACGGCCTTGCAAGGGTCCTATGTGGCCTACGGATCGCTGCGCATCACGACGAGTCCGGCCGTGGCCGCCACGATTTCGATTGACAACCTCCCGAGGGATGACTGGGGAATGTGGCAGTCCATGCCGGCCGGCACATACGCGATCTCCTTCGGAAAGGTCGCGGGCTTCGACCCGCCCACCTCCCAGACGATCACCCTCGCCTCCGGGCAATCGCTCACCGTCACCGGGACCTATACGCCGGACTCCGCCGCGACTGGCCCGGATCCGTCGACGTACGGATTGCTGCGCGTGACGACGAGCCCTGCCCTCGGTTCCAAAATCGTCGTCGACGGGGTGGCTCGGGATGAGTGGGGCCTGAACTGGGTGAAGGTGGCCCCTGGCACGCACACGGTCTCTTTCGGGGACGTGTACGGCTACACGACCCCCGTCTCGCAAACGGTGACCGTCACGGCGGGCCAAACGACGCCGGCGGTCGGTGGGTTCATCCAACAGGGGTCGCTCCGGATCCTATCGAGCCCGGCCTTGGCAGCGACATTGTTCGTGGACAACGTCCCTCGGGACGACTGGGGAATGTGGCAATCGATGCCCGCCGGCTCGTATGCGGTGTCCTTCGGACCGGTGCCGAGGTACACGACCCCCACACCTCAGAGCGCGACGGTGGCCAATGGCGCTCTGTCGACCATCACCGGAACGTATACGTTCGCGGGTTCGCCGCCTACCTTCAGCGGAGCCGCCGTCCGCGCTCTTGTGGAAAGCCAGGTGGAGCTCTCGATGGGATGGCTCATCCTCGCGTGGCGTCCAAGCCTTCGAATCCCATGACCCGTCATAGATGCCCGAAGAGTGGGGATGAGTCGGAGTCGACGACCGGACGGACCTTCGCGCCGCGCGGAACTTCTCGATGGTCTGGTCCGAGCGCCCGATCGCGAGATGAGCGCTCATCTCCGCGCGGTTCGGTGGGATTTCCGGTTCTCAAAAGCTTTAAGTTTCCATGCACAGAATCTGGAGCGGAGAGGTGCTTCGACGGAAACGCGGATTGTCCTGAAACTGTACCTCCATGGGATTCTCTTCTATCTGTTGTCACTCGTGCTGACCCTGGGATGGGCCTTCGTCGCGGCGTTGTTAGTCGTCTTCGGTTTCTTGGTCGGTTTCGTCATCGCGATCGGGCTCCTCGTGGTCCTCCTCGGCTTCGCAAACGCCGCAGTGTGTCGGCGTCTCTGGTTCCCGGTCAAGGGGGGACTCTGGGTGTACTTCCAGGAGGGCATCATCATGGGCATCGTTATCCTGATCGTAGCGATATTGCTCGAGGGCATCTCCTTCTTACTTTCCCCGATCGTGAGTCAGGTGGCGCTCTTCCTCGTAGCGCCTCCGAGCTACGGGGCGGCGGGCGTGTGGGTGGCGGGATTTTTCCGCGTACCCGTTTCTCCGCGCCCGACCGGACCCGGACCCGCCGGGCCATGGAGCCCGCTGCGACCCGCATAGTCGGCCGAGTCCCAAGCGGGACTCCTCCAGCGCCACATCGTCTGCCCAAACGTGCGGCACCGCGTATGACTTCGTGTCGGAGAACATCACGAAATGTCCGAAGGACGGCACGCCGCTCCGGTCGGCGACTCAAGCGGGCTGAAGGCCGTCTCGGACAGAGCTCACGTCGGGTCGCCGAACGTCAGGTAGTGCCACGGCTTCCGGACCTGGTCCGTGAGGTCGATGAACACGTGCTTGATCTGCGTGTAGTCCTCGAGGGAGTAGACGCTGAGGTCCTTCCCGAAGCCGCTCTGCTTGTACCCGCCATGCGGCATCTCGCTCACGAGCGGTAGGTGATCGTTGATCTCCACGGCACCGAAGCGGAGCGCGTTCGCGGTACGGTGCGCCCGCTGGACGTCCTTCGTCCAGACGGACGAGTACAGGCCGTACACCGTATCGTTCGCCGCCTCGATCGCTTCGTCTTCGTCGGAGAACTTCTGGACGTTGACGACCGGTCCGAATACCTCCTCGCGGGCGATCCGCATGGACGGATCCGTGTCGACGAACGCGGTGGGCTCATAGTACCAGCCTTTCGCGAACGCCTTGTCCTTTGGACGCTTCCCGCCAAGGGCGAGCTTCGCGCCCTCGTCCTCGCCGATCTCGACGTACTTCTCGACCTTCTCCCGCTGCTTCTGGGAGACGAGCGGCCCGAGGTCCGTCGCCCGCATGAGCGGGTCGCCCATGCGGACCGTCTTCAGGCGCTCGATGAACTTGTCTTGGAACTTCTTGTAGGCCTTCTCGTGGACGATGAACCGCGCGGCCTGCGTGCAGTCCTGGCCGCCATTGACCATCGAGGCGGCGACGGCCCCTTCCGCGGCGGCCGCGATGTTCGCGTCGTCGAACACGATGAAGGGCGCCTTGCCGCCGAGTTCGAGGTGGAGCTTCTTCACGTTCGACTTCGCGGCTTCCATGATGTCCTTCCCGGTCGCCGTGTCGCCGGTCAGGGAGACCATGTCGACCTTGTCGCTCGATGCGAGCTCGTGCCCGACGACCCCGCCCGGACCCGTGATCAGATTGACGGTCCCCGCCGGGATCCCGGACTGCTCGACGAACTTCCCGAGTTCGAGGGTCGTGAGCGGCGTGAGCGACGCCGGCTTCAGGACCGCCGTGTTGCCCGCGGCGAGGGCGGGCGCAAGCTTCCAGATTGCCATCATGAACGGATAGTTCCACGGCGTGATCTGGCCGATGACGCCGATTGGTTCCCGCCGGATGACGCTCGTCCCTCCGTAGGCGAATTCCATCGAGGCTTGGCCGGTCAGCGTCCGGGCCGCACCCGCCATGAACCGCAGGTTGTCGACGGAGAACGGGATGTCGGCGTCCCGCGCCTGCTTGATCGTCTTCCCCTGGTTCTGGACCTCGATCGGCGCGAGGTGGTCCATGCCGGCCTCGATCAGGTTCGCCAGTTTGAACAGCGCCGCGGCGCGGTCGCCCGGCGTCATTCGGGGCCACTTCCCCTTGTCGAACGCAGCCCTCGCCGCGTCGATCGCCGCTCGCGTGTCTTCAACGTCCGCCTGCGGCACCGCGGCAATCTTCCCGCCCGTCGCGGGATTGATGACGGTATACGTCGCCTCGGTGTGGGATGGCACCCATGCGCCGTTTACGTAGTTGAGATACTCCGACCTGCCCACTCGATTGCCCCCGGTGGAAGCAGTTAGGGTCACCGCCTGCTAAGTAGCTTTCGCGCGCTCGGGCGAGCGAGCACGAAGCAAGGATTCCCCTCGAGGATATTGGCGGGTCGCAGCCCCTATCTTTCTCTCCAAACGCGATATTCACTCGGAATAGTATAAGTGCGGGAGGCATGAATCGGAACCCACGGGATGACATGAAGGCGCACAGCATTTACGTCGAGCAACGAACGATTTACAAATGTTCATGCGACCGTGAATTTGACGACATCCAGAAGGCGGAATCGCATCTTCGGAATCCTCCGCAAGAGAAAGGCAAAAGCCTCCGACCGAAGAAGCACGCCGCCCGGCGAAGGGAGCCAAAGACCGTGATGGTCACGGCGGCAGCGATTCCCGAGGCCTCGGGGAAGCGGGCCTGGCTGTCTCCTAGCGCGGAAGGGGACGAAACCCAAGATGGATCGTAGGCGCTACGGAAGTAGCGCAGCGCGGTGACCGTTTGCGGCGTCCGTGTCAAGAGGTCTACTTGCGGCTCGGGCCTTTGCGGCTTTCCGTCTTCTCGTCGCCTCGTTTCTTCGCGGCCTTTTGCGCGTACCCGATCTCGCGCTCCACGAACACCAAGGCCCCGGAGACCGTTGCCCCCGCCGTCCGCACAAACGCGTCCGCGAACTTGCCACCGGCCGCGGCCACTTCTTCGACGCGGCCTGCGAGCTCTTGCAGAAAGCCCATGGTCCCCGCAGATGCGTCGACCGCTATGAGCCTGTCGGGCATCAGCCGGCGAGTTTTTCCATGACGATCGGGAATGAGTCCGCGAAGCGTCGGCAGTCGTCCTCGGAGACTGTGAAGGACACACGGAGGAACTTGCCCCCGTGCTTCTTCGACAAGTACGAGCCCGCACGCGTGTGGACGAGGTGATCGAAGAGCAAGCGTTCCTCGACGACCTCCGGGTTGACGCCGGTCGGTGCGAGGTCGATCACGAACATGTTCGCCTTGGATGGAAAGACCGGGAGCGCGGCGCCGTTGACTTTCGCGACCGTGTGGCGGATCGTCTCCTGATTCTTGCGGCAGATTCGCCGGATCTCCGGGAGCCATTCCTTCTTGCTCCGCAGGGCCGCGAGCGCGGCGCGCTGTGCGAGCACGTTCACCCCGAGCACATTCGTGTCGAATCGCCGCAGCGTCCGGATCGCATCCGCCGGTCCAATGATCGCTCCGATCCGAAGGCCTGCGAGGCCCGGCGCCTTGCTGAAGGAGTAGGACAGGAGGGTTCTCTCCGGGTAGAAGTCCGTGGCGAGGACGTGGTCCGCGTTGAAGTCTCGATAGGTGATGTCGTCAATCAGCCAAAGGCCGTGGTCTTTCGCGATGTCCGCGAGACCTTTGATCTGCGACGGCGAATATCCCGAGCCGAGCGGATTGTTCGGGTCGATCGCGAGGAGCATTTTCGTGGCGGGGGTGATCGATTCGAGCGCGAGGTCCGGCGTGAGGACGTATGGTTTGCGGTAGATGTCGACCTCGATCGCGTGAGCTCCCGTCATGGCCACCTGGTCGTGGATCGGGAGGAACGCGGGGTCCGTCGAGAGCGCCTCGTCCCCGGCTTTCAGGAGCGCTCGGGTCGCGATGTATTCCCCCTCGATCCCACCGTTCGTCAAGATCATGTCGGCATCGTCGAGGCCCAGGTCCTCCCGGATCGCGTCGGCGAGCCCGGAGATCCCCGCCTTCCGCGGGTACAGATTGAACTCGCGTTCGTCGGCGCTCGTGCGGATCGCCTCGAGGATCGACGGATGAACCGGGAGGGTGTTCGTATTCTGGGACATCCAGGCGACCTCGTGGCGGTGCTCGTGGGCGAATTCGAAGTTGTCCTTGGACGTCATCGAGTCCTCCCTCGGGGCGGACCGAGGCCGTCACCCCTCATATCGATTTTGGTCGAATCCCGCCGCCACGAGCGCTGCGCAAGAGATTTGACCGCGGTCCGTGATGGCCCACCCATGACGCTGGGAGGAAGAAGAGTCGTCGTGCTCGCGGAAGATGGATACGAGGATGTCGAGCTCTGGGTGCCATACTACCGGCTCGTGGAGGAAGGGGCCGAGGTGGTCCTCGCTGGTCACGAGAAGAGGACCTACACGTCGAAGCACTCGTACCCCTGCGAGGTCGACGTGACGGCCGCAACCCTGAAGGCGAAGGATTTCGACGCCGTCGTGATTCCCGGGGGCGTCGCGGGCCCTGATCGCATGCGCCAGCACAAGGAAATCCTCTCGTTCGTCCGGTCGATGGACGAAGGTCGCAAAGTCGTTGCCGCGATCTGCCACGCGGCGTGGGTGCCGATTAGCGCGGGGATCGTCAAAGGCCGCCGGATGACCTCCTACGCGAGCGTGCGAGACGACTGTCTGAACGCGGGCGCGGACTGGGCCGACAAGGAATGCGTGATCGATGGAAACCTCATCACGTCGCGTTTCCCCGACGATCTTCCCGCGTTCTGTCGGGCCATCGTTTCCGTTTTGACGAAGTGAGCGCCGTCAATGGTCCGCGCTCCGGCGGATTGGCGGAGCGTGCTTCGTCGCGCCGAGATTCTCGTCCGACGTCATGACATCCGGAGCCTCGAGCTGCTTCTTCCCGCCCTCCGTTGGCGCGACGTGACGGCGCGCAACCGGGCCGTCGTCCTCCTCGCCCGCTTGGGTCCGATGGCGGTCCCGGCCCTATTCGCAAGGCTGGATGACGCCGCGACCGCCGCCGAGCGCGGGGGAGCGGCCGACGCACTCGGGAGGATTGGGGATTCGCGGGCCGTCACCCGTCTTGTCCGCGCGCTGGCGGATCCTGCGATGACCGTGCGCCGGGCCTCGGTGATCGCGTTGCTGCGGCTCGAAGCGATGAACGCAGTGCCACGGATCGCGCGTCTTTTGGAGGAGGACGAATCCGGGGGTGTGCGCGTGATCGCCGCAGGCGTGCTCGGCAAGTTCGAAGACCCTCGCGCCGTCCCGGCCCTCGTGCGCGCTCTCGTGGATGTGCAGTGGTATGTGCGCCAGGCGTCCGCGACGGCGCTCGGACAGATCGGCGACCGACGGGCCATGGTCCCGCTCGAGAACGCGACCCGGGATCCTCGGAAATCCGTGGCGCGGGCCGCGGCGGCGGCACTCCGGGCGCTGCGAGCGTGACACCCGGAGAAAGTCTTAAGCGAGCCGCGGAGTTAGGCCGCGGCGCGGGCTCGTGGTCTAGTGGCTATGACATCGCCTTGACATGGCGAAGGTCACCGGTTCGAATCCGGTCGAGCCCACTGCATTTCGTATCGAGACCTCGCGCATCCGGATCGGCAGGCAACGATGAGCTCGGGCCACTACGGGGCAACAATCCTCATCGTCCCGTTCATGCCAACGTCCGAGGACGGGGTGGACGCGAACGGCACGTCTCCGACACTCGAGAATAGGACGTAGAATCGCGTCACCCCGCCGCCTGGTAGGAGGTCGTGGCTGTACGGCGTCCCGTTGTTGGAGTAGGTGAACGTGTGGAGCCCGTCATCTTCGTTCAGGACCGTGATCTTCGTGACCCGACCGATCGTGATGTTAAACGTGGTCGGAGAAAAGCGGGAATTCGACGCGAGCACCGAGATGCTCGCGGTCTGGGGGATGTCGTATACCGGTCCGCCACCCGGCGGCGGCGCATTCAGGTTCTGGTAAGCCAGGGACCCAGCGGCGATTGCTCCGATGCACACGGCGACCACCGCAACCACCGTGAGGCCCTGGAAGCTTCGGATGCCTTCGGCGAAGGGAGGCTCACGGCGACCCGCCTGACCCCCCATGTATCCGAGGATTCCCGCGGGAAGCGCGAGCAGGAGGGACAACATCGCGAGGACGACCGCGTTGTAGATCGGTCCGGTCAGCGGGTCCCCGAGGGCGAGGATGAGGCCGAACGGGATCGTGATGATTGCGAGCAGCGAATTCGCGACGCCGGCCAACGCAAAGAACCCCGGTCGGGGCCTCCAGATCAGCAGCCCGGTCGAGACAAATCCCGGAAGCAGCAGGATGAGGCTAGGGCCGACCAACGATGGATCGCTACTCCCGAGAATGGCGAGGGCCAGGACCATCGAGACGAGCCCCGCGACAACGAGGACCCGGTTGAGTGTCCACTCCGCCCACCGGCTCGCCCCATTCACCGCTGCGGTCCCCTCTGAATCCCCCTCTTTTGGAACCCGTGTTTTGTTGTCGCTCGGCGCCATTGTATCGCCTCCCACCCAACGAATTGCACACGGTCAACTCTGTGTGGCGCCATAACTCTTCTGCGATTGCACTGCGACCAGACGTGGGGTGCCCCGCGGGGCCGGTACGAGCGAACCATCGCAACCCGGAACTCTTCGGGTAGCCTCCATGGGACGAATAGTTTTAAGGCGCTTGACTCCGTTCATCGGGTCCGGGCAGGGGGGCTGTCCTTGATCATTGCTCAGACGCCGGACGGAAAGAAACAGGACATCTTTGTCGCGGACTACCACTTCCATATCTGGAACGCCGCCAAGGACAACTGGCTGCGGCCAGACCTGGCGAAGGGATGGATCAACTGCTTCTACGACTACACGAAGGCCCTCAGTCCGCCGGAGTACGTCTGGGACTGGGACACGTATGCCTACTATGGCGAAGAGAAAGCGCTGCACGACGTGTTCCTCGACGGCGGCGTCGACATGGCGATCTTCGAACCGCAGACATTGATGTACTTCTACCACAAGGGGTTCAGCAACGTCGACGCGATCGGGGGATATGTCACGAAGTGGCCGGACCGGCTCGTCATGGGAAGCCGGTGGGACCCGCGGGACGGCGAGAAGGGCAAGGCCCTCCTCGAGGAGCAGGTGAAGAAGTTCCGCATCCGGCCGTTCCAGATGAGGAACGTCAAACTTTACACGGCCGAATGGAAGGAAGAGAATGGCGGGATGTCGCGGGGCTGGCGGCTCGATTCGAAAGAAGCATTCGACTTCCTGGAGAAAAACCGCGAACTCGGGATTAACGTCCAGGTGGCGCACAAGGGCCCCACGGTCTGGCCGCTCGACAAGGACGCGTTCGACATCGGCGACGTGGACACGGCGGCGACCTCCTTCCCCGACATGAAGTTTGTCGTCACGCACATCGGACTCCCGCGGCTGGACGACTTCTGCTGGGTCGCGACGCAGGACAAGAACATCTACGCGGGCATGGCCGTGGCGATGGCGTTCGTTCACAACCGGCCGCGGTACTTCGCCGAGATGATGGCCAACCTCCTGTACTGGCTCGGCCCGGACCGGATCCTGTTCAGCGCGGACTACGCGCTCTGGCATCCGAAGTGGATCATCCAGGACTTCTTGAACTTCGAAATGCCGGAGGACTTGAAGAAGGAGTACGGGGTCGACCTCACGATGGAGATCAAGAAGAAGATCCTCGGAGAGAACACGGCGAAGGTGTGGGGCATCGACATCGAGCAGCAGAAGAAGAAACTGAAGAACGACGAGCTCTCAAAGAAACTCCACATCCAGCCCCGGACGATCAAGATCGGCGAGGCGGCGAAGAAGGGAAAGCCCCTCGCCCGATAGGACCGCCCCCGGTACCAGGTGTGCGATGGCCGAGATTGCCCAAGGAGACCTGAAAGAAAGGGTTCTTCGGGCGCTGTCGACGGTCACCGACCCCGAACTGGACGAGCCGATTACCGACTTAGGGTTCGTGAAAGACCTCTCCGTGTCGAAGGACGGGGAGGTTTCGGTCGACCTCGTCACGTCGACATTCTGGTGTTCGCCGAACTTCGTCTACATGATGCTCGAGGAGGCCCGGGACGTCGTCGCCAATCTCCCGGGCATCTCCGAGGTTCGCGTGCGACTCGAGGGCCATCACGATGCGGACCGGATCAACGCCGGCATCAACGCGGGCCAGTCGTTCTCGGAGTGCTATGAATCGGAGGCGGACGGGAACCTGGAGGCGCTGAACCGGATGATTCGCACGAGGGCGCTCCGCAGTCGTCTGTACTCGATGGCGGCCGCGATGGGCCGATCCGGTGTGACTCCCGCGCAGCTCCTCGGCCTTTCTCGGAGCGACATTGCCGCGGCTGGCACGACTTTCCTCGTGACCTCAGGGGGCACGACGCATCGGATTTCGGACCCAGCCGATGTCCAGCGCGTGTCTCGGTATCTGAGTTTTCTGGACGGCCTCGGTCGGGCGGGTGGCCCCCTCGCGATCTGGGACCTCGAGGGGAATCGGCCGGAGACCGCCGATTTCGGCTCGGCCCTAACGCTGGGTCGCTTGGCGAAGGCCAACTTCAGCCTCAATGCCGAGCTGTGCCGGGCCCTTCTGAGCGCCCGGATGGGTCGCGAGTCTTCATCCTAGTACGGGATGAACCTATCGTATCCTCCCACTAGAAGGGCAGCGCCCCGCCGGGGAAGCCCGGGAAGAAGAACCCGAAGGCAATGTAGAACCCAAGCAAGGCCAAGATGATCAAGAGGTAGGCGTTGACCTTCAACGCTCCGGCTTTCCCGTGGGTCCCAGGCCACAGTAGGATGAACACGACCGTGAGGATGACCAGGAGTATTGTGAAACTGTACAGCCCCGGTCCGATCTGTCCTGGTGCGCCCGAGATCCCAAGTTTCTGATACACCGACAGCGACCCGTAGATGAACCAGAGGTCCACAATCGCGAACGGAATGGAGATGTGGCCGACGGGCCGCAGGTCGGCACCGAGGACTAACGTACTGCCGAAGAAGATCCAGAAGAAACCGAACCAAGCCAACGCGGTGCCGAAGAAACCAGAGATGGCATCGTTGCCGAGGACGGCGCTCGTCATCACCGTCGCGACGCCGACGACGACCATCATGATCCCGAGAAAGATGTGGATGAGCCCCCAGCCCCGTGCAAGCGCCCCAGGATTCTGCTTCTCTATGCCAATGGTGTTCGCCATTACGACCAAGCAATTCGCCGAGAAGCCAATCACTCCCAACGCCACAATCTCTGTGCCGACCACGACTCTCCCCCTCGGACCCGGCATTCGTTGTCGAGTCATTTAATGATTACCGTCGCCGCAGGCCCGGTTTCGAGCCGAACCGTCGATTTTCGCCGGAAACCGTCGTCCTAACCGGCAGTCGGGGTCCGAGCTCATCGTGCGAGGCGGCGACAAGGGCCAACCTTCTTTTTGCCCTGCGGCATGGCCGGTCGTGTGGCCCCGTTCCCTTTCGTCTACGGAGCCGGGTTCAGGAGAACTTCGATTGGACTCCTCGGGGTCCTGTTGTTCGCCGCTTCCTGTGCGCTCTCCCCGACGGCGATGGGCGATGGCACCGGATCCGGAATCTCAAACGCCTCCGGTTCCTATCTCCTGACGCCCGTTGGGACGAACAACTACACGCTCCATGCATACCTGGCGGACCTGGGGCTTCCGATCCTCCGCGGGGACACGCTGATTTTCTCGTGGCGTGCGAACAACGGGTCCGGCCCGCCCATTTACTTTGAGATCCACTCCCACCCGATCACCGGGGGTTACTTCAAGTACTACAACACCACGGCGACATCGGTCAGCAACGGGACGTGGACCTCTCAAACGACGGACCGATACATGGTCTACTGGGTGAACCTGAGCAACACGACGAGGGTGAACCTGACCTATTCGTTCGTCTTGTTGCCCGCCCAGCCCGATGTGTGGCCGCTGTATGTCGTACCGGCCGTGATCGTCCTGGTGGCGATTGCAGGGGCGGCGGCGCATGTCCGCGCGAGAAGACGGCCCCCCCCGTGGGCCGATATCAGCGGCAAGGACTCGAAGGAGACCCAGACCGCCGGTCAGGCGCCCGCAGCCCGGGACCAAAAGTGACGGCTTTCGCGCAGGTATTCAAGGAAGTGCGCAACCGTACCATGGCGCCAGAAGCGATGCAAGAGCGTCCGAGGGCAAGAGAAACGATTATCTCCCCCCGAAGGGTATCCGGGGGCGGCATGCTAGGGAGAAGCATGCTGAGGGGCGGAGTCGATGGAGGAGTCTGCGTCTGCAACGAAGCCGGTCTTTAGTATCGCGGATGAAGGAAGGGCACTTCGAAACCTCATGTGGATGTGGTGGATCACGGCGGTCACCTACAACGCCGTCGCGATCCCCGTGATTTGGGATCCCGCGCAGCATTCGTTCCTGGTGCGGGACTCGACATGGACGCCGCCCCACCTGATGATCTTCGGGCCGTTCTTCGCCTTGATGATGTTCGAGGCGATCGTGTTCCAGTTCTATGCCCTGAAGAAAGCGCAACCGTATATTCGCGGTGACATCCCGATCACGCTGTGGGTCTTCCCGATCACGGTCTTCGGGTTCACCCTCGGCTCGATGCTCACCAACGAAATCGGTCACATCTTCTTGTTCCGGGAGGAGTTCTTCTCGATGCCGACCCACTGGAACTTCGTCCTGACGTTCATGTTCATCTACGCGGTCGGCGTGCCTGAAGTCGTTCGGGTGCTGCTCCGAATGGGACAGCTCGAGGCGAGGGCGAAGGAGCTCGTCGCAGCGGAGGTACCCGCTCCGATGCCGGTCGGTGCGCCGACGCGGGCGGGTCGGCCCGTCGCGAGGAAGTAGGGGGGGTTTCATGGCAACCGCAACCGCGGGAGCGGCAGAGACGGTACGCGCCCCTTTCTTCACGACGAAGGCAGTCAGCATCATCGCCTTCACGGCGACGCTAATCTTCTCGCAGAACATGCTGTCGGTGAGTTCGCAGATCGGCGTCGGCGACTGGGAGTTCTGGATCGACTGGAAGGACTACGCGTGGGCGCCGTTCGTCTTTACGTGGCTCGTCGCGATCCACTTCCCGGTCTATTCGTGGGTGTTCAACAAGTTCTTCAAGATCCATTTCGGCGCGACGCTCGTGGTCATGTTCTGGTTCTTGCAGCGCACGTTGATGGTGCAGTTGTTCTACGTCGGGATGAACAATTATCCGTTCAACTACGTGCAGTTGCCGGCGTACATGCTGCCAGCGATGGCGACGGACTTCACGCTGATCCTGTTCGGCCTGAAGAAGCACATGGGGTTGTACACCCTCGTCGCGTGTTTCCTGGCCGCCATCCTCGTCGTCCCGAGTCAGTTCTTGTTCCTCAACACGCCCTTCCTACTGTCGAACGTGGTCTATCCGGATCCGCTCGCGGCGGGATCGACCCATGTGATGCCCGTGTGGTCCCTCATCCGGATGGTCATCCCGAAGGCGCCGATTCCGTCGTACATCGCGGAAGGATTCACGTGGCCGTTGCCGTATAAGTCGTTCTACGACCCGTACATCATCATGACGGGCTTCACGGGCATTATGGGGGTCGTCTGGTCCGGGTTCACGTATATTTTCATCAAGGCGATCTTCTACGGCGTCGAGAAGACGACCAAGCATTTCGTCAAGCCGGCGGGGGCGTGAGCGCGATGATCCCCTCGACGATTCCGCTCGTGGGCTTCCCGGACACCTGGTACGACACGAACTTCAACGCGATTGTCGGCACAGCGTCGTGGGTCATCGCGGGCCTTGCGACCGCTTACTTCGTACTGAAGTGGATGAAGAACTCGGAGAAGTTCTATGCCGCCCTCAAGCGGCAAGGGTCGAGGTGAGACGATGAGAGCGCTTCCAATTGCGGTGACCATCGTCCTTGGCGTCGTCCTGTTGGGACTCCTCGTGTTCCCAGCGGCCGTTCAGGCCCACGAACAGGAGACGTCCGTGGACTGGGAAGTGGCCTGGGCGAACATCCGCGTCCCCAGTGCCCCGATCTACGCCCACTATGCGACCCAGACGCTCCCGCTCACGGGAAGCGGGACTCCGACGACCGCCGTCATGGGATCGCAGGGCTATCCGACCATCTCGCTGAACACGGGTGAGTTCCTGGTCATTACGTGGACGTTCAACTACATTGCGGCGAACGCGGTCCGAGGCGACCTGTTCTGGATCACCCGGCTCGGTCTCGACTTCGCAACGATTGGCCGTTACGTCACGTGTCGTCGTCGTTCCTACTCGTGCCCGGCGCGCGATACGATGTGACCTTGGTCCTGCGCTCAATCCAGCCGACCTTCCGACACCTCCATGTGGGCGTCTCCGTGCAAAACGTAGGGAACATCCCGGCCGCGCCGGGACCAGCGGGGGTGACAGGGAATCCGCCGATTCCCGTCTTGTACGGTGCGTTCACGGACGCAAACGGACCGGTCGTCGAGCCCCTTCAGGGTTTGACAATCGCGGGATCGCCCTTCCAAGGGACGTTCCTCCTGCTCACGCCCTGGTCGTGGGCCGTCGGTGGCTTCGTCGCCCAGGTGTTGATGGGTCTGGTGTTCATCGGGATCATGTTCTGGTATGGCCGTTGGGAGCAGAAGAGGGGGGCAC
>WNGP01003770.1_pt1 | contig 19449 bp, 19 predicted proteins | sample 5407671 | NCBI WGS metagenome assembly WNGP01 (sample SAMN13153381, study PRJNA577476) | soil metagenome | isolation source: 40 cm soil or saprolite under Garry oak tree replicate 2 | place: USA:California | collected 2016-06-15 | reverse complement strand
TTTTTCTTGTGAACAGGCATAGTTCCCTCCTTACAGAACGTTGAATGGAATTCATCAAGGAACGATATATGCCTGTATTATTCTCTAGAACCTTCCTCCTGGGGAAGGCTCTTCTTTACACATAATTCGGGATGGCATCAGCGTTGTTTCATTTGCTGAGTGAACTCACCAGTAATTGAGCAGGAACGACAGAATCAAAGCTCCCATAAGTGGAGAAAGGTTGAAACTCCTTGCCCCAAAAAACAAGCCTCCTATCGTCTAAATGTGGATAATCAAATTAACTAGCAGCTTTGTGTTTACAACCAGTATTGCCTCCCAACTTGCAAGAACTGTATTCCAGCTCGTAGCTTTGTATTCTTCTCCAAGATATGCTTGAGCGTTGTAGCCAAGATTACATGTTCTTTGTATAGAGATGTGCTCGCTTCTCGTCCATCTGAAAGCCTCTGAAAGAGCAGGAGGGAATATGTTATCATGCGCACGTTATATGTCATAGCTAGCGGTATCTGGAAAGGTGCCAAATGGGTTTGGACAGCAATCGTCGTTGCCATTCTTGTTGGTGTTTCTTCAACGCTTATCTCTGGAGATAAGGGCAACTTCGTTAAAAGCGTCTTCAATGGTATCGTTAATTGGTTTACTACACTTGGTACGATCCAACTAATCACTATTGGTGGGATTGTATTCTTGACCTTTCTCGCCCTGATCTCAGGATTCATCACAATAATATTCAAAAGCTATGGGCCCCAATACGCTCCTCCTCCAGAAGTACAGGCTGTATTTGATTACATTAAGAAGGATATAGAGGCAAAGACACAGAGGGAAGAATTACTGCAAGGTAGGAAAAAAGAAGCGTTCATACAGTATCTACATATTGTCGAGGAAACAAATACCTATATCAGACCACGAGGGTTTGCCCAGATTTCGCAAGAAGTAGTTTTCGCTGATGTTCCGCAAGATGAAACATTTGTTGTCATGCAAGTTGTCGCAGACGAACCTGTTTATGATGCGCCCGGTGAACAGAAGAGGCAGCTTGAAGCGATGCAACAACACACCAATCTGAGCAATGAAGAACGTGAAGCATATCTACAACAGTTACACATAATCTGGCGCTCACAATTGAAGTGGGATGTGGATGAGGAGAAAGTTCAGCAACCGCTGTTACTTACAGAGGTGCTACAACGCTTCACTTCAACGACTCCTGTTGCAGTCCTACTAGGGGTACCCGGTTCTGGCAAAACCACCTTTCTCCGCTGGATCGCACTACACACGGCGCGTGCCTGTCTCTCCCATGGCAAGTATTCACTTCCCCATGGACTTGCACATCCACAGGTTCCTCTATTGATACAGATGAATGAGTACGCAGAGAGGCTTGAGAAAGAATCGAGCACGCTTAAACAGTTCCTGATTGCACAATGGAACAAGTTTCATCCCAACCTGGCAGTGAAACTGCTAGACGAACTAGCACAGGGTCATTGTCTTGTCCTGTTCGATAATTTGGATGTAGGAGCTCCTGCGACCGCACGCAAACGTGTTTTAGATGCCATTGACGGGTTCATTACAGACTTCTCTTCAGAGGATCCAAACATCTATAATCGCTTCATTATCATCTCTCGCATTACAGATAGCGAGCATGAAGCATTTAGCAGATATACACATTATACGCTCCTTGAACTTGATGAACAGCGGATTGATCAATTTCTGAACAATTGGTGCCTCGCTTTAACACGTTACCAGGTTCAATCAGTGAAAGGGATGCAGTCTCTCACAGAAGAAGAAGTAGCAGAAGCGAGGGCGGAAGGTACCAGGCAACAGATACAAATGTCACGCCTTATCAGGAGCAATCCCAGCCTTATGCGCCTGGCTATCAATCCAATGACACTCACTATGATGCTATTACTCCGAGCTAGCGGCAGGAAGCTTCCGCTTCAGCGTATGGAACTCTATCAGATTATCGCGCGGACTCTGCTTGATACCTGGAATCGAGAAAGCGGACGCAACATGTTTATAGGAGAAGAATTACTCTTGGCAGAGCAATTGTTGAGCAACCTCGCATATCAACTACAAGGATGTGAAGGTATGCTTACTGCATATGATGTAGCGATGATAACACGTCAAACACTCGCGACTTTCTACCAGTTGCAGTTAAGTGAGGTTAGTGAGAGTGAAAGTGTCCAGTTTATTGAGACGCTGCGCAGAAGCAGTGGGCTGCTGGTTCATGGAGGGGAAGATCTCTTCTACTTTATCAACCGTTCTTTTCAGGAGTATTTCGTCAGCATGTACTTGCTGCGTATGCCCCAAGAGGAGCTGAATCAGCTTGTTGTACAAAACTACCACATAGCCAACTGGAGTGAGCCACTACTGCTTCTGCTGATGAATAAAAGCAGACAGATATATCTCAGAGGGCTGGCTCGTCGGCGTGATAGACCTGCCCCTCAATGGCAGCTACCTACGCAATCGCTGGTCCGGTTAAGACCCGAAGAGCGAGCAAGTAACCTACTGGCGCTTCTAAAAGAACAGCAACTGAGGAAGCAAGACGTTGAAGAGCTATTGATAGCTTGCACCGACACACGGCTTTTGTCTGTGGACAAACAACACGAACTTGGGATAGATACGGTACAAAGAATGGCATGGAAGGTGCTTAGACAACCATTAATCTTAGATCAAGAAACACTCAATATAGTAGTGGAGGCTTTAGACACGAGTGAGGCAGCAATATGTGAAGGTGCAGCAATGATGCTGCAGCACAGCAAATTACTTCCCCAAGATATACAGCAAAGGGCTGTTCAGAAGATCCAGCAAATACTTCGAGACGATACTATGTATCACCGATTTTCTGGAGTGAGTTATTTCGCAATTCTACGGCTCTACGATACGCTGTTTAAGTCACTGAAGGTCTTATTAGATCGCTCCTAACCCAATAACTTGTATTATACATGGTACTTGGTATTTCTATGCCAGGTATTGCCAGTCATATCTGGATTTGATCATGGAGGGCCAAGATGCAAAAGTGTAAACAATGTGAGTGGGAATTTCCCGATGATATACGCATTTGTCCCTATTGCGGACATCCAGTGGAACCTGAGGACCAAAAGCAAAAACGTCGCTTTAAGCTACGACGGCATCCAGGTACTCTTCCGGAAGGAGCGAAAGGACGTCCATCTGGCCTCGTGTCTTCAACGGCCCGCATCCTCACGATAGCGCTGATCAGCGCTATCGTCCTGGCCAGCCTGATCGTCGGGTTAGTGCTTATACCGTTTCTGGGCGGGCACCCTCAAACTCCCCCGCCTATCCTTATTCTGAGCGGCAATATCATACCAGGTGGAAACATATCCGTACAAGGCCACAATTTCTCTCCAGGAGGGACGGTCACTTTCACCATCGATGGACATACCGCCACGATTGCCAGCGGATCCTCCACCGCGCAACACCTGCCCGGAACGGTTAGCCTGGCCCTGATGTCCCTCTCGCTCCCGCAACTTGCTCCTCAAATGACAAAGGCCCCGTCTGGAGGAACCTCGGTACCTGTGAAGAGCGATGGAACATTTGAGGCAACAATCCAGGTCGATCCCCATTGGCCCGTTGGAAGCTCCCATCTCCTGGTGGCAACTGAGCAGAGCAGAGGTCAGCAGGCACATGTCACGGTTAACGTACCGCGCCAGGCCGAACTCGTCAGCTGCTCCCATTCGACAGCTACAACCGATATCGCCCTGGGTCCGGTTCTGGCGGACCTGAAGCAGCCAGTTTCTACAGTCTTCACGCTCTGTACGATCGGGTCGGGTATGGTGCAGTGGACGGCCAGCTGGGGCCAGCGCCAGGCGAAGTGGCTCCAGGTGGATCGTACCGGTCAAATCCAGGCTCCTCTCTCGAAGCAAATCACGATTAGCGCATCAGCAGGTGGTTTAAAAGCGGGGACGTACAGCGCCACCATCACCTTTAGCGACCAGAACAGCCCAACAAAGATCTCCCTCAGGGTGATGTTCATTGTGCTATCAGCGCGCGCAACAGCGTGTCTCAATACCAGTGCGGCATCGCTCTCGTTCACAGCGACCCAGGGCCAGGCCAATCCGAGTCCACAATCCGTAAAACTGAGCAACTGTGGCAACCCAGGCTCCTGGTCAGCGACAGCCTCTACAACAGATGGTGGGAACTGGCTCAATATCAATCCTGTTACCGGCAACCTGGCGGCTAACGCCACGCAAGAGGTTTCGATAACGGTGTCAAGCGCTAATCTGCAAATGGGCACATATACCGGGCTAGTGACGTTTAAGATGGGATCAAATATGGCACAGGTGAGTGTTGCACTCACTGTCATCCCACCACTATCTGTCCAACGTCAGATACCATCTACACAAACGCAATCACAAACAGTAGATGCAACGGGTTCTGGTCAAACCGATGCAACAAATGCGACAGGAACTTTGACATTTACAAACACATTCAAAAAAGAATTCACTTATGACGCTCACTCAACTTTTGTAAGTAAAAGTAGAGTGCAGGTTGCAATCGATGAGGATGCCATTGTGCCAGCCGCTGACTCAAATGGAGTCTCTTCTGTAACAACAGTTCGTGCTCATGCAGTGGAACCGGGAGCAGCGGGGAACATTGCCGCAGGGGATGTTGATAACAGCCTGGCGGGATCTTCGAAGCAAGTGATTTCTATCAAAAACGATGAAGCTTTCACTGGTGGACAAGATGTGCAGACCTACACCTTTGTGCAACAGAGTGATATTGATGGATCTGCCACTTCATTAAAGAATACTACCCAGCAGAGTGCAATAGATGATATACACCAACAATTACAGCCAAACGAACATCTTGTTGGTGATCCGCAGTGTACATCAAATGTCTCCTCCGACCACAATACTGGTGATAGGGTTAGTCAAGTGACCGTGACCGTAACAACGACGTGCAAAGCGACTGCTTCTACATAGGAGGTGTGAGGAACCTGTTTGGCTGACAAATTTAATCTAAGGATTCGTAAAAAATAACTTCTGTGTGGCTGGTGGCACTCAAGAGGAGGAAAGCACCGCAGCACGAGGCCCCAACTTATAGTTCCTCTGGGCACAGACGTCCGCGTGCTCGATGTTGAGTTGCTGGAACTGAGCATCAGAGACTTTTTGCCCTTTTTCATATTGGCCTTTCAACACGGCGGCCATCACGGTTAACCCATTGTTGTTTGTTGTCCCCGAATGTAGTTGAGCATGCTGTCCAATGAGATTCCATTTCGAGCATCCGGTCGGGTAGCGGCAGAGCACCATGCTCAGCCTATATCGATCGCTCACCTGTTCTTGCAGTTGCTGCTTAAAACTGCGCACACGGCAGCCATTACTGCCTCCAGCGTCAGCCAGGATCAAGAGCTGGTCTATCTGCGGATAGGTCAGTCGTCACTCTTCTTCCCAACGGCGGGCAATGGCTGTCACGGCAAACTCGGGGTATCAGCCGAGAGGCCTATATAGACCGATCCCCACTTCCTGCTCACATAATAGATGCTATTGGGTACGGCACGGACCGAGGCCTCAGAGGGGAAATCATGCACATTTACCTCTTCTGGCCGCTGACACCAGAGCTGCCCAGTATTTTTGAAGTTCCCGAACAACTCTTTCTTCTTGGTATCGACACTATTGATGGGTCGGCGTGCTGCTTGGAAGCGCTCCTTCTGGACCTGGATGTGTTCAAACTGCTCATTGCGCTGCGCATGAGCCGCACTGGCTTCGTGCTTTTCACATTTACGCGCAACAAGCGGCCCACCGTCGGCGGGCTAATGCTATGCCCGAGATCTTTGAGGCGCTCACCCAAGTGACGGAGGCTACTGCGCATCCACTTCTGCTCACTCATAGGATCGCCTGCGGTTTCAGGCTCAACGAGCTACTGCAACGCCAGTTCCAACTGTACGTCTTTTTTTCAGCAGGTTTGCGCCCTGCGCCCGCCACGCTCATGTGCTCACGAGGACGGTCAGCCAGAGAGGCCTCCCGTTCCTGCTGCCCTCGCCGGATCGTTTTTTCGTCCAAAACCGTGATTTGAGACAGCAGGCGTTGGCCGCCTACCACCATCCGGTTAGCTTCGACTGCGACATATCAGCGCCACTGTTGCTCGTCCAGCCGACTCAACAGGAGATTCATCTGCCGATGCAGCTCTTGATAAAGCAGCATAACTTTTGTGGGAAACTTGCTAGAATAAGCCGCTTTCGGAGTTGCGAATATCCGCTCATGTTTCATCGCTTTATTAGTCATGTTCCGTTGCATCAACGTCGCATGAGGTGATGCGTGATATCGAAACTGAGTAACTTAACGGTGAGCAAAGCCCCTTGTGAAACCACCCTTAGGTGTAATATTCCCCAGGATTTGATAAATTACGGTACAGGTGTGGGATACAACGAAAGGCAATCTTGTTTTCACCTATCACGGTCATTCCGGTACGGTGAAGACAGTCTCCTGGTCGCCCGATGGCAAGCGTACTGCCTCGGCGAGCTTTGGTTATACGGTGCGGGTATGGATGCGATGCCAGGTGAGCGCGCCTTGACCTACTGTGGCCATACCAACTATGTGTGGGCGGTGGCCTGGACGCCCGATGGCAAACGCATCGCCTCTTACTCCTGGGATGCGACCAGCGGCCAGCATCTCATCACCTATCACGGCCACCAGGACATTGTCGGTGCCTAAGCATGTACTCCGGATGGAGAGCATATCGCTTCAATGCCCGATAATGTACAGGTGTGGCAGGCGAGCTAACTGGGTGCGGCACCACCTGCTCCTGTCAGCATCTCGATTAGGTATTCGCCTTACCGAGATGCTGACGATCACTGGTCTTGCTTATTAGCCCTTGACGAAAATTTCTCCCTGTAGCAGATAACTCTTCCGTTCGAATAGTTGAGCATACTCCCCTTTGGACACTGCTGACGAATCCCTCTCAGAAACCTTGGCCATGTTCAGCAATAGCTTTTGCACGCCCGCTCGAGGCGAACCGGGCGCTCAAAACGTGACAGGCAGGTCCGAGCATACTCTTCGGCATCCCCAAGGAGAGACTGAAGCCCCTCTTCGATGAGAAAACACCGTTCGATCGACTTCTATTCTTATCTGGCTGTACAGACGAATTATCGAAAAGCGGGTGTTGACAGTTCTTTTGACAGTTTATCGCAAAAGAAAAGAGAACGATTTTTGTAGAACATGAGCCTTTTCTACTGCCAAGGCAACGAGATCGAGACCAACCTGCATGGTACTGCCGACGGACAGGAAGATACCGTCAAAGCCTCTTCAGGCGATCGGCCAGTGCTGTATAGCGCTGCCGGTCCATCACCCGTTTGATGGCGATGCCAATGGCTTTGGGTGGTCCCACCAGGATTGCGAGCTGTTTGGCCCGCGTGAGGCCCGTGTACACCAAATTGCGGCTGAGAAGCAGATAGTGCTGCATGAACATGGGAAAAATCACGACAGGAAATTCGCTCCCCTGGCTCTTGTGAACGGTCACTGCCCAGGCCAGCGCCAGTTCAGAGAGATCGGCGTAGTCATAACTCACCTCCCGCTCGGCGAACTGGACGACGACTTCCTGCTCCTCCAGGTCGATCCTGGTGATGGTGCCCAGATCCCCATTGAACACTTCCCGCGTGTAGTCATTGACCTGTTGGATGACGCGATCCCCGACACGCAAGACACTTCCGCCGCGCGCCAGTTCCGTCTTGCCGGATACCTGCGGGTTGAGCACCTGCTGGAGCAGCGTGTTGAGCTGACGCGTGCCGACATCTCCTCGTGTCGTCGGGCAGAGCACTTGGACCTCTTTCACTGGGTCAATCCCATGTGTGGGAAGGAACGCGCTCACCAGGTGCACAATCCCCTCTGCACCAAGCACTGGCTCTGCTGCTTCCAACCACAGACAGTCTGATTCGGCGAACTTGGTGGTCGGGGTCAGACGGGGGAATTGGCCAGCATTGATGCGGTGTGCATTAGTGACGATGTGGCTCTCTGCCGCTTGCCGAAAGATCTCTGTCAGCCTGACGACCGGGATCTGCGAGGATGCGATCAGATCGCGCAACACCATCCCAGGACCGACGCTGGGGAGCTGATCGATGTCGCCTACGAGGAGCACCTGGGCCTCTGGTGGGATCGCTTTGAAGAGCGAGTGCGCCAGAAAGAGATCGAGCATCGAGGTCTCATCTACTACAAAGGCCTGTGCCTCCAAGGGATGGTCCTCGCCATGCCGGAACTGCATCCTTCCCGGGTCGAAGGCCAGCATGCGGTGGATGGTTTTGGCTTCCACGCCGGTCAACTCCGCAAGGCGTTGGGCAGCACACCCGGTGGGCGCTGCCAGCAGAATGCTTTTGCCCATGGCGCGCCACAAGGCGACAATGGCGCGCGTGGTAAAGGTCTTCCCGCAGCCGGGTCCGCCGGTCAGCACCAGGATGCGCGAGGAAGCAGCCAACTCCACGGCGCGCCGCTGCTCTGCAGAGAGATGAATGTCCCGCTTGTACATGAAGGCATCGATCCAGCGCCCCACACGAGGCAGATCGATCTCAACAGGCCTTTGGGCAAAGCGCGCCAGTCGTTTCGCGAGAGCCACTTCGGTGTGGTAAAAGGCAGGCGCGTAGCAGATCTGCTGATCGGCCAGGTCTCCATATCCCTGCTCAACGATGAGCTGTTGTCCCTCAGCCATCGATGCGATCAATGCCTCAATGCGCGTTGGGTCAACGGGCGCGTCCGGCAAGGCCAGTCGTTTCGTGGTGTGCTCGACGAGTTTGTGCATGGGGAGAAAACAGTGCCCCTCCTCCGCGGCAAGATTGAGGACGTACAAGATCCCAGCCTGATAGCGAAAATCGGCGTCGGGCGCGATGCCGAGGGAGCGAGCAATGGTATCAGCGGTGACGAAGCCAATGCCGTAAATGTCAGCAGCGAGCTGGTAGGGGTTCTTGGAGACAACGTCAATGGCCTGGTCGCCGTACTGTTTGTAGATCTTCACTGCGTACGTCGTCGAGACATTGTGCCCCCGCAGGAACAGCATCACTTCTTTAATGGCTTTTTGCGCTTCCCATGCTCGCTCGATCATGGCCACTCGGCGCTCGCCAATGCCAGGAACCTCAATGAGGCGTGAGCAAGCGTGCTCAATGACCTCAAGCGTCTCCAGGCCAAAGTGGGTAACGATTCGTTTGGCGGTCACTGGTCCAATGCCTTTGATGAGTCCGCTCCCCAGGTACTTTTCCAACCCAGTCAACGTTGCCGGTTTTGTTTCCTGTGCGTGGAGACATTGGAACTGGCGACCGTACTTCGGATGCTCGCGCCAAAAGCCGGTGAGACGAAGTGTTTGGCCGGCATGAATCTCGGGAAACCGACCGATGATGGTCACCAGTTCACGCTCCCCAGGCACATTGAAGCGGAGCACAGTGTACCCACTTTCATCACTGTGAAAGGTGACACGCTCGACAATTCCTTGCAAATGTTCGACAGAGGGCCAATCTGCGCGAGGAGAAGCCTCTTCTGGTGATGCCACGATCTTGCCTTTTTCCTTTCAGCATGTTTGGAACAAGTATACCAGAGCACATGCTCAGATGCCAAGAAGCGGCGATCACTTTTTGGTCTTGAAGAGAGTAGAGCAGCCGCGCTGACTGTTGCCAAGGTGCACCCCGGGGTGAACTCTCATACTATTTCGGCCCGGCGTTGGCCATGTCCCCACATATTCCTGTATCCCTGCCCTCCCCCCACTACAGGGTTCTCCACAGGATTGAGAAGTGGTGTGAGGCGCATTTTTGAGTGGGTTCCTGAACACCTTCTTGAATGAGATCCTCCAGGTCGAGTCCACATCTCTAGTGTTTTTTGGCAAGGCTGACGATCAGGCGCAGGTTTGCCTCGATCAGAAGCTTTCGGGCTTACTCATCCCCCCGCGTGGAAGCGGTGCGCGACGAGCCTGCCGCTCCTCTGCTGCGGAGAGGAGCTGTGAGCAACCCATCTACCCGAGGTACTCTCTCATCGCCTCGAGGGTGGCATCGAGCCAGCCTTCAGTGATCAGGTGCCATTCCTTTTTTGTCCGGGAGACAACCTATTTCCTTCCTCTGTAGATGGCTGATCCTGCCCAGAGAAGACCTAAAACGATGATGATGATGAGGATCCAAGGCGATATCATTCAATGTTCTCCTTTCTCGCGTACAATCAAAAGAAGCGGCTGTACAAGCCGCTTCACAAACATTCTCCTGTCGTAAAAGAGGGACACGTGTTCCTTATCCGAATCTCTCTCAGGTTCGCATGTGGTGTCTTGCCAGCAGAGGAACAGATGCTCCTCGTCTTGCCTGGCCAACCTTCGTGTGCGCATGCATGCAAGGCGGGTGGTTAGCACTTGTCCAGGCCCACCAGGACCGGTCTTTCTCCCGTCGGGCGCAGGACATAGACCTTGAGGCAAGGCTCAAATGGGAAGGTGGCGTAGGCCAGGGCGGCGATGGTGCCCGCCTGGATCCAGGGAGAGAGCGCAACCACATAGGTCGGCCCCTGGTCCTGGCGACCCAGCACCTGCAACGCGTTGCCGCAGCGCACCAGTTGGACGCTGTGATGGGGGTCCATCCGTGGTGGCCCCACGGCCACACACGAGGCTGGAATGGTCGGGGTGGCAAGTTGCGGGCCGTGGGCTTGCAGCATGGTGGCTTTCACCACGCAAGCCAGCACCAGCAGCACCGCGAGCCCCGTGGCGCAGCCTAATTTCTTCATAAGGAAGCTCCTTTCAAACGCATGCCCGTTCATGCCGGGCAGCAGAGGGAAACCATGCGCTCTCGCCATGGACTCCCACGAGAGCGCGAGTCGCGGGGATGCATCACCAGGCTAGGGATGCAGGGTGATACCCAGGACCGCCAGATGGCCGCAGGGCAGCAGGTAGTAGACGCAATAGGCGATGACGAGCAGGTTCACGAGCCACAGGCCGACCCGCAGCTTCCACCACAAACGGCCCCGAGTGCGAGAGCGCAGCCCGTACCCGTAGCTCCCTTGTGGTGGAGAGGCGCCAGGGCTCTGTGGCAGCACAGGGTAAATGGGATAGGACCCATCCCCTGAAGCGGGATGATCCGACTTTGGTCCATTGATAGGTGTTTGGTGGTGCATGGACAAAACCTCCTTTGGGATGTGGAGCAGCAGGAATCACCAGAGGGTGCACCATCACTGCTCAGGGTTTGGAAAAGAAGCAAGCCACGATGGAGGTGGCTCGAGGGACCCTTTGGCAGACAAAGAGCGACAAAAGCCACCCTCCTGGTGGAGATCAGCTGACTAGAAGGGAGGCTCGTCATCCTCCTCGCCATCGTCAGCGTCTAACCGTTTTGACTCGCCACGCTCGGCGGTGATGCCCTGGCTCATCGCCTCGACCAGGTGGATCTGACCACGAGCACGATCCCAGGCGTTCTGCTGAGGATGCTCGGGGAGTGGGGACCCGATGCGGCGACACAGATCAGCCAGCTTGGGGTAGGAGGACTGGTGGAAGTACTGCTGGCACCGCTGCATGAGGCACTCGCCGATCAACGCCACCGGCTCGATCCCAAAGCGTTCCGCGTTCTGGCGCAGCTTGTCGCGATCGAAGGGGAGATTATAGGAGAGCACGTAGCGCCCTTGCAGAGCGACGCAGAGGTCAGGCCAGATCTGAGCGAAGGCGGGCACGTGTTCCACCTCTTTGGGCCCAACCGCCGTGAGGGCCGTGATCTTCTCCGAGATGGGGCGTCGCGGCTGAATGGTTTGGGCGTACAGGGTGCTGCCATCCTTGCCGAGCAGCACTACGCGGAGGAGATCGGCGTCATCGGAAAGCCCGTCGGTATCCAGCTCGAGAAAGGCGAGGTTGGGCAACTGCCGTACTGCCTGTGCCCAGCGGATGCTCTCCCCGTCAGGAAGGGGTGTGAGATTGCGCCAACGGTCGCGCAGATGTGCGAGCGAGGCTTCCAGGTTGGCAAGAGCTTGCTCAAGAGCGGAGCGCCGGGCGCGCCGGTTGGCGAGCTCGGTGAGATTGTGCACAGGTTCAGCAATTTCCTCCCCGCTGAGTACATCCTCAACGAGTTGAAGAGCATGGAGTAATGGGGTCATAGGTCAACCTTTCTTTGAGTGAGTGATGAACAACAAGCGCCTGGAAGCAACGTCCAGGCTTGGATGCCCTAAGAGATGCGCAAGCTGCGGGTATGCATGGGATTAACGACGTAGAGGCAGGCAAGAGAACCGACCGGCTTGACCACCCAGGGTCCCGTGGCACTGGAGAACGGGTAGCTTTCAACGGCGATCTCCCAGGTGACGGGGTGGTGACGGGTTCGGTGACGGGTTTGCGGCATACCCGTCACCACCTTCAACTGGCTCCCCACCTTCCGCGAAGGGGTGTATCTCATCCCCCTGGTGCTGGGGTGACGGCACAAAACAGGAAGTCGCCAATAAGGACCTTTTTTTTCACTTCAGCGGGCTTTCTGTTTTGTGCCGTCACCCCGTCACCACGTCCTTTTTCACCACGTCTCGATCCGCCTGAGAAGAGGTTTCAGATGTGGTGACGGGTATGGTGACGGGGTGGTGTTGGGTCCGCCAAACCCGTCACCTCGTCTGCGTCACACCTGCCCACAAGACCAAGTCCCTGGTACCACGCGCCTTTCTTGGTCCGCTCCTTCTTGAAACGCCTGCCGATTTTCATCCCGAAGGTGGTCCCATTGAGCAAGTGGCGCATGTTGTTGGCCTTTCCCCAGGTGGTGTAGGCCTCAAAGAGCGCCAGGGCCCCGACCGTGGCTTTCTCGTGGATGACACAACAGTCTGCGAGGAAGGCGTCAAGGTGATCTTGTTCTTTGCGGTAGGCTTCCCCTTCACTGAGCACCGCGTCCGGACTGGCCAGGCCATGCCGCTGCCAGGCGAGGCAGCCCCGAACAAGCCAGGCGAGGATGCCGCTGGCTTCGGCTTCCAGGCCCTTCCACAGGTGGGGATCTTTGGCGCGTTCATTGGGCCCCACCGGATTGGTCACAAAGCGCATGTTGAAGGTGATGAGCCGCAGCCGTTCCCAGAAGGCCAAGTCATCCGGGTCGGCGTAGGGCTTGTGGTTGGTCAGCAACAGCAGCAAGTGCGTGGGGGTGACCTTCATCAGGTGCTTTTCGTAGAGGCCGCGTGCCGGGATATCTCCCCCGCCGGAGAGCTCTTTGACCTGGCTGACGCTAAAGCGTGCCCCCTTTTCCGGTTCGCTGGCCCAGGCCAGGCGCCTGCCGTGCAGATCGCACAAATGCGGAGTGGCACTGCCTGCACTGCGCAGGCGACTGGTTTCCAGCAACACGTCTTTAGAAATGGCGCTGGACAGCTCCCCCAGCGTGTGCGAGAGGGCATGCTGAATGGTGTCTTTGCCATTGCGCCCCTCTTCCCCGAAGAGCACCCCAAAGACGTGCTCCTGCACCGACCCGGTGATGCCGTAGCCCAGCAGGCGCTGGAGAAAGGCAATGAGCGCTGCCCGCTCATCTTCCGCGCGGTCTTCAAACACTTCCTGCAGGAACCGTTCCCAGCGGGGAGCCGGCGTCTCCAGGCCGCGCCACTGTGTCGGGATCGCTGTGCGGAGATAGTCCTGGGGCCTACCCGGGTGGAGGTCGCCGGTGCGCAAATCCAGCACGCCATTGGGACAGGAGAGCTTCCAGATGTGACGGTCCCACAGCCGTGCGGTCACCTTGAGGTAGGATTGAGCATAGGTGAGGACCGCTTGGGCGCGTTTCAATTTCTTGAGGGCTCTGGCGCGTCCGATGAGCTCGCCAGTCATGGCTTTGAGCCAGTGGTAGTGCTCGTGCTGGCAGTCCTTGCCTTTGAGCAGGTCCGGGTCCAGGTGCTTTTCGGTTTGAGCCGCTTCCTCGGAGAGCTGGGCGCTGGCATCCAGGTAGACGGAGGCCAACGGGCCACTGGCCAGCAGTAACGCATGCTTGCACTCATCGCGTTCCCACGAGTGTCCCTTCCACTCGTACCACATGCCTTCGGTGTGGTCATAGATGCACCGGCCCCGGAAGAGATGGGCATAGAGCCGGCCATCTCCCTCTTCCTCATCACGGAGGCACTCCAGCACAAAATCCAGGTCTGTTTCAGGCAGGTGCACCGCCTGTTCCTCCACGGTGGACGTGGGGTCGCGCCGAAACTGGAGGATCTTGCCCTTTCTCTGAGAACTGTAGGTCTCGTGACATGCGGCGATGGCCCGCGCGATCGTCCCCTGGCCATAGGTTTCCCCGGACCTGGCGGCTCTGTCCCACTTGTCTGGGCGAAAGAGACTCGATTGCCGGAAGAGGCGATCCATCCGCTGGGCATCCTTACCCGTCCAGAAAGCGAGCAGGTTGCAGAGCGCGAGTTCGGCTTCCGACTGGGAGGGATATCCAGATGTATCGCCTTCCCACAGCGCGCGAAATGTCGCGCCATTCCTGGCATGCATCGCCTTCTCGAGCACGTCGTCATCGGAACCCTCTCTGGGGAGAGCACCCTGATCGACATGACGACCTGTCGCTTGCACGTGCTTCTGAGCACGTGCCGTGATTTCCGCGTGGATGGCTCGCAGCTCTTGGCATGCCTCGATGGTCGTGGGTGTTCCGCTCAGGTGGTTGCCGGTCACCGTGAAGTAGCGGCGTTCACAGTACAACTCGATGGTGGCCTGAGGTTGTGGGGCGCCAGGCACGGCTCGGCGTGTGCCGCTCGCAATGGTGCCGCGTACCAGGACATGAATGCCGGTCTTGCTGGGGGAGTATTCAGCGTAACTTGGGAGCCTCCTCAGATAGGCCTGTGCCCGGGAATCAATGCTCCCATCTGCATGGACACAGTGGTCCAGGTCAATGCCCGTATAGTCCCGCTGGAACATGTAGCCGATGCCATCATACGGCTGCCGCCTGGTCAGGGAGCGTTCATAGGCCTGGCGAGCCATGGGAAAGCTGGCCCAGGTGCTGGGATCGTCTGAGCGGGCGAATGATCCCGTTCGCGGGTTGTAGGGGACTTTGGTCACGTTGCCACGGCGTTCCTCCTTGCGCCAACACACCCATTGGGGGTGGCGCTGCAGTTCTGCCAGGGCGGGTATGCTTCGTGGAGAGGGACCCTGTGTCTGTCGTCTCATCGCTGCTTGTGCCTTTCTAACGGATGTGTGCGCTCTTGGGACAGTGGAAACGTGTGCTGGCGCAACCAGTCATGGGCCTTCATTGCTGCTGCTCGATCCAGCGTTGGAGTTTGGCTGGCTGGATGCGCCGGGCCCCGCTGATCTTCATTGTTGGCAGCCCATTCTTGTTGATGAGGTCGTAAACCTTGACTCGACTCAGCCGCAGGATGGCTGCCACGTCTCCCACGGTGAGTAAGGGAGCGACTTCCTGCACGGCTTTCTCCTCAGGACGGGTGGTTCTTCTCATGGGTGTCTCCTTTCTCGAGCGTCATCTCACGTTCATGCTGTCGACTCATGGATGGGCACCGTTCCTTCCATGAATGGGCCTGGGAGATGGCTTTTCCTACCTGCTTCGCTTCGCGGATGGCCTGGGTTTCTTGGACTTGCGCTGCTCACGCTCTCTTTCCCGCTCGGCGAACCGGCGGTCCAGGATGTCGGAGGCCTCGCCGCGGCTGAGGGTCTCCCAGTGGGGAACCGCAAAGGTGCGGAGCCAGGAAGCCTGCTTGCTCTGGGGATCAACGGGCAGGTTCCTCCAGCTGGCGGTGCGGTCCACCAAGACCCGTTTCTTCTCACCGGCTTGCAGCAGTCGTGCCTGCCGTTCCGCGTGCTCCTGCGCCCAGCCAAGCGGCGCGGAGGCGAGCCAGCGCTGACGGGTGAAGGTCGGGGCAAGCTCGGCCCAGACCGCATACGACCCATCACCACTGCAAGAGGGGATCAGCAGGATGCGGTGCTTGTGTGGTTCGACTTCCAGCAGAAACACCCCGTTGGCTTGTTCCTGCCAGTTCAAGCGGGCTTTGATGTCGATGGCCAGGTCTTTCGCGCGCGTGTCTTTGAGCCTTCTGACCAGCAGGTTGGCAGAGGCGGAACGCGTGCGCATGTCCTCCTCCTCGGCTTCTCGCCTGATCGTCTCCAGCACACTTGCTCCATCGGGCAGATCTTTGCCCAGGGCTTTGCTCAGGTTCTGCGGCTCCAGGCGGTGCTTGAGGCAGTTGTCGGTGAGATCCAACACGATGCAATCCCGTTTGGTGGGCGCCAGGCGAAGCCCTCGCCCAAGGCACTGCACAAAGAGGGCGCGAGACGCTGTGGGCCGGGCCATGATGACACACTCGACCTGGGGAAGGTCGAAGCCCTCGGTCAGCACCAGGGCGTTGGTGAGCACCTGGAGTGACCCCGCTCGCAGCGCTCTGTACAGCTGCTTGCGTGAAGCCGGTCGGGTCTCCCCGGAGACGGCGGCCGCGGGAATCCCTGCTGCGTTGAAGGCGGTGGCAAGGTGGTGGGCGTGCTCGACCGTCACGGCAAAACAGATGGCTCGTCGCCCGAATGCGTGGTCGAGGTAGGCCTCGACCACACGCTTGTTGCGCTCTGGGGTATCGACGACCGTCTCCAGCTCCTTTTCCCGGTAGTCGCCCTGTTCGGTACGCAGGCCATCGATGCTTGTCTCTGTACGGATGGCGATCGCTTTCACATCGCAGAGGTAGCCCTGTTCAATCATCTCCAGGATGTGGGAGCTATAGAGCGGCGGCTTCTGGCTGATAGGCTTGCCATCAAGGCGATCCGGGGTAGCCGTGACTTTCAGGACAAAGGCCCTCTCTAGGGCCTGCAGGACTTTTTGATACTTGGGCGATGCGCTGCGGTGAGATTCGTCTATCACCACCAGGCCATAGTCCATTCGTTGAAGGAGGGCCAGGTGATTGGGGCGGCAAACGGTATCAATACTGGCCACCGTCACCTCCCCTCCATAGTCGTAGATGCCCCCTCCTACCTTCCCGATGATGGCCACAGGTTTCACCTGGCGGTATTTCTCGGCCGCCTGCGCGAGCAACTCGTCTGTGTGGGCGATAATGAGCGCGTGTATCCCGTAACGATCAGCAAGCTGAGCAATCACCTGGCTGAAGATGACGGTTTTGCCGGCGGCCGTGGGGAGGACCAGCAGTTCCTCTCCGTGTCGGTCGTGTTCATAGGCCGCCAGGATGCGCTGCACGCACTCCTCCTGATACGGCCTGAGCGTGACCGTTGGGAGTGGAGAAGACGGGGAAGAGGCGGGAGATGCCAGGGCAGTACTGGTGCTATCATCCATGGAACACGTCTCCTGTGAAAGCCATGCCTACAGGCCACTCGGTAACAGAGCCTGTGGGTTGATTCAGAGGTCGATGATCAGAGGGGTAGTGGATCTCCCCTCACGAATGGTTGCTCTGTCCAGGTTTCTGGTGGGCAGAGGCAGGGGGGCGTGTGAACTGTTCAAAGGGTTTACCTGAGCGGATCAGGATAGCCTTCACCACGTTTGGATTGGTCTTGATGGCCTCCCATTCTGGGGGGAGGTGCGGCTCCGGAGCCCACAGGAACGGGCTGTTGGGGTCGCTGGCGTACTGTCCCTGGTACCAGATGCGAATGCGGTAGCCGCGCAGGCGGGTCGACCTCTTCCGCCGTAGCTGATGGTCGGGGATTCCCATGGTTCTCTTCCCTCCTTCCTCCCCTACTCTCGCAACAACGAGAAGGAGCGATTGCCATCAAGGGAACCGGGGACCGGTTTGGACTCGATGAGGGGGCGACGCGATTTACGCCGCCTCCGGCGAGAGGCTGTTTCTGCCTCCGATCTGAGCAGGTCATACTCACACCGGGCACAGATACAGCCAGGATCGTTGCAAACGGGTTGGTCAACCGTGTGGATGATGGGATCTTCCATCAGCACGACGTACAGCCTCTGCGTCATCCCTCTCCCTCCTCCTGCTGCCAGGCATCAACGGCCTGTTCCACCACGGCGATAGAGCTCACAACGTCGTTTCCGTCGCTGGCTGGGACGTAAACCGCCACAACTTGACCGACGGGAGTCCAGGCATGCCCCTCCAGGAGGATAGTGACGTGCCCCTGCACATCGCCATCGTCGAGATGGGACTGGACAGCCAGGTCAGAGAGAAGCTGTGCTGTGCCGGCAGCGGGGGAATGGAAACGTGCGAGCACACGATTAACCAGGGTCGCCCTCAGGCTCGGCTTGCCCGTCATCGTGTACACATCAGGCGGGTTGTGCGCCAGAGGTCGGTCGTGGACCAGGTCGTTCACATTGAGAAGCTTCGTGGTCACGAGTGGTTTGGTGCAAAGCCTCGTCCGCAGCGGGCTGGGTGAGCCTATGGTGAGCCAGAAGCACACCAGCACCCCTAGAATGAACGCAGCCCGGGGATGTCTTTCTCCGCGGTTCGTAGAGCGGCATGCTGTCGCGGTCATCCTGAGAAGACATGAGGTGGTGATCTCCTTTCAGAAAACAGCCCCACATGCTCGCTCTTCTCGCATGTGGGGTACACAAAACCTCCACACGCGGCTTCTCTGTCCAGCTTCCACGTGCGCAGGGGGTCGCATGTTACACGAAAGTTGTGGATGCGCGCGGGTGCACATATCCCGGCTTCGCACATGGGACGGGTTCCTGTGGGGCGGAAAAAGCAGAGAACGGACCAATTGAAGGAGAGGAGGTCGTATGGCGCGGAGGGTGAGAGCGTCCTCCACGCGTCTTCCCCTCTTGGTCACTTCTTCCTCTGGGGCTGCTCACTCACGGGAGCAACCGCTCCAGCGATGGGCCGCCCGCGTTTCCTGAGCAGCAGCTGCCGGACTTCCAGCTCAATGTGGTAGCGGGTGCTGCGGGGAAAGCTGCTCAAGACCTGTTCCGCTTCCGGCAGGCGACACATTAAAGCCCCAAGGAGCATCTTGTGCCCCCGTTCGGTTCGGAAGAAGTGCATCGGGATCTTGCTCAGGGGGTGATAGCGGGTGGCGAGGGGCTTGTAATGGGACCCGGGCGTATCGAGGGCGAATACCGGAATCGGCAAACAGCTATCGTGGGTGGCACAGACCACGGCATCGATGTTGTCGGCGTAGGTGTTCAGACGATAGCTATACCACTCCGATGATCGCCCCAGCACCAGCAGGCGAATCGTGCCCAACTCCTGGTGCCTGGCCAGATAGGTGCGCCCAATGGCGCTGCCTGGCACAATCTCGAGCCCCAGGCGCTGGTGGGTCTGGTGGAAGAGGGCCAACGCCTCCTCCAGCTTGTAGCGCTTGTAGGCCCGTTCCGCCGGGCGTCCTGTTGAATCTCCGGTTGCCATGCGTCGCATCACCTCCTTCTACTTTGGCGCTGTGTCCAGTCCGTCAGTTGGGTAGTTCGGTGATATCGGTCTCAGAGGGCGGTTCTTCGACGAGGCGAGCGCGCTGTCGCTGCAGGGTATCGGCGATCATCAAATGGTCTAACTCCGCGTGGAAGGCGGCCCAACGCCGTTCCCGCTCGATCTCTAAATCAAGCTTGACGATCTCCATGGTGGCTTTAGCCGCCGCCTTGCGGTGCTCGCCGGCGCTCTGGGCGATCTGGATGTGCAGTCGTCCCTTGAGTTCATCGATGCG
>WNGP01007738.1_pt1 | contig 19453 bp, 19 predicted proteins | sample 5407671 | NCBI WGS metagenome assembly WNGP01 (sample SAMN13153381, study PRJNA577476) | soil metagenome | isolation source: 40 cm soil or saprolite under Garry oak tree replicate 2 | place: USA:California | collected 2016-06-15 | reverse complement strand
TGCCTGAAATGGTGTATTATATAGCTGGTTCGCACTCTCATTCCGAGAGTGCTAAAATTTGGCATGAGTTTAGACTCACACCCGAAAATAATAGGAAGGAATTGGCGCATGACTACAGTGAGCGTAAAGATTCGACCGCTGGGCGACCGCGTGTTAGTCAAGCCCTTATCTCGTGAAACCGTCACCAAGAGTGGCATTGTGTTGCCGGATACTGCGAAGGAGAAGCCCCAGGAAGGGGAAATCCTGGCAGTAGGGCCAGGTAAGGTGCTGGACAATGGCAAGCTCACGAAACCCGAGGTGAGCGTTGGGCAAAAGGTACTGTTTGCTAAATATGCCGGTACCGAAGTCAAACAGGATGGCGAAGAGTATTTGATCCTGCGCGAAAGCGACATTATGGGTATTGTTGAGTAGTGGCCCGATTTATCACGCCCGCGCACTCCTGGAGGTAGACGACCGGACACGGTAGACGCAGGTGAGATAAAAGTGGGACCTTTAAAAAGAAAATTAGGAGTATTGTTTCGTGGCAAAAAGATTGCTTTTTGATGAGCAAGCACGTCAATCCCTCAAGAAGGGCATGGATGTGCTGGCAGGTGCAGTAAGAGTTACACTTGGGCCAAAAGGCCGCAATGTAGTACTGGATAAGAAGTTTGGCGCGCCGACGATTACAAACGATGGCGTGACCATTGCTCGCGACATAGACCTGCCCGATTCCTTTGAGAACATGGGTGCCCAGTTGCTCAAAGAGGTAGCGACCAAGACAAACGATGTGGCCGGAGACGGAACCACAACCGCTACCGTACTGGCACAGGCGATTATTACCGAGGGTCTGAGGAACCTGGCGGCAGGTGCGAACCCGATGATCCTGCGCAGAGGCCTGGATAAAGGCGTTGAGGCCGTCGTCGCCGAAATCAAGTCGATGAGCAAGCCGGTCGAGACGCAGGAACAGATTGCCCAGGTTGCATCAATCTCAGCAGCTGACCCAGAAATTGGTGAGCTGATCGCTGAAGTCATGGACAAGGTGGGCAAAGATGGTGTAATCACCGTAGAAGAAGGCCGTGGCCTCGCTATGGAGCGAGAGTACACCGAAGGCATGCAGTTCGATCGCGGCTATATCTCTGCCTACATGGCCACCAATATGGACCGCATGGAAGCCGAGTTATCGAGCCCCTACATCCTTATCACTGACAAAAAGATTAGCGCGATTGCAGACATCCTGCCGGTGTTGGAGCGTGTCTTACAGACGGGTCGCAAAGAACTGGTAATCATCGCCGAGGACGTGGATGGCGAAGCGCTGGCAACATTGGTTGTCAACAAGCTGCGCGGCACCTTCAATGTCCTGGGAGTCAAGGCTCCCGGGTTTGGTGATCGCCGCGAGGCCATGCTGGAGGATATCGCTATCCTGACAGGTGGTAAGGTCATCACCGAGAAGGCCGGCCTCAAGCTGGAAAATACTACCCTGCGTGACCTTGGCCGCGCCCGCACAGTGTTAGCAACCAAGGACAACACCACCATCGTGGAGGGCGCCGGTTCGTCAGAGGAAATCCAGGCTCGTGTCCGGCAGATCCGCGCCTTGATCGAAGAAACCACGAGCGACTATGACCGCGAGAAGTTGCAAGAGCGGCTGGCAAAGCTGGCAGGTGGCGTTGGTGTAATTAAAGTTGGCGCTGCCACCGAGGTAGAACTCAAAGAGAAGAAGCATCGCGTTGAGGACGCCCTCTCTGCCACACGCGCAGCCATTGAAGAGGGTATCGTAGCCGGCGGCGGTTCCGTGCTGGTGCATGCCGTTCCTGCGCTGGATACAGTCCGGGGTGCTGCTGGCGACGAGCAGACGGGTGTGAATATCCTGCGCCGTGCGCTCGAGGAGCCTCTACGCCAGATTGCGATGAACGCCGGGCACGACGGGGGTGTTACAGTCGCCGATGTACGCTCAAGGCCCCGCGGATACGGCCTGGATGCACTTACGGGTGAGTACGTGGATATGTTCCAGGCAGGTATCATCGATCCTGTGAAGGTGACACGCTCGGCCTTACAGAATGCTGCCAGTATCGCCGGCATGTTCCTCACCACCGATGCGCTCATCACCGATGCGCCGGAACCGGAAGGCGCTGCTCCCGCTATGCCGGGTGGCATGGGTGGTATGGGTGACATGGGCGGCATGATGTAGTAAGCGGCTGCTTGTAACTTATTACTGCAACTCGAATTTTGCGGGGCGGGAAGCCTGGCTTCCCGCCCCGCAAAATTCGAGTTGCTTTATTATAAGCTGCTCTACCGCATCGTTCCTGCTGCGTTGACCGCTACGTTAACCAGCCAGAACGGCAATAACGTGCCCATGGCAACGGTTCCCACCGCGGCTATGCCCAGTGCTACCCACGTCGTCCAGGCAACTGCTATCGTCTTCTCTTCTGCTTTCTCGACCGCGGTAGCAGACTTCCCCGGGCTCAGTGGCGAGGTCTTCACCGCTACCGCCGTGGCTGCGGCAGCACCCCCATTACTCAACCTTGTAGAGATGCGCTTGCCAGGAACTGGCGCAGATGTAGTTGCCGGCGTGGCTGCTGCAGGGACTGCTTCCCTCTCCATGAACATGACAGCGATGACGCGCAGGTAGTAATACATGCCCAGCACACTGGCAAGTACACCGATGATCAAGAGTTCGGGATGGCCGCCCTGCAAGGCAGCGTAGAACATATAATATTTAGCCGCGAAACCGGCCATCGGTGGGAAGCCTGCCAGTGCAAGCATGAAGAAGGCCAGCAAACCGGCCAGCAAAGGTTGACGATACCACAAGCCGCGTATGTCGTTCAAACTACTGCCGCTATTGTCAGCACGTTCCAGGACGGAGACCATGCCAAAGGCTCCAAGGTTCATGAACGTGTAGCACAACAGGTAAAAGAGGATAGCCGAAAGCCCAATCGTGCCGCCCACCACGACGCCTATCAAGAGGTAGCCAGCGTGCGCTATGCTCGAATAGGCCAGCAGGCGTTTGACGTTGCTCTGCACGAGCGCTAACACATTTCCACCAACAATCGTCAGAATGGCGATAGCCAACACAACAGGCTCCCAGTTTGACCTGATTGAAGGCAGCACGACATCGAAGACACGCGCAAAGGCAATCAGCGCAGCAGCCTTGGTGCCTACCGACATGAACGCCGTGACGGGTGCAGGAGCGCCATCATAGACATCGGGCGTCCAGGCCTGGAACGGTACCGCCGAGACTTTGAAGGCGAAGCCCACAATCAGCAAGCCCATGCCTATGAGGAGCAGTGTGGAGCTTTGGGTGTGTGTTGACAGAAATTTCGTGATTGCATTGAATGCTGTATTTCCCGTTGCACCATAAATCATGGCAATACCATAGAGCAAGAAGGCCGATGCAAACGAGCTGAGCAGAAAATACTTCATGCTCGCTTCCTGGGAAGTGCCGCGCCGGGCGACAAAGCCGCATAGGATGTACAGGGCCAGCGAGAGCATTTCCAGGCCCAGGAAAATCGTCAGGAAACTGATTGCTGCGGCCATAATCATCATACCAACTGTAGCCAGCAGCATCAGCGCGTAGTATTCTCCCTGGTGTATGAGATGCAAGCGCTGCAGATAGGCGGGAGAGAGCAATATGCTGAGGAAGCTGGCGCTCAGGATGATGATATATGCGAAAAGCGATCCTTGATCAGAGCCGATCATTTGATTAAAAGCAGGCTGGTGATCTCCGAAGATAAATAGGATGATAGTTGCGACAATAGCTCCGGCCAACCCAAGCAGGCACAATAAGGGCAAAACCAGGAAGTTGCCGGTGCCTTTTTGGCCTTTGCCTGGTTGAGGCAGCAGTAGATCGACCAGCAGCACCAGCAGCGCAACGGCTGCCAGTACCAGCTCCGGTACGATACGCCCCCAATCGGCGGCAGATACGGTATATGTGAATGACATAGATGATTCTCCTGGCACCCGCGAGGGATGCCACTACATCAATGGATCAACGCGCTTGCAAAATTTTGTAGTGTATTCACCACGGACGGCTCCATTATAAAAGTGAGTGGATACGGCTGGAACCCGATATAAAAGATCAATATAAGTAAGGGCAAGATCGTCATGAACTCACCCAGGTGTATGTCGCTCAGCGCGCCTTTGCGCAGCAGGGACGCTACCACGCCTTCTTTCTGGAGCGGGCCGTACATTATGCCCTGGAAGAAGCGAACCATATACCAGGCGGCAGGCACAATCACGGCTGTGCCCAGCGCGCCAAATACGATGCTTCTAAAACCAAATATATTGCTGCTCTGGAAGACGCCAAGTAAGGCCAGGAACTCGCCCGCAAAACTATTCAGTCCCGGCAAGCCGAGCGAGGAGAGAGTCGCAATCATCAACACAGTTGCAAATACAGGGATGCGGGCGGCAAGCCCCCCAAAGTCGCTCAAGCGGCGTGTTCCTGCCCGCGCTTCGATGAATCCGGCGATGAGGAACAGCGCGGTAATGGTGATGCCGTGGTTCACCATTTGCAGGACCGATCCCTCGACTCCCTGCACATTGAACGCGAACATGCCCAGCATGATTATACCCAGGTGACTGATACTGGAGTAACCAAGCAAGCGCTTGATATCGTTCTGCGCCAGCGCCAGCAAGGCGCAGTAGAGTATGCCTGCCACCGCCAGAACATCAAAGAGCGGAGCGAGCGTATGCGCAGCATTAGGAAAGAGCGGTATGCAATAACGTAGAAAACCATATGCACCGGTTTTAGTCATCGCTCCGGCCAGCATAGCTGTCACGGGGGCAGGCGCTTCACTGTAAGCATCGGGCAACCAGCTATGGAACGGCACAAACGGTATCTTTATGGCGAAAGCAATAGCAAAGGCCAGGAAGAGCCAGAGCTGGATACCTGAACTGAGTTTACCGCTGAGTAAGGTTCCCAGGTCCAGCGTATAGGCACCCCCCACCAACCGCTGGTGGTAGTAGCCTAATGCAATGATTCCTGCCAGCATCAACAGGCTGCCTACCGAGGTATACAGCACAAACTTGATTGCCGCGTAAATACGCCGTTCGCCTCCCCAGCCTCCAACCAGGAAATAGGCAGGTATCAGCATCAGTTCCCAGAAGATATAGAACAGGAAGAGGTTGGTGGAGAGAAAGACGCCGATGATCCCGCACTCCAGCAGCAGCATAAAGGCCATGTAGTTCTTGACCTTTTGCTCAATGCGGAACGAGGCCCCGATGCATACAACTGTTAAGAGAGCTGTGAGCGCGATAAGCAACACGCTGATGCCATCAACACCCAGGCTATAGTTGAGGACGAAGCCGGGCGTTGAAATCCAGGTCATCTGCTCGGTGAAGAAGAACGTACTACTTGGCGCAGAGCCTACGATAGCTGAGCTTACCGCTAGATTCGCCTGCGAATAGCTCAACATTAAGCCCAGCACCAACAAGAGATCGACCCATGCAAAGCCCAGAGCTGTCCAGCGAATCACATTCGCTCGTTCCCTGGGAAGACACAGCACGATTATTCCTCCCAGCAAGGGAAGGAAGGTAATGACCGATAATAATGGAAACATACCGCTACCCCCTCACCGCATAATAGACGATAATCAGTACGACTCCGATGAAGATGGCCAGTGCATAATTGCGCACATAGCCAGTTTGCAGGCGGCGCAGTAATCCACTTGTTCCGCTGAAGACCTTTGCCACTTCCCGGCTACCTCCATCAAGCGCATCACGCTCAATGAAACGCGATGCCGTCCGCCCTAGCCAGAGAACAGGCCGGATAAGCACCAGGATGAAGAACTCATCGATGTAGTACTTGTGGAATACCAGCTGGTAGTACGGGTTACGGTTTTCTTTATAGAAAAAGCCGCTTCGATACAAGGCCCACGCGCCCAGGATACCCAGCAGCGCAAGCCCAACACTTAAACCTGTTGAAACCCACAGCACCGCTAATGATGCTGCCGGTGCCGCTACAGGCACGTTTGTCCATCTTGGATTCGTGAAGACGGGATCAAGGAAAGCGGCCAGGGGATGCCACGCGGGATCACCAAAGAGCGCGAAGGAACCGACTAAACCGCCAATCACGGAGAGCACAGCCAGGATAATCATTGGCACTGTCATGATAGGTGGAGACTCGTAGATGTCGTAGTCACTCCTGGGCTGGTGAGCATGTCTTACGCCTTCCTCCTCCTCTTCATCATCAGCATGTTCAACAGCTCCACTACCACGATAGCCACCTGCGAAGATACCAAAGACGAGCCGGAACATATAGAAAGCAGTCAAGCCTGCTGTCAGCAGACCAAGGGCCCAAAGTACATAGTACAGCCTCCCACCACCCGCAGTGGCCTGTGCCAGTAACGAGCTGAGAATCTCATCTTTGCTCCAGAAGCCCGACAATGGTGGTATGCCGCTGATCGCCAGCGCTCCGATCAAAAAAGTCCAGAAGGTTATCTTCAACCGGTAGCGCAGGCCTCCCATCTCGCGCATGTCCTGCTCGCCGCCGAGCGAGTGGATGACCGCGCCCGCGGCCAGGAAGAGCAAGGCCTTGAAATAAGCATGCGTGGTAAGGTGAAATATGCCAGCAGGATAATCATGAGCGCCCTCACCCATAAACATATAGCCAAGCTGGCTGATGGTCGAGTAGGCCAGTACGCGTTTAATATCAAGCTGGAACAAAGCGATAGTGGCCGCGAAGAGCGCGGTTATGCCACCTATGATTGCTACGGTGATCAGCGCGGTATGAGACACCTCGAACAGGGGATTGGCACGGGCTACAAGGTACACACCAGCCGTGACCATCGTTGCCGCGTGAATAAGTGCGCTGACCGGCGTCGGGCCCTCCATAGCATCGGGAAGCCACATGTACAGAGGCAACTGTGCCGATTTGGCGGTGCAGGCCAGAAAGAGCAACAGGCAGATAATGGTGACAGTTGTTGTAGTCACACCTCCACCAGGCACCTGGTTGAAGATGCCTACAAAGCCGCTGCCATTCGTAAAGTAGTTGAGTGTCCCGTAATGCTTGAAGATAAGGAAGATAGCTATCATCAGGCCGAAGTCACCGATGATATTGATAACCAGGGCCTTTTGTGCCGCCGCAACAGCCGAACGCCGTTGATACCAGAAGCCTATCAGCAGGAAAGAAGCCAGGCCAACCAGTCCCCAACCCACGAGCAGGAAAAGAAAGTTGTCCGCGCTTACCAGCAGCACCATCGCAAAAATAAAAAAGTTAAGGAAGGAGAAGTAGCGCCAGAAACCCGGGTCGTCTTCCATATAACCGGCCGAGTATACATGAATGAGGAAGCCGACGCCTGTAACCACCATCAGCATAGTTGCCGAAAGGGGATCGAGAAGCAGGCCAAAACTCACTGTGAGTGGATTGGTCCCTGTCGTCAGGCCAGAGTTTACCCAGGTGTAGAGCACTTGATCGCTGAAGCGCGCCGCTGCCGGTGTTGTGCCTAACATGGAGAAGAAGCTGATGGCAGCAAAGAAAAAAGCCAGGCCAGAGGCTCCCAAGGCCACGATCAGTATGCCTCTACGCGGCATGGCGCGCCCGGTCAAGCCCAGGATAATGAACCCGAGCAAAGGCATCAGCAGCACCCATGGAATCAGATTTGCCATAATCAACTAGCCTCTTAAAACGTTCATATCATCAACATCAATATCGCGGCGGGTGCGGAAGATAGAGACGATAATGGCCAGTCCTACAACTACCTCAGCGGCTGCGATAGTCAATACGAGAAAAACAAACATCAAGCCATCCACCGAGTCGAGGTAGTGTGAGAAAGCCACGAAGGAGAGGTTAACGGCATTCAGCATCAGTTCAATGGACATAAAAATAACCAATGGATTACGCCGTACAAGTACTCCTGTCACCCCCACCGTGAAAATGATGGCGCTTACAACCAGATACCATGATACGGATATTGTCATGATTTTCCTCCATTTCTCCCCTACATACCATTTACGACTTCCTACCTAACACCATCGCGCCCAGCATAGCTACGACAATCACCAGGCTGGTCACCTCAAAGGGAAAAGCGAAGCCATGGAAAAGCGCCAGGCCAAATGCCTGCGTATCACCCTGAGTGGCTACTACTTGTGAGAGGCTATTGGCTCCGCTGGCCTTCGCGCTGGTGACGATTGTGGTACCGGTGAAGAGCAGGTAGCTCAATGCACCTACGAGTATGAGACCAAGCGTGGCAGCGACGCCGCGTTGCCAGGGAATGCGGTCTGGCAATGCAGTATCACGCAATTCCGATGCCAGCATTGTAACTACGAAGAGGAACAAGACCATGATTGCGCCGGCATAGATCAGGATTTGTACAATGGCGATGAACATTGCGCCCAGTTGCAGGTAAAAGAGCGCAAGGAAGAGCAGGGTGAGGATTAAGCTCAATGCGCTGTGCACGGCGTTCCTAAAAATAATCACCCCGATGGCAGACGCTACGCTGGCAACTGCCAGCACAAAGAATGAGATTAATGTTTGTGTATCAGTCATACATTCTTCTTCTCCTTCCCACGCTCGAACTTTCTCCTGTCTTCATCCTGCTCCTCATCCACGAGCAGTACTGGTTCCTCCGTAGGAAGATTGCCCAGGCCGACGGCGGCAGCACTGGCCTGCGTCCCATCAAAGACGTGTCTTTCCTGGGGCACAGGTTGCGCAGCCTCGGGGGGCGCAGGATCGGTCCACACTGTATTTGAGCCAACCGTTGCCTGTCCCTTGGGTTCCAGCAATTGCTCCTTGTGATAGACCATATCCTCAGGATAGTACGAGGCCAGCTTATAGTCGTGTTCGAGTGTGATGGCCCCCGTTGGGCAAGCTGCCTGGCAATAGCCGCAGAAGATACAGCGCAGCAGATTTACGTCAAAGACTTTGGCGTAACGGCTCCGGCGCAGAGGTAGCAGCCAACACAGCGCTCCAGGCCGTTTTCATAGCGGTGCAGCACGTGGCGTCCGCGAAAACGCGCAGGCAGCTCCCGCTCCTGCTCCGGATACGAGATGGTGGTCGGTTTCTTGCCCATATTTCTAAGGGTTGTTGCCATACCCTTGATTATGTCGAATGACATGGTAGTGTGAACTCCTTATACTTTGGCCTTCTCCACCGCCGGCTCCGCAACCACCTTCTCAAACTTTGCTAACCTTATCGACGAGGGCAAAGCCCTCTTCTCCTCGGGTATCACTGTCTGTTCCCGCGCAACCATGCGGCGTTCGTAGAACAGGGCCGCCAGGATAATAACCAGCCCGGCCAGGCCGTTTACCCACCAGGGCCAGCCCAGGGCCACAACTGTCGCTGTGATGATTACGTTAAGTACTGCCAGTGGCAGCAACAAGGTCCAGCCAAAGCGCATCAGGCGGTCATAGCGAATGCGCGGCAGGGTGGCGCGCAGCCAGATGAACAGGAAAAGGAAAATTGCAACTTTGATTAGATAAATCACTATCGATAGACCGGGGATACGCTCTAATCCGAAGCCGAAAAAGCTCCAGCCGCCAAAGAAAAGCGTAGCTGCAATGGAGCTGACAACAATCATATTAATGTATTCAGCCATCTGGTAGAGGCTCCAACGCAGGCCGCTGTACTCGGTCAGGTAGCCGGCGGTCAACTCCTGCTCGGCCTCCGGCAGATCAAATGGAGCGCGATTCACCTCTGCTATACCGGCGATCATGTAGACCACGAAGCCCAGCGGCTGCGCGAAAACGAACCAGATGTTCTGGTTGAGTTGCGCATGCACGATGCCAACCATGCTCAGTGTACCGGCCCACATTAAGGTGCCACTGAGGGCCAGCCCCAGGCTTGTCTCATAGGAAACCATCTGGGCCGCGCTGCGCAGCGAACCCAGCAGTGAATAACGGTTACCGGAGGACCAGCCGCCGAGCACAATACCATAGACTGCCAGCGATGAGATCGAGAGTATCCACAGCAGGCCAACATTGATATCGCCAATGACTGGATCCCAGACGCTCGGCTTTCCATCAATCCAACTGTTGCCGATAGGTACGACAGCAAAAGCGCACAATGCAACCACTATAGAAATCGCGGGCGCAAGCAGGTAGGTGACTTTCCTGGCCTGTGATGGCACGATCTGTTCTTTGAAGGCCATTTTGATGGCATCGGCCAATGGTTGGAAGAGGCCGAAAGGCCCTACACGGTTTGGTCCCAGGCGACCCTGGATTTTTGCTATGACGCGCCGCTCGATCAGTGTCATGTACGCGAATGCCGTCAGCAGCACTAAAATGACGATCGCACCTTTGATTATTGAGGCCACAATGATGTTATTGAGAAAATCAAGCACGCGCCACCTCCTGCTCTTGTGTACGCACTCCCTGCGCTCCCAGGTCTTCCCAGGTCAATCCGGCATAGAACGGGTTGGAAGAGGCGATCTCTAGCAGCACCTCCTGCGGACTGTTGTAGTTCCACTTCTGGCCGAGGCGATTTGCCAGGGCTACCAGGATTTCCCAGTCGGCCTTCGCCCCAGGCACGGGGCGCAGCGCATGGCGAATAGCCTGCACATGATGGTCAACGTTGGTCATGCTGCCATCTTTCTCCGCGAAGGTGACCGCGGGCAGGACCACAGCGGCCCGTTGAGCCGTCTCAGTGAGTATAATATCCTGCACAACCAGAAATTCCAGGTTAGGGGGAAGTTGCGCAACGTGCCGCGCCGGGTTCGCACCCATGACGTACAGCGCCTTGATACCGGGGCTGCTCAGCATCTCGTTGTAAGACAGGCCCTTCTTCACAGCAGGCTGATAGCCGGGCAGGGCATCAGGCAGCAGTCCCATGTCGCGCGCGCCGAGCGAGTTGGCATCCTCGACCAGTGGGCCAACACCCGAACACCGGTTATGACCGCCAGCGCCTGCAGATCGGCTGCCAGGTCATCACAACCGGGCGCCAGCGTAGCCATTTCATCATAGAGGATGATGGCGCCCTCGGATCCTGCAAGCGTGTCTGCAAGATGTTGTAATTGCGTTGTGGCCTCAAGTCCAAAGGCTTCCTCAGTTGCGCGAATTTGCTTATCCTGGCCCTGTATGCTGGTTCGGATATCTTCGTACTGATGAGGGTTGGCTATCTCGGTACTCAATACACGTTTTAGCAGCATCTTCGCTGCCATACCTGCGCCGTTCTGAGGAATGTTGATCTTGCTCACGGCAAAGCGATCAAGCTCCGTCTCGCCCTCATTGACGATGTAAATTTTGGCCCCCGCCTTCATGGCCTTCTTGATACGCAGATTGAGAATAGGCTGGCGCTGGTAAGGGTCGGAGGCGATCAGTACGATATGCGAGGCTTTCTCGATGTCCGCGATACTGTTGGTCATCATCCACGGCCTACCCGTCAGCGGATCGCGCGGGCCAGGGAAGTATCCATGATGGTGATCGATGTTGGGTGTACCGAGAGCCTCGCGCAGCAGCTTCTGGAAGAGATAGGCTTCCTCGTTGGTGGTGCGAGTCGAGCCAATGCCGCCAATTGAATCGGTTCCATGTTTGTCAGCGATGCTGCTGAGACGTGAGGCAATCATATAGAGCGCCTCGTCCCAGGTTGCAGGCTCTAATTTGCCTTTGTAACGAATCAGCGGGGTTCGCAGTCGCTGCGGGGTATTGACGAACTCAAAGTCCCAACGGCCGCGGTCGCACAACCAGCCATCGTCGATATCATCGTTGTTGCGCGACATCAGGCGCATGATCTTATCAACACGCACATCAATACGCGCATTGCAGCCGACGCTGCAGTTGTTGCACACACTCGGTATGCGCTTCAATTCCCAGGGCCGCGCTTTGAAGCGGTAAGCCGTCGCTGTTAGCGCACCTACCGGGCATATCTCGACCGTGTTACCTGAGAAGATCGAGTCAAAGGCATGGTCGGGCGCTGTGCCAACCTCCATCCTGAAACCCCGCTTGACCATTACGAGTCCGTTATCCATCGAGATTTCTGAACTGAAGCGCGTGCAGCGCTGGCATAAAATACAGCGCTCGCGGTCAAGCATGACCCTGTCACTAATGGGGATTGGCTTGGGATAGTGACGCTTGTACAGGTTGAAACGCGTGCCGCCCGGCCCATGGCGCAAGGTGAAGTCCTGCAGGTCGCATTCACCGCCCTTGTCGCAGATGGGGCAATCCAGTGGATGGTTGATCAGCAAAAATTCTAGTGTCCCCCGGCGGGCCTTGAGTACCTTTTCAGTGTTGGTATGTACAATCATGCCTTCGCTGACGGGTGTAGTGCAGGCCGTCTGTGGGGGCTTTGGCACCTTCTCGATTTCGACAAAGCACATGCGACAGGCACCCAGTGGTGGCATCTTGGGATGATAGCAATAAATAGGGATCTCAATCCCGGCCTGTTGTGCTGCTGCCCAGACTAATGTTCCTGGAGGAACTGCCACAGGAATGTCGTCAATGGTCAGGTGTACAAGTTCGTCTTTTTTTTCTTCTGACATAGCTTTATTACCGTCTTGTCCGAACTTCTTTGTTAATTAATGAACTGCGGCGAGGGCTGCCCCCGCGCCTACCATACACCGTCCTTCACGGACGTGATACTCGTATTCTTCACGAAACAGCTTGATACTGCTGGCGACGGGGGTGATTGCGGCATCGCCAAGTGGGCAGAACGATTTGCCACCGATATTATCGCAGATGTCCACCAGCAGGTCTATGTCGCTCTCCTTGCCCCGGCCATGCTCAAGACGATGCAGGATCTCTGTCATCCAGTACGTCCCCTCGCGGCAGGGCGTGCATTTGCCACATGACTCGTCGCGGTAGAACTCTATCATGCGCAGTACAGCGCCTACGATACAGGTATCTTCGTGCATGACGACCACACCGCCGGAGCCAAGCATTGAACCTGCTGCCGCAATCGCCTCAAAGTCGAGCGGTGTATCTACTTTATCTGCGCCCAGCATGGGAGTGGATGATCCTCCTGGTATGATGGCCTTGAGCTGCTTGTCATCAAGGATGCCACCACCATACTGCTCATCGTAGATCAATGTGCGTAACGACGTACCCAGTGGCAATTCATAGTTGCCGGGCTGTTTAACATGTCCACTCAAACAGAAGATACGTGTTCCTTTGCTCTTTTCAGTGCCAAACGAGGCGTACCATTCCGCGCCGTTCTTCACAATTGCCGGAAGGGTTGCCAGGGTTTCGCAGTTATTGATGACAGTCGGACCCCCATACAAGCCAATTGCCGCCGGAAAAGGAGGCTTCAAACGTGGATAGCCGCGCCTGCCTTCCAATGATTCCATCAAGGCGCTCTCTTCGCCGCAGATGTAGGCACCGGCACCGTGATGCACAATCACATCCAGGTTAAAGCCGCTGCCCAGGATGTTCTTGCCGGTATAGCCCGCAGCATACGCTTCTTCGACGGCGCGTTCAACCTGTCTCCCCGCCAGGGCCAGTTCACCACGCACATAAATAAAGGCTACCGAAACACGGCAAGCATAACTGGTGATGATCACACCTTCGACCAATTCGTGAGGGTTCTTCTCCATGATCATGCGGTCTTTGAATGTGCCCGGCTCGCTTTCATCAGCATTACAGCAGAGGTAGCGCGTCTTGTCGTTCTTGGCGAGAAAGCTCCACTTCATGCCTGTGGGGAACCCAGCGCCACCGCGCCCGCGCAGTCCTGATTTCTTAACCATTTCGACCAGGTCGTCAGGCTGGTACTCTTTGAGTGCCTTTGCGAGAGCCTCATAGCCTCCATGCTGCCGGTATCCATCCAGCGTATCCAGACCGGGGGCATCTATATCTTTTGTAATGATAAGTTCTGGCATATTTAGGATTCCTTATTTGTACCTGGCATCCGCAAGGGGTGCCACTACATTTTATTCCCTCAGGTCCGATCTGTAGTGGCACCCCTTGCGGATGCCAGATCTTCCGTCTTTGGCTCAGTTTCTTTCGCGCTCAATTCCCTATTCCACTCATCAACCAGTGTATCAGCCATCTCAAGGGTGACATTTTCAACAAACTCGTTGTTGACCTGGAGCACCGGCGCGGTGCCACATGAGGCCAGGCACTCAGCGGTCATCAAAGTATATTTGCCATCGGCGCTGGTCTCTCCCCGTTTAATGCCCAGTCGCTGCTCGAGGTGACTAACCAGCGCATCACAGCCGCGCAGATAGCAGGCGATACTGTTACAGACCTTAATGATCTTTTTCCCTGGAGGTTGCTGGTAGTACATGGTGTAGAAAGTTGCAATGCTTTCGACATCATCTACGGTCAGGCCGATTGCCTCTGCCACGGCCTGCAATGCATCCTGGGTAATATACCCCTCTTCTTGCTGGGCAATATGGAGCGCAGGCATAACGGCGGAGCGTGCTACGGGATAGCGTGCCGCCAGGTCACGCATACGCTGTTTGGCCTGTTCTGAAATCATCGGTCAACCTCCCCAAGCACAATATCGATACTACCAATGGCCGCTACCACGTCAGCGAGGAAACACCCCTCGATCATCCGCGGTAACGCCTCGAGATTTGCAAATGACGGGGCACGCACGTGCATGCGGTATGGTTTGGCCGTGCCATCACTCACGATGTAGAAGTCCAGCTCGCCTTTGGGCGATTCCGTACGTACAAAGACCTCGCCTTTGGGCGGGCGATAGCCTTCAGTAAAGAGCTTGAAGTGATGTATTAATGCCTCCATGCTACCTGTAATCTGCCACTTGGGCGGCGGCGCAATCTTGGGATTGCTGACGCGATAAGCTCCAGCTGGCATACCCTCTAATGCCTGGTTGACGATCTTGAAGCTTTGCTCCATCTCCAGCATACGTACCAGGTAACGGTCATACACATCGCCATTAGTGCCCACCGGAATATCAAAATCGAACTGCTCATAACCACTATAAGGAAATGCTTTGCGGATGTCCCACACTACGTTGCTACCACGCAGCACGGGGCCGCTTGCACCATACGCGATGGCGTCCTCGGGGCTCAGAACAGCCACGCCTTTGGTGCGTTCCACCCAGAGCTGGTTGTTGGTCAACAGGTCGTGATACTCCTGCAAGCGATCAGGGAAAATACTGGTGAATGCCCGTACCTTGGAATCGAAAGCCGGCGTCAGGTCGGCTTGCAAACCGCCGGGGCAGATGTAGCTGGTCATCATACGCACACCTGAAAGTTCCTCGAAGACGTCCAGGATCATCTCGCGCTCGCGGAAGCAGTACAGGAAAACGCTCTGGGCCCCCAGGTCAAGCGCAGAGGTTCCCAGCCAGACCAGGTGGCTGGCAAGACGCTGGAGTTCGGCAAGCAACACGCGCACATAGCGAATCTTGTCGTTGATCTCGTCTTCGATGCCCAGCAGTTTCTCTACAGCCAGAGAGTAGCCCAGGTTGTTGCAGAGAGGGGCCAGGTAATCCATACGGTCGGTCAGCACCAGAGCCTGGTGGTAAGTCTTGTCCTCGGCGGTCTTCTCAATACCGGTGTGCAGGAAGCCAATATCGGGTACAGCCTTGACGACTGTCTCGCCCTCGATGGTCAATATCAGGCGCAGCACACCGTGCGTGCTGGGGTGCTGCGGCCCCATATTGATAGTCATGGTATCGACACGCTGCCCACTTTCAAGCAGTTGGCTATCCTCGACGGTATATTGTGTTTCTATATCTTGTTTCTGCATATGCTCTCATTATCAGGGCGACCGCAAGGGTCGCCCCTACATTTTCTCAGTTCCTGGTTCCTGGTTCTGACTGATTTTGCTCCGGCTCTCGTTCAGCTCCCGGCTAAATGGTGTGCGCAATGTCTGGCTACCTACGCCCGGATCAGTATCGTAAGGTACCTGGCCGCCCCAGTGAGGTTCAGGTAGATCAAAGCCGGAGAGCGGATAATCCTTGCGCAGCGGGTGGGTGGTCCAGTCCATTGGCATCAGGATACGGCGCAGGTCAGGATGACCTTCAAATGTGAGACCAAAAAGATCGTATACCTCGCGTTCAAACCAGTTCGCCGTAGGCCAGATAGCACTCACGGTGGGTACGGAGGGATGCTCCTCACGACCTTTGCCAACACGCACCTTCAGCCGCAATTCACACTGATTGGGGATAGACAACAGGTGATAGACCACGTCATAGCGCGGTACGCGCTCTAGCCAGTCCACAGCCGTTACACTTGAAAGAAAGTTGTATTTGAGGTTTTTCTGAAGGTAAGCACATACCGTCAGTAAGTGTTCTGGCAGAAGAACAATTGTCTGTTCGTTTCGAAAATCGACTGTTTCAACCACTGCCTGCGGGTACTTTCCCCGCACCATCTCTACCGTGGATGTTGCTGTTATGTGAGTGCCCTGGACTTTCCTGCTTTGCCCTATAGCTCTTCTCCGATAGGTCCCTGCAGCTTCAGACCACTTGCCTTCAAGGGGTCGGGCGGATTAGGGATACCTTCGCGGATTTTGCGCTGGAGTTCATTGAACCCGTAGAGCAACATCTCTGGCGATGGCGGGCATCCTGGGATGAACACGTCTACCGGCACTATCTTATCCACCCCTTGCACAATTGCGTAGTTGTTAAAGACGCCTCCACAAGATGCGCAGGCACCCATCGCGATAACCCACTTGGGGTCTGGCATCTGGTCATAAATCTGCCGCAGTATCGGAGCCATTTTGATCGAACAGCGTCCCGCGACAATCATCAAGTCGGCCTGGCGTGGAGAGGCCCGGAATACTTCGGCGCCGAAGCGGGCGATATCAAAGCGATCAGCACTGGCCGACATCATCTCAATGGCGCAGCAGGCGAGGCCGAACGTAGCAGGCCACAGCGATGAACTGCGGCCCCACTCGATTAATTTGCTCACCTGTGTTGTGAGAATGCCTGCTTCCCCGTTCTTCACATGCAGTTCACGCCGCAAGCGCGGAGTTTGCGTATTTGAGACGGTCTGTACCGGCTCCCAGGGGTTTTTCACTCCCATGTGAACGCCCCCTTTCGCCATACATAAATGTAGCCTATCATCAAGATCAGCAGGAAGACAAGCAATTCAATCAGTCCGAGTACCTTGAGTTCGTTCTTCAGCAAAATTGCTAGCGGATAAAAAGAAACGATTTCAATATCGAAGACAATAAAAAGCATGCCTGTCAAGAGATATTTAACAGGAACGCGCCGTTTCGGCGCTTCAATCTCTTGAAGGCCAGATTCATAGGGAGCCAGCTTCTCAGGCGTTGGCTTTTTAGGTCCAAGGAAGAAAGTCAGGACCATCACCAGTAGACCAAAGAGAATAGCCAGCGCCACATAGATAAGAATGGGGAGTATTCCCATAAGCGGGATCCTTCATTTCTCTGTATCTGCCGGACACTAAGCACAACGAATGGCATCCGGTCTGGTGTCATTTGTACACTACCTCTTCTCGTATGGTAGCACAGCTAGCGCGATAGTGTCAATGAGAACTTGTCGGCGGCGCGGGGCCTCTCAAAAGTCTTTTTCCTCTTCCCCTCCCCGCCCCAAAAAAGAGTACAAGAGCGTGTTGCCGCTTTGGCGCGGGAGCGCCAAAGCGGCAACACGCTCTTGATTCATCTGGGGTGGGGCTTGCTGCCAATCAGAGCGACGTTTGAGAAGCCCTGGTCGGCAGCGTGCTGGCACGCAGGTGCCTTTTTTGCAAAAACACCGCCCATTGGTATACATTACCGGTATAGAACAATTCCAGGGCTGCAGCCTCTGCACCCGTAATAAACAGAAGGAGTAACGCATATGGAGTATCGCGCTTTGGGACGAACAGGCTGGAAGATATCAGCCATCGGCTTCGGAGCATGGGGTATCGGTGGAGCTGACTGGGGGCCGACGGATGACAAGATTTCGCTGGCAGCACTTAACCAGGCCATTGACCTGGGAGTCAACTTCATTGATACGGCAGATGTTTATGGCGATGGTCACTCAGAGCGACTGGTTGCCGAGGTCCGCAAGGCACGCAGCGAGGAAATTATCGTTGCGACGAAGGCAGGACGGCGGCTCAATCCTCATATCGCAGCAGGCTATAACCGCCAGAACCTGACCAGCTTTGTCGAGCGCAGCCTGCAAAACCTGCAGGTGGAGGCACTCGACCTGCTTCAACTCCACAGCCCCCCACACGAGGTCTACGATATGCCGGAAGTCTTTGGCATTCTCGACGACCTGGTAAAGCAGGGCAAGATCCGCTTTTATGGTGTCAGCGTAGAGCGTGTAGACGAGGCTCTCAAGGCGATCACCTATCCAAACCTGCAAAGCGTCCAGATTATTTTCAACATGTTCCGTCTCAAGCCTGCCGAGCAGTTCTTCGCTGCTGCCCGCGAACGCCAGGTTGGCATCCTGGCACGTGTACCGCTGGCAAGCGGTATGCTTACAGGTAAGCTGACCCGTAACACACAGTTTGCTCCAACCGACCATCGCAGTTTCAACCGCCACGGCGAGGCTTTCGACCAGGGGGAGACTTTCTCAGGCGTAGACTACGAGACCGGGCTGCAGGCTGTTGAAGAACTGCGCGCCCTGGTACCGCAAGGAGCCACGATGGCGCAATTCGCCTTGCGCTGGATCCTGATGTTCCCCGAGGTAACGAGTACCATCCCGGGTGGCAAGAACCCGCAGCAGGTGAAGGACAACGTCCAGGCTGCATCGCTGCCCCCACTGAGCGATGAGACAATGCGTCGTGTGCGCGAGGTGTATGATAAGTACCTGCGCGCGCAGGTTCATCCCCGGTGGTAGGGGAAATCAGCAAATCTAAACGGGCTCAAGCACTATATCGAATACGGAATATAGTGTATGCGGAAGATCTTGAACCAATTAGGAGAGGTGCAAAGTGAGTAAACGGTACGATCACTATTCAATGCTCATCCAGTGGGATAATGTTGACCGTATCTATGTGGTCACTGTGCCTGAACTTCCTGGATGCATGACACATGGGAAGACATATGAGGAAGCTGTTCGGCAAGGACGGGACGCAATTGATAGCTGGATCATGGTCGCTCATAAGTTAGGACGACAAGTACCGCCTCCTAGTTTCTGGATGGAATCGTGATCATTACCTCGTCACAAGGTAGACTTCTCATTTAGATAGACACCATGCCGCGCATTTTGCGCGGCACTTATTTTATGAAAGCTGGTCTCTACGAAACGTTTGACACCTGTAGGTTACGCGCTTGGAGGCCTGATCACCGACCACGTTGGACCAGGCTGGGTCTTCATCTTTGCAGGGGCGCTCAACCTGGTATTAAATGTGTTTGCGCTTTGTGTGCGGAGATTCGTGAGGTGGATTGAGGGTATACGAAACAGGCGTTCCCTGCTGAGCCACAATCGCCTGTTTCGTATATCCAGGTAAGACCAGGTTAGCCGAGAGCTTCTCGTCCTACCTCGGCCGGTTCTGCCTGTGCCTCGTAGTAATCACTCGGGGCAGTCAGGTCCTTTCCGCGTCTCAGGCCGCTTACATTGAAGATCGGAGTGAGCACAATTGCCAGGACAAGGTTGATTATAACTGCCGCAAACGCCGCGTACAGGGGAGGAAGGCTCAGCGGACCGATCGATATCGTGTACACGGCCTTGAAATTCGCTCCAATGAACATGAGCGTACCG
>WNGP01001534.1_pt1 | contig 19467 bp, 17 predicted proteins | sample 5407671 | NCBI WGS metagenome assembly WNGP01 (sample SAMN13153381, study PRJNA577476) | soil metagenome | isolation source: 40 cm soil or saprolite under Garry oak tree replicate 2 | place: USA:California | collected 2016-06-15 | reverse complement strand
CGCGCGCGGTAGCCAGGTCGCCGGCGTCCAGCGCTCGTGCGATTCCCGCCGCCTCCCTCGCGAGGCTGGCGGCTCCCAGCACCGTCCAGGTGGCGGCCGCGGTCAGGCAGAGGCCGCGCCGCGGGCCGCCGCGGGCCAGGCGCTGCAGCGCCCAGCCGCCCGCCGCCACCGGGCCGACGCAGGCCGCCGTGAACAGGACCCCCCGGGCGCGGGTGCCAGCCCAGAGCCGGTTCTCGGCGTGGGCGGCCAGCGAGCCGAAGGCTGCTACCGGATGGACCGCCCGCGGATCGGCGACGACGGCGTCGAGAGCGGTCCCGAGCAGCAGCCCGGACGCGAGCCCGGACCGCCGGCGCATCAGCGGCGGCGGGTGCGGGTGCGAGCCGCGACTAGGCGGTGCGATCCGGCCGGCGACATCTCCATGGCAAGCCTTCCTCGGGGTGACCACGCCCCGTCACGCCCTCAGCCTTCCCACCGCGTGCGCGGTCGTGGCTGTCGTGAGGGCCGCTCCCCGGTCACAGTGGCGGGACCGCGTCGGACTCGCACCGACTTCCTCCACTGCCGTCGATTGACGTGGCTAACCCCACCACAGCCGCCCGGTCCCCGTCAAGCAAGCACGAGCGCGTCCCCTGGGCGGACGTTCCTGTGGCCGGTGCAGTCACCGACCCCGGCGAGAGGCTCTCACCGCGGCCCTTCCTTGACGGCGTAGTAGCTGAGGAACATGTCGGCTCCGCTGGCGAGGAGATCCTCGGTAACGCGTTGATCGAGTTGAATGCCGAAGGTGGAGCGGATGATGTGGGGTAGACGGTCAGGGCGTAGAACTGGATGACGGCGAGATCGGGGTCGGGAACGACCAGGTAGCCGCGGCCGGAGCGGTTCGCCGGGGAGGCACCCCGGGCTTCGGGCGGCTTCCCTTCGGTGGCGGCATCCGGCCGATGCCTGGGCGCCAGCTTCGCCACCTTTGAGATGCTGATCATCATGCCCGAGGTGCTGCGAGCCGTGACGCTTCGCCCCGCATCATGCCGACCCGCGCGTGTCCACCGGGAGGCCGTGACATTCGCTCCGCACGGTGGCGCCCGCGCCGTCGTGACCGCCGCAGCCAGCGAGTTAGGCGCGACCTGGTTCAGCCGCTGCCGGTGACGTAGCGGGATGGCGGCAGGGTCGAGAGCTTGGCGCTGATCTTGGCGGCGTCTGGGACGTCTAGATCGGTGTAGAGCGTGAGGGCGTACTGCCAGTGGCGGCGGGCCTGATCCAGGTCGCCGGTGCCGTGGTAGGTGCGGGCGAGGCCGTCGTGGGCGCGGGCCTGCTCGTACCGGGTGCCGATCTGGCAGGCAAGGGTGAGGGCGTCGTGATGCTGGACCCGGGCCTGCCCGGGCTGGCCGAGGGCGTTCAGCGCCTCGCCGGTACCGTTGAGTGCTTCGGTCTCGCCGGGGAGGTTACCCAGCTCGCGGAATATGGCCAGCGCCTGCTGGTGGCGGTCGGCTGCCTGTTCGCGCTGGCCCTGGCCACACAGGGCGGCACCGAGGTCGTTGAGCGCCTCCGCTTCGCCGTCCCGGTCACCGAGTTCGCGGAACATGCCCAGCGCCTGCGCATGGCGCTCGGCGGCCTCCCTGCACCTGCCCTGGGCACTCAGGACACGGCCCAGGCCGTCCAGGGCGCGGGCTTCACCTGGCCCGTGAGCGATCTCCCGCCAGCTGGCCAGGGACTGCCGGTGATAGTCGGCAGCCTGCTCGTAGTGGCCTTGCCGGCACAGCACGAGACCGAGATTGCCCAGTTGGATGGCCTGGCTGACCTGGTCGCCGAGTTCACGGGCCAGGGCCAGGGCCTGCTGGATATGGTCAGCGGACGACTGGTACCGGGCTTGGCCCCACAAGCAGATGCCGAGGTTGCCGAGGGCGCGGGCCTGGCCGTGCCGGTCGCCGAGCTCGCGGTAGATGGCCAGGGCCTGCCGGAGCTGGCTGGCCGCCTGCTGATGACGGCCCTGCCGGTCGTCAATCGTGCTGCGGTTCATGAGCGCGTCGGCTTGGGCGGCCCGGTCGCCGCTTTGCCGGGCCGCCCGCAGCGCGTGGGTGTACACGACCAAGGCGTCTGAGTAGTTCACGGCGATGACGAGGTAGTAGCGGTAAAGGATGGTGGCCAGGCGGGTCGCGTGGCTGGGCCAGCCATGGTCGGTCATGTACCCGGCGGCAGCGGCCAGGTTCTCCCGTTCGGCATCAAGCCATTTCCGCGCTGCGGCAGGTTCGCCCAGCGGCGGCACGGGGGTAGCTGGCACAGGAATGTGCGGCCGACGATACCGCTCGGCCGGGGCCAGGGTGTCCATCGCGGCGGCGGCAGCGTGCAGGTAGTGGTCGAACAAGCGGGTCAGAGCCGCCCGCCGCTCTTCCTCGCCGTCCTGATCGGCCACGAGCTCGCGGCCGTAGGCGCGCAGCAGGTCATGCATGCCATACCGGCGCGGCCCGACAGGCTGGACCAGGTGCGCGCAGGCCAGCACCCGAAGCAGCCGGTCTGCCAACTCAACCGTCGTATTGGCAAGCGCGGCAGCCGCATGAGTGTCGAGACCGGGACCGTGATGCAAGCCCAGCAGCCGGAAAGCGCGAGCTGCGCGGGCGTCCAGGTACCGATAGGACCAGGAGAACACGGCCCGCAGCGCGGTCCGCGGGTCGCCGCTGGCATCCAGCAGATCCAGCCGCTGTTGCTGATCAGCCAGTTCATCGGTCATGTCAGCGAGGGAAGCGGCGGGCCTGGCTATGACGAGCTCGGCGGCCACCCGCAGGGCCAGAGGCAGCCGGGCACACTGGACTGCAAGCACCGCCGCCGCCCTGGGATCAGCGTCCACCCGCCCGCCGATCAGCGCCCGCAGCAAGCTGACGGCTTCATCCAGAGGCAGCACATCCAAGTCCAGCCGCCAGGCGCCTTCTCTGGCCACCAGCCCTGCGAGGGAATCACGGCTGGTCACCACAACCACGCAAGCAGGCGTGCCGGGCAGCAACGGCCGGACCTGCTCTGCTGATCCGGCGTTGTCCAGGATCACCAGCATCCGCTTGCTGGCCAGCAGGCTCCGGTACCGGGCTGCGCGTTCACCTGGCTCGGCCGGGACGTCCTGGCCGGGCACCCCCAGAGCGCGCAGGAACCCGGCCAGCGCGGCAGCGGCGGCCATAGGCTGGCCGGGCTCATAGCCGCGCAGATCCACGTACAGCTGCCCGTCCGGGAACCGCTCAGCCACCAGATGCGCCCAGTGCACCGCCAGCGCCGTCTTTCCGATCCCTGCAGTCCCGGCGATCGCGGAGATCACGACGGTGCCGTGGGCGTCACTGGCCTGATCCAGCATGCTCGTCAGCGCTGTCAGCTCAGGACCACGGCCCACGAAGTGGGACACCGCTGCTGGCAGGTGTCGAGGGACCACCCGGTCGCGCTGGTGCCCGGGGCCCTCTCGCGCGTGTCCGGCACGGCCGCCTATTGCCACCGCGGGCTGGACCTCCAGCGAGGGGTCGGCCCGAAGGATCTGCCGCTGCATCTGGCGCAGCGCCTGTCCGGGCTCGGTGCCGAGCTCGTCGAGCAGCGTCCGGCGAGCGGTCTGGTAGGCGGCGAGGGCCTCGGCCTGCTGGCCATCGTCGTAGAGCGCGATCATCAGCAGCGCATGCAGCCGTTCGCGCAGCTGATGCGCGGCGATGAGCTGCCGCAGCTCGGGTATCACCTCGCGGTGATATCCCAGATGCAGGTCCGCTTCGATGCGTGCCTCCACGGCCTGCAGCCGCATTTCCGCCAGCCGCGGCACCTCCCGCAGCGCGAGCACGTCGGACGACACGCCAGACAGCGGCTGACCGCGCCACAGCGTCAATGCGTTCCGCAGCGAAGCGGCCGCGGCCGCCCACGAGCCGGCGCGGGCGGCTTCGCGTCCGGCCGTCAGCGACGACTCGAACCGCTCGACATCCAGCTCGCCGGGCCCGACACCGATGAGATACCCGTCCGGCTGGGTAGTGATCCGCGAAGGGCCGACGTCCGCCAGGGATTTCCGCAGCCTCATCACGCAATTGTGAAGGGCCGCCCGCGCTGACGGCGGCGGGCTTGCGCCCCAGAGAACTTCTGTGAGCTCGTCTACGGTCACTAGCCGCCCGGCGCTCAGCAGTAATGCGACTAGCAGCGCACGCTGCTTGCCCGGCGGGACGGGCACCACGATCCCGCGATGACGCACCAGCAGCGGCCCGAGCAGGCAGAACTCCGTTTCAGCCGCCAACAATCCTCCTGACCCGAGGGCTTGGTCAGGCAACGCCAGCAGCCCATACTGCCTTAACCGCCTTGGGCCATGTTAGCGCGGTGTTAGCGCCATGCGATCGGCCAGAGTCATGCTCTTCACGCACAGTTCCTACCGCGTCGACCCAGCCTCATCCTCGGAATCTCGTCTGTGCGCTCACCGGCCCGTCATCTGGTTGGCAAGCGCCTCGGTAATGCGAGGGTTCCTGGTCCGGGCATGAAAGGTGCATACAAATGAAGATAGTCCGTTATGCCCTCGGTACCGCCGGCCCAGCGTCGGCGGCCTTCGGCATGATGACGCCGACCGCAGTCGCGGGTCAGTGCCCCCCTGCCCACCTCCAGGTATAGGAGTATTCGCCATGAGTCGGAAGATCATCCGGGCCGTTTCGGTTCTGGTCGCCACGCTGGGGATACCGGCCGCGATATTCGCTTCGCCACTGTCCGCCAGCGCGGCCCAGCACTTGTGCGAGAGCTTCGGGATATACTGTGTCGGCGCCCCTGATCTATCCACTGACGCGCCGGTGGTCGAGACTCTCTCCGGCCGCGACCTCAACTTCCTTTCCCAAGGGAATGGCATATGGAAGATTCAATTCAACGCGGACCTGAGCCAGTGCGTCGCGGCCGCGAACAACCGCATAGACGTCGTGATCCATCACTGCAACGGCGGCGCCGGAACCCTCTGGAAGAAGCACTTCATGGACTCCACCCACATTAAATGGGAGAGCCATGAGTTCCCCGAATTCTACCTCGCGGGCCGCAACAACGGGTCCCAATACCAGGTTGAGCCTCTAGGCGTGAGTGGCTTCTTCTACAACTTCTTCATCGGATAGCGCTGACAAGCTTCCCGGGTCGCCGGCCCGGGGAGTGCCGGCCGGGCCGTCATAGCTGGCAGTCCCGCCGCGGCGCGGCTTCCTGGCCGCTCTGCAACCTCTTCCGGCGATCAGGTGGTCCTGGTCAGCGACGCGCACGGCGGAGGCAGGCTATGGGCGACCAGGTCCGATCAGGATTCCAGGAATTCGTCGGCACTCGCAGCACCGCGCGGACACCTCCCTTCGTGACCACAAAGACGGCTAGGAAACCGCTGCTACGGACGACGCGGCTACCACGTCAAGGCGCCCGACAGACACCGACCGGTGTCTGTCGGGCGCCGGGTTCATGTCAATCTGATGCTTGGGCGGCAGGTGTTGAATCAGCGTAACCTCGTAGCTGCGGTTAGGGTGTCAGCCTTGCAGTGTTGTCAGCAGCTCAGCGCCGGCTCCAGTTCTCGTCCGGCGTATGTAAGTCTGGCCATTGGCCAGCACGACCGCGACGGCGTTGTACTTGCCAGGTCCGGATGGGACCAGGCACAACGCCACGGCCTCGCCGGGCGTGCACCTGTCAGGCGGCCCTGGCGGGGATGTACCGGCCGGGGCCCGATGTTGGTGACGCCGGCGACGGTGGTCAGCATGGCCTGCTCGACATGCGTGAAGTGTTGGCGGCTGACCGCCCGGGAACGCGCTGCTGGCGAGATTGAAGGGGGACCGCGAGCCTGCGCGCCGGAGCGTACCGTGCACGCGGCGGCGGCGCGCAAGCTCGTAAGCCAGAGCGCCGCGCACGTCACGCCGGACGACGCGCTGGATGGACGCTCAGCTTCGGCAATTGGTTGCGCGCTGTCGCTCTGATTCCGCGGGCCCGGGCTTCCCTGGACCGGCACGCCACCCGCATCGTCGCCCCTTCATCGCCGGCGCCGCCTGGCAGACACGCCGCCTGGACTACCTCCGTCTGGCAGGGCAGGCAATCTGCAGGCTCAGAATCGCACGGCCCCCGCGGGAGCCGAAGCTGTAGGCGACAGAACCTGCATAGGGCGTCGTGCTCTGCACCGCCGCGGACCTCGACGGTGGCGTCACGATGACACTGCCGGCGGGAACGTTCCCGGCCCCAGCTCCAGGCCCTTCGTAATAGGCCACATAGTCCCCGCTGTGGGCCAGGCTGATCGCGCCCGTCCCGGGGTCTGCCATCCGCTGGAACGAATTGACCTGTCCGCTGAGCCCGACTAGTGCGAGTGCCAGCCAGGCCACCCCCGCGACAAAGACCACGAGAGCCACGCAGTGCCGGGCTCGCGGCTGGGGAGCGGTTTGGCCGTGTGTCGTGGGCCGCTCCGGGATCCGGGGTGATATAGCGTCGAGATGGCCAGGGACTGGCGACTGCTGGATGACGCTCCGTCCTGGTGGCCTCATTCGGCGGGATCGCGCGGCGATTGTCATGGATTCTGTTTGGCCTTTTCTGCCGGTCGCAGGTTGAGATGTACTGGGACTGTGATCCTCTGGGACGCTGACAGGACGTCGCTGGCTGAGCGGTTCTGGTGACTGGCGCCTACGACGAGCTTGTGTCAGCCGGGCGGTTCGGGCCCCAGTGTGCCCGGATGCTGTATCGCGCCGTGCAGACGGTGGCGATCGCCCGGAACTTCCCGCCGCCCGATGGTCATGTCCGATGGGACCCGGACGCGGCGATGGACGTGGCGCACGACTTCCTGGACGGTGAGCGCGGCCGTAAGCGGATCACCGACCTGGCGATCCGCGCGACGGACAACTCCAGCTTGGAACGGCTGCTCCACGCCGCGGTGCTGAACTTCCACCGAGATCGCAGCCGCCGCACTGACGCCGGCGCTCTGATACGCCGAGTCGGCGACGTCCTCGACCGAAGCGACCTCTTCCAGGGGAGTGCGGCCGGCCCATCTCGATGGCACCTTCGCGGCGGCCCGGCCACGCCGAGCGCGGCCCGTCCGCCCGCGCTGGCGAGGGCGGCCGCCCAGGAGCCGGAGCTGATCGTGCCCAAGTGGGAGAGCGAACGCCGCCGCGCGCCGCAGGCGGACTTCGAGACCTTTGAGCGGCTTATCCGCCGGGTCCTCATGGCAGCTCACGGCTCCCTCACCGCAGCACAGATTTCCCTGGCCCTTGCGGCCCGGCTTGACTCTCGCCGCATTCCGCTGACCGTAGAGCTGGACGTGCTGGAGCAGCTGCCGGACCGCAGCGCGGACGCCCAGACTGAGGACCAGGTCCTGGGCCGGCTCCACAGCGCCTATCTATTTGACCGGCTTTCCGATCGCGAGCGGATCCTCATCGCGACATGGGAGAAGCCCGTCCGGGACCTCGGTGAGGTACTCGGCGTCGGGCACAGCCAGGCCGGCACCCTCAGGCAGCGTCTCGCCGTGCGCCTCGCCGGAGAGCTCGCTGGCGACGGCGGGCCGGAAATCGTCGTGAACGAGCTTCGTGCGCTCGCCGCCGAGTGGTTCCGCGAGCAGACAGCCGGGCACGGTGCCGCGTTTACTGAACAGCGATGAGATACGGGATAGAGGTGCGCCGGATGAGACACCCCACGGAGTCGGCTCTGCTCTCATTCGCCCGGGGCCAGTTCAAATCCCCGGGCGCCGCAGGCGTCGCCGCGCACCTGGACAGCTGCCTGGCATGCAGGGTGTGGGAGACGAGGCTCCGGCATGCCAGGGTGGCGGAGGCGGATGGCTCAGTAACCGCTCGCCTGGCCGCCGCTGCTCAGGCAATCCCCGAGGATCTGCGTCATGCGCTCGCCGTGCCGCCGGGAGCCGGCGTCCCTGCCGCCGGGCATATCTGGCGGGTCGGCACCGATGAGGCAATGCTGGTCTGGGTGCGCCGCCTCTCCGGTGAGTCAGCCACGGTTATCCCCGTCAGCCTCGACGTGGAGCAGGCGGACGAGTACACGCTCATCGTTCCGGCCGGCGAATCGCCGCTTGGCCTCGATCTCGCCTTGATGACCGGGGTCGAGGGGTACGTGGACCTCAGCGCCTTTCTGCAGCAGGTCGCTGACCTGCCGGTGGGTGATCAGATCACCCAGCTGCTCCTGGCGCGCAGTGACGGCCGCCCGCCGCATCCCGGCCTGCTGACAGGCTCGCCGGCAAGCAGAGACGACGACCAGCGGCTGGCGTACCGGCAGCTCCTCGCCGGCCTTCTGGCCGGCCTGTCCGCCGGCGCTCTCCGGGACGCCGACCTGCCGGGCTCCCGCGACGGCGGGGTCGACGTCGACAGGCTCGCCGATGCGCTCAACGTGCTGACATGGCATCGCCCCGGCGTTGAGATCAGTCTTCTCGATGGCCACAGGGCTGTCGGTCCTGCTCATGAGCTGCTCATCGCAGCGCTGGTCCGGGATCTGGATGCCGCCATCCTCGTCGCGGTTCTCACCGGTCCCGAGCCGGACAGGGTACTCAGCGCACCGGAGCTTGCCCGCGCATGCGGCGGGCTGCTGATGACCTACCAGGACGCCGATGATGTCGCTGTCGCCGTCTCGGATGAGGACTGGACAGCGGTGGTCATCACGCCCGAGTTCGCCGGCCGCGCCGTCGAGGCGCCCTCGGGACGGCTCTCGGAACCTCGCGTCGCCTTCCAGCCGCTACCGCTCGCGGACGCGCTGCTCAAGCACCTCGATTCGAGGGTGACCCGCTGGGAGCAGACAGGCCGATTGCAGTTCGACCGCGATGCCCTCGACCTGGCGGCGCTAGCGGCGGCGGTTTCGCAGGCCGCCGTCGGCAGGGCAATCGCCAAGGGCCGGCGTGCCCGGACACCAGCGAAGAAGGCAGCCTACACGGCCCTGGACGACAGCGCCGTCGCCGGCATCCGCACCCTGATCGAGTCAGTCGCCGCAGGCGCATCTCCGGCTGACGGGGTAACCGCCCTGCTGAGCGGGTCACGCCGATGATCCGGCGGCTCGCCTTGACGAACTGGCGCGCATATGAGCACGTGACGCTAGATCTGGAGCCTGGCACGACGTTCATCGTCGCGCGCAACGGCATCGGGAAGTCGTCGCTCATCGAGGGCGCGGCCTGGGCACTGTACGGAGACGCTGGCGGCCGGCCGACGGACGCCATCAGGCTGGGCACCGTATCGGCGTCCGCATCCGTCGAGGTCGTCCTGCCCGGCGGGCGGACACTGGCGATCACCCGCCAGCTCCCGAGGCGGCTCGGCAGGAACGCCACGCCGCCAGTGTCCGCGGCCATCGACGGGCATGAGATTCCCGGAGTTCAGATCACCTCGGCGATCCGGGACGCGTTCGGGGCAGACCCGGCATTCCTCGCCCGGCTGACCATGCTACGCGGAGGGGAACATCCAGACGCCGACGCGGCCGCCCTGAACCTGCGCGAGCATCTGTGCCGCCTCTTCGGCATCGACGGCCTCCAGGAGGCACTCACCGAACTGAAGACCCGGCAGAGGGTCACCGATGACCGCATCAGCCAGATCAAGCAGGTTTCCGGTGCATCCGCGCGAGAACTGTCGCAGCTGCGCGCCCGGCATGACCAGGCCGCCCGGCTCGCCGAACAAGCCGGGCAAGCGCACAAGGCCAGCGTCGATGCCCTGCGCGCTGCCGCGCAGGCCATGCGCGACGCGGAAGCGCATGACGCCTGGCACAAGCGCGACCAGGAGCGGCTCGGGCAGCTCGCCGCCCTCAGCGAGGAGATCTCCTCCCGGTTTGGCGTGCCGGCCGGTGCCGGCGGCGCGGCCAGCATCCTTGACCGGATCGAGGCCGCGACGACACAGCAGCTCGACGACATCCGGCGGCAGCGCGGGCAGCTCGAGGGCAGGGGCGCTGGTATCCGCGCCGCACTGGAGGAACTCGGCACCTCGGCCGGCCAGTGCCCGGTCTGCCGAAGGCCCCTGTCGCCTGACGAGAGGGCTGAGGCACGATCAGAGCACGACCGCGAGCTCGCCCTTCTCACTGTTCAGCTCGAGCACCTGGACGAGACAGCCGTCGCCGCCGCCCTCACCGCCGTCCGCGGCTTCCGCAGGCGTGCGGCAGGGCTAGCAGCTTCAACAGCGCCGCCGGCCCGCCCGCCGGGCACCGCCAAGCACATAGCCGCAAGGCACGCAAAACTGGCGCGTGCCGCTGACGCGGCAATGACGGTGCTCATCGAGCGCCGGTCCGCGGCGATGGCCGCCGCGGCGGCGATCGAGGACGCAGAATCCCGCCAGCAGGCTAGCGATGACCTGGAGGCGGAGTTCGCCAGCCAGGCGCTAGCCGTCGCGGCCATCGATTCTCTGGAGTCGGCGACCACGACGCTGCTGGACGGGACGATCGCGCCGCTGACACGCGAGATCAGCAGCAGGTGGAAGCGGCTGTTCGCCGACCGCGGCACGATCACGCTCAGCGGCGAGGGCGCCCTATCACGAGACGTCAACGGGCAAACACTCCCGCTCCGGTCGTTCAGCACAGGCGAGAAGATGACCGCGCGGCTCTTGCTGCACCTTCTCGCGCTCGACGCGGCGACGCATGCCGGCTTCTGCTGGATCGACGAGCCGCTCGAGCACCTGGACCCGGACACGCGGCGCCAGGTCGCGTCGCTGCTGGCGGTGACGCCATCGACCAGCGGGGTCCGGCAGATCCTGGTCACGACCTACGAGGAGCCCCTCGTCCGCCGCATAACCCGGCGCATGCCCGAGCAGGCGCGGCTCGTCTACGTGCGCGCTGGCTCAGACGGCTGATCCGCTGCAGCTAGCTCAGGCGCCGCGCAGGCAAATGGGCTGGAAGCTCGGATCTGGCCACCGAGACCTGCGGGTTAGGGCCTGGAAATGAACAACACGCTCAACCGGGCGTCGTGGCTGGGCTGATGGTGTAGTTCCATTCTCCGTGCCAGTCGTGCGGGGTGACGTACTGGGCGACCAGGACTTTCATCTCTCGGTCGGTGATCTTGATGCCGCGCGGGTAGGTGGCGGTGTCGCGTTCGGCGCGGACGGTCAGGCCGGTTCGGGTGGTGGTTCCGGCGATGAGGCTGACGGCGACTTCGTGGCTGGTCAGCGGCTGCCCGGCCCAGTTCATCGAGATGTGGCTGAACAGGCGGTGTTCTATCTTGTTCCACTTGGAGGTGCCGGGCGGCATGTGGCAGACCGTGATCGCCAGGCCGGCGGCGTCGGCGAGGGCAGCCAGTTCCTTCTTCCACAGCCGCAGCCGGCAGCCGTTCGAGCCGCCCGCGTCCGCGGTGATCAGGAGTTCCGTCGCGTCTCGTGCGCGACCCCACCGACCAGGATGAGGCATCCCTCGCCGCATGGTGCCACCCGGCGTTCTCCTGGGGCCGGGGAGAGATAAGGCCGCAGGCAGAAATGACCGGCCCGAGACGGATCAGAGTGCGGACAACCACGACCGGTCCGCCGTTGTACCCCACCGAAGGCAGGCCAGTCCCGCCGGCCGCGCGACCAAGAGAGAGCGTCATGGATCCCTCGCATGACATCTGCCAGATGGGTACCCGGGCTGACTTGCCGCCCCGGCCTGGTATGACCTACCACGTGATTACCGAGGGGGCCGAGCACGAGTGGCACTTGCCCACGATCACCGTCGCGCAAATCCGCGCGCTCGCCGGCTGGGACGTGAGCCAGGCCGTCGTCGAGGTCGACCTTGACACCAGCACCGAGACCACGCCCGACACAGCCAAGCCCGTCACGCTCAAGCCGGGCGCCGGGTTCGCCCGCAAGATCCGCTTCACGCAGGGCATCGCGTGAACACACGCAGCGCGCCCGCGCTCCCCGCGCTGGAATTCCAGACCCGCAGCGAACCTGCAATGGCGCCCTTCGCCGGGGCGGGCCCAGATCAGCAGGCCGCCGGCACAGCCACCTATCGCGCCGCCCGCGGGCACCTCGACTCGCCCGCGGAAAACCGGCCCGCCCACGCCGGCGGGGGCAACCACACGCCGCATGGCGAGGAAGAAGCCGACCTGAGCGAGCGGTACTCCCGCCAGATCGCGCTGTTCGGTGCAGCGGGACAGCAACGGCTCAGGCAAGCGAGCGTCGTCCTGATCGGGCTCGGCGGCCTCGGCTCTCACCTCGCGCAGCAGCTGGCGTACCTCGGCGTCCGGCGATACACGCTCCTGGACGGCGATACGGTCGGCAACAGCAACCTGAACCGCCTCATCGGCGCTACCGGTGACGACGTCGGCATCCCGAGGGCCCACGTCGCGGCACGGCTCATCCGCAGCATCCAGCCAGCCGCCGACATGCGTGTCGTCGCCGAACGCGTGCCGGATGTGCTGCTCGGCGCCGGGGCGGCCGTTGGTTCGGCGACCGCTGTCATCGCGGGGCTCGGCGAGGACACGGACACCGTGCGGTTCATCCTCACCGAGCTGTGCTCGATCGCGGGAGTGCCCTACGTCGACGCGGTCAGCGGCGTCGGGCGCGCCGGCGGCGACGTGGTGTACGGCGGGCGCGTCGTCGTCGCTGGCGCCGCAGTCGGCTGTCTTTTCTGCCGCGGCGAGTTCGACCGGCGCGACATCGCAGACCAGGCCGTGAGCCCGCGCGAATCCCGAGCCGGAGCCGCGAGCCACGGCTCGGGCGCGGCCCCGCTGCGCGGCAGCGGGGCATCGGTCGTCACGATCGACGGCGTCGTCGCCTCGCTCGCAGCGACCGAGATCTCATGCCTGATCAGCGGGCTGCGCCCGCCTTGCGGGAGGCTTACTTACCGGGCCCACGAGGGCATCGTGACCCGCAGCGGCGACCTCCCGGCAAGACACTGCCCCTACTGCGCCCGCTGGGCGGCCAGCAGGCGCCAGCTCATCCCGGATGACGGGTAATCGCAAAAGGCCTGCCGAGCAGAACCAGGACAAACATTCGATGTCTCGGTCTCATGTTCGCCGGGGAGGGAGAGGCGCGATGCGGAGCATGTGGACGGGCGCGATCTGTTTCGGCATGGTCAGGATCCCGGTGAAGCTGCACGCAGCGACCGGGCAGCGCGAGGTCGCGTTCCGCCAGGTGCACAAAGACGATGGCGGCCGGATCACGCTGCGCCGGGTCTGCTCCGCCTGCGGGGCAGAGGTACCCGACGCGGAGGTCGCCAGGGGGCACGAGCTGCCAACCGGCGGCATGGTGGTGCTGACCGACGAGGACCTGGCCGACCTCCCGCTGGCCACCGCCCACCAGATCGAGATCCTGCATTTCGCCCCGGCCCACCAGGTCGACCCGGTCATGCGGGCCAGGAGCTACTACTTAGAGCCGGAGCCCGCAGGCGCGCGGTCCTATGTCCTGCTACGGGAGGCGCTGGCGCGCTCCCGCCACATCGCCGTCGCGCATGTCGCGCTCCGGCAGCGTCAGCGACTCGCAGTGCTGCGCGCACGGAACGGCGTCCTCGTGATTGAGACCCTGCTCTGCCCCGATGAGGTGCGCGTACCCGAGTTCGCCTTCCTCAACGAGGACATCGCCGTAGCGTCGAGTGAGCTCAGGATGGCCACAGCCCTGATCGGCGCGATGACCGCGGACTTCGAGCCCGGCCTCCACCGTGACGGCTACCGCGATGCGCTGGAGGAACTGGTCACGGCGAAGGCCGGGCGCCGCGAGATTGTCTGGCCGGCCGGGGGACAGGAAGTGGCAGGCCGTCCCGCCGGGCTGGGGGACGCGCTGCGCGCGAGCCTCGCGGCGGCGCGGGCCAGGCGGGCCGAGCGCGACAGCGCCGGCGCCTGAGTCACGGCTCGTGCCGGGCGCCACGACGGCGCCCGTGGCCGCATACGGCCATATCGGCCCGTGCCCGCAGGAGAGCGCATGCTGGGCGTCGCGGGAAGTGCAATCGGCGCCGGGCCGGAAACCAGACAAGGGCGCGCTGCGCTGCTCACAATCCCGGGCTGCCCCGAATGCGGCGCGTTCGAGGAGAGGGGCGGCTCGCGACGCCCTGGTTCGGCGATCCCGGCGCGGTCCTGCTTCGCCGCGAGGTCGCGGGCGAGCGGGAGGGCAGCGGAAGCGGGCATGCACGGACTCCCGAAGCTGCTGCCTCGCCCGTCCCGGGACGTTGCCGCGCGCGCCATGTGCCCGATGGCCGCCGCTGGGCAGATCACGATGGCCGACAGCGCGGACTGCCCCGCCGCGATGATCGTAGCCGCTTGGTCGTCGTGATCGCCTGCCGGAAGTGTGCCAAAACGCGCTCCCGATCGGGACATGGGGATCCCATCTGGCGGGGAGCGCCGTCGTTGCTCAGCCTTATCTGTGACGGCCCAGCCTGGTCAAGACCAAGCGCTGATCGGATTGCCGGGGAGGTGACTGGTCTTCGCCTTGCTTGCTCATAGCCGCCCGGTTGCGGGCCGGACGGCCCGGGGTCAAGGTGGAGCCCCCGGCTGGAGGAACGACCTTGAGGCCGGGCCGCGCGGCCCTGTCGCCCGGCAGGGCTGAGCGGTTGACGAAACTGACCGGAATACCGGTGACCAGCAGGCCGCCGCCGGGACAGGAGTGATCAGCAGCCTTCTGGCACCTGGATAACCGTGCTGGCCGACGGTGTTCCACCAGCGCCGGACCGATACCACGGCGAACTGGGCGGTGTCGCGGTCGGTGCCCACGTTCACCCAGCCGGTTGGCGGTCAGGTCATACACGCCGTAGGGGCCACCTTCCCCAGCTCGCCGGGGACGTCGTGGTCGTTCACCTCCCGGGGTTCGCCCCTGCGCTCCCACTCCCTGCCCCCGTTGGCGTATTCGCCGATCAGCTCGCGCTTCTTGGTATCCACGCTGATCACCGGGTCACCTGCGGCCTGGAACGCTTCGACCCGGGAAGGCGATGTACCGGAACGACAGCCCGGTGGCCGCAGGTCGCGATATGAGCGGCTTGCACTGCGTTTGATAGGGATCAACGAATTCGTCTGGCTCACTGAGCCACCCGCCGGTTCTGCGGCCTCCGCAAAGTGAACCGGCCGCGCGGCAGCTTGATCAGCCCGGAGTCCGGGTCACGCGAGAGGGTGCCCCTGCGTGACCCGGCCCCCGGCAGCTGCTGCGGCGTAACGGAACGGCTCAGCCGCGCTGCACGGCATCCGCTAGTGCGCGGCGTTGATCGAGCCGACCAGGCCGTCCTTCTCGTCGTTGATGCCGGCGCTGAACAGCAGTGTGTGCGTGCCGCCTGTGGCGGCGGTGCCGAAGCGCAGCGCCCACAGGTCGTCGATGCTGATGGCCTTGTGCTTGGTGTCGCTGAGCTGGCCGGCGAAGGCCCCGGACACCGGGTCGAACCCGTTGATCCGGCCGTTGCCGAAGTTGCCGGCCAGCAGCTTGTGCGAGAAGCGGCCGAACCCGGCCGGGGCGAGGGCCAGGCCCCAGGGGGAGTTGAGCGTGCCGCGCGAGGCCAGGCGCCTGACCAGAGTGCCGGTGGTGGTGAAGATGTCGATGAATCCGTGACCGGGACCGGACACGTCGTCGTGCTTCGTCGCGTCCTGCTTGGCGAAGGTCACGAACAGCCGGCCGGCGATGCGCTGGATCCCGAACGGCGCGTAGCCCGCGGGGATGCGCGGGTCGCGGAACCGGCCGGCCAGATGCACCTTGCGGAAGTGGCTGTTGAATACGTCGACCCTGCCGGAATGGAAGTTGGTGGCGTACAGGAACGTACGGCGGTGAACGGCGGCGATCGCCAGTCCCTTGTATACCGCGGTCCGCGACCTGAACTCCACCTGGCCGGTCGCCATGCCCGCCGAGATCGGGTCGGCCTTCGGGCTCCACGCGCTGATCCGGCCCGACTCCGAGGAGAAGATGAACAGGGCCGGACCGCTGCCCTTCTTGGAGTGGACCACGAAGCCGCCGGTCGGGTTGAACACCTGGCCGGTCGGGCTCGGCCCGTCCCCGGTCGCCTTCCTGGCTCCCCTGAGCGTGACCGTGAGGTCCAGCTTGGTCACGTTCCGACCGCCCGGGCTGACCCCGTAGACCGTCGCGACCCCGGCGTTGTTGTCCGCTACCCACAGCGGGGTCGTCGGGCCGAAGGCCAGGCCCCACGGGTTGAGCAGGTTAGCGTCCACGATCTGCGCCCCCTGGTCAAACCGATCGGATATCAGGTTTGTCTGGACGAAGCCGTGCCCCGGAGGCGGAGGCGGGGCTGCGCTTGCCGGCGCCACGACTACGGAGATCGCGGCGGCCGAACCGACCATGGTGCCGAGCCTTGCGAGTGTACGCATTCTCACGCTGTGCACCTTTCCTCGGGCGCCCGCGGGCTTGCAGGCGCGGCCAGCCTAACTACCCCATGAGCACGGATGCGACCGTGCTCATGGCCGGTCCAGCCGCAAACGTTACCGTTCTGTGACATGCCGGATTTGGCGCTGCGGGAGTGGCGGCGCGGGCCGTTAAGGTGCCGGGGCGAGTCCGCCGACGGCGAGCATGAAGCCGCCTGCCAGCTCAGGGTTGGTGGCCGAGCCGGGTTGGTACTCCGCTCGCGAGCTGCGGCCAGGCGCCGTTCCAGATCTTCGAGGCGTTGTCCCCGCGCCGGCGTCGCCCTGGCCATCTGTGCCAACGCCACTGCCGTCTGAGGTTCCTGCCTGAAGCCGCCATCGCCGGCGCCTGCGCCGTCCTGGCTGCCTCCGTCGCCGTGGCTTCGCCTTCGGGGGCTCCGCCCGCGATGAGTCGGATCGGTGCGCCGGACTTGCGGTGGTCGATGATGCCGCCAGGTCTCATCGACGGGTGGATCGTGCGCATGGTTGGCCCCTCCAGGGGGCCCGTGGTTGGTCCCGCACCAGGCGCGTCTTGCAAACCGCGTCCGCACCAGGCGGACGGGTGGTCTGGGGGGCAGCGATTCCGTGGCCGCATCAGGACGTCCCTGAGCGTCTGCGAATCCCAGGCCGCCCCGTTTGCGGTTGGCACGTGCCTGTCTCTGAGGCTCGAGGTCACCTGGCGCACGGATATACCCGCGAGGATGGCGTCTGCTGCCCGGCGGATCTCCGCAGCCTCGTCCTCACGGATAGCCACGCGATGACGCTCGAAGCCGTATCGGCGCTTGCCGCCGCCGAACTGGCCCGCCCTCGCCTGCCGCAGTCGCGCCATGGCAGCCCGTCGTGCGGTTGACGAAGGCCGCCGCGATCACCCTGCCGCGCGCGGTGCTCTGCGGGTATGGCGTGCGAGGTATTCGTACGGCCGGGTCATGACGTACGGAGTGCGGGCAGCAGTTCGGTCGCTGCCCACGTGATGAACCGCTCCTGGGTCCCGGCGCCGATCTGTACCAGTGCCACGTGCGTGAACCCGGCCGCCTCGAACTCGCGGATACCAGCGACGTGGCGGCCGACGTCGGGACCGCACGGCATCCGCGGCCACCTCGTCCTCGCGCACCGTCCTGGATGCCGCGTCGAACGACGCCGGAACCGGCAGCTCGGCGTTCACCCTCCAGCCACCCGTGAACCAGCGGAATTGATCCATCGCCCGCGGCACTGCGGCCTGCTCATCCGGGTCGTAGGACATGCCGGACTTCGTCGCCGGCCGGCCCCCGTCCTACCGGCCGCCGGCGGGGGCGACCGGCGTGGACGCGATCTCCGGCGCCGATCCGTTCATCATGCAGGCCGATGGCAAGGCATGGCTGTTCGCCCCGGCGGGGCTGGTCGACGGGCCGCTGCCCGCGCACTACGAGCCGCAGGAATCCCCGTTCCGCAATCTTCTCTACGGCCAGCAGCACAACTCGGTCCGGCAGATCATCCGGCACCGCGAGAACCGGTACCAGCCCAGCGGCGACCAGCCCGGATCCGAGGTGTTCCCCTATGTGACGACCACCTACCGGCTGACCGAGCATCACACCGCCGGCGGCATGTCGCGGTTCCTGCCGTACCTGTCCGAGCTGCAGCCGGCGTTCTTCTGCGAGGTCTCGCCGCAGCTCGCGGCCGAGCGCGCCCTGGAGCACCTCGGCTGGGTGACGATCATCACCTCGCGCAGCGCGATCGAGGCCCGGGTGCTGGTCACCGAGCGGATCCGGCCCCTGCACGTACAGGGCCGGACCCTGCACCAGGTGGTGCTTCCCTGGCACTGGGGACCGAACGGCTACACCACCGGGGACGCCGCCAACGAGCTGGCCCACCTCGCGCTGGACCCGAACGTGCACATCCAGGAGGTCAAGGCCATGGCCTGTGACATCCGCCCCGGGCGGCGGCCCAGGGGGCCAGCCCTGCGCGACCTCGTGCGGACGTACCAGCAGCGGGCCGGCATCACCGGCGAGACCGGGACGGAGACATGAGATGGACATCCCGCCGGCTGACCTGAGCACCGGCCGCGCTGAACCCGGCCTCGACCCGGCCGCGCGTGCCGGGCATGCCGGCCACCCGCCGCGGATGGGATTTTTCACCGACACCTCGGTGTGCATCGGCTGCAAGGCCTGCGAGGTTGCCTGCAAGGAATGGAACGCCGTGCCCGAATACGGCCTGTCGCTGACCGGCATGTCCTATGACAACACCCAGGGCCTGAGCGCTTCTACGTGGCGCCACGTGGCGTTCATCGAGCAGTCGGCGGTAACGACCCGGATACGCGACGACGCGCCCATCAGCGGGACGGGCGCCGAGGGCGCTGCCGAGCTGCGGTGGCTGATGTCCAGCGACGTGTGCAAACACTGCACCGAGGCAGCCTGCCTGGATGTCTGCCCGACCGGCGCGCTGATGCGCACCGAGTTCGGCACAGTGGTGGTCCAGGACGATGTCTGCAACGGGTGCGGTTACTGCGTGTCAGCGTGCCCGTTCGGCGTGATCGGCAGGCGCGAGTCGGATGGCGGCGCGCACAAGTGCACGCTGTGTTACGACCGGATCGGCGACGGGCTGACTCCGGCCTGCGCGCAGGCCTGCCCCACCGAGTCCATCCAGTTCGGGCCGTGGACGAGCTGCGGGAGCGGGCGCACCAGCGGGTAGCCGAACTCCACGATGCGGGCAAGCCGGAGGCACGGCTGTACGGCGCTGATCCGGACGATGGCATCGGCGGTGCGGGAGCGTTCTTCCTGCTGCTTGACCAGCCCGAGGTGTACGGCCTGCCACCAGACCCGGTCGTCACAACGCGTGATCTGCCGCGCATGTGGCGGAACGCAGCCCTCGCCGCGGTCGGCCTCGCGGGCGCCGTCGTCGCGGCGTGCGTGGCAGGGCGGGCATGACGGGCAGCGCTGGCCGCCGCGGCGGCGAGAAGCAGATGGTGCCGGAAGCCGAGTTCAGTTGCTACTACGGCCGGCCGGTGCTGAAGGAAACGGTCTGGGGGCCGGACATCCCCAGTTACCTGTTCCTCGGCGGGCTGGCCGGCGCCTCGTCGGGACTCGCCGCGGGGGCGCAAATCCTCGGTCATCAGGCGCTGGCCCGCGCGGCGAAGACCGGGGCGGCCGGGGCGATCAGCCTGTCGATGGTCGCGCTGGTGCATGACCTCGGCCGGCCCGCCCGGTTCATCAACATGCTGCGGGTGCTCAAGGTGACCTCGCCGATGAGCGTGGGTACCTGGCTGCTGTCTGCTTACACGCCCCTGGCCCTGGCCGCCGTGGGCTGTGCGGTGACCGGGCGGC